>Ga0307486_1001391_pt1 | contig 18745 bp, 17 predicted proteins | sample CBIW02metaG_FD_203663 | JGI IMG/M metagenome (GOLD analysis project Ga0307486, IMG submission 203663) | Sea-ice brine microbial communities from Beaufort Sea near Barrow, Alaska, United States - CBIW 0.2 | ecosystem: Environmental > Aquatic > Marine > Coastal | place: USA: Alaska | collected...
CCATTTCCCGCACCGAACGTGGGATAAACGCCAACCACGAATTCGCCCAGCAATACCGGGCCTGGCTAGATCAACAAACCCAACAAAACGCCGCTTGACATCAATAGGAGCATCCAAACCCTCAGCATTCCCCTGCGACGTTTGGTGCAAGGCAAACCAAGCCACCTTCACGCACTTGATCGTTGCCAACGAAAAAGTCTTCGACGACTAGATCAACATCCTGAATACCCCGGGGTTTGATAGCAGGTCGGATTCAGTATAAGGATGATGATCATGCCAACAGGCCCGTGTTCGCGTCACCGCACGATTAGATGGCGGGCTAGCAGCGGAATCAAATCCCTCCGGACGCACCACAATAGTGCCTCTGGTCGGGGACGTTAGCTAAAATGAAAAAATCTTGCTTCTTACGCCTGCCTACGTCCCGCCCCCACGTACCGAACGAATAGGTTAGATCTGGGTGGCTGTTGCGGAGATAAACCCAGTGTTTGTCTGGGCTGTCGCCAGCTGATCAGAGTAGAGTATCGATCCCAATGAATTTGTCACTCAATGAATCACGACGTCCGATGCGTGATCTTGCTTCGGACCTCACTCCGACGGATTCATGCCCCACGCCCCCGATTGACCCGCGGGTGAGTGGCGCTGAGGCACGCGCCAGGGGTTCGAGTCGCGCAGTGGCTCAGGGAGCATCGAGTCCGGTACGTCTTGATAGGCGACGGACCTCTGAAACCTCGTGATCGCTGCTGTTCCGACCGATGTCCCAGTGCCGAGGGTCGTGGCGGGCCAAGGCCCACCGTGCTGCTGCGCAGGAGTCACGGAGACTCCGGTGGGCCATCCTCCGAAGATCACTCGGCCCGAATGTGCGGCAGCCCAGTCGAGCAGCGGGCGCACGTCCTCATCTTTGCCCGCGTGCACGGTCACAGTGAGATTGCCCTGAAATATTCGGTCCGCAATCCCAAGCAAGTCGTCGGTTTCTTCATATTCGACCAAGAAAGCAAAGGGTCCGAAAACCTCGTCAACTAAGGACGGGCGCCGCGCGAGGTCCGCGGCAGCGATGGTCGCGATTGCGGGGGTCGTCCAAGCGTACTGGTCCTCATCCATACGGACAGTTCCCGGGACGACAGCGTCGACCGCGGTGTCCTCGAATGCGCGCCTGCGCCCGTCGACGAATCCTTTCGACACGCTCGTCGTCAGCAACCGATGTTCGTGGGCTGTTTCGAGGGCGTGGGACAACAAAGGCACGAGCCCGTGGCCAGTGGGCAGGAAAACGAAGCCGGGCTTGGTGCAGAGTTGTCCCGCTGATCCTGCGACCGCAGTTGCGAGCCCCTGCGCGATCTTGTCTCCGTGCTCAGCAATCGCCGTGGCCGTGACGAAGACCGGATTGAGGCTGCCGAGTTCTCCGTAGAAGGGAATGGGCGCCTCACGCGCGGCAGCGAGATCCGCGAGCATCCGCCCGACCCCGGTCGAACCGGTAAAACTCGCGGCGCGGATGCGCGGGTCACGGATTAGCGCGATACCTGCGTCTTGGCTGCTGACCATCGCGAGGGTGCCCGCGGGTGCGCCCGATTCGATGAGTGCCGTAGACACGACCTCAGTGGTCCGCACGGACAGTCTTGGATGACCGGAGTGCGCCTTCACAATAACGGGACATCCGGCCGCTAGCGCAGAAGCGGTGTCTCCGCCTGCAACGGAGAACGCGAAGGGGAAGTTGCTCGCAGCGAAGTTTAAGACGGGTCCGAGGGGAACCCGGTAACGACGAAGGTCGGGGCGCGGACCGAGGACAAATTCGGGGTCAGCGTCGTCGATGCACACGTCGAGCTCGTCACCGGCAGCAACCACCTCGGAGAAGAGCCTCAACTGGACGATAGTGCGGGTAAGTTCACTCTCGAGCCTAGGCAGACCGAGTGCGGTCTCCTCGGCCGCGAGTCCGACCAGCTCAGAGCGGTGCGCCTCAAGGGCGTCTGCGGCTGCGCGCAATGATCGCGCCCGCGCTATGGGCGGGACCGCAGCCCACTCGGGTGCTGCCATCGCCGCGGACGCGGCGACAGTGTCGACGTCGTTCACTCGCTTGCGCCGATCGTGTCTAGCCGGTGTCGGCGTGTACGGTCTAGGTAGTTGTCAAGGGGCTCGATCTCGAACTCCTGAAGCAATTGATCGATTCCTAGGTCCGGCGACTCAGCGGTGATGAGTACCGAGCCGAGTCGTCCGGGATCATGGATGTTCACTCCATCCCGGTACTTCGCCTTCATTGCCGCGAGCTTGTCCCAGTGCCCGTCGAGGTGGGCAAGTGCATAGTCGAGGTTGATGCGCTGCGTGACCTGAGGAAAGTAATTGGTGCTTTCGCCGATCGTCTCACCGAGCGGTGAAATGATCGCGCTTGGAGCTGGCGGCCGGATGCTCGCCGCTAGGTAGCTGCGAAGTGAATATGCCCAGTAGTTCTGCATGAGACCGCCATGGTATTCCGAGCTGAAAACAACGAGCTCGACCCCTCGAGCACGATACTGTAGTCGGAGTTCGTCGAAGTTTAGATCGAAACAGATCGCTGTCGCGACACGGCCAAAATCGAGGTCAACGACGTTCACCTCATCGCTGTATTCCAGACCGGTCTGGTCGTGTTCCTCAATCACGAGGTGGTTCTTGTCGTAGGCTCCGACGACCTCGCCGTCTCGCCCCAAATATTCGGTGCGGTTGCGGGCGAGATCATCGTCCCTTCGCAGTGCAGAGTAGGCAATAATGCATCGGTTGTCGCGGGCGATTTGTGCTAGGTGCCCGCGCACGCGCGTGCCGCGCTGCTCAAGGTACTCTAGCTGGCGGTCTAGGCCACCAAACGTGTCTACGGACGGCCGATCGGCGGCTTCCGGCAGAACGATCAGGTCGGGATCTTCGGCGAGGACGGTATCGATCCGCATCGTCCAGTGTGCAATCTCGGCGTCGATGGCCGACTCAATGCTCACCTCGGACCCGAGCGGTAGTGCTGGAGCTGTGACACAACTTACTGTGACATTGCGGGCCATTAGTCCTCCATCTGCGGGCAGGATATTTGCGTGATAGGAATTTCAGCGCTGCACCTGATAATTACAGTAGCCTTGTCTTAGTATAGAAGCAACAGTTGCATATGTAGACGATTTCGTTCGAGTAGGAGGTCCCGTGGTGTCTGGGAGTGAGTGGTTGGTAGCAAGTTCTATCGTCGTCGGGGACGGTTCGCCGCCGCTCCGCGATCACGCTGTGCGCATCGATGGTGGGCTGATCGTTGACGTAATTCCCGCAGCAGGTGCTCCCGCAGATGCTAACGACCTTGGGGACGTGACCATCGCGCCTGGATTTGTCGATGCGCACGTCCACCTTCTCTTCGACTACCAGCCAGACCATGAGGTAACTCGGGCAGCCGTGGTGGATTCCAGCCGAGATCGCCTTCTTGCGGCTGCCATCCAACACGGCATTGAGTGCCTTCGAGCGGGAGTGACGACCGTGCGCGACCTCGGTGACCGCGACGGCATTGTGGCGAGCGTGCGCGACCTCATCGAGAAGGGTGTAATGCTGGGCCCACGTATCCACTCCGCCGGTACCCCGGTGACGATTACCGCCGGCCATTGCGGTTGGCTTGGCGGACTCGCCGACACGCCAGATGACCTTGTGCGCCTGACGCGTACTCTCGTGGCCGAGGGTTCGGACGTAATCAAGGTGATGGCCAGCGGGGGCAACATGACCCGCGAGTCCAACAAGCTGCTACCTCAGTACACGGTCCAGGAACTGCGGCTGGTCGTGACTGAAGCGCACCGCGGTGGCAAGCCGGTCGCCGCGCACGCTCTGAACTCCGAGGCCGTACGCCGGAGCATCGCAGCAGGCATTGACACCATCGAGCACTGCGGCTGGGTCGACGAGCACGGCGACCCGGACCTGACAGAACAGGACCTCGCCGCGATGCGCGCCGCGGGTTCAGTCGCTACGCTCACGATGGCCGGGATTGCGCGGCAACTACTTCCGGATCCCGACGACTACAACGAAGCGGCACGAGCAGTCGCGCTATCCACGTCCCGCAGCGGGGGTGATCTCTACCTCGACAATGATTGGGCCAGACGACTCATTGATGCTGGAATCGGGGTGGTGCTCGCGAGCGATGCTGGGGTGCGGTTCACCCCGTTCAGCGGTTTCCTCGATACGGTACGGTGCGGGATGGTCGCCCTGGGTATCGATGCCGCAAGTGCAATTTCGCTCGCTACTTTGTCTGCAGCCCGCGCTCTGCGCGAAGAACATCGGCTCGGAAGCGTGGAAGCGGGCAAGGTTGCCGATCTCGTCGTTCTGGATGGCGCGATCACGGAGGGATCGACGGTGATCGGGGCCGTGCGCGAAGTACGGAAGGGCGGAGTCATCGTCGCGCGTTCGGGAGTGGCGACCTGGTGAGCGCTGTGATGACGACTAGTGGCATGGTCGACGCTTCGGATCTCGGGCGAGTTCTCCCCCATGAGCATGTCTTCATTAATGAGATGAGGGAGGACCGTGCGGGTGGGCTTTTGAATGACGCGGCCCTCGCCCGGTTCGAATTGGAGGCCTTCGCGCGTGCCGGCGGGACGACGCTGGTTGAGCTCACCACAGCTGAACTCACGTCGGGTGCCGCACCTGACCCCCGGGGTCTCTACGGTGGCCCGACGGCATCCGGCTTCCCGGACCACGGCACCCGCTCCGGGGGAAACGTGGCCGCGCTGACCGCGCTAGCCGAGCAGACGGGTATCCGAATGGTCCTCGGAACCGGACACTACCGTGACCCTTACCTCTCGGACGACTTAGATCAAGCGAGCATCGACGAGACAGCTGAGGGAATTGTGCGCGATCTCGTCGAAGGTTTTCCCGGCGCGGGCGTTCGGGCGGGCATTATCGGAGAAGTAGGCGCCGACAAGTGGTTCGTATCAGCACGGGAGGAGCGAGCAATCCGCGCGGCAGCGCGAGCTCATCTAAAAACTGGCGCCGCCATCACCACTCACGCGTCCAAGTGGCCCGTGGGCACCGAGGTCCTCGATCTCCTCGAGGCCGAGGGGGTGGCGCCAGAGCGGGTGATCACGGGACACTGCTCAACTATCGACATACCCGATTATCACCTCGACCTAGCTCGGCGCGGCACCTGGCTCCAGTTTGACACGATCAGGGGTGGTGTCGAACCGATCGTGGACAGGTGGGTGCGGCAGATCATGGCGCTCGTGCGGGCGGGCCACCTCGACCGTCTTCTCCTCTCACAGGACGTGTGTCTAAAGTCGCACCTCGCAGTGAACGGCGGGTGCGGATACGCGTATGTTTTCGAGCAGTTTCTTCCGCTGCTCGGGCGAGCTGGACTCGATGATGGCGAACTTGAGCAACTCGTGACCACCAATCCACAGCGTGCGATTTGCGCTTGAGCAAACCGTCAGGCTTTCGATGAGGGGTTTCCGAAGAGGCGCGTAAACGTTCCTGAAAGCACGGCGGTCCGCTCAGCGTCTGTGCGGTGTTCAATCGCCGCGAGCATTCCGTCGAGGGAGAGCCGATACTCACCCTCATCCTGCGTTTGAGGCCAGTCGGAGCTCCATACGACGCGGTCTGCGCCGAACCTGTCTATTGCTGCAGTGATGAACGGCGCCATGTCGGAGTAGGGGTATTCGCCCCCCGAGAAGAAGCCGAGGTCGGGAGACTTTGCGAAGACGTTGGGCAGGTCTGCGAGTTCTAGGAACGTTCGTTGGGCAACGCCGCCCTGCTCGCCGGGCACCGGACGGCCTAGGTGGTCGACCAGTACGCGCACGTCAGGGTGGAGAGACGCGAACCGGCCGACAGAAATCAGTTGTTCCGGCTCGCAATGAAACTCGGCGACGATCGAATCGGCCGCGAGAACCGCCGCGACCTCTCGCATCCGCCCTTCTGTGAGCCAGCCGAGATCGGCCTCTCCGAATGTGGTGATTCGGATACCGACCGCCCCACGCTTCACAACATCGCGAAGTTCATCGATCCCATCGTCCGCACGGAGGTCGACTCTGGCGATAGGGACGAACCTGGTTGGATGCTCGGCGACTGCGTCGAAGGTGAGCGTGTTGTCCCAGCCGAGCGTTGATGGAGTGACGACTGCGGCTCGCCCGACGCCGGTGGAGTCCATATCGGCGAGAAGGTCCAGTGCGCTCCTGCCTGTTCCGAGGCAGCGCTTGGTTATATGCACATGTCCGTCATTCGGGGACTCAAGGATTCTATTCATCGCGTTGGGCTCAGAATTCCGTGAGCGCGCCCAAGCGCGGTGCCTGCCGCTCGATCTCTGCGACGGCGGCAGCCATAACCGCGATAATCATTTCCTCGCGTTCCGGGGTGAGACGCGCCAGCGGCACCGAGCAACTGATGGCATCGACAGTGGGGTTCGTGTAGCGCAACGCGAACCCGAAGCACTTGAGACCCGTGGTGTTCTCCTCGAGGTCGATCGCGTAGCCGCGGTCCCTGACTCGCTGTAGGTCCACTTCGAGCTCAGCACGGTCGGTGATGGTGTGGGCTGTGATCCGGGGAAGTTCGTACTCCAGATGCGACTCGAGATCCGCGATCGGCTGCGCTGCGAGCAACGCTTTACCTAGCGATGTGGTCGACGCTGGAAGTCGACGCCCGACACGGTTGATGACTCTCAGATACTGCGACGACTCCTTGGTGGCCAGATAAACAATGTCGGATCCATCGAGTCTTCCGACATGCACGGTTTCGCCGAGTTCTCCGTTGAGATGTTCCAGCCAGGGTTTGAGCATGCGAAGCGCGGGGTCGGAGTCGAGGTAGCTCATGCCTGCCATGAGTGCGCGTAACCCAACGCCGTAGAGCGTTCCTGTGGCATCGCGACGCACCCAGCCACGTTCGGTGAGCGTACGCAGCAGCGCATAGAGGCTACTGCGAGGGATGCTCGTGGCATCAGCAATCTCCCGCATCCGGGCGGGTTGATCTTGTCGTGCGGCGAGAAACTCGAGCACCTCGATGGCGTGCACGGCCGACTTGACGGGCCGAACTCCAACGTCGGTCATCCGATCCTCCTCGCGAACTACTGTCTCACACATAATATTCGGTTCATGGGAGAACAGGGATTGTAATACTACGACTCTTACAATAGCATCTGTCTAAGCATAGATACGATGACTACATATGGAGACACATTGAATCCGACCATCGCTCCCGCAAAGCCACGCGATCAGCGGTCAGCAGCCTTCGCGGCCCGCCTTCGTGATCAGGCTCGGACCGGGGTCCTCGGTTTCCCGCTTAGTTCGTTCACCGACGATGGATCCGCTGTCGATGTCGAAGGCTTCCGGGCGCACATTCGTCGTCATGTGGAGAGTGGTGCGAGCGGCTTGTTCGTCGGCTGCGGCACCGGCGAGTTCCCTACTCTCGACGACACTGAGTTTCGCGACCTCATTCGCACTGCTGTCGAGGAGGTAGGTGGCGCCATCCCGGTGATCGCCGGCGCGGGCTACGGGTGGCCGCTCGCTCGCCGATTCGGTGCCATTGCCGAGGCCGAGGGCGCCGACGCCGTGCTGCTGATGCCGCACTACCTGGTCGGTGCGCCACAGGATGGACTCATCGCGCATGTCGAGAAGATAGCCGAGCACACGGACCTGCCGATCGTGCTGTATCAGCGTGGTCAGGTCGCCTACACCTCCGAATCGCTCAGTACCCTGTCGAAGATCCCCAATGTAGTGGGACTCAAGGACGGTCGCAGCGATTTTGTGGAGCTTCAGCGCATGACACTGGCCACTGACCCCGATTTTCTCTATTTCAATGGCGCGCTTACCGCGGAGATACAGTACCGCCCCTATGCCGCGGTGGGCATTGCACCCTATTCATCCGCCGTGAACAGCTGCGTCCCGGAGGTCGCAGGCGCGTTCTTCTCCGCGACCCGCACCGGCGACAACGAACTCATGGACACGCTGGTGCGTGAGTTCTACTCGCCGCTCGTCGCGTTGCGCGACCGCGTACCCGGTTATGCCGTGTCGCTAATCAAAGCTACAGCTAGGATGCGCGGGGAGCGAGTGGGCCCGGTTCGCGCCCCGTTGCTCTCCCCGATCGGTGATGACCTGGTGGAGCTCGAGCACATCATGCGACACGGTCTCCGCCTCGTCGGTGGGGAGTTCTGATGGCGACCGACGTGATCGCGGAGCGGCTGGGCAGGCTCGGCCTCGAACTGCCGCGGCAACAGGCGCCGCGGCACCCATATCTCGCTGCGGTAGAATACGGTGGCGTTTTGTATCTCTCCGGCAAGACAGCGATGCTTGGTGGTTCGGTCCAGTTTCCAGGTCAACTCAAAACCTCTGATGACATCGAACGCGGACGCAACGCAGCCGTACTCTGCGCACTGCAGGTGCTTGCCGCCATCGAGGCTGCCGTGGGCCTGCAACGCGTTGCCCGGCTGCTGCGGGTCACCGGTTACGTCGCGAGTGACCCTGTTTTTGAATCGCAGCCAGACGTTGTGAACGCCGCATCAGAGTTGTTCATCCAGGTGCTCGGCGATGCCGGAAACCATGCCCGCTCAGCCATCGGGGTCGCGGCGCTGCCTGGTGGTTCCGCTGTTGAGCTTGAGGCAACCGTGCTGCTCACACCGGAGGACAGCTGATGAACGAGGAGCAATTTGCGACGATTGCCGCTGTGCGAGAGCGGCTCCGCTCGTTGCCCAGGGTCCGGCTCGCGGCGTTGCCTACGCCTCTTGACGACTGTCCTCGCCTGACCGCTGCCCTTGGCGGACCTCGCATCCTTGTCAAGCGAGACGACCTGACGGGTCTTGCCTTCGGAGGCAACAAGGTGCGCCAGCACGAGTACGTACTTGGTGCAGCAGTAGAGCAGGGCGCGGACTGCCTAGTGCAAGGGTCCGCAGCTCAGTCGAACCACTCACGACAGCTCGCTGCTGCGGGTGCACGACTCGGCCTTCAGACGTTCCTGCTGCCGAAGCTCGACGCCCATAGCGATCCCATCCAGGGCAACTACCTGGTCGATCATGTGTTGGGCGCCACCATCATGCCAATCCAGCCAGGCGAAAGCACAATCGCGGCGAAGGCGGCTCTGGTTGACCGGCTTCGTGCCGAAGGTCGGCAACCCTTCGTGACCGGTATGGGTGCCGACGAGGCGCTCGCACTGGCCGCAGTCGCTTATGTGGATGCGCTGTTTGAACTCGTCGAGCAGCTGCCGCACCCGCTGGAGCTTGACGCAATTTACACAGCATCGCAGGGCAGCACTCAGGCGGGCTTGCGCCTAGGCTGCGAGCTGCTCGGGTTGGATACACGCGTCGTCGGAATCTCTCCTATGGGAGCGAATCATGAGGCGCACATTCCGATCGATGACGTCGTCGAGATGGTCCACCGCGCCGCAGCAATAATCGGAGTCGACACCCAGATTGGCCGGGATGACATCGAACTGCGGTTCGAATTCGTGGGCGAGGGTTACGGCATCCCGACTGACGCTGGCATCGAAGCGCTTGCAATGCTCGGGGGGACTGAAGGCATCCTGCTCGACCCCATATACACCGGCAAGGCCTTCGCGGGCCTTGTAGACGATATACGCGCCGGGCACATCGAACACGACGATACCGTCGTTTTCCTTCACACCGGCGGACTGCCCGCCCTGTTCGCTTACGCGCAACCCGTGATCGACAACATTCGCGATAACAGGGCTGTTTCCCGCACCAAAAATCACAACTGAAAGGAACTACGGCAATGAAGAAGCAATCAGCATTGGCACTGACAGCGGGTCTTCTCGCATCAGCGCTACTTCTCACCGCTTGTAGCAGCGGTGGAGGAGGTGACGATGGTGCGCAGCAACTGCGGATCGTCGCCGCGGAACCCCAAGCCGGACTCGACCCGGCTATCGCCGTCACTCAGGCGTCGCTGCGTATGACGGAACTCATGTACGACACCCTCATCGACTACGACGTTGACAACAACCTCATCCCGATGATTGCCGAGTCGTGGGAGCAGTTGGATGACGGCCTCACCTACGTGTTCACGATCCGCGACAATGCGGCGTTCAGCGACGGCAGCACAATAACCGCCGACGACGTCGTGTACTCGCTCGAGCGCGCGGGAGCCTCTGAGTCGCTCATGGCATCGTTCGCGGTGGTAGACAGCATGGAGGCCACGGGCGACAAGGAGGTGACGATAACGCTCAACACTCCCAGCCGGGTGTTCCTGAATGCCCTCGCGGCGACTGGGCAGGCCGCGATTCTCTCCAAGGCGGCCATCGAGGCAGATCCGGACTACTTCACACTGCCAGTGGCCACGTCTGGGCCATGGAGTCTGGAGGAGTTCGTGCCGAGCAGCCATGCGAGCCTGGTGGCCAACGACTACTACTGGAACGAGGGTTTCCCTGTCATCCAGAACATCGATTACACCTTCAGCACCGACACCACCGCCAACGCGACCGCGTTGGAGACTGGCACCGTCGATATGACCTACAACATGACGCCAGCGGATGCTGTGCGCCTGCAGGAGGCCGGATCGATCCAGTACTTTGAGGCTCCGAGCCCGGGACTCCTCTCGTGGGGTATGGACAAGACCAAAGCGCCGTTCGATAACGTTGACGTCCGTCAAGCGGTGGCCTACATGGTGCCCCGAAGTGACCGGCTCGAGACCTGCTGGACCGGTATCGGCCCCGTATCTTACGGCGACCTGATCTTCCCGGGCCAGTCGTTCTACGACGAGGGCGAGCATCGCTTCGACGTCTCGAAGGACGAGGCGCTGAAAATCGCGTCTGGACTCCTTGACAGAGCCGGCTGGGTTGAGGGCGCCGACGGCGTCCGCGTTTCGCAGGGCGTCGCGGGTATGGCCGATGGCACACCGTTTGCGATCAGCGTTCCATACGAAAACGGGTGGGCTCAGGCCCGCTGCAACACCGAGATGCTTCAGCAGTATCTGATTCCGATCGGTATCGCGGTGACCCCAGAGGCATACGACGGAGCCAGCTTCTGGACCGACGTGGCCGCCGACAAGTTCACCTTTTACCATGGTGGAAACAACTACGCGACGATCGATACCTACTTCGCGCAGACGTTCATGTGCGATGGGTCGGCCAACAATCTTCTCGCGAAGATGTGCGATCCCAAGGTGGACGAGTTGATCACAAGGGCTCAAGAGACATCAGACCTCAACGAAGTAGCTGACCTGTACCGCCAAGTGCAGGACATCATCCTCGACGAGCAGCCGATGATCACGACTGGTGCACAGTACGCCGTCATCGGAACCTCCCTGAATCTCTCCGGCTTCTACCCGCGTAGTGACGCGTCCAACCGGGCGCTCATTTACGCCAGCTTGGGAAACTAGAACAACGCGGGGGCGGCTGGTCAATGCGGCCGCCCCTTGCATCCCCATCTATTTGAGGAGAGCCCATGCTTCGGTATATTGTGAACCGGCTGTTGATCGTCGTTCCTCTGCTGCTCGCTCTGACCGTGCTGCTATTTGTCTATGTTCACGCGGTGCCGGGTGACCCCATTGCCGGGATGCTAGGCCCTAATGGCACCCCGGAGCTGATCGCGCAGATTCGAACGGATCGCGGCCTCGACCGCCCCCTCCTCGAGCAGTACTGGAGTTGGCTCTCTGGCCTTGTGGCAGGCGATCTCGGCGTGTCTCTCATTTCCGGCCAGGACATCACCCCCATCGTGATCGACCGTATCCCGGCAACCCTCCAGCTTACGTTTGCTGGACTCTTCTTCGTCATCCTGATCGGTTTTCCTGCCGGCTACCTCGCGGGCAAGTACAAGGGTGGATGGCTCGACCGCATCCTCTCGCCCGCGGCTCTCATCGGGCTGTCGATGCCCTCGTTCTGGGTGGGGACCCTGCTCATCCTTCTTTTCGGAGTGCAACTGCGCTGGTTCCCAACCGGTGGTTACGTAGCGTTCGAAGACAACTCCTGGCAGAGCCTCCGGCTTACCTTCATGCCAGCACTCGTGCTCGGAATCACGCTCTCGCCTTTCCTCGCCCGAATGGTGCGCGCATCGACCGCGGAGCTCACCCGTGAACCGTTTGTTGTTCAGGCCCGCACTCGGGGTCTCCTACCGGGCACCATCTCGCGCCGGTACCTTATGCGCAACGCGATCCTGCCCGTCGTCGTCATCATCGGAATGCAACTTGGCACACTCATCGGCGGTCAGGTTATAGTCGAGCAATTGTTCAACTGGCCGGGAGTCGGCCGGCTCCTCATCGAAGGCGCTGTGCGTCGGGATTACCTCCTCGTGCAGTCGCTCATCTTTGTAATCGCGGTCATCTACATCATGATCAATCTCTTAACCGAGGTAGTGCATGCGTGGCTCGACCCGAGAGTGAGGCTGTAATGTCGACGGTACCGAGAATCGCTCGTATTGGCATGCCAGGGTTGCGCGTTCGCGACCTGCCGACCGGCGGCGTGCAGGCGATCACCTTCCACGCCATAGTGCACCACCGTCGCGCGCTACTTGGCGCGCTACTGACGGCGATCGTCTTGCTCATCGGTGTGGTTGGCTCCTTCTGGACCCCGTACGACCCGATGACTTTCGACACGGGTCCGGCGTTCACTCCGCCGGAGCTCGCACATCCGATGGGAACGGATGTCTATGGCCGGGATATCCTGTCCCGCGTGATGGCCGGTGCACAGGTGTCACTGCTTGTCTCTGCTGGAGCGGTGCTCGGTTCCCTAATATTCGGAACGATCATCGGTCTCCTCGCAGGCTACCTAGGTGGGTTCGTGGATGTCGTGCTGACTCGCATTGTCGATATCATGCTCGCCATCCCCGGCCTCGTTCTTGCGCTCGGTCTCGTCACCCTCTTGCGCCCCTCCGCGTTCTCGGTCTCGGTCGCGCTCATCGCCGTTTACACTTGGCAGTTCGCGCGGATCGTGCGCAGCTCTGTCGTCGCCGTGCGGCACCGGCCATATGTTGAGGCGGCAAAAGGACTGGGCTCGAGCGGGTTGTCGATCGTGTTCCGTGACATTTTCCCGACTGTCCTCCCCGTATTGATCGTGCAGGTGGCGACAGCCTTTGCGTGGGGCATCCTCGACGAGGCGGCCATCGGGTTCCTCGGTCTCGGAGTGCAACCACCGTCACCGTCTTGGGGTTCGCTGCTCATCGAGGGCCGGCAATACCTATATGACGCGCCGTGGCTGCCTGTCGGTGCCGGCGCCGTCGTGATGGTTGCTGTCCTCGGGGTGAATCTGCTCGGTGACGGCCTTCGAGATATCGTTGATCCGCGTTCTGGAGGCGCGCACTTATGACAGAGACCACACCACTCATCAGGGTTGAGGGACTCACCGTCGAGTTCCCAGTTCGAGGTAGCACCGTTCGTGCTGTCGACGATGTCTCATTCGAGGTGAGTCGCGGCGAAATCGTGGGCCTTGTCGGCGAATCTGCGTCGGGCAAAAGCACACTCGGCCTGTCACTGCTTCGTATGGTTCCCCCTCCCGGCGAGGTTCGCGCGCACCGGATGGAGTTCGACGGGCGAGACCTCTCCGCGCTCACCGAGTCGCAGTTGCGGCAGATTCGTGGCAGCGAGATATCCCTGATCGTGCAGGACGCACTCGCCACTATGAATCCGGTCACGACCGTGCTGGAGCAGATCACGCAAGTGGTGCGCGATCACGAGGGTGTGCGCTCGCGTCGAGTGTTGAGGGAGCGTGCTGTCCAGGCTCTGCGTGATGTCCAACTCCCCGATGTCGAAATGAACCTGGGGCGCTTCCCCCATGAGTTGAGTGGCGGGATGCAGCAGCGCGTTGCTATCGCGCAAGGTCTGATTCTGGGGCCGAAACTTATAATCGCCGATGAGCCGACTACCGCGCTCGACGTGACGGTGCAGGCTGAGATCCTGGCCCTGCTCAAACAGATCCGAGATAGTGGAACGAGCATCGTTTTTGTCACCCACGATCTTGCGACCGTCGCGGAGATCTGCGACCGAGTGCTCGTGATGTACGCGGGCAGGATCGTTGAGTCGGGAACGGTCGCCGAGGTATTTGCCGAGCCGCAGCATCCGTACACACAGGGTCTACTAGCGAGTCTATTGCCGCTCGGCGGTGAGCCGCCGGAGCGACTAGAGGCCATCCCCGGTCAGCCACCGCGCCCGGACGCGTGGCCCTCGGGGTGCCGTTTCCACCCACGTTGCGTGCTCTGGAAATCCAAAGGGGAACCCCATATCTGTCGCGACGAAGATCCGCGGCCGGACGAATCCCAGCCCCATTGGGCGGCATGCCACTTCGCTTTGGAAGGAGCCGGATCATGAGTCAACCCGACGCATCGGTTGCGGTGTTCGAGGTACGCGATCTCGTCAAGGTGTTCCGCGCGCGTGGCCGATTTCGCAGTGGTAGGGCCCGCCCCGCACTTGACGGGGTCTCGTTCGAGGTTCGGCAGGGCGAGGCCTTGGGTATCGTCGGGGAGAGTGGTTCGGGCAAGACGACGCTGGGGCGAATCCTGATCGGCCTCGATACCGCAACGTCCGGCGAAGTTCTTTATCAGGGGGAACACACCCGGGCTATGGGGAGAGCTGCTCGCCGAGCGTTTCGGCAGCGAGTTCAGATGGTGTTCCAGAACCCTTTCGCATCGTTGAATCCGTTCCGCACGGTGCGGAGCGCGCTGGCCGATGGGTTCTCTCGCCGCCGGCTTTCCCGTGTTGAGCGCGACGAGGCGATGGTGAGTCTCATGGAGCAGGTCGGGCTCAACGAGAGCATGCTCGACCGCTACCCGCATGAGTTCAGTGGTGGCCAGCGGCAGCGGATCGTGCTCGCGCGCGCCCTCACAGTGGAGCCGGGAGTGCTCTTGGCCGATGAACCAGTGTCCGCACTCGACGTGTCGATCCAGGCCCAGGTGCTCAACCTGCTCAACGACCTGAAGGCCAGACTCGGTCTCACTCTCGTCTTCGTCACTCACGACCTTCGAGTAGTGAACTTCTTTTGTGATCGCATCGCGGTCATGTACATGGGTCGGATTGTCGAGCTTGGAACTCGTGCTCAGATTATGGAAGCATCGCGTCACCCATACACTCGCATGCTGCTTTCGGCGGCGCCGCATGACGTACCCGGGCTCGAGATCGATCGACCGTGGGTACGAAATGAGCTGGATGCGACGACGCCCCTCGGAAATTCGTGCAACTTCGCGTCAAGGTGTTGGGCGCGGCAAGCTCTGGGAAACCCGGATCGGTGCACGACCGAACGCCCGCAATCGCGAGCGGGGCACGACGGCCAACTCGTCGCATGTCATTTCGAGGCGGAGATACCGGCCTTGGCCGCCGCCGAGTCCACGTCGTGACTCTCGAGCTTGCTCGTCGCATACGAGCCTCGCTGCGTCACCAACCGCCAGGCGTATATCTGAACAGTGCAGCCGAGGGGCTCCCACTGGACTCAGCGGGCACTGCTTATGAGCGTTACCTTGAGGCGAAGTCTCGCGGCTCGAGCGGAAGGTCTTCGTTCGACGAGATCGAACACGACGCCCGGGTTAGTTTCGCCGACTTGGTTGGCGCTGTGCCGGATGATGTCGGATTCGTGGCCTCCACATCCCGGGGGCTCGACGCCGTCGTGAAGTCGATCGACTGGTCGCCGGGTGACTCGATTGTGCTTCCGTCGACGGAGTTCCCGACCGCGCTGTTCGCAGCAAGGCTGCTCGCGGCGCGGGGCGTCATCGTGCGCCTGATCGAGGCATCCCCGAATGGCACGCTCGACGAAGATGCCGTACTAGCTGCGATCGACCGCACTACCCGACTCGTCGTAGTGAGTGTCGTTAGCTTCCGTTCGGGACAGCACTTGCACACGGCCTCGATCGTCGCCCGCGCACACGAGTACGGGGCCCTAGTTTTCCTCGATGCGGTGCAGGCGCTCGGGTCGGTGGCGTTCGAGGTGGGTGAGGCGGATTTCGTGTGTGGGGCATCCTTCAAGTGGTTGCTAGGAGTGCACGGCGCTGCCGGGCTCTATGTGCACCCGAGAACCCGCGAACTCACGCGGGCACCGTACTCGGGCTACCGAAGTGTCGTGGACTTGTTTCCCATCCCACCCGCGGATGCGCAGTTGTACTCGGACGCTAGGCGCTACCACGAGGGCCTCCCTGACTACGGCGCCCTTGCAGTGCTGCACGCGGCACTCGACCAAGTGGCTGGGTTGCGTGACGAGATGCTTGACCACAACCGCGCAGTGACGTCCCGCCTGAAGAGTGGTCTGCTCGAATTGGGCGCTGCGGTGCTCGCAGCCGAGGCACCTCGTGGGTCGATCGTTGCCTTCGAGACCCCACGATTTGCAGAGATCGCCACCGCGCTCGCCGACTCCGGCACTACGGTCTGGGCGCGCGACGGGAGAGTGCGACTGTCGCCGCACGCGTACACAACCGAGGATGATGTTGAAACGGCCCTGAAGCAGCTCGCGCAAATCGGAGTCGCGTGACCCTCTCGCTGGCCATTATCGGCACTGGTCGGATCGCCCAGCTGCACGCTGCCGCGGCTCGTGCACTCGAAAACGTGCGGATCGTTGCGGCGATCGACGTCGATCCCGCTGCTGCGCGCGCGTTCGCGGAGCAGTGGGACTCTCCGTGGTGGGGCACGGCGCTCGAAGATTACTCGGACCCGCTCGATGGGGTCATCGTGTGCTCACCGACCGCACTGCACCACGACCACGCACTACGGGCGATCAAGCGGGGCTGCGCTGTGCTAGTTGAGAAACCGTTCGCCCGCGACGTAGCCGAAGCGCAGGCAATGATTGATGCTGCCCAACGTCGAGGCGTGGTCATCACAGGAGGGCAAGTTCTTCGATTCCTGCCTATGTTCACTTGGGCGAGGCAGGCGATTGCAGACGGTGTTCTCGGTCAGCCGGTGCAGGCCATCGAGCGGCGCCTTGTCGACCGGGCGGACAACTTTCCCTGGTGGAGCGAACTGCCCGCGTTCCTCATCTCCCACTGGGGCTCGCACAGCATCGACCTGCTGTGCAGCCTGCTGGGCGACCGGGCCGTAGAGGTGTACTGCCAAGCCGACTCCGTGCGAAGCCAGTTTGGTGTGGTCGATGACTTCAGCATGCAGCTGAGGTTCGCGTCGGGGGTGCGCGCTACATCAGTGATGTCGTTCAGCTCCCGCCATGTCGTGCACGACCTCGTGCTGATCGGCACGCGTGGGACGCTCTCCTTCGAGTGTTACCGCTCGGTCGCCCTCGACGGAGAGACTGTGATGGAGATGCCGGAGGGGGACATGCTCGCCCACGGGTTCGCGGCGCAGCTCGAGGATTTCGGGGGCGCGATCGGGGGAGCAGCCTCCCTGGCATCAGCCAGCAGTGTGCTTCCTGGACTCACTGCACTCGCGGCGGCGGAGCGCTCGGCTCTCGATGGCGTCGTCGTCGCGCTCGGCGGACCCGATCCAGCTGGCGTCGACCTGAACGGGTCTTCTGAACGTTTAGGTGACATCTGAGTTAGCTTGCTCGGGAGGGTGGGCTTGAAGGGTGTCTGTATGCCTAAGTCTTATCCGCGTGAGTTTCGTGATGATGTTGTCGTGCGTGCGGAGCGTAATCGTGAGCACGGGGTGACGATTGAGCAGATCGCAGCCGACGCCCCTGGGACACTCGCGAGCAATTGAGCATCGCGATCGTCATCGGGATCGAACGGACCTACCGCCGACGCCGCCGGCAACCCCGGCTGGGCCTTTTGGCCCCGATCGAGTTCGAGGCCATCATGAGCACCTCAGCCAGCTAGGCTGCGTGACAATCAACTGTCGCCTAAACGTGCAGCAGGCCCAAGTGGTGATCCTTGGCGCTTTATGGCGGCGTTCTGTGATCAGTACATGTCGCCAGCGTGAATCTCAGTACTGCCCTGAGTCCGGTGTAGCGTGAGTCACATCAGTGGCTAGAGCCTGCACGGATAAATGGCACCAAAGCCATGGGCGTGAGGCTGTTTCGCATTTCGTGGGCTTTTGCCCAATCTGCTTGCCTAGCTGCTTGAGCAGGTCTGGGTTTTCCTCGAGTACCGCGGTTCGTGTCTGCGGGGTTGAAGGGATGGCCGGGTCATCGAGCCCGAAACCGCCACAATTGATCACGCCCCCGTACGCGACAATAGCGACCCCTGAGTCGCTGGCAGCGTTGAATGTTGCGCTCTAGTGTCCTGCGCCGGTAGTTCGCTGTAGAAGTCGGCTGAGGGATTCGAGGATCTGTTCCGCGGGCTTGGTCCAGATGAATGGCTTCCGGTTCTCGTTCCAGCCCTTGACCCATTTGCGAATGTCGGATTCGAGCGCCTGAACGCTGCGGTGGTCCGAGCGTTGGAGCAGGTCGGCGGTGACGTAGGCAAAGAATCGTTCGACTTGGTTGATCCAGGACGAGTACGTCGGGTGAAGTGCATGTGGAACCGGGGGTGCGCTTCAAGCCACTTGACGATGCTGGTGGGACTTGTGGGTGCTGTAGTTATCGCAGACCAGATGAACGTCTAATCCGTCGGGAACTTGCGTGTCGATCTTGGCCAAGAATTTCTTGAACTCGATGGATCGGTGTCGGCGGTGGATTGAGGAGATGACGGTGCCGTCGGCTGTATTGAACGCGGCGAACAGGCTCGTCGTGCCGTGGCGCACATAGTTGAGCTGCCGCGGGGATTTCGGACAGCGGAATTAGTGGATTCTTCTACGCTGCCAAGGTTGGCTGGTGGTAACCATAGTGCACCTCGTTGGGCCGTCGGTAACCGATCCCGGAGTGGAGCCGTTTCTCTGGGGTTAGTGAGGTTCGAGAGATATTGAGGGCTTCTTTTACCCTGCTCAGGGGCTAATATGTGGTCGTCACGTGCGCGACTGGTGTGGCGCACGTGAGCTTGTGACCGTCAGGATGG
>Ga0307486_1001392_pt1 | contig 18739 bp, 18 predicted proteins | sample CBIW02metaG_FD_203663 | JGI IMG/M metagenome (GOLD analysis project Ga0307486, IMG submission 203663) | Sea-ice brine microbial communities from Beaufort Sea near Barrow, Alaska, United States - CBIW 0.2 | ecosystem: Environmental > Aquatic > Marine > Coastal | place: USA: Alaska | collected...
GCCAGTTCCCAGGCAGAGGGGATCTTCGAAAGGACTTTCTTGCTGCCCTCGCGCATGTGCGAGTAAGTGCGGCTGGAGAGAATCTTGGCAAGATAATTGGACAGACCGCCGACGTTGCGGGAAATCGACATGTCGTTGTCATTCAGGACCACCAGCATATCGGCTTCTACGTCCGAAGCGTGATTCAGCGCCTCGAAAGCCATCCCCGCGGTCAATGCACCGTCACCGATAACGGCGACGGTACGCCGATTAAGTCCCTGCAATCCTGACGCGATGGCCATACCCAGCGCGGCGCTGATCGATGTGCTGGAGTGGCCGACACCGAAGGTATCGTAAGCGCTCTCGTTGCGCCGCGGGAAAGCCGCTAAACCGTTTTTTTGCCGCAGGGAGCTCATCTGCTCCCGGCGACCCGTCAATATCTTGTGCGGGTAGGCCTGGTGGCCCACATCCCAAACGATACGGTCATAAGGGGTATGGTAGGTGTAGTGCAAGGCAATGGTCAGCTCGATGACACCCAGGCCCGCACCAAAATGCCCGCCAGTCTGACTGACTGTCCACAATAAATAAGCACGCAGTTCGTCTGCCAGCGTCGACAGGAGCTCTTCGTCCAGTTCACGCAGACGCTCAGTGGTGTCCAGGCTGTCCAACAGCGGTGTGCTGGGCCGGTTGCGGGGTATCTCGTGGAAAGTGCTTGGCATCAAACAGGGCTCTGGGTGCCTGAATCTCAGGCACGGTTAAAATGGCAGTTTAACTGATGCGGACGGATAGCCCAAGGCTGCCTGACGGTCAGAAATGCCGTTGCACAATATAGTCGGCCAGTTGTTGCAAGCGCTCGCTGCCAGAACCGATAGGCTGCAGTGCGTCGATAGCCTGGTCGCGCAGTGATACAGCAAGCTGGCGCGCGCCATCCAGTCCGAGCAGTGCCGGATAAGTTGGTTTGTCGCGGGCGATGTCTGCACCCTGTTGCTTGCCGAGTACGCTGGTGTCGCTTTCGATGTCGAGAATATCGTCCTGAACCTGAAACGCCAGTCCTATACAGTCTGCATAGGTGCTTAGCGCCCGCAAATGCGTCTCGCTGGCGCGGCCACTGGTCAGGGCGCCCAGTTGCACGGCGGCGCTGATCAGAGCCCCGGTTTTTTTTCTGTGCATATTTTCCAGCGTCGCGATGTCCAGAGTCTGACCAATGGCGCCGAGGTCGATTGCCTGACCGCCAACCATTCCCTCGGGTCCCGCAGCACTCGCCAGCAGTTGCACCATGCGCAGGCGAACAACCGGATCGAACTCGTCTGCAGCAGCAAGCCAGTCAAAAGCCATCGCGTGCAAGGCATCGCCAGCCAGAATCGCCGTCGCCTCATCGAAAGCGCGATGACAGGTCGGTTGGCCCCGGCGCAGGTCGTCGTTGTCCATCGCCGGTAAGTCATCATGGATCAGGGAATAGGCATGGATCATTTCAACCGCGGCGGCGGCCACATCCGCCTGTGCGATGTTGCCCTGCAGCGCTTCGCAGCTGGCATATACAAGCATCGGCCTAATTCGTTTGCCGCCATTGGTCACGCTGTAGCGGATGGCCGAGAACAGACGATCCAGACGTGGCTGCTCAGTGTGCAGATGCCGCTTCAGATACTCATCGATACGTACCTGACAACGGCCCAGGTACTGATTGAAATCGGTCATTCAGCCGAACCATCGAAGGGCTCTACGACAGGCTGACCCTGCTGTTCGGTGAGCAGGCTGACTTTCTGTTCTGCTTGGCTAAGCGCCTGTTGGCAATCGCGGGTCAGGGACACGCCCTGCTCGAAAGCGGTAAGCGACTCTTCCAGGCTCAGCTCGCCACTTTCTAGTCGCTCGACCAGCCCTTGTAGCGCGCCCAGCGATTGCTCGAAATCCACGGCGGTTTTCTTCTTGGCCATGCTTACCTCGGTTATCTGGCGAATCGGAGTCGGCTGAACATTACCCAAGGGGCCTCTGACGGTCAATCAGCCATGGCTCCAGTATGGCTAAAAGAGTGAAGATGGCGGGCCCTGATCTCAGAAACCGGATGGTCAGCCTTTGGTTCCTGCGATGTACGCCTCAGTCAAACTGTTCTGGGGTGCCTCGAAAAGACTCTGGCAACGGTTGAATTCGATCAACTTGCCGCTCTGCTCGGTTACCCAGAAAAAAGCTGCATAATTAGCGATGCGCCTTGCCTGTGCCAGATTATGAGTAACGATAATCACGGTATAACGGCCTCGAAGCCGCAATATCAGATCTTCAACTACCGCAGACGAGAGCGGGTCGAGTGCGCTGCAGGGTTCGTCCATCAGCAGGATTTCCGGTTCCAATATCAAGGCTCTGGCAATGCATAGGCGTTGTTGCTGCCCGCCGGATAAGCGTGTCGCAGGACTGTTGAGGCGTGTTGCAACTTCGTCCCACAGACCCACGTCGCGCAGGACGTTCTCTATCCGCCGGTTGATCTCGATTCTTTGGCGAATGCCACGCTCCAGCAAGGGCAATTCAAGGTTGCGTCGTATGGATAGGGGGAAGGGGTTGGGCTTCTGGAAAATCATGCCGATACGCTGGCGTAACTGCTTTACATCCAACCCTGGAGCCAGAATATTCTGACCGTCCAATCTGACTTCGCCACGGGTATGGGCCCCGGGAAGCAGATCGGTCAGACGGTTGAGGCAGGCTAGGAAACTCGATTTTCCGCAGCCTGAGGGGCCAATTAGGGCGGTAATGCAGCCACGATAAACGTCCAGTGATACCCCGGAAAGAACCGTTAGCCCATGGTAGGCGATGGTCAGATCGCGAATTTGTAAATGTGCCACGGGTTCACAGCAAGGCGAGCCTGCTTCGACCTGTCCCAGGGTATAGGGTGATTCGATACCCTTTTGTAGACCAGTTGAATCGGTCATGCGAGGGTTACCTTGCGTTTTGCCCAATACAACGAGAGCAAGTTGGCGAGCAGATTGATAACAATGATCAGGGTGACCAACACCAGCGCTGATCCGTAGGCGGCCTGGTCGCCACCGGTGACGTTCATCGACAGGTCGTAAATATGCACGGCCAGAGCGCGTCCGGAGTCACTCAAAGACTCTGGCATACGATCCACGTAGCCGCTAGTGAAAATCAGAGCGGCTGTTTCCGCCGTGGCCCTGCCCACTGCTAACAGTAAGCCCGCGGTTATAGCCGGTGCTGCGGCGGGCAGCAGCACATGCCAGAGTACACTGCCGCGGCGCATACCCAGTGCTGCTGCGGCATGACGCCATTCATCAGGCACTGCAGTCAAGCCACTTTCGGCGGTACGTACCAGAATGGGTAGCATCATGCAGGCCAGGGTAAGACCGCCCGAGAGGATGGAGAAACCCAGCCCCAGGAATCCGCTAAAAAAAGCGTATCCAAACAGACCGATAACGATCGAGGGCACGCCTGCCAGTATGTCCAGAGCCAGACCGATCCGGCGTCCCAATGGGCCGTCGCGGCGGGTGAATTCAGCCAGCCAGATGGCACTGCACAGGCCTAATGGCAGTGCAACACAGATGGCGACGGATAAAATTAGCACTGTCGATACCAGGATCGGCCAGATACCCCCTTGCCGACCGGCGCGGCTTGGCGCCTGGCTGAGAAACTCCCAGCTGATGGCGGGCACGCCTTTGATCAGAATGTCACCCAGCAACCAGGCAAAGGTCAGGGTTACCAGGCCGGCAATTAACCACAGCGTCAGCAAAAAAAAACGATCAGCCATGTGCCATGCTCCGGCTCATGCGGTTTGCCAGCCAGGCCAGTATAGCCACCATCGCCATCAGCAGTAGGCCCGAGACAAACAAGCTGGAGCGGTGCTGGTCGACCGCATAGGCCATTTCCAGGGCGATATTGGCCGTTAATACCCGGATGGGATCAAACAGGCTGGCAGGGGTTTGCACCACGTTGCCGGCGACCATGAGTACTGCCATGGTTTCGCCCAGTGCGCGAGCAATGGCCAGTAACACGCCGCCGAGTATGCCGCGCCGTGCAGCAGGCACTAAGACCCCGAGCAAAATACGGTGACGGCTCATGCCCAGCATGGCGGCACCTTGATAAAGAGACGGTGTCGTTGCTGCCAGTGCAGCGCGGCTGGTCAAGGCAACGGTTGGCAGCGTCATCATGGCCAGTATCAGAACGGCAGCCAGCAGGCTGGCACCCGGTGGTTGCCATTGGCCAATCAGCGGCACCAGCACGGTTAAACCCCAGAGCCCAAAAACCACGGATGGTATACCTGCCAACAAACTGATCATGCTGTTGAACAGGCCTTTGATCCATGCCGGGGCCAGATATTGGCTGAACAGCGCGCAGGCAAGACCCATAGGGACAGCCAAGAGCATAGCGCCCAACGCCGCCGCTATAGAGGCCCATACCATGGGCAACATGCCGAATTGCTCCTGTAGCGGATACCAGCCGTCACTGCGGAAAAAGTCCAGCAGGCTGATGCCACTGCGCCCGGTCATGACCGGCCAAGCTTCGTAGACAAGAAAAACGACAATCAGCAGCAGTAATGCGGCTGCCGCCAGCGCGGGCAGCCCAAGCATGACTTTCATCAGCGCATCTGAAGGCCAGCGCTGCTTTTTCCTTGTTACGGTGACCTCATGCATGCCTCAGGTCACTTTGCGCTGGATAAGGCAACGAAAAAGTGTTCGCCTATTAAAGCGTTTACCGACGCTGACCGAGCATAGGCAATAAACTCTGCGGCCAAGCCACCAGCAGGGCCTGCGGTGACCAAATTCAGTTGTCGAGACAATGGATAAGAGCCATCGGCTACATGGGCGGTAGTCGGTGCAATACCTGCCATCGGCAGCAGTTTGATCGGCGTACCGTATTCAGCTTCGAACTCGGCGGTACCAATCGACACATAGCCAATCGCACCCGGATTGCCGGCAACGGTTTTGATGCCTTGCTGATTATCGCCAATCACCACCTGCGCCCGAATATCACTGTTTTTCAGCTGAAAGAATGCCAGAAAAAGCTCAAGCGTCGAACGGCCTTCGGCTTTGTTGACCACCGTGATCGGGCGATCCGGACCTCCAAGCGCTTTCCAGTTGGTTATCTTGCCGGTAAAAACAGCGATGGTATTTTCTCTGCTGAGTGCGTTCACGGGGTTGCTGGCGTGGGTGATAATGCTGATGCCGTCCATCGCGAAAGGGTAAGCGGCCAGGTCATTTTCATTGTCGTTAAGTGCCCGTGAGACCATGCCGATATCAGCTCGCCCTTCGCGTGCATCCGCGATTCCTCTGGACGACCCCCCGGTTTGAACGTCAATTCGCGTACCTGGGTTGGTTTGTTCAAAGGCTTTGCCAATATCCGATATGACAGGTGCTACCGTGCTGGAGCCGGTAATGGTGAGGCGCGGTGACTCTGCCTGGACGGCGAAAACCAGACCACTGGAAAGGATCAGGATGGCAAGGCGTCTCAAGCAGAAATCAAGCATATACATTACTCTTCGGTAGCAAAGGAGCGCATGAATGTAGCAATAATGACGGGCTCGATGCGCTGGCTTGTGTCCTTGGCCAGCTGCATCTCCAGTTGGCTGATACGCAATCGTAAAACGTCATGGCATTGGGCAAAGGCTGCACGCTTGAGGTCGTCTCCGCCCTCTACCGCAGCAGGATCCGGCAGGCCCCAGTGCACCCGTTGCGGGGTTCCAGGGAACTGTGGGCAAGCCTGCCCTGCATTGCCGCATACGGTGAGCACAATATCCAAAGGCGTCGCTCCGGGTACAAGAAACTCATCCCAGCTCTTGCTGCGTGGCGGCTGATCAGCCTCCCAGCTGCCGAGCTGCTCCAGAGCTAACGGGTTGATCCGGCCTGTCGGCTGGCTGCCGGCACTGAACGCCTGAATATACTCGCCGAGTAATCGGTTGAAGAGCCCTTCGGCCATAACGCTGCGAGCCGAGTTGCCAGTACACAATACCAGCAGTCGAATGGGTGAGGTTTTCAGCAACATGCGCCAGCCCCATCTGTCGAGCCATTTCTGTTGCCGCTGTCATACGGCAATGCGCCGCCGCAGCCAGGGAAAATACCGTAATGCTGATCAAAATTGCCGATAAACTCGAAGTGGGATTCGAAGCGGCTGTGCTTGAGCATGCGCCACGTATTGCCGCACACCGGAAAGATGCGACCGCGTTCGATTACGTGATGCTTGTCGAGCTGGAACGAGTGTTCAGCTTCGGGGATGCTGCCGCGATAGATGACAGCCTGGCCGTAGTCCTCGCAGGCGGGCTCAAGTGTATCGAGCTTGAACAGACGATAGGTTGCTGAATAAAAGTGGGTGTTGCCCAGCTTGGCCGCGATCTTCGGATCGGTGATCTCCAGTGGGCGATCCTCGACAAGGCGAGGGTCGAGGAAACCATGGCGTCGTGCCAGGTTCTCGAAGTCATTCCAGTACAGCGCTCCCCCCAGACACTCGCCATACAAGACTTCATCCTGTCGCAGAGCCTCGGGCAGGCGACGATCGGCGTAGATATCGGAGAAATACAGCTCGCCACCGGGCTTGAGAAGCCTGTAGGCCTCGCGCAGTACCGCATCCTTGTCCGGAGAAAGGTTGATCACGCAGTTGGAGACAATCACATCGATGCTATGGTCGGCCAGATTGAGGGTATCCAGCTGTTCAATGTAACCTTCATGAAAGCTGACATTGGCGAAGCCAAAACGTTGGGCGTGGTAATCCAGATGACGGCAAGCGACATCCAGTTGTTCTTTTGTCATGTCGACGCCTGTCACCGTGCCGCTGGGCCCTGCCAGCTGAGCCAGGATATAACAATCGCGCCCGGATCCACTGCCCAGGTCGAGGATCTGGCACCCTTGTAGCAGGTGCGGTGCCACCAGTCCGCAGCCGTAGTATTTCTCTGTGACTTCCGGATGGATATTGGCCAATAGGGGCTTGAGCCAAGCAGGCGTACTGGAGATGTCACAGCAGGCTGAGGTTTTCAGGTCGGCACTGGTTTTAAGTACTTTGCCATAATAGTCTTGAACAGATTCGAGCATGAAGCCCCCGTGGTGAATAGTTAGCTTATGTATCAGAGCGAACGCCCTTTCAATTGTTACATCAACAGCGTGTTTTAATGTGTATTCAATTATTAACACTCTTTGCAAAGGTCCGTCTAACACGTATTTGGCTCAAGCAAACAAGGCGTTACCAGCATTAACAGGGATTAGAATCCGATGAAAAGAACCCGATTTGAATTTCCCAACGGGCAGGGTGACTCCTTGGCGGGTCTGCTAGAAATGCCCGACGATGGCGCGCCGCTTGCCATGGCGTTATTTGCCCATTGCTTCACCTGCGGCAAGGACAGCGCTGCGGCATCGCGTATAGCCCGGCGGCTGGTTGATCAAGGGATTGCAGTGCTGCGCTTTGACTTCACTGGCTTGGGTAGCAGCGACGGTGATTTCGCCAATACCAATTTTTCTTCCAATATTCAGGATTTGTTGGCAGCGGCGGACTACCTGGGAAAACACTACAGCGCTCCAAGGCTGTTGATTGGTCACAGTCTGGGTGGTGCCGCCGTGTTGGCAGCAGCGCAACAGATAGCCAGTATCGAGGCGGTCGCCACTATCGCTGCACCGTCCACAGCGACCCACGTCAGACATCTTTTTGCCGATGACCGGGCGGAGATTGAGCGCATGGGGCACGCTCGAGTAGATTTGGCAGGTCGACCCTTTACGGTCAAGGCGCAGTTTCTGACCGATCTGGAACAATGGAACTCAGCTGAGCACATTGGCGCCCTGCGCAAGGCGCTGATCATCTTTCATTCGCCGGTAGATGAGTTGGTCGATGTATCCGAGGCTGCAGCAATTTATCAGGCAGCGATGCATCCCAAGAGTTTTATCTCCCTCGACAATGCCGACCACATGCTCAGCCGCAACGAGGATGCTGAATATGTAGCTAACGTGCTGGTCGCCTGGGTGGCGCGCTATCTATGATCGCTGCGAGGTACGTTGTTGATATTTGAGATGGTATGTTAATGGCCTTTGATTGAAAACAGACAGGAACAGTATTGATGAAAAAGATTATCGCGGTTTCCTTGTTTGCCAGTGTGCTGGCAAGTGGGTTCGGCGTGCATGCCGGTTCAGAGGGCCAGGATGCCAATTTTTTAACTGAGGGTGAAATTCGCAAGATTGACCCGGATACGGGCCGCGTTACTCTTCGTCATGGGCCGATTGAAAATTTGAACATGCCGGGCATGACCATGATCTTCCAGGCTGTGCCAGCCGAGCAGCTGAGTGATCTGCAAGCGGGTGACAAAGTAAGGTTCCGTGCATCGAAGAATAATGGTAGCTTTATCGTTACTGATATCGAAAAAGCCCAGTAAAATTCACTGGGCAGCGTTGGTTGCCAGCCGGCCTACTCCGCAAGGAGCGGGTAATCTGAGGAATGGGTACACGGATTGTGAGACATATGCGTACTGCGCTAGGCGTCTTCCTTTGTTTCTTGCTGCTATCGTTCAACACGCTGGCGGCTACCCTGTTGGCGATTGATCAGTGCATGATCGACGGTGACCCGGTGGTACATCAAATGTCTGAGCAGGCTGGGATGCAGACACATACCGACTGTGCCGATACTGAGCAGGGCTGGTTGAGTGCTACCGCCCAGTTGCTGTGTGACCAGGGCGGAAACTGTCAGATGGGCGGTGCGGTCGTACCCAACGCGGCGATATTATCTTCGGCACTTCCAGACCATGCTCTTCCGGCTTTTGTGCGACTTGGCTTTAACCCTACCTATCCGATTGCCTTCTGGCGCCCTCCGCGCCATTGATTCCTGAATGATCTGAACCCCACCGGCAACTGCCTGTGGTGTCTGCCTGCACCCGTCTTTTAGATGGTGCGGCATCAGCAACAGGAATCTACATCATGTATTTCTATTTTTTTGGCCGACTCGGACGACGGGTCTTATTGGCATGGCTAGCGTTCGGTATAGCGACGCCTGCCTACGCATTAACGCTTGACCAGGCTTTGATTCTGGCCGAACGCGAAGCGCCCTCTCTCGCGGCCCAGTCCGCTAACAAGCAGGCTGCCCGCAGTGCCGCGATTCCTGCCGGCGAACTCCCTGACCCCAGGTTGACCTTAGGCTTACAGAACCTGCCGATCGAAGGAGCTGCGGCTTGGGATGTCAACGCAGAACGTATGACCATGCAGCGTATCGGCCTCATGCAGGAGGTTCCCAGTCGGGCCAAACGCCGGGCCAGAGTCGAGTTGGCGCAGGCCGGGATAGCGCTGGCAGATGCGCAGCAGTCACTGGAGCTGCTCGATGTGCAACAAGCGACAACCCAGTCCTGGATATCGACACTGGCGGTGGAGCGCAAATTGGCCGTTTTCCGTCAGCTGTATGCTGAAAATAGGCTCTTTGCCAAAGCGGTAGAGGCGCGGCTGGCCGGTGGGCTTGGTCTGGCGGCGGACAGCGTTGGCCCCAGAGCAGAGGCGGCGATGCTCGCCGACCGGGAAGACGAGCTTCTGCGCGAGGAAATACGGGTGCGCGCCCAGTTGCGCCGCTGGGTAGGAGACGTCGCCGTGCAGCAGCTGAGTGGCGGCTGGCCCCAGTGGCCGGTCGATGCCGAGCGCTATCGCGATAATCTGCAACGTCATCCGCAGCTTCAGGTATTCGACCCATTGCAGCGTCAGGCCGAAGCGCAGGTTGATGGCGCCCTTGCCGAGAAAAAGCCGGACTGGAGCTGGGGGGTTGATTACCTCAGGCGCAGCCGGGAATTCGGCGACATGGTCAGCCTCAATGTGACCTTTGATCTGCCAGTATTCTCTGCCTCTCGCCAGGACCCCGCAATTGATGCCGAACGTGCCGGCCTTGCGCGTGTGTATGCGCAGCGAGAAGCCGTAGCCCGACTTTATCGCCTCGAACTGACCGACGAGCTCGCCGAGTATCAGCGCCTGGAACGCACTCTGGCACGCTCGGAACAAACCCTATTGCCGCTGGCAGAAGAAAAGGTCGGGTTGGCCATGACCGACTATCGCGCCGGCAAAGGTGAGCTTGGCGGCGTGATCGTCGCCCGCGAACAATTGATCGCCGCCCGTCTACGTCATATTGATCTCACACGGGACCGCTCGCTGAGCAACGCCCGTCTCCACTTCGCTTTTGGAGCTGACCGCCCATGAACTTTTCATTTAGACAGATTGTTTTGCTGCTCAGCATGCAGTTCCTGCTGGCACCCGTATCAGTGCTGGCCCAGCCGGTAAACGAGGAGCGCGATGTGCTTTATTGGTACGATCCGATGTCTCCGCAACAGCGCTTTGACGAGCCGGGACCGTCGCCGTTCATGGATATGGACCTGGTGCCCCGCTATGCAGAACAAGACGCCGACAGCGAAGGGCGCTCCGTGATGAGGATTGCTCCGGGCATCATGCAGAATCTGGGGATGCGGCTGGCTACGGTCAGCCGTGAACCGGTCAGGGTCAGCATCGTTGCAACCGGACAAATTACCTTCAACCAGCGCGACCTTGCTGTGGTGCAGGCGCGTAGTGGTGGCTTCGTCGAGCGGGTGTATGGGCTCGCACCTCAGGACCTGATAGAGCAAGGCGCGCCCATTGCAGATCTGCTGGTGCCGGAGTGGGCTGCGGTGCAGGAGGAATACCTGGCATTGCGCAGCCTTAATGAACCTTCGCTCATTGCAGCCGCGCGCCAGCGCATGCGCCTGGCCGGCATGTCTGATGCCCTGATCCGCCAACTGGAGCGCAGTGGTCGCGCTCAGCCGTTCTGGACATTGAGGAGTCCAATCGATGGCGTGGTGCAAAGTCTTGATGTACGCGAGGGCATGACGCTGTCTGCGGGTTCGACGCTGGCGCAAATCAATGGGTTGAATACGGTGTGGCTGTTGATTGAAGTGCCTGAAGCACAGATTGCCAGCCTGGAGGCCGGACAAAAAATCCAGGCACGCTTGCCGGCGCTGCCCGGCGAAACACTCGAAGGCACGATCGAAACCCTATTGCCTGAGGCTAGCCGTGACAGCCGCACCGTCCAGGTGCGCGTGGTACTCGACAATGCGCAGCAACGGTTACGGCCGGGCATGACGGCGGAAGTATCGCTGGATCGGCAGGAGGCCGCCGCGCTGGTTGTGCCCACCGAGGCATTGATCCGCACCGGCAGACGCACGCTGGTGATGGTGGCTGAAGAGAAGGGCCGGTTCCGTCCAGTAGAGGTTCGCATCGGTCGCGAGACAGAAGATAAAACAGTGGTTCTGGATGGGCTGGAAGAGGGTCGGCAAGTGGTGGCCTCAGGTCAATTTCTGCTCGATTCGGAAGCCAGTCTTCGCGGCCTCACTGCCACGCCTACGACCCCGGCGACCCCCATGTCAGCGCCCGCACCGATGTTGCATGAGTCAGAGGGCACCATCGTCGGTCTGGATGACGATATGTTATTCCTTGAGCATGGCCCATTTGAAACATTGAATATGCCCGGCATGACCATGGGCTTCCCGCTGTCCGATCCATCGCTGCTTGAAGGGCTGCAAGAGAACGATCGGGTTCGCGTCGGGGTACGCGAAAGTGATGAAGGCCTGACCATCGACAAGATCGAGAAGCTGGGAGGCCAGCCATGATTGCCGCGACTATTCGCTGGTCGGTAGCCAATCGCTTCCTGGTGTTGCTGGCTACGCTATTTGTGGTTGCCTGGGGGACCTGGTCGGTGCAGAACACGCCAATTGATGCGCTGCCGGACTTGTCCGATGTGCAAGTGATCATTCGCACCCCGTATGCCGGTCAGGCGCCGCAGATCGTCGAGAATCAGGTGACCTATCCACTGGCCACGACCATGTTGTCAGTGCCGGGGGCTAAAACCGTGCGAGGTTATTCGTTCTTCGGCGACAGCTACGTCTACGTCCTGTTTGAAGACGGCACCGATCTGTACTGGGCGCGCTCGCGCGTGCTCGAATACCTGAGCCAGGTGCAAAGCAGTCTGCCCAGTGCCGCCAAGCCGGCACTGGGCCCGGATGCCACGGGGGTAGGCTGGATATTTCAGTACGCATTGGTAGATCGTACTGGCCAGCACGATCTGGCGCAGTTGCGCTCGTTGCAGGACTGGTTTTTGCGTTACGAGTTGAAAACGCTGCCCAACGTGGCCGAGGTCGCGCCGATTGGCGGGATGGTTAAGCAATACCAGGTAGTACTTGATCCGGTGCGCATGGCGAGTCAGAAAATCACCCAGCAACAGGTCGCCCAGGCAATTGACGACGCCAACCAGGAAACCGGCGGCAGCGTGCTAGAGCTCGCCGAAAGCGAGTTCATGGTGCGTGCCTCTGGCTACCTGCAGTCGCTGGCTGACTTTCGCGGTATTCCGCTCCGGTTGGGTACCAGCGGGGCGCCGATCACACTCGGCGACGTTGCCCATATCCGCTTGGGCCCCGAGATGCGCCGCGGCATAGCCGAGCTCGACGGTGAAGGGGAGGTCGTGGGTGGCGTGGTCATCCTTCGCAGCGGCAAAAATGCCCGCGAGACCATTGCGGCGGTCAAGACCCGGCTTGAGGAGTTGAAAAAGGGTTTGCCAGAGGGTGTCGAGATCGTTACGACCTACGATCGCAGCCAACTGATCGACAGTGCAGTCAAAAACCTCAGTTATAAGCTGATCGAAGAATTCATCGTGGTGGCTCTGGTATGCGTTCTCTTCCTCTGGCATCTGCGCTCGTCGCTGGTCGCCATAGTCTCGTTGCCGGTGGGTATATTAATCGCGTTCATTATCATGCAGCGCCAGGGTGTCAACGCCAACATCATGTCCCTGGGGGGGATCGCGATAGCGATTGGTGCGATGGTGGATGCCGCCATCGTGATGATTGAGAACGCACACAAGCACATTGAGAATTGGCATAAACGCAACCCTGATCAGCAACTCAAGGGTGAGGCACACTGGAAAGTCATCACTGATGCGGCCGTAGAAGTGGGACCCGCCTTGTTTTTCAGTTTGCTGATCATCACACTGTCGTTTATACCGGTATTTACGCTCGAGGCGCAGGAGGGGCGATTGTTCGGTCCGCTGGCCTTCACCAAAACCTACGCCATGGCTGCTGCGGCTGGTTTAGCTATCACACTGGTGCCTGTGCTCATGGGTTACTGGATTCGTGGCCGCATTCCCGCCGAAGAGCGCAATCCCATCAGTCGGGGATTGATTCGGATTTATCAGCCGGCGTTGGACGTCGTTCTGCGCTGGCCAAAAGCGACGATCGTAGTCGCTCTAGTGATCTTTCTCAGTGGGCTTTGGCCAGCCAGCCAGTTGGGCGGAGAGTTTCTGCCGCCGCTGGATGAAGGCGACCTGCTTTATATGCCTACCGCCTTGCCTGGCTTGTCCACGCAAAAAGCTTCGGAACTGCTGCAGCAGACCGATCGAATGATCAAATCGGTGCCGGAAGTCGCACGGGTGTTCGGCAAGGCTGGTCGGGCGGATACCGCCACCGACCCGGCGCCGTTGACCATGTTCGAAACCACGGTGCAGTTCAAGCCGCGGGATCAATGGCGAGAGGGGATGACCCCGGAAAAGCTGATTGAAGAGCTGGACCAGGCGGTGCAGGTTCCCGGCCTAGCCAACCTATGGATCCCGCCGATCCGTAACCGTATCGACATGCTCGCCACCGGGATCAAGAGTCCTATCGGGGTAAAGGTGTATGGCTCCGATCTGACGCAGATCGACCGCGTAGCCCAGGCCGTCGAAAAGATCGCCAAGGACGTTCCAGGTGTCAGCTCGGCGATTGCCGAACGGCTGACGGGGGGGCGTTATATCGATATCGATATCAACCGCGCCGAGGCGGCGCGCTTCGGGCTGAATATCGCAGACGTGCAGGCAATCGTTGCCGGCGCGGTGGGCGGGGCAACGGTCGGCGAAACGGTTGAAGGTCTGGCGCGTTACCCAATCAGCTTGAGATACCCGCGCGAGTGGCGCGACTCGCTGGCTGACCTGAGGCAGCTACCGATCTATACGCCCCAGGGCAGCCAGATTACCTTGGGTACGGTGGCAGAAATTGGCATCAGCGATGGGCCGCCCATGCTCAAAAGTGAAAACGGGCGATTGACGGGTTGGGTCTATGTGGATGTGCGCGACCGTGACATGGCTGCGGTGGTAGCGGACCTCAGGCAGCGCATTGATAGTGAGATTGAGCTGGCACCCAGCATGAGCATCAGCTATTCCGGTCAGTTCGAATTCATGGAGCGCGCCAACGCCAAGCTCAGGCTGGTGGTGCCGGCCACGCTGTTGATTATCTTCGTGCTGCTGTATCTGGCGTTTAGGCGGTTCGACGAGGCCCTCCTGATCATGGGAACCCTGCCATTTGCACTTACCGGAGGTATCTGGCTGATCTATTGGTTGGATTACAACCTGTCCATTGCAACAGGGGTCGGCTTCATCGCGCTGGCTGGCGTATCGGCGGAATTCGGCGTGATCATGCTGCTGTATCTAACCAATGCCCGGCAAGAACGGCTCAACGCGGGATTGACCAACGAGCGCTCACTGATTGAGGCTATTCGGGAAGGGGCAGTGCAACGGGTCAGACCCAAAGCCATGACCGTGGCGGTGATCATCGCAGGTCTGTTGCCGATCCTGCTGGGAAGTGGCACCGGCAGTGAGATAATGCGACGCATCGCGGCGCCGATGGTCGGCGGCATGATTACCGCGCCCTTGTTGTCGCTGTTTGTCTTGCCGGCGGTCTATCTGATGATGCGGCGTCGAGCGACTCAGCCGAACTCGCCACCCCCTGACGTTCCTTAGCCAAAGCCCGTTGCTGCAGCGGATGACTCATAATACGGGGTCGTCCACCGGGCCGGGATAAACCGGAGCAAAACCGCCGCCGGGGGTGCGGAAGTTGGTGGTCTGTCCTTGATACAGACGGGCCGCCACCCACTGAACCTGACCGTCATAGACGTAGTTGCGCAGGTCGAACTTGAGCACCTGTGGCGCTTCGTTATCGTCCAGTACGCGCAAGCCGGGCGCTATCAAGGCCTGGGCAACATACTCGCCAGCGAGTATCTCTTCCCATACGCGACGGGTGAGCTTGTCGCCGCGATAGGCCGCGCGACCGCCGTAACCGGCTGCCGGCTTGAAAAAGAGTCCCTTGCGTTGGGACCAAAGACGGTCGGCCTTGTCGCGATGGACTTGCTCGGTGTGCGGAATCCCGGCGAGCAGGATTCTCCGGGTGCCTTCCGGCACGCCCAGGCGCAGCAAATGTGCTTCGCTGCTTAACAACACCAGGTTGCGTTTGTCAGCGTAAAGCGCGTGAGCTTCCGGGTGTGGTGTCAGCACTGTGGCATCGGCTACGTAGGCCTGAAGCAGGTGGTTGTTAGTCTTCGACTCGAGCAGAAAATCGGTTAACCGGTTGTACACCAGATCAATCGACAAATCACCATGCCACAGAGTGCCGGAGCGCAATTCCAGGTCTGCCGGATCAGCGATGACGGTTTCAATCCCATGCTCTTCAAACAGCTTCTTAAAGAGTATGAACTCGGGATAAAGATATTGCTTTGTTGGTTCTTCATCGACGATCGCAATGCTACGCAGTGTCCGGTCTCGACCAGCCAAAGCCCATTCCTGGCGAAACATGGCGACGATACTGGACTCGAAGCTTTCCGCCTGCGCAGGTGGCGGCACCAATCCGGCGACCTCTGGACAACACGTTCGCTGGGCACGGGCCATCAGTGAGTTCAGCAGGGCGCCGCCGGCGTTTGTGTTGATCTCAATCAGCCCGAAATCGCCCTCTGTGACGTGAAAGTCATACCCCATGAAAACCCCGAGCGTGCCAGAGGAATGTGTGGCAATCGCCGGGGCGTGGGCGCGTATTTCATCCCGGTAGGCGGGCAAAGCGATGACCGATTCAATCGCAGCAATGAGTTCACTCATGCGTGTCATCTGCGCTTGTGAAACAAATACGGGCCGAGCGGCAAATACGGTTGGGCAGCGCTCTTGAAGCAGCTCGAACAGGTCCGGCTCGCCGGCCTCTCTGGCCAGCGCCAGGCGCAGCGCTTGTTGATCCAGGCTGATGCAAAAGCACTGACTATTGAGTCTCTGGATCAGGTTGGTCTGCTCGTTGTCTACGTTCATAAGTCGCCCCACAGATGCTGAGCGAGTGCCAGTGCTGCGACGGGTGCCGTTTCGGTTCTCAATACACGCGGTCCGAAACGAGCAGGTTTGAACCCATTGGTTTGGGCCCGGGTGATTTCGTCATCGCTTAGCCCGCCTTCAGGGCCAATCAATAGAGCCAGACTGGCCGGCTGTGGCAAGCTCGCGAGGCTCTCCTCGGTCCGGTGGTGCAACACCAGCTTCAGATCCGCCTGCAGATCGGTCATCCACATATCCAGCGTGACGGGCGGATACACCGTCGGGATCACGCTGCGGCCGCATTGTTCGCAGGCGCTGATGGCCACCTGTTGCCAATGGGCCTGACGCTTGTCGGCCCGCTCACCCTGGAGTTTGACCTCGCACCGCTCGGTCATCAAAGGAGTGATCTGATTTACGCCCAACTCCACCGCTTTCTGTATTGCCCAGTCCATGCGGTCGCCACGGGACATGGCCTGGCCCAAATGCACGTATAAAGGTGACTCCGGCAAGCCTGGCTGTGGCGCGTCCAGGCGGACGGTTACTTGCCGCTTACCCACCGCGACAACCTCGCCGAGCCACTCCAGACCGGAGCCGTCGAAGACCTGAATGGGTGCGCTTGGAGTAAGCCGCAGAACGCGGCTGATGTAATGAGCCAGATCGCCTTCGAGCTGATGCTCGCCAGCGACCAGTGATGCCCCGATATGAAAGCGTGAAACGCGCATCATCAGTCCCCCGGCACCATCTCGATGCTGCCGCCCACGGCCATGGTTGCCAGGACCTCGCCGAGATGTCGAATGAAGTCCGATTGTACATCAGCACTTGGCTAGATGCAGTGTCTCAGCGTGTGCCAAAGACCACCATGGTCTTGCCTTTCACGTCGATCAGGCCCTGCTCCTCAAGAGTCTTCAGTACACGGCCGACCATTTCACGTGAGCAGCCGACGATGCGGCCGAGTTCCTGGCGGGTGACCTTGATCTGCATGCCCGCGGGGTGTGTCATGGCGTCAGGTTGCCGGCACAGGTCGAGTAATGTCCGGGCGACGCGCCCGGTAACGTCGAGAAACGCCAAGTCGCCCACCTTACGGGTGGTGTTGCGCAGCCGCTCGGCCATCTGCCGGCCAACAGCGAAGAACAGGTCAGGATCCTGTTGGCTGAGTTCTCGGAACTTGTTATAGCTGACTTCGGCTACCTCGCATTCATTTTTCGCTCTGACGCACGCACTGCGGTCCTGGTGCATATGTTCTTCGTCGAAGAGCCCCATCTCACCAAAAAAATCGCCCTGATTCAGGTAGGCAATAATCATCTCCCGACCGTGTTCGTCTTCGATCAGGATGGTGACACTGCCTTTGATGATGTAGAACAGGCTCTCGGAGTGGTCGCCCGCGTGAATAATCGTGCTGCGGGCGTTGAAGGTGCGAAGGTGACAATGTGACAGATAGCTTTCGAGATTCTTTATGCGGGGCGTCAGGGCGGTTACGGCCATGTAGGTATCCTGTCGAGCAAAACGGTGATGCCGAAGCAGATAGGTGAGCCTCAAATCCGAGACCAATCGCGATTATGTCCAGTTTTTACCAACATGGCCAGTACGAGACTTTACCGCCAAGGGCTGTGGTATTCTGCACGGCCTCAGATTGTCCTGCCGGAGATAGTAATGAAAGCGCAAATCAAGTGGGTGGACGGAGCCATGTTCCTGGGTGAATCAGGCAGCGGTCATACGTTGGTAATGGATGGGCCGCCCGACGCGGGTGGGCGCAATATGGGCGTTCGCCCAATGGAAACGGTGCTCATCGGTCTCGGCGGATGCGCCAGCTACGACGTGGTCAGTATCCTGAAAAAGTCCCGGCAGGACATTCGAGACGTGCAGGTTTCGCTTGATGCCGAGCGTGCTGACAGCGAGCCTAAAGTGTTTACCCGGATACATATCCACTTCCAGGTGACCGGCAAGCAGCTGAAAGAAACTCAGGTAAAAAGGGCGGTTGAATTGTCCGCGGAGAAGTACTGCTCAGCATCCATCATGTTGGTTCGCGCAGGCGTCGAGATGACCCATGATTACGAAATTATCGAGATAGACTGAAGGTCAAGCATACGTAGAACGGGCCCGGTTTGGCGGGCACCGTTCAGATCCGATAAGTCGCCTTGGTCATCAGGCTGGAAAGCAGCGTCATCGCTGCCTTGACCGGCTCGGGGAAGACCATGCCACCAGCTTCAAGGGCCTGAGCGCCATGCTCTATCTCATCCATACGCATTTGTTCCAGAATTGCCCGCGACTTGATGTCTTCCTCAGGTAACTCGGCCAGATGGTCGTCCAAGTGCCGTTCAACCAATTGCTCAGTAGCCGCAACGAAGCCGAGACTAACGCGGTCGCTGATAAGCCCGGCCGCCGCGCCCATTCCGAATGACAGGCCGTAAAAAAGCGGATTCAACACGCTAGGCTGGCTATTCAGTTCGCTCAGACGTTGTGCGCACCAGGCTAAATGATCAATTTCTTCCGCGGCCGCACGTTCCATCTTGGTTCTTACGTCCGGCAGCTTGGCGGTCAGTGCCTGCCCCTGGTAGAGCGCTTGCGCACAGACTTCTCCAGTGTGATTGATACGCATGAGCCCAGCAATGTGCTGGCGCTCTGGCTCATCCATTGGCACATTGGCCATATGCTGGGACGGCGATGGTCGGTTCGCATGGGCGGCGCCAGGAACGAGCGTGCGCAAGGACTGGTCTGC
>Ga0307486_1001395_pt1 | contig 18707 bp, 7 predicted proteins | sample CBIW02metaG_FD_203663 | JGI IMG/M metagenome (GOLD analysis project Ga0307486, IMG submission 203663) | Sea-ice brine microbial communities from Beaufort Sea near Barrow, Alaska, United States - CBIW 0.2 | ecosystem: Environmental > Aquatic > Marine > Coastal | place: USA: Alaska | collected...
CTGGCACTCCAAGGTCAGCTCATCGCCTACAACCGCTATGACTGCTTGTCGACGTGGAGGCTGCGCGACTGGTTACTGTCGGTCGTTTCGGTCAATGCACGAGCCGCCACCCTGAGTGATAATCCCTAGGCACGACTCAAGCGAGCCTTCTGTCCCGACCTCTGAACGAGGGACCGGATGGCATGCGTCCGGGCTCGAGAGGCTGTGATCCAGTCGGGCCGGTCGGTGTCGGCGGCGGTCAGAGAGGCCTCAGCGTCGTGGCGGCGCAACGGGGAGCAGGGTGGCACCCTAGTTGTCGCTTGAGGTGTTCCGCGGGATCGGCCAAGCGCGCTGGACCGCCGAACGATGAGTCAACTATCTTCGTCCAGGCCGCGTGTTCCTCTGACCGCCATCCAGGTCACCAGCCTCACCTCATGTGGCTCAACTGCGGGAAGTTGTTCGCGCTGCGGCGGGGCCGAAATGCCCGCTTCGTCAAGCACTTCGATGACCAACTTGATCCGCTCCTCATCGGTGCGGCCGGCGTTTAGCGCCCCGCGAACCTGCCGCGATACCTTCGCCGATGGCACGCTCTGCAGCCGACCAGCGGCCGCAATCTGCGCGTCCCTCCCGAGATAGCCCCCCTTGTGCAAAACGAGTGTGTGGGCGTCCCGGAACGAAAGCGGGAGGTCGGGCCGAAAAGCGCTGGGATCCAGCAGTTCCCTCCACGCCTCGTGGGCCGAGTCGCGAGCGATCTCCCAGGCATCGAACGCTTTGTCATAGACCTCAGGCGGTAGCCAGCGGTCGGCCGTGACGTTCTTCGGGTCAGCCACCCGGAGGGACAGCAACGTGTCAGCCGAGACGCGCGCGACTTCCTCGTCGTCCGTCTCCACCGTCCAGTCGTCGACGGCACGAACGTAGCGGAACCACGGCTTGGCGCTCTGGCCGATCTTGATGCAGAAGACGTAACCGTTTCCCTTGACCTCAGGATTCACGAGGCCGCTTCCTGATCCGTACGGGAGGCTGACGATTTCGGATTTCAGCAGCGCGTCCATTCCGAACGCGCCAGCGAGCCTGCGCCGGTATTCCTCGCCTGAGAGCGATGCGCTGGACCCTCCGGCGTCGAGAAGCCGTTCGAACTCGTCAACTACACGGTCATCAGACAGGTTGATCTCGTGACCCTGCGCTTGACCTGGTAAGACATCCCCCGCGCCGACCGCTGCGTCGGCCAACTTCAGCTTTCGGTTCAATCGATCCTCGAGCTCAAGCAGCTTGTCGAGTCGCTTCGAGGGGAAGAACAATCCGAGGTCGACGTGATCATGCTTGGATCCGATGCGATCGACACGACCATGTCGCTGGACGATACGCATGGGGTTCCAGGGCAGGTCGTAATTGATCATCTGCCCCGCCTGCTGGAGGTTGACGCCTTCGGACAACACGTCCGTGGTGAACAGGAGGTCGAATTCGTCCTGGGCAGTCGGCTCGCCTTGAGCGTTGCGAGGTCCGGCCGTGACAGGCGCGAAACCGGCGATCGTCGCCGCGCGGCCGCCCTGATCGACGCCACCCGACGCGCCCCGCTCGAGTGTCTTCGCGTAAGCCCCCATGACCGGCGGTGCCGCTCTCCCGCGGAAGTCAGCCAGTGCTGAGCCGTCAGCTGCCGCGTCAATGGCATCGACTACCGCCTGGTGGACGGGCACCAAGGTGTCGCTGAAGGCAGAGAAAACGATCACCTTTCGCCGGTCCTGAGATGAGAGCCCACGCGGATCGATCTTGCGCGCCGATTCGGCGATCTCGGTCAGTTCATCGATGAGGCGACTGACCTTTGGCTCGCTGACGCCAAGCGCCTTCGCGGCCAGTTTTCGCAGATCCCGTAGCAGGGAGATGTCCGACTCGACGTCGGCTGTGAGCTCGTCGACATGGTATTCCGAGGAGGCCTCCGCTTGGGCTTCTTCATCCAGCTCGGCGACGAATTCATCGAGTTCATCGGAATCCGAGGAGGCCCACTCGGCCAGCGCTGCACCGGATAAGACGTGGCCGTTCGACAACGCGTCGAGGAACACTTCATGAGAGGTGATCATGTTAACGAGAGATTCGTGCAGGGCTTGCGGGCTGGATTCCAGGCGCTTGAGCAGACCTGACCGCAAAAGCCCCGCGTTCGAGATCTGATACTGCGCGAGATCGTTGTCGAGCGTGTACCGGCTCGACGTATATCGGGCGAGCAGGAGCCGTTTCGGGTCGAGGATGCGCTCGTCTCGTGCCCTCGGAGCATGAGGATCTTCCGGGTCGTCCAAGGCGTAGACCACCGCATCGATGAGCTCCAGACCGGCGGCATCCAATTCGTAGTCGATGCGCCTGACCCTTGGCTGCGGGAATTTGATCGTCGTGGGCTGCCCGTCGGGGCCGGTGATCATCTCGTTGGCGTAGTGCTCCTTGACAAACTTCCGAGTCCGCCGCACCGCCACCTGGTCCATCAAATCAAAGAGGTGCTCCGGCGTGAGGTTCGCTGGGTCCATGTCCTGCGCACGCTGGATGTACTCCCGCATGCTCGGGATCCCGAGCGACGCGAAGCGAGCGTCATCGCGGATGAAGTACTTGATCAACGTCTCCAGATCGGACAAGGAGTTGTTGACCGGGGTGGCAGTGAGAAGGATGACCTTCTTCGTCCCGCCGGCCGTGATAACTCGATCGACGGCTCCAGAGCGCTGCGCGCCCGAGTTGCGCAGATTGTGCGCCTCGTCAATGACCACGAGGGAGTAGTCCTCGATCTCCTTCAGGAAGGTCTCGTACCCGCCCTTCTCGGGATCGAGCCTATTGCGCACTTCCTCGTACGAGTAGACGGTCACCCACCGACTGAAGTCGTGCTCCTTGAGGAACGGCTCCCACATCGAGGTCTTGAGCGACGCCGGGGCCACGATCAGGACCTGCTGGCGATTGATGTTGGCCGTCCGGAAGATCACTTCGCCGGCCAGGTAGGTCTTGCCCAGGCCGACCTCGTCAGCCACCAGCACTCCCCCGTGCTCTTCGAGCAATCGCTCCATGCGAACCACGCCGTCGGCCTGGAACCGGGTCAGATTCAGGCCCGTACGGACGTTGGTGTTCTCGTCCGCGTCCAGGTGCTCTCCGTAGAGCTCCCACAACATGCGGAGATACACGATCCACGGCGAATGTGGGTCCCACAGGCGGCCGTAGAGCCCGGCCAGATCGTAGGAGTCGCTGAGGGACCAGAAGTGCTCGAACCACTCGTTCACCTTGCCGATGGCGGTGCTCCCGACCCCACCAGCTCCCAGGTTCAACTCCGCGTTGAGAGCAAGACCCGCGTAAGTCATGTTCGACGAGCCAGCAATGGTTGCAGGCGTCACGGGGTCCTCGGAGATGTAAGCCTTCCCATGGAGAAATCCGCCTGTGAAGCGGCGAACCTCGACCTTGGCTGCGCCCGATGGATCGACGCTGCGCAGCCACTCCACCATTCGTTGGGCTTCCGCCGTCGGGGTCCTCGCGAATCCCATCGTGTCGCGTTCTGCTTTGAGCCAGGCCTGGTGATGCTCGATCGCCGAGTCGCGGCGCTCGTCTTGATCAGAGTCACCCGACGTGATCGCCCGCACGGCCTCGGCTTCAGGTTCAGCGCCGAGAAGAAGGCGGACTCGTGGCGCAGCCTCCAGCTCATCCGCGATCAGAGCGAAGCCACCCGGATTGATGTAGGCCGAGGCGATGGCGATCGATGGCGATACCACCCTGTTGGAGCGAAGCAACTGGAAGAGTTCGTTGACCTTCTGAGCCACGGTGGTGGCTGCGTCACTGGCCGAGTTGTTGGTCGCGAAGTCAGGAAGCTGAGTCATGCCTTGTCCTTCCACGCTACGTAGTGCTTCAACACCGCTTCAAGGCGAGACTCATAGGCCCAACCGCGATGGAACGTTTCGAAAATGTGCTCCACTTGATCCTTGCTGAGCCCGTAAAGCAAGCTGACGAGCGCATCCAATTCGGCAATCAAGTCGTCTTTCTGCAGTTGCGCGTCGATTGAACCCACTGGCACGCCGACCTCAGCCGCCCAGTCTGCGTACCGTCCGTCGACGGCCGCAAGCGACCCGGCCGCTTGCACTAACCGCGAGCCGAGTGAGCTTGTGACGTCGACATCTGGGATGGGGCTTGGATTCAGCAGTTCGAAGGAGAGCTTCATCTCAACCCACCGTCGCATGTACCAGTCGAATGGAATACTAGACAGAATTCCAAGTAGGGCGGCCGTTTCGAGGGCCCCGCCTTGGCGCTGCACGACCACCGGTGCCTTCTCCATCGCGGCAGTTCCCGCTGGCACGAGGCAGGGAATCATGGTTCGAGTGTCGGTAGCTCGAGTCATGTCGCGAAAAGCGATACGCGCCTGATCCATCGGCAGGACGTTCGGTGGAAATTGGACCCCGTTGTAGGCGGATCTCGCCAATTTCGCCGAGCGTGCGAGCTTATCCCTCAGGTGCGGTCTGAGTACCTCACCCCGTCCGTAGGCCTTCGGCGCACCAGCATCGGGTTTCCAGATGTTGAAGGAAGCGCCGGTTACCACTGGGATCCGCTGACGCCCCTCGTCTGTGTCGAACTCCAGCACGCGACGTTCGCTGGTCGCGTTCAGGTCGCCCTGCAGCGGTCGAAACTCCCAATTGGCACGAGGAGCGTCAAAGCGAGGGCTCTTTCTCATCTGGCGAAGCACATCAGCAGAGGCCGGGTTGGGGACCAACGGGAAAGCTGCCGTGGTTGACCAGGTGAGGAACTCAGCCACAGGGACTTCAGCAAGGTCTTTGGCATGAGCTAGAAACTCACCTTGGTTGTGGAAAGGGCCGGCGAATCGCACACAGTCACCCACGCCTTTGCTGATGACCGTCAATGCGACGGTGTAGCTGTTGTGAACTGTTCCAAACAACCATCCCTTGTTGTTGACTAGTTGCACAACATCATCGAACGTGCCTTGGTCGAGAATGGTGCGACGCCAATGTGCCAATCCCGATCCCGCGAGCGCCCCACGAGGTAGTACGGCTGCAACGCGACCACCCGAACGGACCAACTGCCAGTTCCTCCAGCCGAAAGCCGAAAAGAGGTCAAGGTGCGCTGCTCCGATGCCGGGGAACGGGCCGGCGGCGACAGCCTCAGCCATCTGCCTAACGGTTTGAACTTCCAAACTAAAAGCGGATTCTAAGTCGGGACGAGAAGCGCGAAACGCGTGCAGTGCCTGGTTGCGCTCTTGTTGCCGCAGGGATCGGAGACCCGGCATCCTGAGACCCCACCACTGATGCTCTTCCACGTGAAGCTTTTCCCACGGCGGGTTGCCCAGCAGCACATCGAATCCGGGATTCTCCCTCAGGAACACCTCTGGATACAAGTACGGCGTGTGCGCCGGATTCAGTCGTCTAGCCGTTGCACTTACCTCCGGCTTCGCAAGCAAGTCAGCGAGGGACCTGTCATCGAAGATTGCGTTGACCTGGATGGCACCTACGCGAGCTGCTACAGCGGCGTCAAACACCTGACGCGCAGTGTCCGCCGCTTCACGAGCTTGACTGAGCAAGGCCGCCCCTTCGACAATCTCAGCCTTGTTAGCTTCGCTGGCGTTCGCCAAGTCGACGAGTACCGCCTTTGCTGACGCAAGTTGATTCGTCAGGACTTCGTCAAAGAATGTCATCGAACCAGGCGGCCGGCCTGGATCAAGGGCGTCAAGAGCCTCGTCGACGGTGCCGATGCCGGTCAGACTATTCGCGTTGACCAACCCATGATCGAGGTTGCTCATAGGTAGCCCCGGGACAAAAGTGTGAATCCAGAGAGCAAGACGAGCTAGTTCTACCGCCATCGGATTGACATCAAGCCCGTAGATGCAACGACGCGCTACCTGTCTGCGCAAAAGCCCGACTTCGTCGACCTCGCTCTTCGCGACCTCGTCGGTCCCGAGCGCATCACGAGCCACGACAGCTAGACGCAGCAACTCCTCCGTCACTCCCGGCACGGTGTGATCGGTCAGGAAGGTACGCATGAGAGCTTCGATCTTGTCCACCGCCGCCACGAGGAAGTGACCAGAGCCCATGGCGAGGTCGGCGACTCTGAAATCGAAGAAGTCACGCGCTGCGGCCGCGACATCTCCCGCCTCGAGGTGGCCTGCGATCTTCTCCAAGTGAGTCGAAAGGACGGGCACGATCGATCGTTCGATGAGGTGGTCGACCACCACCTTCGGGGTGAAATACGAACCGGACGCCTTACGCTCGCCGGACGCGGAGTGGAAGTACACTGCCCCGGCGGGCGCCAACACCTCATCACCCTTCCTGGCTGGAACCCAGGCGCCGCCATCGTCGACAGTCAGATCCTGTTCGGCGAGGGACAACGAGCTCTCGAGTAGCCCTTCGTAGATCGTGCCGAACTCGCGCACGCTCAACGAGCGGAAGTCGACCGGGCCGGCCTCGCCATCGATGTTGTCGTCGATGAGCAGGCTCTTGAGCGCCGGACCCATGACTCGGTCGGAGATCTTGATCTTCTCGATCAACGCGCCCTCGGGCGACCGGATCGGGTCGGTCGAGAAGAGTCCACCGCTGTAGGCAGGGATCTGCCACTGGGCGTTGCCCTCGTCGATCGCATTCCACACCTGGATGAGATCGAACCAGATGGTGGTCGACTCGCCGAACTCGTCGAAGTCAGCTTCAATCAGGCGTTGCGCGTTCGTCTTCAGACTGTTGGCGTCGAACCCCTCGTTTCGACCCGACGGCAGAAGTCCGCGGTCCTCGGCGTACGCCTGGAAGAGCAACCGGAACAAAATGCGGAGCGCCACTCGGTAGGAGGTCGCCAGACCCTCAGCGTCGAGTTCCAAATCGGCGTTCTCCGCGAGTTCCAGAGCAACCTCCTTGGCGAGGCCAGGGACGACGTCGTCGTAGATACGTTCGCGCAATCGAGCCCCGAGCTCGGTCGCGTATCGGGCGCTTTCACGCAACAACTCGTCAGCGATGCCGTCTGCAGCGAGAGCCTCGGCAGAGAACACGAGCGGGAGAAAGGCCGACTGGGCGGAATCGATGGTCGACAGGTCAATCTCGAAGAAGGTCTCCGCCTGGCCCTTGGATCCCACGCCGACGCCATCGCGTCCCGGGTACAGCCGGATCTGGTCTTTCCGTAAAACGACCAGCCAAGGGACCTCCTGCCGAGTCGCCACCGCGAGTCCGAACGCCACCGGCGAGAGCTGGAACCGCGGGGTTCTCGCGTCGAATTGCTCGGACTCGTCCAGCAACACCGCCACCGCTCGTGGGGACGGGCCTCCTGCGGTGAGCAACAAGGTTCCATTGGGTCCGGCGACGGGCGTGAAGCCGAGCGCCTCGACGAGCGCCTTGTTACGTAGGCGCAGCAACGGTTCGGCGCGCATAGCGCTTGCTTGCCAATCGGCCCGCTTGGGCACATTGGAGATGAGGTGGTGTGTGGCGAAGAGCCCGCTGTTTGTGAAACCGGCTGCGCCGTTCAACTCGGTCGACTTGCGGAAGCCCGCATACCTCTCGGTCGCTGCGAGCATGTCCGGCTCGGACAGCACCGACTGCAACTGCCGCTCTGCCTGGTCCACGGGCATCTCAACCGGGATGGCCTGAGGATCTGGTCCGACTAGGTAGGCGGTCTCCTTGTGAACCACAGCCACTACGACCTGGATCGCCGTCTTCCCTCTGCGAAGAGACAACAGGTCCCTCAGAAGCTGGCGGTTAGGCGAGGAAGTCGCCTCCGCCACAGCGACTTGGAAACCGCCCAGACCGTGGGGGTCAGGACCAACGTAGACCGACTTAAGAGTGATTCCATCTGGCGACTGGTCGGTCCACTCGATGGCGCGGTCGGCCCTCAGGCGCATACAGATCCCCTCGTCGTTCGTTGCGTACGCATGGCGCGCTCCCCGCAGGCTATCCATCTCGAGGGCCGTTGACGCCCATTCGGCACAAACGGTCACATCGAACCACCGAATCCTGCACAGGTTGTCGCCATCGCTGGATACAGTCGCCCTCATGACCCAGATCGTCACCGAAGCTCTGCTCGAACCACGGTTCGTCGGAGACATCACCGGCCGGTTCTTCGTCCCGGCCTACCAACGCGGGTACCGGTGGGGTTCACACGAGGTCGGCAAGCTCCTCGATGACATCTGGGAGCACGTCGATGCGCCGTACTACCTGCAGCCGGTGGTCGTGAAGCAGCGAGACGACGAGTGGGAGCTCGTAGATGGGCAGCAGCGTCTCACGACGTTGTTCCTGATCCTCCAATTCATGGAGAAGGAGAACCTCCAGAGCGCTGGGGCGTCCTACGACATCCGATACGAGACGAGGGAGAACAGTGCCTCCTACCTGCGATCACTCGATCCGGAGCGTCGCGAGGAGAACATCGACTTCTACCACCTGTTCGCAGCTCAGCAGAAGATCACAGAATGGTTCCAGGCTCATGGAGCGCGCCGCCAGCACGTCGCGAACAAGATCTATGGCGCCTTGTTCGATCAGGTTCGAGTGATCTGGTATCAAGCCGATGACTCCGTTGACGCCACCACACTGTTCCAGCGCCTCAACGTCGGCCGAATTCCACTCACCGACGCGGAGCTCATCAAGGCACAGCTCCTCACCCGCAGCAAAGGACTGACGGGCCTGACCGACCGCGACCTCAAGATAGCCGGACAGTGGGACCAGATCGAGCGAGATTTGAATGCTCCTGAGATGTGGTCGTTCGTCACCGCCACTGCCGCAGATGCGCCGACTCGGATCAGCTTGCTTCTCGACCTGATCGCCGGTGGCCCCACGGGCCGGGAACGACCTCTGTTCCATACCTTCGAGACATTGCGGGACCGAATCGAGGCCGATCCGCAGAGCTTCTGGGACGAGGTCCTCGCGCTTCACGCCCTGATCCTCGGGTGGCACGAGGCCGCACCATGTTCCACAAGGTCGGCTTCCTCACTGCCGATGGAGTCCCCCTTCCAGCTCTAGTGGCAGCCACTCACGGAAAGCGGAAGAAAGCGTTCGAGGCGGACCTCGACAACATGATTCGACGGCGCCTCATGCTGACCGAGAACGAGCTACGTGACCTCACGTACCAAGACTCGAAGACCAACCGGACGCTACTGCTGGCCAACGTCCAGTCGATTCTGGAACACCCGCACTCCAACGAGCGCTACTCGTTTGCCGAGCACGCATTCGGGAGCTGGTCGCTGGAACACATCCATGCCCAGAATGCGGAACCACTCACCAAAGCCGATCAGTGGGATTCATGGTTGCGTCTACACCGCGAGGTCCTCGTTCGTCTGTCGGGGGCAGGATTCAAGGTCGACGATCTACTCGACCGAATCGACGAAGTCCTGTCGAGCGTCCCGATCGCACAGGACGATTTCCGCTCCCTCGAGCATGACGTCGTTCAAGCCCTCTCGACGCACGAAGAGCTCGGCGACGACGACGAACATGCCATCGCGAACCTCGCACTACTCGATCGCGTGGACAACAGCGTTCTGAACAACTCTGTCTTCGCCGTCAAGCGGTCACACATTCTCGAGCGTGACCGGGGCGGGTCCTACATCCCGGTGTGCACCAGAAACGTGTTCCTGAAGTACTACTCCCCCGCAGACGAGCACCAGATGCTCTTCTGGAGCTCGACTGACCGGGCATGCTACGTCGACGAGATCGTCCGGGTGCTCCACCCGTATCTCACACCCGAGGAAGGGACGGACGCATGAAGGGCCATCTCACCACGTTCACCGGAGTCGCTGATAGCACGTTCGACGGGGTCGCGATCTCGAGCATCGAGATCCCCAGCATTCAGCGCGACTATGCACAGGGCCGCCGATCACAACGCGTAGACACCATCCGTGAGGACTTTCTCGACGTCCTCCTCACCGCGACAACCGGTGGCACGCCGGTCGGACTGGACTTCGTCTACGGGAAGGTCGATGGCGACGGGGTCCTCCAACCTCTGGACGGGCAGCAGCGCCTGACCACTCTCTTCCTCATCCACTGGTACATCGCCTCAGCGGCAGGATCGCTCGACCCCACGGCCGCTTGGACCAAGTTCTCCTACGCCACCCGCCCCAGCGCCCGCCTCTTCTGCCAGCGGATCGTCAAGCAGGCGTTCGTCGACGACGGGGAGATGCCGTCCGATTGGCTCGTGGACCAACCGTGGTTCCTTCACACGTGGCACACGGATCCCAGCATCCAGTCCATGCTGGTCGTTCTCGATGACATCCATACGCGGCTCACATCCATGGCCCCGACCTTCGACCCAGTGGCTGCCTGGGCGGCGCTGACGAACGAAGTTGAACCTGCGATCTCGTTCTATCTCCTTCCGCTCGACGACATGCAGCCGGCGGACGAGCTCTACATCACCATGAATTCCCGCGGCAAGCCGCTGACGGACTTCGAGAACTTCAAGGCGACCTTCCAGACCGACCTCGCGGGTTCCGCGCGCGCGACAGAGCTCGCTCAGAAGATCGATGGCCCATGGTCCGATCTGCTCTGGCCGATTCATGGTGGCGACTTCCTCGTCGACGACGAGTTCATGCGACTCATCGACTTCGTCGTGGAGATCTGTGAGCTCAAGGACGGTTACCTGGGATCCGGAAGCCTCGCGTCACGCGCCCGTGACGTATTCGGTTCGACGAACTCGCACGCCGAACAGCATCTCGGCCTGCTATTCGACGTGTTCGACACGTGGCAGGACTCTGCGGAAATCGATGCATTCTTCGGCGCGCTGCTATCGGTCGACAAGCCCGGTTTCGCCTCGTACGACGCTTCGAAGACGATCGCGTACGGCAACAGCGTTACGAACCTCTTTGGGGCCTGTTGCCACACTTTCGACAGTCAGAAGTCTGGAACGAGGACGTTCTCTCTTCAGCAGAGTCTGCTGTTCTATGCAGTGCTCCTCCACCGCATCCACTCCACCGACGACTTCGCTCGACGCTTGCGGATCATACGAAACCTCGTCGCGGATTCTGAGGACGAATTGCGCCGAGAGGCGATGCCGAGCCTCATTGCGGATGTCGAGGTCCTCGTCTTGACCGGTGATCTCGGTTCGGTGAAGCGGCTGAGTTCAAAGCAGGTGGCCGACGAGCAACTCAAGGTCGTTTTCCTCGCCGCCCATCCAGAACTCGAGTCGCACTTGCTTCGCCTCGAGGATCACCCGTTTCTTCGCGGCAACCTCAGTTCCTTCGACCTCGATGCATCGTCGTTCGCGAGCCGGGCTGAAGCGTTCGAGTCCGCCTTCGTAGATCCAAACGTGTGGTCAAGGCTGACAGGCGCACTTCTTGCAACCGGGGACTACTTCCGCAAGCGGCGTCGATCGTCCGGTTGGCAGTTCGGCACGGGGTCGCCCAAGAACGCTGGTGTTTGGCGATATCTGTTCACCGGTGCGACTCGCGAGGAGTTGGCATCGACACGGCAGGTACTCGGCGCGTTCCTGAATTCGTTCTCCGAATCATCCCTCGGCGTCGCAGCCCACTGCGACGCCCTCATCACCCAGGCGCTCGACGAAGCTACGACATCAGGCCAGCTGGATTGGCAGTACTACCTCCTGAAGTATCCCGAAATGCGGACTGGAGATTCCGGCATCTACCACGGCGTCGATGGTGAGCTGGGGTTCGAGTTGTGCATGCTCAAGAAGACGCAGCTCAACAGCCTCTATCGCGACGCGGTCCTCCTTCAGCTGTACCGGGCAATCGGCTCTGACGAAGGCCTCATGGAGAACCCGTGGTTCAGCGGATGGACGACCGAGCCACGCCATCTGAGACTACGCCGAAGCGGCGCGACCGTCCAGAACGTATCGACTGGACTCGCTTTCCTGCCGGGTTCACGAACCACGTCCGCACTCTCCCAGGCTCTCGGCCATGATCATTCCGCCGCCGACGGCGGTGCCATCCTGGTCTCGACCTCGACGGACGGTGTCCGCGATGATGCCGATCGCATTCAGGTGGGCGTGACCCTGCTGCGCCGACTGTTCGAAGAGGGGTTCTGAAAATGACATCGCCCGATTCCGCGAGCGTGAGCGCCAATGGCACGCCGGTCCCCGCGCTTGTCCAGGTCAGTGGCAATGAGTTCGCCGTGTTCGGCGGGCTGGACCTGGAGGGAGTTGTCGTCGAGCCGGCCCTTCTGCTACCAGACTCGGTCCGACGCGATCTCCACGACGCCACCGCAGTCGCCCTGGGCCTGGCGAACCTGGGCGGACAAGGCGCCGCTGCCCTCGGCGCGTTCGAAGGATTGGTCAGACTCGCGCCAGCGACCATTCAGGCGATGCAGGCAGGTGCCGTGCCGATGACAAACGGTGTTGCCAACCTCGGATCGTTGGTGAACTCCAGCGGGGCGATCGTGCAGTCGGTCCAATGGACGGCAACAGGTCCCACCGGAGTCGGCGCCGGCCTGATTGCCATCGGGCCCGCGATCGCGATTCTCGCCGTACAGATGCAGCTTGCAAAGATCAACCGACTCGTCGCGGAGAACATGCGGCTGTCGGACACCATCCTCACCGAGCTGCGAACCGAGCGGTGGACGAAGGTTCAAGCCCTTCAGAGCACCATGCTCGACATGATCGACGAGGCGCAGCGAATCGGTGTGGTGAACGAACATATCTGGCAGAACGTAGCCAGTAGCGAGCGCGACTTGCAGGCGAGCCGGGCCCATCACCGGGCGGAAGTCGAGGATTCACTCAGGAAGCTCAAGGACATGAACGACCCGAAGATGGTTCGTGAGTTCTTCGACCATCACGGCTCCGCCATTCTCGGCGATGTCCAGGGACTGCTTCAGGCCCAGGCTGCCTGGTACACGTACCAAGCCATCCGTGCCGGTCATCTACACGACTTTCTCGAGTCGGACCCATCAGCGGCGGCCCACCTCGCGGTAGTCGTCGAGAAGGCCAAGGCCCAACACGAGGATGATCTGAGCCAAGCCGCTCGGCTGATTGACGGATTGGTCAGGCGCGCTTCCTCGCTTGAGGAGGCGAAGCCAGGCGCGACGCTGCCATTCCTCGGAAAGAAGAAAGCGGCGAAGGAGGTAGCGCGGTCCGCTGCAGGGCTTCAGGAGAAGCTCGGGTCACTTCGCGATTCGTGGGGTGTGACGAACCCACCTCTGCCCGAACCCCGCATCGTGGTGGTCGAAAGAAAGGAGCTCCCGAAGGCGCTCGGTGTCCTTCGCTGGCACCTTGGTCCGAACGAGCGCCTACTCGGCATCGCCAAGGCCCAGGATCAGTCCCCCAACCGCGGCAGCTGGAACTGGAGACTTCAGGACGCGTGGCTCTACGTCGCCATGACCGACGAGCGACTCATCGTCGCGAAGGAGAAGCATCTGACCGAAATCGGACAGATCGCCGGATCGATTCCGCTGGAGTCCATTCGATTCGCACGCTACAAGCCCGGCCGCGGCAAGCCGAACAAGTCGAGTGCGAAACTCCACATCGTTTCCGCGGACCGAGACCTCAGCCTGACATTCGCTGACTGGGCGACCAACAGCGTTCACACCGCACAGGTCGATCAGTTCGCCCAGCTTGTGCAGTCGGTGATGCGGCTGCCCCACGGGGAGGTCCCTGCCTCACCGATTCTCGAACCATTTCAACGCTGAGACATTTCTGGGGCAGAAACTCAGCGATCCGGACCGGGCCGATCGTCAACCGCGCAGCGCTAGGCGCCGACTCACGACTCGTTACCTGAACCATCGTCCAGCGACCCGAGGTAGACGTAGGTCGCCCCGATGAGCGTGCAGGCCTGGCCGGCGTCGCTGAGATGAACCACACCACCGTTGGGAATGAATCTTCGCCACAGCACCGATGCATCGATCGACGACTGCCCGACCGTGTCGGAGAGCAGTTCCTCCCGGGCCGGGTCGTAAAGGTCGCCCACGTGAGGCATCAGCCGCAGGATCCGGGAACCTGGTGTACGAGGCCACGGATCTCCCGGTGCGATGTCGAGAATTCGGTCTGTAGCGCTACGCCGCAAATCGGCGCTCGTGGCGTGCACGGCGGTTCGAGTCGTGCCGAGGCTATCGACTGCCAACGACCTCTCCGCTTCGGCGGCGATCAAATCCGCCCTGAGACGCTCAACCTCACCCTGCAGTTCGGCGCTCTGCGTGGAAGACCGATCGGCTTCGCCCAGTGCCTTCTTCAGCTGGTCGATCTGCACGGAAAGTTGCTTGGTCGCTTCGCGTTCAGATGCGAGCGTCGATTGGAGATCTTCCAACACTACGGCAGGAGGGACGACCTTCCCGCCCTGCCCAATGTGGTTGATTCGTTCGAGAATCCGCTTGCAGTCTGTGGCCAAGGCGAGGCCCGCTTGCTGAGATAGGTGTCCGATCACCTTGACGCGGTCCTGGAGTAGTCCGGCCGTCATCGGAGGATCGAAATGCTGCGCCGCGTTCCTGATGCGCCACGTCGACTCAAGGAGATCGAAGAATGCTTGCGTCCGTGGCAGGCACTCGCGCAGAGGCGAATGCGAGTTCTTGAGCGGTTCTGTGATCGTGAATGACGGGTCCACCAAGGTCAGCTTGAACTTGTAGAGGCTCTGCCCCGTCTCCTCCCACCGATCAAGACGGAGTACCTCAACCCAACCGGATCCATGGATCGGACGCATGTGCACGTCAAACTTCATCCCGAGGTCCCACCCGAGGGACGCAAGGACCGTCGACTGCGCCGCGATGAGTTCGCCCATCGCAAACGACGCGGGCAGGTGAACTTGAATGGGGCGGTTCATCGCAAGACCTCGTCGACCGCAGCCAGGACTGGGAGTACCCGCGTCAGAACGTATATAACCAGCGGTGGGACTGGGTCGTCCGGATCGAACTGTGCTTCCAAGTAGTTCCGACGCTTGCTCGTATCTCCCCATAGCGATGACCTGGTGTCGAGCTCGTCGACGCCGAACCCGACAAGCTCGGCTCGGGCATCGGTCCCGAGAACCGCATCCAGATCAGAGATATCAGCCTTCTTGACGTTGGCCCATTCCCGCGCAGGGTCCCAGGTCACGAGCCCGGCCATCGCGACGCCGGGTCCTCCAGACGCTTCCTCTCGGATGCCCAAGCGACACCCTTGAACCAGACGTTGGAAGTACGGATGACTGTCACCCCTGTTCGTCATCACCACCTCGCCACCATCGGACCAGCGCCGAACAGCCACCTCGAGCAGGGTCTGGTGAGGCCCGACGAGGAGTGCCGGAACCACCCACGCCTCGTGTCGGTCGCCGTCGATGGCGTTGATCAGCTCCTCGCGACCCGCGAGCTCGGATGCCAACACCCGGACCGGCCCGATCCCTATCGCACTCACTTCTTCTCCCACAAGTAGTCGAACTCGTGGAACGACAGCTGGTCGCCGAACTGCTCGAAGTTGTCTTCGACGTTCACGATGAGGACGTTGTCCGAACCACCGTTCGCAGGACCGCGCAGGCCGCGTCCGATCATTTGTTGGTAGAGGTTCGGGCTGAAGGTCGGCCGGGTGATGTAGACCGCCTCGACCGCCGGCGCGTCGAACCCTTGGGCCAAAACTCCGTAGTTCGTGATGACTCGGATGCGTCCAGCCTTGAACTCCGCGATGACATTCCGGCGCACCGAGCGGTCCGTCTCGCCGGAGATAGCGACCGCTGGAATGCCGCGATAGGACAGCAAGGAAGCCAAGACCTGCGCGTGAGCGACAGACGCAGCGAACAGGATCGCCGTCCAATCGTCGGGCAAGCTCTCGATGGACTCGATGATGCGCCGGTTGCGTTCAACGTCGCGACCGAGGCGAGCTTCCACATCGGGGTGAAGGGAATGGAACTCCTTCACGTGTGTCTGCTCATTGGCTGACATCTCGACATCGGCCCCGGCCAGGATCTCGTGCGACACTTTCGCGAGCACGCCTCGGTCCTGCAGGAACTCGTGAGCCGGCACGTCACCGAACACTCCGTCGTCCAGACGGTGCGAGGCGTACCGACGCGCAAGCGCCTTGCCCTCGACGGTGTCGAACCCTCTGAAAGGCGTGGCGCTCAAGCCGATCATCGGTTTGCTCGAGTCGTCGACATTCTTGAAGTCTCGACCCAACCACTCGAACACCCGGGTGTATTCCGGCGCGATCGCATGGTGGGCTTCGTCGGTCACGACGAGGTCCACCTCCCGGAGCCAGGCGTACGACTCCTTCGCCACGCAGTTCCGCAACGTCGCCGGTGTTGCCACCACCAGGGCCATACCCGTGATCTCCTCCACGGGGTTGCTTCCCCACAAACGTCCGACTCCTAGGTCTGCATCTGGGCCGATCGCTCGCCAGACATATGACCATGTCTCGACTGCCTGTTCACAAAGCTCGTCGGTTTGAGCGATCCACAGAATCGACATGGGTTCGTCCAGCTCGCTCATGTGCTGGATGATCGCTTCGACAGCGACCCGGGTCTTTCCTGCGCCGGTCGGCAGGCCCACCATTCCGCGTGCTGGCCCGTCACCGCTGAGCAATGCGCGAATCCTTGTCATGGTCTTCGCTTGATACTCATGCGCCGCGGGCAGCATCGTCGGCCCTGCAACGGTGAACATAGGATCGCGACTCGCGCCTGGAGTTCCTGCGTACTCGACAGGGAACCCGAACATGGAGACGAACTGACGCGCCCGCGCTCCACCGACCCAATTCGTCGGAGGGTCAAACTCGCTCAGGTGCGGCTTGAGTACCTTCAGCGCCGCGACACCATGCACCGCGAGGAACACACGACCGAGTTCCGCTCCTGCCACTTTGTTGGCAGTCTCCCCCTCAATGAACTGGAGTGCCAGCTCGGGCACGTGGCGCCGTAAGAGCTCGTCGCCGAACAGTACTGACAGCTTCTCCTCCACCGAGTCGACCAGGAGGACATTCTTGATCCTTTGGTCGATCGCAGCGTCTCGCTTGGCGGCCAGGATCTCGTCGATGTCGCGACGATCGAGTCCATCATCGACGAGAAGGAGGGCCGAGATCGCCTCAAGCACCTGCGTCGGCTCGGACTCATCGACGAAGACAGTACGCCTCTCCGCGCGCTGATGAATCGGGCGAGACCGCATGCCCGAATGCGTGAGCACTTCGAGCGCCATGGAGGAGCAGAGCTGAAGCTCCCACGACCCGATCTCGCGTCGCATCCTGGCCAGCACTGGAAAGACGTCCGCGATCGGCTCCCGCGGACCTGCGGGCTCGAAGACGAAGTTCTGATCGAGCAGCTGACGGCCGTCTTCGAGACCCCACGCTTCGATCAGATTGTCGCGATCGATGTCCTCGCGCACCTGCAGCACGGGGAACTGCTGATCCAGAAGCGACCGGACGTCCTCGTCGTCCATAGCTACTGCGACGTCCTTGGGTGGAACATCGGAGATCTTCGTTCCATGTCGGACCATCAGCCGCTCGGGTGCCGAGACGCTCGATTCCACGGCCCACGCATACAGTCTTTCCCGCCGAGCAACGGGCCAGGCCTTGGAGATCTCGAACAGTCGTTCCCACGCCGCCTGATCGAGGTCGCGACGATCGACCGGCAACGCGAGCCATGCAGCAGCACTCGGCAGGTCCGCAACTGGCATGACCTCGCGATCGGCGTCGCCTCCGGCCCCCAGCGCCATCGAGATCGGGAAGGACCCGACGGTCGTATCGACGAGACCGACGGCCCGGATGAGATCTGTCACCGGGTTGTTGGTGGCAATCTCCCCGAAGTCAGGGTGGCTCGCAGACCACTGCGCACCGTCCACGATGCTCAGCAGGTGCTGGGTCATGGCGAGTCGCGAGCTCGCGCTCAACTCCTTGTACATCTGAAGGGGTCGAGGAATTCGGGGAACAGCGACATCTACCTTTTCGAGGTTCAGACGTGGCTTCTTCACCTGCACCGCGTATCGTTCGCGGATCTTGTGGATGAATCCGTCGAGCCACGGCTCGACCAGGTCGGGGGCGCAGAGCTGTGGAACAGCGACGGCGCCGAGCCTTCCGAGCAGCTCCTGGTCACTCGCGTGAAAGGAGATATCTATCATGAACTTCGCGTCCCCGCGATCGCTCGCCTGGGTGAGGATCGCGCCAGGGAGCAGTGTTCGGACCAACGGAACGAAGTCACCCAGACCATTGCGAACCTTCACGGACATACCGAGCGGACTACTAAGCTCGTGTCGCAGGATCTCGTACGCCACATCGGGAGCACACCCTCGAGCTAGTGGCCAGATCAGAGCCCACTGGAGCTTTGCCGGATCCGAGTTGCCTAGTGCGGCGCGCAACTCGCCAGCCTTGTCCAGCGCGGCGATCCCAAGCGTTCGAAGAATCGCCACGACACCCGGTAGTTCGGCAAGACCCGGGTGGACGAACGCATGCTCAGACGGAGCTTCACTCGTACGCAGAAATATCTTCCCCGCCCTGACAGGAAAAGCAGTGCCATCCTCGTCAAGGAGAATTCGCGCGGCTTCGGTGGCCGAATCACGTCGGACGCCGAGGAGGGAGTATGCCTCGAGGGCACTGGCTGAGCCAGCGACGGAACCGTCTTCTACCAAGGCTTCGAGCCACTCCCGGACCGAGGCCGACTGGGTCCCGCCGGCGAGCCTAACGGCTTTCGCTCGCTCGTTCTTGAGCACCGCGTCCGGGTGAATCCAGCCTGCCGGCTGTGGGTCCTTCTTGCACCACGCCTCCAACGCGGCCGGGGCACCCGACTTCTCCGAGACGAGGTCCGGATGAATTTTCAAGGTCTTGGGAACGCGAAGAACGCCAGACGTATCGGGAAGCGAAGGGATCTTCTGCAGGCGCTCTGAAACCGACCGGTTCACGATGTCGTCAGCCCAGCTCAACATCTCCCGCGA
>Ga0307486_1001396_pt1 | contig 18702 bp, 21 predicted proteins | sample CBIW02metaG_FD_203663 | JGI IMG/M metagenome (GOLD analysis project Ga0307486, IMG submission 203663) | Sea-ice brine microbial communities from Beaufort Sea near Barrow, Alaska, United States - CBIW 0.2 | ecosystem: Environmental > Aquatic > Marine > Coastal | place: USA: Alaska | collected...
GAAATTATATTTGCATCCGCTTGAAAGGCTTATTACAAGTTTTAAAGCAACTGGTGCCTTAGCTCAGTTGGTAGAGCAAAGGACTGAAAATCCTTGTGTCCCTGGTTCGATTCCTGGAGGCACCACATTTAAAAACCCGTATGAAGCTTATAAACAGCTAATTACGGGTTTTATTTGTATTATAGGGTGCTTAAAAGGGTGCTGCGTAGAAAATTAACTATATATAAAAGGTAGGGGTATAGGAGAAAAACCATTTTGCTAATACCTTTAGACTGACGGAGGGATTAGGGGGCGGTACGCTTGTAATATCCCTACCTATATTCTTTTCAATACCAATAATAACCTATCGTAGGCAGACTGATAACTTAATTGATAACTTTTATTATCTATTGAATAATTATACTTCTTAAATCCATTATCATAATTAGAGGAAATATTACTCTCCTTCATCACCTCTTCCACATCACATTTAATGGCACTTGTAAATATCATCGATACAGAAAAATAATCTTTAACTATTGAGTAACAACAATTGTCTGTACTACTATTCACATAGCTCCCATCAGAGGTCTTACTATAATTGTTCGCTTTCATAAGTTTTACAAAATCATTTTGAGAAATATCTAATATGAGGTGTAAATTATTAAAAGAGGGCTTTACTATTCCTCCGCCATCAAAAAAAATTGTTTCTATTGAACTTAAATCTATATTATTAAAAGAAGTATCCGTATTCGAATATGAATTATTAGTGCTATAATTGCTATTGTTATAACTATTCAGTTCTAAAATTTCTTCCTGATTATCAAGCACTTCATTAAATAACCTTTGATATTTTTCCTTTTCTTCGATTTCTTCTTCTAATTCGTATAATAAATCATTTTTTTCGGAAATTAAGTCAGAAATTTCTTCTTCTAATTCCTCAACCTTTTCTTCAAAAAGAAAATAATTATAAATGCAAAAGGCTATAAAACCTAAAAAAATAAAATTAATCAGGAAGGAAATTTTTTTTACCATACATATTTAATTTTCACACTTTTTTTAATTTTTTTAATTTCTTAAAACATCTAGAAATATTTAATGCATCAATTTCTGCATTTTTGGAAGGGAAAATACGAACATTAAACAAAGTATAGTATAATTCGCTTAATTTGGGGTATTTATAATCCAATCCAAAGCCCGGAATCTTGCAATAATTTACTGATTTTTCCATAGTACATATTGCCCCTAATCGACTAACAGGATCTCCATCTAATTCTTGGCGATAATGGTATTTTAAAATTTGAGAAGAAAATTCTAAATTATGACCTACAATAAAATCAGATATTTTGAGATCACCTAACAATTCTAACAGAACCTGTGATAAAGGTCGACTTATTTTTTTAGCTATTTTAAAATCAACATTTATATAAGATTCGTTACTATTGGTATTATAATAATCGTTACTAATAATAAAAGATTTTTTCTTCAAAACTTCACCCTTCTCACCTAATAAAATCCAGGCAATTTGTAAAATATTAGGATATGAAATTCTTCCATTATTATTAATAGGTAATCCAGTAGTCTTTATATCAATAACACAATAAATATTGTCCATCAAGTATTTACTTATATCCTCCTCTCCTAATTCTGAAATAAATTTGCCCCTCGGAGAAATTTTTTCAAAAACCTCCCCATAAAGTTCCCCAGATTCAAAATCCTTAAAAGCCAAATATTTATTTATCACTTTGTAAATAACTTCATTATCAATGAAAGCAGGTTGTTGAAAAGGCATATTATTAGCAAATTCGTAACGTCGTGCTGAACCATGAATTGACGGTGGTAATATCACATGGGTGTACCATAAAAATTCCATTTTTTCAAAATAGCCTTCATAAGTTTTATTAGGGGGAAAAGTTGTAACTACATCTTCCTCTGCAAAATCCTTTAATTTTTCTCCTTGATAATAAATATGAAAACCATTTCTACTTCCAGAACGTACTATCCACTGATAATTCGAGGGGAGATTTAAATCATTCAATATTTTATTGACTAAATTTTCTGATTGACATCCATCTATATCAATGACAAAAATATTATTTCTTCCAGTAAATGTTCCAATCCCTGTTGCATTTTCCCAGTCATATCCTTGAAATTCTTCATTTGTCTGATCTGTATGAAATAAATGTTTCCAATCATGACTTGGGGCTTTGAAAAGTGTACGGGAACTTATATTATATTTATTAGTTTGATTTGTAACACACGAGATATTAAAACCCATTACTCTAAAATGAGTAGCAATCCTTTTGAAATCAATCTCTAAGTTTCTCAAAGTTTTATATTTTTTACTGTTTGTTCATATTCAATTCCAAGATGTAGAGAATAACATAGAAATGTTCTCGGTCACCAATTCAGAACTACCCCACATAAATTATAACTCCTTTTGAAATTTAACGCACCAAATTAATTTTTTATTAATTCCATAATTTGAGGTTTCTGGAAAAAGCCGTCAGTGAACTCCATTATTAATTTAGTATCTGTAATTTCTAAAATTTTTGCCTCAGCATCATCTTTAAAGTAATTATATTCGAAAAATAAAATTACTGAATCACCAATTAAATCATAACTGCCATTTATGCTACCTTCTCCAGAATAACTATGGCAATTTTTATAAACTAATTTATCTTCCTCACGAAAAATAAAATAACTACATACATTTTCAAAAACGCGATCATCCCTTTTAACTAAGTTCCATTTACCAATTAATTGCACGCTAACCTCTTTTGAAATTTCCTCAACTGATTCATCATTCTTTGCACAACTGACAAATAAAAGGATGCACATAATTGAAAAGCCTATAAAATTTTTCATTTAATTATTTTTTAGAATTTAAATCATTATGATTAGTGAACAGCATATATTTTTTATTACTTATATTTCTAAGTATAATATTTCCATTATCATAAATAAATAAATCCATTTCTTTTCCCATCATTAAATATCTAGCAGTATAATATTCATCACGATGAACTGGATTGGAAATTTGAGTTAAACGAGAGGCAGGGGTATTGTCCATATACAACCAAATATCACCTGAATCATTTTCATTAAACCGAAAAGTAGAACCATAAACACCTTTTTTATAATCATCAGTTTTTTCGTTAAAGACAACTAAATATTTAAAGGTTAAATCTTGTGCATTAATTGACGTAAAACAAAAAAAAAGGATACTATAAATTAATATTTTCATTTTTCCTCTAATTTAAATTAGCTACAGGATTTAACGATAAACACTACAAGAACTATAACAATTACAATAGGTAAGAGATTAAGCACAAAAGCACCCCCTAAAATTGCACCTGTTTTTGCAGCATCTTCCCTTTCTCCATCCTTTCCAAAAAAAGAACCTAATACTGCACCAACTATTATAATTCCAATTATTACTAAAAGTGCGTTTCCCATAATTTTCTTATTATAAATTTATTTACTATAATTATTGCCTAACCAATACTGAATTCGCTACTTGATTCCATGTTATTTCAGTATCAGAAATCTTTGTAAAATCAAAATTTACCGCCTGCCCATTTTGGAATTCAAGTCTCAATGAATAAAGGTCTTTAGAAATATTTTCCATCACCAATACCTCCTGCCCTAATTCTCGACTACGGTTAATTAATGTGCGCTGACTAGTATCGCCTAAATTTTGTAATAATACTACATCATTAGATGTAAATTTAAACCCAGTATTTCCTGTTAATGTGCCTTCCACTAACCAACTTCCATGAATCCATACTGGTGGGTTGATATCACTTGAGATATTTTCATTATTTGAAGAACATGACAAAAAAACAGTAGATAAAATAAATAGATATATCCAATTTTTCATAAAAAAAAGATTTATTTCCAAAGTTATCACCATTGGAAGGATTAAAAATGTGGTTTTCCTCATATAAACTAAAAAATAGCGCATATATGAGTTTATATTAAAAACAAGTAATTTTCACCTTTATCGGGTGCAAAAAATTAAAAATCAATCATTCATTAAATCATTCGGCAATAAGCTTCGAGATACAAGAAAATCCAAGAACTTTTCTCAAGAACAACTTGCATTTGAAGCAGATATACCCATTTCCCAAATTGGACGAATAGAAAGAGGGGAAATAAACACAACAATTAACACAGTTTCAGCCTTAGCAAAAGCATTAAAAATTCCTGCTAAAGAATTATTTGAATTCTAAAAGTTGTAATTCTGCTGTATAGATACAAAAATTTTATGTTAAAAAAAAGTCCTCACATAATTGCAAGGACATTTTTCACTCATTCTTATATTAAACATTCTCGCCTAAGCAGCTAAATCGTAACTATTACAATCTAGATTATCATAAAATTGCTGGGTCAATAAATCCCGCACTGTTTTTTTGGACTTATCTATTGAGAATTTATAAATATACTCGTTACATTTTCTCTTCCTTTTATAATATGCATTAGTTGATAATTCCTTTTTCAGATTTTCCCAGTAATGAGGGTTACTATAATCCTTTAAAATACTAATTTCCTCAGTTTTAAGAGCTTTTCTCATTGCTAAGCGGTCAATCATGAATATTTTATTGAACTGCTGTAAGAGAAGCTCAAACAACCTTCTATAGGTCTCGGATTCATATAAATCTAAAATAGAATAAATACCAAGCTCCTCTAGCTTTCTTTTCTTCACAATTTTAATTTCAATTCTTAAAATATTCTCCTTCCGTTTAAACTGTTTGGATTTATTATATATTTTCAATGAAAAATCAGTTTTTTTGAATTCCTTATAATTCCCAGTATTACCAAATTTCTCATTTATAGTGGGTGCTACAAAATCCCACATAAAACTATTCTCAATAAAAATTTCAGGATCATATCCTAAGGGAATATTTAATCCAAATTCTAAATTGGTTATTTTGGTTTCCTCTGGTCTTATGTATAACCTTTCTACAATTAAATCTAATGCATCATAATTATCACATAGGGTTAAATTATTGTAATTATGTTCACCAATCTCATTACTAATATTAAGCATTTTATGTAAACTCCCTCTAACATGTGTAGATTTTTCCGTCATTCTCAATTCCATATTATGAAATTTACCCACTTTTGGAAATTCTAAAATCTCTCCTGAATCCCTATCAAAAGGTGATATTAAAGAAACTGTCCTTTTTTGTTCTGTCCTAAAGTCAAAACTTTCTTTATCTAACATATAAAATCTTATAAAATCTATCATTATGCAGCTATTTTATAATTAGACAATTCAATTTGTTTTAGTAATTCCTCATATTGATATAAGGGTTTTCGGCCTACCTTATGGGTTGGCACTAAAATTTTTCTTTTTTTAAGATTGTGGAGCGTTACTAAGGATACCCCTAATAGTTCTGCCACTTCTTGACGACTTAATAAATTTGATCTTTTTTCTTTCATTGTTTTTAAATTAATTATACATCTTTTAATAATAGTACAAATGTAAATTAACCTACTGTATATCAATTGATTAAGGACTTACTTATTCATTGTCTACAAACATAAATCTTTGAAGATTAACCTAATAAGATCAAAAAAAAATATGTTGAATTTTGAAAGGGACTAAAAAATCACCAAAAGGGACTAAAACAACAAAAGAAGGGACTATTTTAAAAAATTATATAACTCACCCGGAGATAATTTTGCAATGCGCTTAGGATCAGTCTGCTTTTTAAATCGTACTTTATATCTGTTTGCCAAGAAATTTAATATGTGAAGATGTGATTTTTTGTGGTGATGTTTAAAAATTTTTTGATTATCTAGAAATAAGTAATATCTAACCAGATCATTTTTAGGCTTTTTCCAAATTTTATTCAATGTTAAAAAGTCAGGAATTAATTTCACTTCATAATCTAAAAAGATTTGTTGAAAATCCCTGTAAATATAATCATCTAACTCATTTATAAAACCAAAATGCTTTTCATAGAGAATCTTAAACTCTTCGATTTTTTTCTGATGTATTTTCAAAAAATCGGGAAAAATTTGCTCATTACTCTTAAATATCTTCTCTACAAAAAATATATACTCTTTTATAAGAACACCCACTATGAGCTTATTATATTTATTTAATTCATAATCCAATATATTTCGAATACTATTTTCTGCTTTATCAATAATTTTAGCAATAAATTTTTTCTGATTTGCATCTGAATTAATTTCTGAAAGTGTTTCTTCTAACCTATCAAAATAATGGCTTGATTCCTTTTTGATATATTCTATTATAATATTTTTAAAATCAGAATCAGAGATATATTTATGAATTTCTTTATGCCTAAAAGTAACTTTATCCCCTTTTTTAAAGGCTTTACAGGGAAAGGTTTCCTTTTCATAATCATCATTTCCGTAAGAAAATATTCTCCAGCATTCTAAGCAATTTATTAACGGTCTTCTAAACTTTTTAATAACTGGAGAGGATGGCGAATCAAAAGGATTATCAGAATCAAAAATGAAATCTTCGTAAGTTCCTTCCAACTTTGGAATATATAACTCCTCAACCTGTTTTAAATCAGTAATAAAAAAATGATTAAAATCTTCTATCATAAATTAAAAAATCCACTGTTTGCAATCTGAGTAGCTCTATCTTGTTTGCTAATTCTTATGTATTTATAAAATTCTTTTTCTGTAGTATGCCCCGAAAATAGCATAATATCATATACTGGCATTTTTTTTCTGTACATATTAGTACAAAAACTCCTTCTTGCTGTATGAGTACCTATCAATTTATACTTAGAAATAGGTTTTTTTACAATTTTACCCTCAATAATTTCCATAATATAGACTTTCTCATCTATTCCAACCATTTGGCCAATATCCTTTATATACTCGTTTATTTTTTGTTCTGGCACTTTTTTAGGTGGACAACCATTATATCTACTAAGGATTTCATTAATTTCTTTAGTTAAAGGACAATGAACTGTTCTTTGAGTTTTCTTTTGTTTTATCTCAAAATATCGAATATCTTTAATAGTTACTATATCCTCGCACGTTAATCCATTATAATCACTTACTCTTTGACCTGTATAACATCCAATAAGGAATATATCCCTGGCTATTTCCAAATTTCCATAATTTGATAAATCCTTTTTATGAATCTTTTCAATCTCCGTGGAATCTAAATAAATAGCAACCGTTTGTTCAGTTTTAGCCTTAAAATCTCTAGCTTTGAATCTTTCATTAACAGAAACCCCTTCTAATAAAGCATAATTCAGAATAGATTTCAAATTTTTAATATGTTTAGCGATTGTATTTATCTTGTATGAATTCTTTTCAAGAAAACCAGTAAAATTATTATAGAAATTTTTATCAAAAGTTTGAAAATCCAGTCTTTGCTTAGTTGCAATACTAAAACTATTAAGCAATTTTACAGTTTGTTTATAAGATCTCAGGGTAACAGCTTGAATATCCTTTTCTTTAACTGAAAAAAAGTGCTCAGTAAATTGAAGAAAAGTTAACTCTTTAACTTCTTGCTTTATATTTTTGTTAGTGTACTGATCTAAAATTTTCCTTAACACATCTTTATTTATTTCTGACTGCTCAGCTATAAGCTTTGAAAATTCCTTATTTATAAAACTTTCTAAGTTACCTAAATATTCGTTTACTTCATCCGCATTTAAAATACCCGCTTTAGTGTTCTTTATCCTTTGTTTTTCAAAATTCCAGTTACTATAACTTGACTTATATCCAGTAGAATATTTTAAACGGTCTCCACCAAAAGAAAAATGTAAAAAAACCAGACTTTCTTTTCTTGGAAATTCCTGTAATGATTTTATTGAATCCTTAAAAGCAAACCTTACTTTTCCCTTTAAGCTTGTAACTGTTTGTTTCATCTTTTTCTTTTCACAAAGATCGAGAAAATTTTAATAGGGTGCTTAAAAGGGTGCTTTTAATTGTTAACAAACTTGAATTTTAATTAACTCTAATAAATTTAGAAACCAACTAAACCCTAATTATAGAGGCTCATATGATCTTTAAAAATAATCAGAATTAATACTGATTAAAAACATAGTGGTACTGGAGGCACCACTTGAAAACACGCAACTAACGTTGTGGGTTTTTTCGTTATTAGAAGTTAGAATTGAGATGTGAGAATTGAGAATTGAGAACAATTTTAGTTTGTGATTTTCTCCAATAGAAAGAGAATCAACTTCCCCACAACTTTTCCAAAGTTTTGGACTTTGGAAAAGTTAATCGATGGCTTCTCAGGAATTGACTGAAATAGATAGAATCAACTTCCCCACAACTTTTCCAAAGTTTTTGAACTTTGGAAAAGTTAATCGAAAGTCGTGTGCCGGAATAAGAGGGATCGAGCTTTTCAACCAACTTTCCCAAGTTTTGGACTTTGAAAAAGTTGATCGAAAGCTTCTCCAGAATTGCTGAAATAGAATGAATCAACTTCCCCACAACTTTTCCAAAGTTTTTGAACGTTGGAAAAGTTAATTGAAAGTCGTGTTCCGGAATAAGAGGGATCAAGCTTTTCAACCAACTTTTCCAAAGTTTTTGAACTTTGGAAAAGTTAATCGATGGCTTCTCAGGAATTGACTGAAATAGATAGAATCAACTTCCCCACAACTTTTCCAAAGTTTTTGAACTTTGGAAAAGTTAATCGAAAGTCGTGTGCCGGAATAAGAGGGATCGAGCTTTTCAACCAACTTTTCCAAAGTTTTGGACTTTGAAAAAGTTAAATGAAGGCTTCTTCAAAATTGACCGAAATAGATAGAAGCAATTTCCCCCCATAACTTTTCCAAAGTTTTTGAACTTTGGAAAAGTTAATTGAAAGTCGTGCGCCGGAATAAGAGGGATCAAGCTTTTCAACCAACTTTTCCAAAGTTTTGGACTTTGAAAAAGTTAAATGAAGGCTTCTTCAAAATTGACCGAAATAGATAGAAGCAATTTCCCCCCATAACTTTTCCAAAGTTTTTGAACTTTGGAAAAGTTAATCGAAAGTCGTGCGCCGGAATAAGAGGGATCAAGCTTTTCAACCAACTTCTCCAAAGTTTTGGACTTTGGAAAAGCTGATAGATGGCTTCTCCGGAATTGACTGGAATAGATAGAATCAACTTCCCCACAACTTTTCCAAAGTTGTTGAAATTTAGAAAAGTTGTAACCACTCCAAAATAAAAAAAGCTCCCCATTTATAGAAACCTTTTCTTATTATTCCTGAAATTATTCGGAAAATATATTACCGCTGTGTTACCCACATAAAAAAAGCCGACTCGTTAAAGTCGGCTTTCCCCTTTGTGCGGGCGGGGACACGTGAACCCCCTAAAACAACACCTTGATACAATCCCTGCTAAATTATGTCTTTACCCCTTGTTTACAAAGGCTTTACTTGTTTTTTGACTTGCAAAATGTTTTAAACAAATTGAAACAAATTTAAATAAATTGTGTTTTGGTTGACTAGATGTTGACTAAATAACTATATTTGAATGTTAAAAACTTTCAAAATGGCTAAAATAAAATATTTACTACAAGGAACATCAAATCCAGCTTCAATATATGTACGGTTATCTATTGGACGTGGAAATACTCCAAAAAGGAAAACTGGAATTTCCATTAATCCTAAAAACTGGAGTGCGAAAACTGGATTTTCAAAAACAGGCAATGCCGATAACAAGGAAATTAATGAAAAGCTAAAAGGCCTAGAACTTCATTTATTAAAAGAATATAATATAGATTACGCTGCGGGAATTACAATAAACGCAAACTGGTTAAGTGATAAAATTGATGCATTTTTTTCACAGGGAAAAGAGCAAAAGGATTTAAATATAATTACCGAATACATTACCCATTTTTTAAGCACGTTGGAATTTAAGCCAAATTCTAAAGGTGGGATAGGTTTATCTAGGTCCAGGGTAAATGATTATAAAACTTTACTCAAAATAATTAAAGAATATCAGGGAAAAACACCTTTACTTATAAAAAATGTCAATCTGAAGTTTAGAGAGGATTTTTTAAACTGGATGACCAAAACAAAAAGTTATTCAAAAGGTTACACTGGAAGAATGTTAGGGAACCTCAAAACGATTTGCATTGATGCCGAATTAAATGAAATTACAACACATAAACAATTAAAAAAATTTTCCGGATTTAAAGTAAAAAATGAATTTGTTATTTATCTGACAATTCCAGAATTAGAAAAAATTGCTTTAACAAAATTACCTTTTCCGTATTTAGAAAATGCGCGAAAATGGTTATTACTTGGTTCTAATATTGGCCAGCGTGGAAATGATCTATTAGACCTGAACAAAGATAATTTCATAGTCCGAAATGGTTTAAGGGTAATTGAATTAGTACAGCAAAAAACTGGTAAAAGTGTTACTATTCCTGTTTTACCGGAAACTGATAAAATATTAAAAAACGGACTCCCTCATAAAATTTCCCTTCAAAAGTTCAACGATTATATAAAGGATGTTTGCAAAATTGCAGAAATAAATAATATAATTGAAGGTAAAAAATTAGATTCCGAAACGAAAAGACATGTAACAAAGTTTTATAAAAAATGGGAGTTAGTAACATCCCATATATGCAGGAGATCATTTTCAACAAATCTATATGGTATTTTACCTACACCGCTGATAATGCAAATAACGGCCCACAGCAATGAAAAAACTTTTTATGGTTACATTGGTAAGAACTCGATGGATTACGCTCAACAAATTGCCGATTTCTACACCAAACAAGCCTTAAAAGAAAATAGGGAGTCGCCTATGGAAGCGATTAAAGATGAACCTTTGAAAAATACAGGTGAATAAAAAATTAAAAGAAACTGCAATGGTAAGGCAGGGCTTTGAGTTTGGTAACTTAAAGCCCCCCGGAAGGGGAAAGGCTAAAAATGCGGCTTTAAAATGATTGACGAATAGAAACCTCTATTCTTATAAAACAGTAACTAAAACCCCCTTATAAATGGAGATAATAAATACCCATCAAGTAAACAAAGAAATTATTTTAAACCTTTTAAACGACTCTATTATTTTTTACAGAATTGCAGATCATTTTAGGTCAGCTATGAACGCCTTTGAGCCAATGATACAATATGACCGCTTTACAGCATCATTAAATTACAACGGATTTGAAACAATATTCGATTTGATGAATTTAGAAGATCTAGAAAAGTTTGGACATATTAGAGAGGATCTAACTGATATAGGATGGGAATTTTGTGAAAAAACGGATGCTGCGGATGTTGTTGCAAAACAATTATACAAAAGATGGATTTCCGAAATAAAAGAAAAATCCAATTTCCCAGAATTTAAGGCCACCGAACTAAGTATAATAATTAAAAATTAAAAATTAAAAAAATGGTAATAACTACAGATGAATTACACCACCGCACGGCTGAAATTTTAAAAAACCCATATAAGTTCATTGTTTTGGAGAGTGAACATATTAAGTACTCAGACAATAACGATAAGTTTGTATTGGCGATTGAATTACTGAATATTTGTAATTCATTAAATTATGGCAATGAACTTTTTGTTAAAATCAATCCCGAAAAACAGATTAATTTTAACATTCTCACACAGGCAATCGGATGTGTTTTAAAAGATGAACCATTCAATGAAGATCAATTATTAGAATATTTTAAAATTCAAAATGAGATTGACCACTTTACTAAATTAATGCGTGATTTTACGGATATTTATGAAAAGACCTGGTATCCATCCATTGACTTAATTTTATTGGGAATTAGCCTAAAAAGACAAAGTGAGTTAAAGAGGGAAAGAGATTGTGATTTAATTGATGATTATACGGATGCTTACGAATTGTATTTAGACCATACCACAGATTTAAAGGCAGGAATCAAAAAAATCAAAAGCAAAATTCAGAAATATATGTAAATTCAATACTCTTTTCCTGCATAAATTGGATAGTAAAAAATCCCGCTCTTAACCGTGCGGGATTTTTTTTTATTGTTTGGTTGTTGCATTAGATAAGATAGTAATGGCTATAATTGAAGGGTAATAATTTATTATTTTTTAGGCATTGCCCTGTTTTTCAATTGTTTGTCTTAGAAATATATCACATTTTTTGTGGTTTACTTTGAAAAGAGATGAGAGGTAAAACAGATACTCCGAAAAAGGATCTAATTAAAACACCTCTAATCAGTAATAAAATTAAAACCACAATAAAATGGGATCAATTCAATTTATTCAAATTTCACCAGACCAATTAAAAAAAGAAATTATTGAAGGTGTAAAAATGCAATTAGACCAATTTAAAGAAAATTTCCAACCCAAAACACCGCCTGAATATTTAACCAGACACGAGGTTGCTAAAATGTTTTCTGTAGATGTTTCAACTGTTCATAATTGGAGCCAACCAGGTGGAAAACTTAAAAAAGTAGCAATGGGATCCCGGATATATTACCTAAGATCAGAAGTAGAAAAAGCAATTACACGGTTATAATACTAGGTAATGGCAGCGAGTATAAAAATACCAACAATTTTCACAGCTGAAGATAAATTTTCCGCAGTGGTAAGACGAATGACCAAGGGAGTTACGAAATTCACCAGGAATTCCGGAGCGGCTATAACTCGCTTAGATCACCGTATTTCATCTTCATTTAGTAAGATTGGGAGGTTTGCCCAAATAGGCTTAGGAATTGGTTTAGCGGGCATATTTAGTATGGCAGGAAACGCAAACTTAAAATTTGAAGATTCCCTGGCCAGTGTTTCCGCAATTACCGGGGCAACTGGCAAAGATTTAGAACTTCTTGAAAAAATATCAAAATCCACAGCAAAAGAAACCTTTAAATCTGGAACGGATGTTTTAAAAGCCTATGAACTCATAGGATCCGCAAAACCTGAATTATTAGCCAATGTAGATGCTTTGGATCAGGTTACAAGATCAGCTATTTTACTTAGTAAAGCATCCCGGATGGAACTGGAACCTTCTGCACTTGCTCTTACGGATGTGATGAACCAGTTTAATCTAGGGGCTTCGGAATCCGCTAACGTTGTAGATGTTTTAGCTGCGGGCGCAAAATATGGGGCCGCTGCCATTCCATTAATTCGAGATTCCCTTTTAGGATTTGGGGCTACTGCAAAAGCTTCAAATGTGAATCTAAAGGAATCGGTTGCTTTAGTGGAACTCTTTGCCGCAAAAGGTCTTAAAGGCGCTGAATCAGGTACGAAATTACGGAACGTTATGACAAGTATGTCGATTATTGAGGCCCTACCTCCAGAAGCATTAAAGCAACTGGATAAATTTGGCGTGAACACATCCCTGGTTGCAGACAAAACCCTCCCTTTCATAGATAGGTTAAAAGAACTTTCAAAAGTAGCAGCCGATCCAATCGCAATGGTCAAAATTTTTGGAAAAGAGAACAAAGATGCGGCTCAAATCCTTTTACAAAACCTGCCAATGTATGATGACCTGGTAGGCAAATTAGGGGAAACTGGAACGGCTTATGAACAGGCAGCTAAAAACAGTTCCACACTAGCTTACTGGATAGAATCAGTTAAAAATTCTTTTACAAATTCAGTTACGGCAACCCAATCCAATAACACATCTTTAAATATTGCTAAAAACATCCTAAAATCCGTTGCATCCAATATGGAAACTGTAGTGGGGGTTACTATTGGGCTAATCGGGGCTTATGGAGTATTGAAATTAATAACGTGGGGCGTACATGCCGCAACATTTGCCCACAATGTAGCGATGGGAGTTTCTGCCTTTAGATCAGGTGCTATGACCGCTGCGATATCTGGAAATTCAGTAGCGATGGGGGCTTATACTTTGGCTTCAAAAATAGCTACAGGGGCGCAATGGCTGCTAAATACCGCAATGAGTGCCAATGTCATTGGTTTGGTAGTATTAGGTATAATTGCACTTATAGCAATTATAAAGAATTGGGCTGCAATTACAGACTGGTTTAGTGAGAAGTGGGGCCAGTTTACCAATTGGATATCTGAAGCATGGGGAAAAGTAACCGAATTTTTTATGGAATTTGATTTTAAGAAGATGTTCATGGATATAGGAATAAGCATTATTAACTTCATGTTGTTGCCATTGAAAGGCGTATTAACAATACTATCAAAACTACCGGGAAAGATGGGTAAAATGGCATCTGTGGGATTGGATAAGCTAGGCGAAATGACCGCGCAATTCGATTTAAATAATAACAGAGACCCAGACGCACCTCCAACCAATGAGATAATTCCCACAGAACAAACCATTTTTAACAAGATGTCTTTAGAAAAAACAACCAATGGAAGGGTAGATTTAAATATTAATGATCCTGGAGGTATGGTAAAGGATGTACAACATTCTGGAGGTTTCAACATTCCTGTTTTAAGCACGACACAGGGGCAAAGATAAAAAGTGAATTATGAAAGTATTTGATGTAAATACCGATGCTGCAATACAGCTCACAGCAAAATTGGAAAGGCTGCATAAATCCGCTTTTCCAGTAGCTGTCAGAGGAACTTTAAACGATGCCGCTTTTGAGACAAAAAAGAATGTGCCTAAAATTGCGGCTTCAAAATTTAATACCCGTCAAAAGACGTTTTTCAAGGCATTTTCCACGGTGCGTAAAGCCACTGGTTTTGATTTGAGATCTATGAAAGCCACAGCTGGGATCAATTCTACAAAAACAAAAGGGAGTAGAGTTGCTGAGGGCTTGGAGAAACAGGAATTTGGAGGAAATATAGAGAGCCGTAAGCTAGTTCCATATAATTATGCCAGGACATCTAATAGCCGGGGTAAAAAGGTAAAGACAAAGAATAAGTTTGAAAAACTGCAAAATACCGTAAGGATCAGGGGCAGGGGCAACCGGGGAACCCGAAAGAGCAGGTTGGTTGCGCGTGTAATGGTTGCCAAGAGATTAGGAGCCTCGCATATGATCACTAGTCGGGGCGGGAAAGGAACATTGTTTGAAATTTCAGGAGTATCACAATCGATAAAAACAAGAAAGCTGGAGTTTAAATTAACCCCGCTTTACAGGTACAGGGATTCCAATATTTCAAAGGTTACAAAAAGACCATTTATGCAGCCTGCAGCCAAGCTCGCAAGTGGTAAAATGCTGAAATTTTACCAGGCACAGGCCGATAAACAATTTAAACGACTGTTAAAATAAAAAAAAGACTAGTAATAATTAAATAAATAAAAACAAAATGAGCGTAGTAAAAAACGTTACCAGGGAATTCAAACCTTTATTTCTTTGGACTGACCAACCCCAAATAAAGGAAAAATTAGCGGAAAGGAACTTGGAACAAATCAAAGTCAAAGCGGCTGTAGATGCAATTTCAGAGTTCGACGATTCCATAACAGAGAAGGAAATTATTTCCTGTTTGGTTTCTGGGAGGAACTACTTGGAAGGTTTAATAAGGAGAGGTTCGCCATATCCTAAGGCGGACGTCCAAGTACTCCTAAAACTTCAGGGGAGGAACGCGGACCGGGCTTTTAATGCCTTGCAGGCTGTAAAACGCAACCGTGTCGAAGAGTTTGAAATTAAGGATGGTAAAGTAACCATCAAAGCTGAAACCATTGAGAGTATCAATAAAATATGCAGTTACTACACCAGGAATCAAAAGCAAAACGATGCTGCGAAATATTCTATAGAGTTATCGGATATGATAAATAAAGGAATTGAAAAAGGATTTATTCATTCAGAAAACCCTTTAAATTCTTTTCCAAATCAGGAGTTGGTAAGGCCATTTAATCAGATCCTTCAGTATAAAAAATTAAGTATAGGCAAACTGGGCTTGCAACCAGACCCGGAAAAGATTATAAGATTAAAATAAATGAAATATCTTTAAATTTCTTTTTCGATTGGGAGGTTTGGAGTTTACCGGGTCTTGGTGCCAAAGGCCCGGTTTATTTTTCTTTCAAAAAAAGAGGCCCTTTTTTAAAAGCCTCAATTCTTAAAACAAAATGTATCTCATTACCTAAGTGCAAGATACAAAATATCCTAAAGTGATAGACGGTGTAAAAGTTTTGTGTATCGGCACTCATTATCTTCAATGGGAAGCCAATCCATTACTTACATTTGAATCTAAAATAGACACCACCACCGGGGAGGTATTGAGCGATAATAAAATAGCCCACTTCAAAGGTTTACATTTCTTTTTAATCCCATCTACCATAAATAATGATATTCATTGCATACTTAGAGGATCACTAGCTAAGTATTACAATGAAGGTATAGATAATGCCTTTGATTATAACCTGGACATGCTTCAGGAAACAATAATAGAATTACATCATAAATTCCATATAGACCCTTTTAACTCCATAATCCAAAATTTGGAATATGGAGTTAATATAAAAACCGTACAACCGCCTAAGACCATAATAAGAGGTTTAAGGGCTTATCAAAGTGATGCATTTGATTTACTGCGAATGGATGAAATTTTCACGGGAAAACAAATTCAAAAGCAAGAATATCAATACAAGGTATATGACAAAGGCTTACAGACCCCTGGAAAGATATTTAACCTATTACGTGTGGAAATTGCCATTAAAAGCACAAAGAAAGCTAAAAAGTACGGTATAGAGGTTTTAGCGGATTTATTGGAACTGAAAAATTTAAATGCCATTAAACCGGATCTTCTTAAAATATGGGAATCCGCGATTTTTTATGATTCAGGAATGAACTGGAGGGCCATGAATAAAAAGCAAAAAGAAAAAATGCTTTATTATCTGGATGCAACCAACTGGCAAAAGTTTAACCGGAAACAACGTTTTAGGGCTAAAAATATTTTTATTGAGTTAAGAGATACATTTTGTAAGTCCAAAACCCAACAGGAAATACTACTTAAAATAGAAGAAAAATTAATAGAATTGGAAGCTGAAAAAGGGAACGCTTTACGCAACTTATATATCCAAATTGGAAGCAAAAAAAAGGAACGCTTTACGCATTTAAATAAAGGCGTAAAACGTACCCAAAAAGATCCCTTAAAAATTGCAAATAAATTAATTGAAAATTGTGTTAAAATAAGCCTACCTAAATGCAAGGTTTGTGATGCCGATATTTCCCATAAAAAAGAAGGATCCAGATATTGCAGTAAAAAATGTAATAACTCAATGCAAGCCAAAAACAGACGTAAAGCAAGAAGGCAAAAAAGGACTATAGAAGAAAACAACTACACCAGGTTAATCCAGTCTTTGAATGAAACCAACTTATTAATAAACATTTATTATAAAAAGAATGTGAATCATTCCGCACACCTGCAAAAGCATATAAGCTACAGCAAAGAAGAGTTAATGACCATTGAACGTATTGAGTTAATGGAGCCTGAAAAGATTAAACTAACATCCTACAGGGCCCGTATGTTAATCAAAACAATATCAGGAATAAACAACATATCTAAAGAATGTCTAACATAAAAACCATTTAAAATGCCAGTAAAGAAGTATCAATTTAACCTAACAAAATGTATCGCTGCTATAGATCCTGTACGAATTGATAAGGATTTAGAACCCATCTTGAGCATTAGGGGGCTTGCAAGAGAATTAGAAATTTTATTCCCGGCTCGATATGAGGAAAGATATATAACTAACAGGCTACACCGGGCCAGTAAGAATGGAATTATATTATTACCAGACCATTTGATTGAAGACTTAATGTTTATCCTACAGGCAGACGAAAAGGATTTGATAAAGTCCCCTGGAAATAAAAGGTACTGTAAAGCTATTTACAAATAAATGCAATACGTTGCGCACGGCATTCTTTTCACGCTTAACATTGATTTGAACCCTGTAACGTCCGCTGTAACATTTGTAACGGTTTTCACATGACTTTTCAATAAAAAAAATACACTTAAAAAATTATTATGAGTTTACTATCCACAAAAGATTTTTGTAAAGTTTCAGGGGTTAAAATAGGTACCCTTCGCCAACATTTGAATAGAGGCAAAGTAGTTAAAACCAATAAACATATTGATACGGAGCATCCAACCAATGTAGTTTACCTCCAGGAGCAATGGGAAAAATATGGTAAACCAGTACAAGAACCTATTTTAAGCAAAGAAAAAACACCTTCACCGGGAATAACTGCGGAATCATTAAATATTCCCGCCCCCACCAGTACGGATCTAACTTACAGAAAAAAAATGGCGGATGCTTTGATTTCTGAAAGGCGGGCAATTGAAATACAGTTAAAAAACCAAAAACTTCAGGGAAAGTTAATGCCTATTGATTTTGTTCAAAAAACTTTAGTTATCAATTTACAAAGTGTTTTTAGGTCCTTTGAATCTTCAGCTGAAAATATAGCAAGTATCTACAATGAAAGATTAGGAGGTGATAGGGCCAGTTTAGCCGAAATGATTTCAAGAATGCGGATGGAACTTGAAAGAGCCATAAAAAGCGCAAAGGATATGAGTAAAATAGAAATTGAAGCGCTTATGGTTGAATATCAGGAATCCAGATCCAGAGGGGAAAAAAAATAATTTCTATTAAATTTTGATCAAAAATAAAAATTGCTGAAAATATCAGAAATAAAGCAAAATATCAGCTTATTTTTAAATGGTTGACTAGATGTTGACTAAGTAATAAAATAAAAAACCGTAACTATCTGAATAACAGATTAATTACGGTTTTTAGTAGTACGGGCGGGGAGACTCGAACTCCCACACCTTGCGGCACCAGATCCTAAGTCTGGCGTGTCTACCAATTCCACCACGCCCGCATTAAAATTTTACAACACTTAGGACTCGCTGTAAAATCTGCTAACCT
>Ga0307486_1001397_pt1 | contig 18684 bp, 16 predicted proteins | sample CBIW02metaG_FD_203663 | JGI IMG/M metagenome (GOLD analysis project Ga0307486, IMG submission 203663) | Sea-ice brine microbial communities from Beaufort Sea near Barrow, Alaska, United States - CBIW 0.2 | ecosystem: Environmental > Aquatic > Marine > Coastal | place: USA: Alaska | collected...
GCTGAACGTCGCATCCAGGATGCCAGCGGAGGTCCGATCGAAGAGGTCCCCACGCCGGGTGTGAGTCCCGCTCCAGCAGCGAGTCCCACTGCTAGCGCGGATGCCACAGCAGGTGGCTCTTCGTAGGCTCCTACAGCGCGACTGTCCGTAGCGCGCCAGGTGCGACTGCAGCATCTAGATGAGGGGGCCCGGTGAGCGAATGCTCACCGGGCCCCCTCACGCTGATGTGCTTCGCAGGTAGTCGTCCTGCTAGCGAGTGCGCCACATTGCGACAAAGGCCGTCCGGGTGAACGAGAGTAGCTTCACTGCGGCCGTCGCGACTCAATAGTTCGGGGTCGACCTCACACACGTGATCTACCGTTGTCGAGACCACGGATCTGCAATTATTTGCACCTCTATGAAATTGCTTGCACTTTATGGTTTTCAATCCGTAGGGTGGCCTGAACCACACACTCAAAGACGATGTGATGAGGAATCAGATGAGCGCACCCCCCTACATGATCGGCCTAGACGGCGGCACGGAAGGTCTACGGGTCGGAATTTTCGACGCAACCGGCAAGCCGCTTGTCTTTGTCCGTACCGCATACGAAACCAACTTTGTGCGCCCTGGTTGGGCGGAACAGAATCCAGAAGACTGGTGGAACGCCACCGTTACCGGAATCCGCAGGGCCATGGCCAAGATCGGTGCACGTGGCAGCGACATCGCCTCCATCGCCGTGGGAGCAACAAGTTGCAGCCTCGTGTGTCTCGACAAGTCGGGTGTTCCTTTGCGGCCTGCAATTATCTGGATGGATGTTCGGGCCTCTGAGGAGGCCCTCGAGATCGCCGCGAGTGGTTCGCCGTCGTTGCAGTTGAGCGGAGCCCGCCATGCCTCAGCAGAGTGGCTGCCGTCAAAGGCGCTCTGGCTTTCACGCCACCAACCCGAAATTTACCGGCGTACCGCGTGGCTCGCTGAGTACGCGGATTACCTCACGTGGCGCCTCAGCGGCGAGCGCGTCGCATCCCAAAACAACGCCGCAATCAGGGCGTACTACGACCTCGATAATGGTGGCTGGGCTCGTGGACTCTATGAGTCGCTAGGGCTTGAAGACCTCTTGGAGAAGCTCCCCGAGACGGTGTTGCCAATGGGTGCGAGAGTCGGAAAACTTGCGGTTGCTGCCCAAGAGGCGCTCGACTTGCCCGCGACGGTCTCGGTCGTCACCGGAGGTGCCGACGCGTTCGTAGCCCAGGTAGGTCTCGGTGTCGTCAACCCCGGAGCGATGGCTCTCATCACAGGTTCGTCGCACCTGATGATCCTGCAGTCGTCGAGTCGGGTACACGGCGAGGGTACTTTTGGTAGCTTCCCTGGTGCGGTCGTCAACGGCCAATACACGGTCGAAGGTGGGCAAACGTCGAGCGGCTCGATAATCGGGTGGTTTCGGCGATTGCTTGACGACGGCGAATATTCTGCCCAAGTCTTCGAGTCGCTTACGCCGCTCGCCGAGCAACTTCCGCCTGGATCAGACGGGGTGCTCGTGCTTGACCACTTCCAAGGCAACCGCACGCCATATGTCGACGCTCAGTCGCGCGGCGTTATCGCCGGCTTATCTCTGAGTCATCGTAAGGAGCACATCTTTCGCGCCATGATCGAGTCGGTGTGTTTCGGCACAGAAAACACTCTTCGCCGTTTTCGGGAGCAGGGGCACGCGATCGATCGGATAGTCGCATGCGGAGGTGCCGTGAACAGCCCGTTTTGGCTGCAGACTCACGCCGATGTTTCGGGAACGGCCATTGAGATCACTCGAGTCGCTGAAGCGGCGAGCTTGGGGGCGGCGGTGCTCGGTGCCGTCGGGGCGAACATCTACTCAGGCCTTGACGAGGCAACCGACGCGATGGTACACGCGGACCGCATCGTCGAGCCGAACCTCGAACGGCACGAACAATATGAGCCCTTCTTTCAGGCCTATGTGCAGGCTTACTCGGCCCTCACCCCCGTGCTTCACTTTCTCGCGTCGCAGCAGAGCGTGCTCGCAGAGGAGCCGGCGGATGTCTGAAGCCTCGAAGGCGGGGCGCCTGCAGGAGCTGGCTCGAGTCGCGGAGATGCATTACAAAGAACGCCTTGACCAGAAAGAGATTGCAGCACGCATTCACACTTCCCGCTCAACGGTGAGCCGGATGTTGCGCGATGCTATGGACCTTGGCATTGTCGACGTCACCATTCGCCACCCGTTCCCACGGGATGAGCAGCTTGAGCAGGAGCTCCTCGAACGCTTTGGATTAGAAGAAGCCTGGGTCCTGGGGCGTGACAGCGTGACGACTGAGGACGACCGCCTCGCCTTCGGAGCGCTGGGTGCCCGGTGCATAGAGGAACAACTCCGCGACGGGTCAAGGCTAGCGATCTGCTGGGGACGGGCAACGCGGCTTGTCGTCGAAAATCTACGCGCGGTGGATGACGTGCAGGTCCACGTCGTGCAGATGATTGGCTCTATGGGGACCAGCAACGCCCAGAACGATGGCGTCGAGCTCGCCAGGCTCGCCGCACGCCGGCTCGGCGGAACCTACGAGTTACTTAACGCCCCGCTTGTCGTTGATGACGCGGAGTTCGCGGCTTCGCTGCTTCGGCAGTCGGCTATTGAGAAGGTGCTGCGTGCCGCCGAAGACTCGGATTGCGCACTGGTTGGACTTGGCACCATCGATCCCTCATCATCGGCTATTCATAGCGCCGGATTTATGACTGACGACGAACTGAATGAAGCGACCAGGCTCGGTGCCGTGGGTGATATCTCGGGCATCCTTATCGATGCTCAGGGCCGAAGCGTCCCGTCATCATTCTCTGCGCGAGTAATTGGGCTGTCGCTTGAGCGTCTGCGGCAAATTAAGCGCGTCGTCGGTGTTGCCTTCGGCGTGGACAAAGCTCACATCATCCGAGCCGCTGCGCTCGGTGGTCACGTTCGTATTCTCGTCACTGACCGAGCCGCCGCCCGGCGGGTCTTGGAACTCGAGAACGCGCCGCTCGACCCACACTCCACCCATCAAGCACACGAATTGAGCGTATTATGAGAGCAGTGATCTACAAGGCACCGGGTGACGTCGAGGTCATGGACGTCGAGCGACCCGTGCCGGGTAATGGCGAGGTTTTGCTTAAAGTACTGAGCAACACCATTTGCGGGACCGATTTGCGTATCGCCAAGGGCATCAAGCGCAAGGGGGTCATCGCACCCAGGGTGCTCGGCCATGAGGTCGCCGGCGAAATCGTGCAGCTGGGGGCGAACGTCGTCGGCTTCAACGTGGGCGACACAGTGGGGATTTCGCCAACCTTCTCCTGTGGTTCGTGCACCGAGTGTCAGCGAGGGCTCTTTCACTTGTGCCGCAATGCCAAAGTTCTTGGACACCAGACCGATGGTGGTCTCGCCGAGGTTCTGCTCGTGCCGGCTCAGGCGGTGTGCGGCGGTGTGCTGGTGCCGTATTCGGTCACGGTCGACGCGGTAGCGATTTCGCTGGCCGAACCGCTGTCGTGCATCATTCACGGCCAACGTTTTCTCGACATCAGCTTTGGCGACGTCGTCCTTGTCATCGGGGGAGGGGCCATTGGTTTGATGCACGCAAGGCTTGCAAAGCTCGCGGGCGCTAGCACCGTCATCTTGAGTGAGCCCGTGGAGTTCCGTCGCACGATCGCCACAGAATTCGGCGCGGACGTCACTGTCGACCCGACGACGGAGGATCTTGCCCAGGTAGTTGCCGATCTCACCCAAGGCGACGGAGCGGACGTTGTCATCGTCTGTATTGGAGTACCGGCTCTCGTCAACGATGCGCTCACTCTTGCCCGGACGCATGCACGGGTGAGTCTATTCGCGGGCTTTCCGACCGATGAGCGCACCGCGATCGACTCCAACCTCATTCACTACAAGGAACTGACAGTCGTAGGTAGCTCCAACTCGAACGTCGTCGACTATCAGCGGGCGATCGGCATGATCGAAAGTGGGGTAATCGACACCGCTCGCCTCGTGACGCACCGTTTCTCCGTCGACCAATATGAGGATGCGGTTGACACGATCAATCATCCGCAGGCGCTCAAGGTGGCTATCATTCCGGGCCTGTAAGGGTGCACAGCGACTACCCATCCCAGTACCTATTTCATCATTCAAATCTCACCTAAAGGAGACATCTCATGCCCGAACACGATCTCGTCGAAACGCGCAACTACTTCAGTGACGTCCCTGTCGCTTCCACCGGCTTTCATGTGCGTGGAGCAAATTCACTCGATTGGGGTGCGAAAAACCGGTTGAGCCGAATCTTCAATCCGCAGTCGGGCAAGACCGTGATGTTCGCTGTAGACCACGGGTACTTTCAGGGGCCCACAACGGGCCTCGAGCGTCTGGATCTTGCGGTTCCGCCGTTGCTCGAAGACGCCGACGCGCTGATGGCCACGCGCGGTGCTATTCGTACGTCGATCGATCCTGCAATGAATAAGCCGATTGTGTTGCGCGCCACCGGCGGACCAAGCATCCTGCAGGATCTCTCTAACGAGCGTGTTGCTGTGACCATCGAGGATGCGATCCGTATCAATGCGTCAGCCGTCGCCGTACAGATGTTCATCGGCAGCGAGAACGAAACGCAGTCGCTCCGCAACCTGACAAAACTTGTCGACGAGGGTTTGCGTTACGGCATCCCAGTCATCGGCGTCGTAGCCGTGGGCAAGGAGATGGCCCGCGACGCTCGCTACTTCCGCCTGGCCTGCCGCATAGGTGCAGAACTGGGCGCTCAGATCGTCAAGGTCTACTACACGGAGCAAGAGTTCGACTCGATCGTCTCCACCTGCCCGGTGCCGATCGTCGTCGCAGGCGGTAAGAAGATCGGTGAGCTTGATGCACTGGTGATGGCTGAACGTTCCATCGCGGAAGGCGCTGCCGGTCTCGACATGGGACGCAACATCTTCCAGAGTGAGAACCCACAGGCAATGATCAAAGCCGTGCGTACCGTGGTTCACGAGGGTGCACATGCCAAGGATGCCTTCGCGCTCTACACCGAGCTCAGTAACTAAACGAGCCATCCCGTTGCCCTGATGGGCATGCGGGTTCTTGAGGTTGGGTGGAGGGTGTTGAACCCTTGGTATGAACAAGGAACTCAACACCCTCTTGACCGCACTTCAGGCAGCCCGTCGATCGCGCCGTCCGACGACTGGGTAAGCCCCCAAGGAGGTCGAGGGGTCACGCATATGACGTGCGCTACCTCCGAGGCCAGAGCGTTGGCGATCCGAAGCCCGCCTAAGCGAGTCTCGGAACTGCAGCCTCGTTCAGCACGGGCTGCACCACTCCGTCACGGATAAGCCACTCGTCATCTATGCGGAAGGAGCCGGTGGGGATGCCACCGGTACCGCGAAGATCTTTCACGATGTCCCAATGCAACGCTGACGAGTTCACGCCGCCCGTTTCCGGATATGCGCGACCGGGTGCGATATGGACAGTGCCTAGGATCTTCTCGTCAATGAGTAGGTCGCCGGTCATCTGTTTCAGCGCGGAGTTTGTGCCCACGCCCAGTTCGCCGACGCGGCGCGCGCCCGCGTCGCTGTTGAGCAGTTTGCGCACAAAAGATAGGCCGTCCGCGGCACCCTCTCTCACGATCAGCCCTTCCTCGAGCTCGAATTCGAGGTCCTCGACCCTCACGCCGCCGAAGGAGAAGACTCCAGGAAAGCGGATGCGGCCGGAGACGTCGTATTCAACCGGTGCCGTGGCGATTTCACCGTCTGGCCAGTTGGCGTTGCCCGAGAATGGAATCCATGTTCTCCCCTGCAACCCGAGCTCGAGGGTGCCCCATTCATCCTCGATAACAGCCGTGCGGGCAGACGCGAATTTGTTGCAGAGACTTTGCATTCGGGCGCCTGCTTCCGGCCAGTCCGCGGTGAACGAGCCCGTCCATTCCGCCATCAGTTCTTCCGGGTCGAGGGCCATTGCGTTCGCCCACGCGGAAGTGGGGACGCGCACAAGGGCCCATCTCGTGCCCTTCCACCTCATGGTCGACACCATTCCGCGGCCGTGGCGTAATGCGGCGATGCGCTCCGGATCGGCGTCGACGATGGGGTTCAACATCGCACGAAAAGAAACATGGACGTTGGACCACTCCATCGCGGCAGCCTCAAGCGGGGGCGCCTCCGCAAGGGTGTCGGACTGCGCCCATTTGAGAGCACTCGCGTCGAACCGTTCGTCCGTCGCTATGACCTGCACCACCGCGCCGCGCCTCCATCCTTCTTCCACGAGCGCCGACGCCGCGTCCATCACCGACACGTCCGTCACGAAGACCGATACGCGGTCTCCGGCCGACATTCCTACTCCGTCGGCGACCAGTCGGACGATGGTGTCCCAGTCAATTCCCTGCATCAAAACCTCATCTCAGTTGTCGTTGAATCGCCTGCGATGAATCGGCGCCAGTGCGTTGTAGACGGCGACGAAATCCTCGTGGTCTTTCCGCAGTGCCGCGGCCTCTTCTGGATCCGGACATACAGCTCGACTCGAGTGACGCCAGCCGTCCGCAGCAGCCGGGTCAGGAATCGCACCCACGCCGACCGCCGCCATGAAGGCATCGCCAAACGCGGCCCCTGGAGAGACCGCCACATGCTGGTCAAGCCCGGTTATTGTCGAGACGGTGCGCATAATCACGTCGTTCTTGGTCGCGCCGCCTATAGCCACCACACGCTCAATCGGAACGCAGGCCCGCTCGTAGACGAGAAACGCCTCCGCCACCGAGTGGCCCAGACCTTCAAGTACCGCCCGGGCGACGTCCGCACGCGAGTGTTCAACGCCTAGTCCGATAATCGCAGCACGGCTATATGGATCTTGGAAGGGCGTTCGTTCGCCGGAAAAATGTGGCACGACCAGCACGCCACGAGCGCCAGGAGGGGAGTCTGCGGCCAGATCTAATAGCCGCCCGAACGTAATGTCGTCCTCGGCATCGGTGATGTTGAGCAGATCCGAGATCCATCGAGTCGCGGTCCCAAGCGTGGCGGTGCCTGCGGCGAGTACATAGGTGTCTTCAAACACGAACGGTGCCGCCCAAAGATCCTGGTGCGTGATCAGAGTAGAACTGACCCGGATGAAGTATCCGGTAGAGCCGTACTGCGCCATAAGCGCGCCGTCAGATATCACCCCGGCGCCGACCGCCTCCGCGGGCGAATCGGTGGTGCCGACGATCACAGGAATTCCCGCGGGCAGGCCCGTCGCGGCGGCGGCCTTTTCGTGAATATGGCCGGCCACCTCTGTGCTCCACGCCAGACGCGGCAAGCGTGCCTCATCAATGAAGCTCTCGCAACCGGTCAGGTCCCAGCGCTTCTCGACAAGGTCATACAAGGGATGGAAGTATCCCGCAGTCGCGTGATCAATCACCACTTCGCCAGTAAGCCTGGCTACAATCCATGACTGACTCGTCATGAACCATCGCGCACTTTGCCAGATCTCAGGCTCTTCTTCTTTGAGCCAGGCGATCTTAGGGCCTGCAGACTGACTGGTGAGCAAATTCCCACCACGACGCAACACCTCATCGGCACTGAGAGAGGCGGTCAACGCCTCCCCCTGGTGGGTCGCACGAGTATCGACGCCGTACAGGATTGCGGGCCTCAGCGGCACAAGGTCGGCGTCGGTCGCGACCACGCACGGGCCAATGGCACTTACCCCAATAGCCTGCACGCGCTGTCCCTCGGGATGAGCCATGAGTTCCCTCGAGATGGCCGCGATTCCTGCCCACCAGTCATTGTCTGGGTCGTGTTCTACATGGCCCGGTCGGGGAGTGGAAATGCCATGGGGATGTCGTGCCATTGCCAGCACCTCACCATTGGCATCGACCAGCACACCTTTGCTTTCAAACGTGCCTATGTCGATGCCGATGAAGGACATTAGCGAACCGCCCTCACCACTTCCATCAGCTCGGCGACACGAGCGGCCTCAGCATTGTTCTCGAACTTACCGTCGCGTTTGAACCAGGTGCCGACAATCGCGCCGTCTGCATACGTCAGGCTCTCGACCACGGTGTCCGGTCGTACCCCGGTGTTCACCATGACGGGGGTGTTACCAGCGTTCTCTTTCACGATTTTGAGTGTGGAGGTATCGGTGGCAGCGCCCGCGGTCAGTCCTGAGACGCACAAGCCATCGGGCGCGCCGTTGAACACGGTCGAGCGGGTCATTTGGCCGAGGTCGCGATCGCCAAGATACGTCGCAGCCTCTGGGACGATGTTGTAAAGCAGTTTCACGTCCTTTGCGGACACGCGTGCGCGGTGCCGCGCCGCCCGCCCGACGTCGGTGTTCCACAGTCCAAAGTCCGATGCATACACGCCCGTGAATACCTCTCGCACAAACGAGGCCCCGGTCGCGACGGCGAGGTCGATCGATGCCACCCCGTCCCACAGCACATTGACGCCAAATGGCACGGTGAGTTCGGCACGGAGCTCACCAATGATCCTCGCCATGGCGATGGCCGTGATCGGTTCAGTCTTCGTGAGGTAAGGAAGGCTGAACTCGTTCGAGATCAGAATGCCATCAATACCGCCCTCCTGGAGTGCTTTGATTTCCTGGCGTCCGTGGGCGAGGACCTGGGCCATGCCCCCCGCGTCGTCATAATCGGGGTCGCCCGGCAGCGCAGGTAAATGGCACATTCCTATGATTGGTTTGCGTACATCGAAGACATCATCGAGCCAAGTTGTCATGAGAGTTGTTCCTTCTGTTAGTGAAGCTGATGTTGTTCGTTCGAGGTGGCACCGGCTGCTTCCCAAGCTTCGACGAACCTCTGGAATGCGGTCGCACCAGGATCGGCCAGACCAATGCTTCGCTCTTGTAGCCAGGACGCACGGCCACGCCGAGACTGCAAGGCGGTGGTTTCGCGGACAGCGCGTGTGGCAGCTAGTTTCGCGGCCTGCGTCGCCTCTTCTGGATCGGTGGCGGAGTCCAGCGCGTCCGCCGCTGCCACTATCCCATCGAGGATCGTCTTGTCACCGACCTGGGTCTTGCCTCGTTGCGCGATGCTGTCGCCGGCCGCCTTGGTAAACCGGGCGGCCTCTGTCACGCCAATATTGCTCTCGCCCTCCCATACCCGGGAGCCCGACAAGAGTGCGCCCGCGACCAGTGCCGCCATGGTCGATGGATTGGCGTTCGCGAATGCCTTCGCACATGTGCGCGCGATCTCCGTCGGGGTAGCGTCGTCCGCCAACTCCTGAAGCGCTGCGATTACCGCTCGCGAGCCTGCGGTGATCGTTATCCCGAGGTCCCCGTCGCCGAGCGCCTGGTCGAGATCGCGCAGTTCGTCGGAGGACTCGATCAGGATAGCGAGGCTTCGACAGATGTGGTCGTTGAGTTCCTTGCTCTGCATTTCAGATCAGCCTTCCTGAAAGAATGGCGACTGTGCTGGCGCGCGCAACAATTCCAGCCGGTCGTCATCGACTTCGAGGAAAGAGATGGATGCGCCCGCCATCTCGAGGCTCGTGGCGAATTCGCCCACGTACTTCTTGCCGATCTCGATACCGAGTTCGGTGAGAAGGTAATGGGTCTTGCGATAGAGCAAATAGAGCTCCTCGAGCGGAGTCGCTCCCATGCCGTTCACCAACACCGCCACTCGCGAACCCTTGCCGAGGCCGAGGTCCTTGATAAGCGCCGACGTGAGGTGATCGGCAATCTCGTCAGCCGTCTCGAGGGGGGCACGCCGAGTTCCAGGTTCGCCATGAATGCCGATTCCGATTTCCATCTCACCGTCCGGAAGTTCAAAACTTGGCTTTCCGGTGGTCGGGAAAATCGTCGGCGCAAGCCCGACGCCGATGGTGGCAGTGTGCTCGACAACGTCCTCTGCTATCGCGGCGACCTGTGCGAGAGAGTCGCCTCGCTCGGCAGCGGCGCCAGCAGCCTTGAAGGCAAAGAAGATTCCCGCAACACCGCGTCGGTCGAGCTTGCGTTCGTTAGGTTGGCTCGCGACATCGTCGCGACCCACCACAGTCGTGGTCTTGATGCCTTCGAGGTCGGCGAGGTCGACTGCGAGGTCGAAGTTGAAAACGTCTCCTCCATAATTGCCGTAGAGGTACAGCACTCCCGCGCCACCGTCGACCGCCTTGGTCGCCTGAAGTACTTGGTCGGAGCTCGGCGAACTGAAGACATTGCCTATCGCCACTCCCGAACACAGGCCCTTCCCGACATATCCCTTGAACAGAGGTAGGTGGCCGGAGCCGCCGCCGGTGACAATTCCGACCTTTCCGTGGACAGGCGCATCGGCCCTGACGAGCACCCTTAGGTCATCGCCAGGCGTTTTTACCAGGTCAGGGTGTGCCAGGAGTATCCCCTCAACAAACTCGTCGACGAACCTCTCCGGGTCATTGATGATCTTCTTCATTGTTTCCATCCGTTCATTTCGTTTCCGCTTCGGCTATAGCGCCCTGCTCTTCGCTGTTTGTGCCCGGTCGTCGCTTCCTCGTCTTGAACCGCATTTGGTCGAGCACCATGACGCCCACCAAGATGACGCCCTGAGCGATCGCATACTGGTAGGCGGACAGTCTCATCGCAGTGAATCCGCTCGACAAGACCTGGAGAGTGAGCGCTGCGAGGATCACCCCAAGCACCGTCGCGAACCCCCCGTTAGGATTCGTACCGCCGAGTACCACGATCACGATTACGAGGAGCACGTAGCTAGAGCCATAGTCGGCGCTCGCTGACGAGCTCCTGCTGAGGAATATCAAACCCGCCACCGCGGAGAGCAAGCCGCTGGTGGCGTAAGTCATCATCAAGGTTGATCGCGCACTAATCCCCGAAAACTTGCTCGCCACTGGATTGGCCCCCTGCAGGGCGATTTTCCGGCCGATGGCAGTGCGGTTGATCAGCACTCCTAGGGCGACAGCAGCGACGATCAGGATGATCAATAAGACGGGAATTCCAAGGACCGCAGCCGAACCCATGGACATCAGTCCGCTGGGGGCGCCGGAAACTGTGATGCCACCGGTCCACACGAGCGCAAGTCCGTTGTAGAGCTGCCACGTGCCGAGAGTCGCGAGGATCGGAGTGATACCTACGACGCTCACGAGCACCCCATTAATCGCGCCCAGAGCAACGCCCACCGCGACGCCCGCGAGCAAAATCAGCGGCGTCATCGAGTCTGCCGCGCCCTGACCCTGTGAGTTCAGCACTGACGTGTAGAGGGTGGAGACGGTAATGGCCGTGCCATTGGCTATCGCCACCACAGAAAGGTCGATGCCGCCAGTCAACATCGCGATCATGACCGCGAGCGAGAGAAGACCAATTTCCGGCGCCACAAGACCGATATTCTGGAGGTTGACCTGGCTGAGGAAGATACCGGGCCTCAAGATCGCGAAGAAGATGAAGGTCACGACAAGCAGTAGCGCCATGCGTCCCACACCGCGTCCCACGTGAATGCGTTCGAGAGCCGCAGTGAACGCGGTTTCGACCTGCTGGTTGATTTCTGTCAATGGGCCTCGCGATGGATCGCTCATGCCTCAACCTCCTTCTTCACGATGACAGGGCGTTTTCGCGACCGCACATGGCCGAGTGCCTGGGCCGTGACGCCGAGCAGAAGTAACATCCCCACTGCAGCCCGCTGCCAGGTGCTCGGGATTCCCACAAGCACGAGGTTGTTGTTGATAAGTTGGACGAGCACTACTCCAAGAACGGTGCCCACGACGGAGCCGCGTCCTCCAAAGATGGAGGCCCCTCCGAGCACAACAGCCGCGATGATGTCGAGTTCGGTGCCCACGATGGATTGAGGGTTCGCGTTCTTACCGAGGATAACAAAGACCATGCCGCCGAAGGCCGCGAGAGCACCCACCAGCGTGTAGAGCCAGACTTGTGTCCGGACCACGCGGATGCCTACGCGCCGCGCGGCCTCCTCATCGCCGCCGATGGCGTAGATGCTTCGGCCGAAGACCGTCCACCTCAGCATCCAAGCGATGAGTACCGTCACGAGAACGACCGGGATGACCATGGAGTGCAAGTACCCGCCGCCGGGCACATCCCAGAGGTGTGCGTCCGAAAGTTTAGTTACCGACTTTGGCAGTTCGCCCGCGGAGATATAGAGCGAGCCGATGTACGTGAGAAGAATTCCCTTGTAGATGGTCTGGGTACCGAGAGTCACGATCAGAGTGGGAAGCCTGAAGCGAGCAATAACCACGCCGTTGAATAGGCCAAGCAGCCCGCCTACGACCATCGCGATGACGAAAACCAGCACAAGTCCGAGATCAAGGTTGCCGTCTATTGACCACCTCATAGTGGTGTACGCCGCGAAAATTGCAATTGCGGGGAACGAAACATCAATACCCCCAGAGATCATGATCAGCATGACCCCGAGCGCGAACACGAGCGGCACCATCGAACTACGTACGAGCGCGAAGAAGGTGCCGGGGGTGAGGAACGCGGGCGACGCGATGGACATCGCCACGACCACCACTACTATGACTGCGACGAGTAGTCCTTCGTTGTTGGCGCCCCGCAAGCGCCCCAGTGCAGTCTTCATGCGGCCAACCTCTTCGAAATCTCGTCCGTATGGATGTCGTCCCCGACAAGCTCGGACGCAATGCGCCCTTCGTGAACGATGAGTACCCGATGACAACTGGAGACCAGTTCCGGAATGTCGTCCGAGATGATGATGATTCCCATTCCAGCAGCGGCCTGTTCGCGCAGGATCGCAAGGATCTCTTCCTTCGACCCGATATCGACACCCACCGTCGGCCCGTTCAGCACAAGAATGGACGGCTGCCGGTCAAGCCACTTGGCGAGCACCACTCGTTGGGCGTTGCCGCCAGAGAGGCTACGGACAAACGCGGTGACGTTCGGCGCCTGAATGCGCAGGCGCTTGAACAGGTCTGCGATCGATTTCCGAATCCGAACGCGGTCCAGGAGGCCGAATCTCGTGCGGTAAGAGTCCAGAGAGGACGCGACCATATTGTCCGCAATGGAGATGTCAAGAAACAGTCCCTGAGTCAGACGATCTTCGGGCACGTAGCCGATTCCCGCCTTGACCGCGTCGCGGATCGAGCCGATCTTGTGGGCCTGCCCGGCGACGATCACTTCGCCGCTTTCGGCGGGTCGGATACCAAATATCGCCTCGGCGATTTCTGATCGCCCCGAACCGAGCAGTCCCGTGATACCCAGAATCTCGCCCCGACGCAGCGACAGATCGATGTTGGTGAAGTCGCCGGATCGCGTAAGGTTCTTCACTTCGAGCAGTAGCGGAGCGTTCGCGTCTAGCGGTTCGAGGAGCCTGTCCTCCGACACCTCGCGACCCGTCATCGCCTTCGCGATAGAGCGCCTCGTATAGTCCGACGATGGCCCGGTTTCGACGAGTTCGCCATTGCGAAGGATGGTGAGGTGCTGAGAGATCTGGAGCACCTCGTCGAGCTTGTGGCTCACGAACATCACTGCGACGCCACGTTCTTGTAGCCGTCGCACAATGGTGAAGAGCCGGTCAATTTCGGTGTGGGTGAGGGCCGTGGTGGGTTCATCCATGATGAGCACCTTGGCTTCACCGACAAGCGCTCGACAGATAGCAACGAGTTGGCGATCAGCAACCGAGAGACTCCCGACGTCCGCACCAAGATCGATTTTCAATCCAAGTTCTGTGACGATTTGGTCTGCGTCGGCGTATATCCGCTTGCGAGACGACAGTTTCCGACCGTCTGCCAGTTCGCTGAGCATCGCAATATTTTCCGCGGCGGTGAGATTCGGAAACAAGGAGAAGTCTTGGTAGATCACTTGGACCCCGCTACGAATAGCCTCGTTAGGCGTCAACTGTGACCGTTCCTTGCCGCCGATGGTGATGGTTCCAGAATCCGGTTTTTCAACACCGCTGATAATCTTGATCAGCGTTGACTTCCCACTCCCATTTTCTCCGGCGAGGCAGTGCACTTCGCCGGGGATTAGCGAAATTGACACCTTCTTAAGGGCATGGACTCCGCCGTAAGTTTTCACTACGTTGTGGACTTCTAGGACGGGTTGGGCGACCATCTTCATAGGTTTCTACATCCCTAGTGCTTCCAAGTCCCCGAGTGGGCCGGACCTATAAGGTGCCGACCCACCCGGGGATCGTGAGGAGGAATCGAGCGACTTAGAAGTTGTAGTCGCCGACGTTGGTCATGTCCACCGCGACACCGGCATTGCCGGCGAACACGTTGTCGAAGCCCTCCAGCTTCACGAGGGACTCGTACCCGGGGATGCCGAGGTCCGTTCCCTCTTCAATCGTTCCGCCTTCGGCGATCATCTTCCCAATCGCCAACTGCGCCTTACCCGCAAGGGCCGGGTCCCAGAAGAAGATCTTGTCGATCGCGCCGCTTTCGAGGTAACTTCCCGCAACAGAAGGAATCGAGGTGCCCATGACGCACGTTGAGTCAGCTTTACCGGCTTCCTCGACTGCACGCGCGATACCGACGACGTCAGTGCCCGCTGAGCCCTCAAAGGCCGCGATGTCGGGGTACTTGGCGAGGATCTCCTTAGCCTTGTTGTAAGCGGTTTCCTCGCTCTCTTGCGTCTCGATCGGGTCCTCCACGAGGGTCATGTCCGGGAAGTCGGCCAGTTGCTTGTCGAGCGCGCCGCCTACCCACGCCATGTGAGAACCGGTTGTCAGGGCGCCAACAAACTGCACGTATTTGCCAGTGCCGCCGGTGCACTCACCAAGGTTCTCCATGATCTGCGCGCCGTAGGCGCCGTTCTCGAAGCCCTCAATGTCCACGTCTAGGTTCTTCATCCCAGCCGCCTCGTGACCGACCACGATGATGCCCGCGTCCCGCGCCTGCTGCGCAACGGCCTCCATGCCTGCAAGGTCGTTGGGAACAATTCCTATGGCAACCGGCTTCTGTGCGATGAGGTTCTGAACGATGGATACCTGACCCTCGTTCGTCGCCTCGGCCGGTCCTTCCTCGCGAGCGTCGAGACCGTTATCGGCCGCCCATTCCTTGACCCCGACTTCCATGCGGTCGAACCAGCCGATACCGGTCGCCTTCACGACAACGACGTAGGATCCGGTTCCGCCCGCCGCGTTTGGGGCACTGGTGGCGCTGGTGGTGCCCGTGGCGCCGGTGGCGTCTGGCGAGGCTTCTGGGGTTGCTGTCGAGCTGCAACCCATGAGGGTCACGGCAAGGGCACTGGCCAACAGTCCGCCGGAAATTTTCTTGTGCTTCATCTTTCACTCCCTTGTGATTGAGCACCTTGTGCCTCTACGCGATCGTCGAAGTTACGGGTGCAGCAAAAGAAACGTACGCCCACGTTTGCCCATCTGTCAATCGAAAGTGCGCAACGCCTGCGCACTTTCTGTCGAATCAACGCTCGTTATCGCGCACGTGAGAGGTTAGACTCGAGCATCAGACTTAAGGAGATCGGCATGTCTCGACAGGCACAGATCGTCGAATTGCTACTGGAGCAGGGGTTCACATCAGTATCCGACTTGGCGTCGCACTTTAGCGTCACCGAGTCGACGATCCGGCGAAGTCTAACCGAGCTAGAGGCGCGGGATCTCGTGCAGCGGACGCACGGCGGCGCGCTGCCCGTAGGGCAGGTAGATACGCCTTTCGACCTTAAGCAATCGTTGAATCGGCCTGAGAAGGAGGCCATCGGCAAGGCCATGGCCCATCGGATTTTGGACGGTCAGACGGTTCTACTCGACAGTGGTTCCACGACACTGGAGGTGGCACGCAACCTCAGACGTCGCCAACTCACCGTCGTGACGAACGACCTCCTCATCGGCTCGGCTATCGCCGAGAAACAGAACGCGCACCTCGTTTTCATCGGCGGAGAATTGTTACCGAATGTATATACGATGTGGGGTCCGACCTCGATCCAGCAACTCGAGAACCTGCGCGTTGACGTGGCCGTCTTCGGCGCTGACACCGTCACGGCGGGCGGCATCTTCAACACGTCAAGTTACGAGCTCGAGATCAAGAGAACCATGAGGTCGGTCGCCGCAGAAGCGTTCTTCGTCGCGGATAGTTCAAAGTTCGGCAGGGAGGCACTCTTCAAAGTCTTTGACCTCGACGCGTTCAGCGCCGGAATCACTGACGACTACATGGAGCCCATGCAGGCAGCCCAGTTTCCCGTACCGCTCATTAGGGCCCACCCGTAGGGGAGTCTCGCCACTCTTAATGTTCAGGGTTGAAGAGCACGGCGCGCGAACGTAACTCTCCGGCGGCGAGTTTAGCGAGCGCCACATCCGCCTCGTGCATGGGGAAGCGCTCGACAACGGTGTGTATCTTTCCCGCAGCGGCGAGCTCAAGCACGGCACGCATCTGAGCCCGGTTTCCCAAGATCGAGCCCTTGATCGTCTGGGCGCGGTTGAAGTGGAACTCCTCAACGTTGATCGGCACGGCATTGACCAAGGTTCCGCCCCATTTGAGCGTGCGCATCGCCTGCGCCGTCACTTCGTCTGAGGCCGCGAACGTCAGCACGACGTCGGCAGAGTCAGCGATGGCGTCGAGTGCGGCCGCGTCGGTCGAGTCGACTACGCGCGTAGCGCCCAATTCTGCGGCGACGTCGCGGTGCTTAGCGTTGCGTCCGACTGCGATCACCTCGGCGCCAGTGAGAAGCGCCATCTGCAATGCCATGTGACCGACTCCACCGAGGCCAAAGAGCGCGATGACGTCGCCCGGTCCTACATCGACCTTGTCCATGACTCCGTAGGCCGTGATCCCGGGGCAGAAGAGGGGTGCGGCATCGATCAGGTCGAGGCTTTCCGGCACGTGATAGGTGTAGTCAGCCCATGACAGCATGTACTCGCCGTAGCCGCCATTCACGTGCTCGCCGGCAACGATCCGCTTGTGGCAGAGCTGCTCGCGATCACTTGTGCAGAACTCGCAGGTACCGCACGCCCACCAGATCGGCTGGATGCCAACCGGGTCGCCCAGTTCGAACCCGGTGACTCCTTCGCCGATGCCGGCGACCCTTCCCGTGGCCTCATGCCCTGGGATGATCGGGCTGATGGCGGGAACGCCGCCGTCGACCCAGTCGCCTTCGATGGTGTGAAGGTTCGATCGGCACACCCCACACGCCACTACCTCAATGAGGAGTTGGCCAGCCGCGGGCTCGGGGCGGTCCGTTTCCTGCCACTTGAGGGGGCTGTCTGCCAAGGGAGCTGGGGTGAAAAGGAGATTTGCGCGCATAGTTGTCATACCTTCGACTGTACGGCCTCCGGTGGCGATGCAGCCAACAAGAAGGTGTTGAGGCCGCGACAACAGATTGTGGTTGTCCGCACCACTACGACGCTCGGGGCACCGCCGACAATTCAGTTCGCACCTCGGAGACGAGCACGCTCGGCATCAGCATGGCTTCGAAGGCGCGCGCCGTTGAGCCCGCTCGCTCCGAGACCGCGACCCTGATCTCCCATCCCAGATCATCGTCGACCAACTCGACCTTTGCCAACTCTGACGCGGACTGTTTGTGCGCCAGAGATACTGGCAGTGCGGCCACACCAAAGTCGCGTTGCACCATATCGATGAGCATGTGAACGTCGTTCACGGTGACGGCGCTCTGGCGCACAAGTCCGCGGGTCTCCGTTGCGGCGTCGAGTATGCGCCTCACCACCCACGTCGGCTGGAAGTCGACAAATTTCTGGCCCACCACTTCGCGCCAAGCGAGCGATCGAGCAGCAGCCAAGGGGTGCTTCGGATGGGCCAACAGGACAAATGGTTCACGTCTCAGCACGACCGAAGTGAATCCTGGGTGGTTCTGCCACGGGTCACCCGCGACTGGGCCGGCAATCAGCGCGATGTCAAGGGCGCCTTCCGACAGGCCCGACATTAAGGGGCCCGTCGAAGCTTGCTCGAAAGAGAGTTCGGCCTGTGGCTGGTCGATCCGGAATGCCGCCATCAGGTCAACGAGGTCAATGAGGTCTCCCACACATTGCTCGGAGCCCACCCGGACCAGCATGGTTTCCCTTAGGGACACTTCAAGCAGTTCCCTTTGCGCCGCACGAGCATCGGCGAGCATTCGGCGCGCCCGCGGAAAAAAGACCTCGCCGGTCTTGGTCGGTGTCGCTCCCTGGGGTCCGCGATCAAAAAGGCGCACCCCAAGTTCTCTCTCGAGTGCGCGAATCGATGCGGACAGACCCGATTGCGTGACGAACACCGTCTCCGCAGCTTTCGTAAAACTGCGCTCATCCACTACGGCGAGGAAGAACTCTAGTTGTCGGACGTCCAAGTCCCTCACTCTCCTTTCAGCAACCAACAGCCGTGGTGCCTCGACGTTACGGAGGCGGCAGATCTCCTACCCCGCGCGGAGCAGAAGGGGACCCGCACGCAAGTCTAAGTGTCTCGTCCGCGCAACTGTCAAAGCAGGCGTGCAGCCCACTGGCCGCGAAAGGATACAAGCGCGACGCGGACCACTTCCGGGACCTGACAGTTAGTGACGTGTCCTCGAGCGCTGCCATTGGGTCTAGCGGCCAGTCCCGATCATACGTAGTTGCTTGCGCGGCGTAGATCACGCGGCGAGGCGGCTTAGTCCTCCAGGTGGCGGGCGGTCACTCGCCGGATGATGACCGTAAGAAAGGCCCACGAGACGATCGTGGCGATCGTCGCGAGATACGTCAACGGTACGGAGGCGTCGAGCGCGTCCAGGTTCGTGAGTTCCCCCGTCTGGAAGTCGACGGCGAATACTGACGTGGCAGATGCGGAAATTGACGCGATCCATACCAGGCACCATGGGATCCACCACCCCAGCAGCACGCCCATGCCTACTTTGCGATGCGCGATGGCCC
>Ga0307486_1001398_pt1 | contig 18680 bp, 18 predicted proteins | sample CBIW02metaG_FD_203663 | JGI IMG/M metagenome (GOLD analysis project Ga0307486, IMG submission 203663) | Sea-ice brine microbial communities from Beaufort Sea near Barrow, Alaska, United States - CBIW 0.2 | ecosystem: Environmental > Aquatic > Marine > Coastal | place: USA: Alaska | collected...
ACTCAAGCAACCCGACAAGCGCCATTGCTATAGCGAAAGGTCCGATGATCGTAAGGGTTTCCCAGGTGAGGGGAATGTTGGGAATGAAGAGCTCAGGAAGGCTACGGGGCAGTTCGCCCTGATCACCAACGGTGGGCACAGCGATCGCCATCGTGACGGTCGCAATGGTGATCAACACAATGGCGACGAGTGGAGCGGGAACGACTTTGGTGAAGCGGGGCATCAGCACCATGATGATGAGTCCGATACCGACGAGCGGGTACACCATCCACGGCACGTCGATGAGGTGCGGTATTTGGGCCATGAAGATGAGGATCGCCAGTGAGTTGACGAACCCGAGCATCACGCTGCGAGGGATGAACCGCATGAGTTTGGCGACGCCCAATACACCCATGATTACCTGGAGTAGTCCACCGAGCATTACTGTCGCGATGAAGTAGTCCATGCCGTATTCGCGGGCGACGGGGGCGATCACGAGTGCGATCGCTCCGGTCGCTGCCGTAATCATTGCGGGGCGGCCGCCGAGGAACGCGATTGAGACCGCCATAACGAACGACGAGAACAGGCCAACTCGGGGGTCGACTCCAGCGATAATCGAGAAAGAGATCGCCTCGGGGATGAGTGCCATGGCCACTACTAAGCCGGCCAAGACCTCACGAGTGAGGATGCGGGGCGTGCGAAGCGCCGTCAGTACTGACGGTTCAGCGCGATAGCGGTTGGGTCGGGGTGTTTGAGCAATGGCGATGAGATTCTCCTGCGAAAGGTGCCACGAGATTGCGCGGCTGAGTTGTGAGATGAGCCGTGCGCGCGAATGTCTGGCACAGCTGAATGCCGGCAACACTGCCGACTACGAGTCAGGGGGTTACCCGACTAGACGAGGACGTTTCGCGCTAGACGCACGCGAACCTTTCTCCACGATAGCCGAAAGCGCAGATTCATGGGCGACTCTCAGGCTGAGGGTTGTGTCTAGAAACGACGCCCTGCTGCGATGATTCCTGCGAACAGGGCGTGCGCGAGGGGGAGGACTGACGCCATCATGAGCACGCTGCCGAGGGTGAGATCTGTCGGCCGTAGGAGGATCCCCCCGATAAGCAACCCGGTGAACAGAATTGCGGACAGCACTCTGCGCACAAGTTGCTCAACCACTCGGAGCTGCGTATTCGCCCCTGGTGTCTCAACGGCCAGCTGGCCGCGCATCATGAGAGTAGTCACGCTCTCCAACTGCTGGGGGAGCCGCAGTATGAGTCCTGCAGATGACAGTGCTTGCTTGGCGAACTCTTTTAGGGTGCCGCCTCCCTCATCTCTCGCGAGTCTCTGCGCGAACGGCTCAATCGCGGTCCACACGTTGTAGGCGGAATTGAGGTTGCTGGCCACCCCGGATGTCACAGAGACGGCTCGGATGATCAGCAGGAAGTTTTCGGGCAGCTGGAATGGCATGGTGCGCATGACTTCGCCGAACTCATTACCGAATGCCCGGAACTCTTCTGGATCGACCCGCTGCAGTTCGGCGAAACCCATGCCCCCAAACCTGTCGAAGAGTTCACCCATCGCGCGCTCGAGTGGCGCGGTCTCGGCCGTGCGCAGCAGCACACCCATGTCGCGCACACTGGCGACGAGCCCTGGGGCGTCTCGTGCCGCGGCGGCAATGATGAGGCGCTGCAAGCCCCTACTGAGATTCTCGGGAACGTCGCCCATCATCCCAAAATCAATAAAGGTGAGCACCCAATCCGGCGTCGAAGTATCGGCTCGTTCTGGGTCCGCCGGCGTCACAAAGATATTGCCCGGATGCGGGTCGGCGTGGAAGAAGCGGTGGATGAACAGCTGTTCGAACATTGCGCGCGAGAGCTCATCGGCAACCTCAGACGGGTCAATTCCAGCTGCTTCGAGGCGTTGATGGTCGTTGATTTTGATCGCGGTCGCGTCAGCAAGAGTCAGAATTCGTCGTGTAGTGCGTTCCCAGACAACTTCTGGTGCTTCAACTCGAGGGTCGTCGGCGAAGTTAGCAGCGAAACGTTCGGCGTTGGCGCCCTCATTGAGATAGTCAATCTCGCGCAGGCTGATGATGGCGAACTCTTCGAGCAGGGCCGGAAGGTCGACGCGTCGCGAAATGAATCGCACCCGGCTGAGCCAGTGCGCGACTTTGCGTAGCGCAGAGAGATCAACATCAATGATCTCGGCAATTCCTGGCCGCTGTACTTTGACAACGACGTTGCTGAATCCCACATCGGCGGCATCTGCCGACGTAAGTCGGGCTCGGTGAACTTGACCGAAGGATGCGGCTGCGATCGGTTCCGGATCAAAGAACTCGTAGGCGCGCTCAAGGGAGAGTACGAGCTCGCTCTCGGCACTCTCACGAATGAGGGAGAAGTCGACAGCAGGCACTTCATCCTGAAGCCCCTCTAGCTCACGCGTGATCTCGACGGGAAGCACGTCGAGACGGGACGACATGAACTGACCGACCTTGATCATGAGGCCGCCGAGGTCAATCGCAAGCGTGTGGAAGTGGCGCGCGATGAGGCTGGCCCGCGCGAGCCGGCGACGCGCCGCGACACGTTCAAGGCCGAATCGCGGCAGAACTAGTTCAAACCACCACTCAAGAACCATGTATCGGGCAGCAAACCGCAAAATTCGCCGGTAGCGCGAGCGCAGTTGTCTGGCCTGGGTCATCGATTCTCCCTGATGCCGGTCGTGCGGCGGCATCCGATCAGTCTTGAGCGAGGATTGCGTACAGCTTACGTCGCGCATCATCCACGACAGTGATGGCTTCGTTGACCTGCTCAGGGCTGCCGCTGCGCATGATCGGGATCACAGCTTCAGCCAGCTTGGCTGCAGCATGGGGGAGTGCGGTGGGCCGCGAAGAGTCGTGAGAGTCGTGAGAGTCTGAATCGTGCCAAGGCGCTGGACGGCTCGACTTGACCTCGTCGTGACCCTTCTCTGTCAACGTGTAGGTCTTTTTTCCGTCGGCTTCGTGCGCTTCGATGAGCCCTTCATCAGCGAGCAACTGAAGCGTGGGGTAAACCGAACCGGGACTGGGCTTCCAAGCACCGTTGCTGCGGTTCTCAATCTCGTGAATGATCTGGTAACCGTGCATCGATTCTTCGGCGAGAAGAGAAAGGATGGCGACGCGCACATCTCCGCGTCCCATACGCGGCGAAACGCGGCGTTCGAATTCTGAGCGCACGTTGTCGAGCGCGTCCCAGAGGCCCTGGCCTGCGTGGTCAAATGCTTCTGCGAAGGGGCGGCGCGAGTTGCGTCCGCCGGTTCCGAATGAGTTATTCATGCTTATCCTCCATTCTGGGGATGCGGGGCACGAGTTGCCCTGCCGATACTCAACGATACATCGTCGAGAACCAACAAGCGAGAATTTCAGTCAACTTTCAGCCGGCGCACCGACGCGCGTGATCGAAGCGCCGACACAACGACCGGGAACGAAAAAAGGCCGGCAGCCGTATAAAACGACCTGCCGACCTAATTTCTCAACTACTGATTCGTAAGTCCGAATCATTCACTGTGCGCGAAGGGGGACTTGAACCCCCACGCCCTTTCGGGCACTAGCACCTCAAGCTAGCGCGTCTACCAATTCCGCCATCCGCGCGCTCCAGCGGCGCTACAAGAGCACCGCCGAGATAAGAGAATAGCACCAATTCTGAGCACGAAATGACGCATCCGATCAACGTCGCCACCCCCGACCCGTCCGCTAAGCCGTGGCATCAAGTAATTTCCGGGTCAGGCGGCTAGCGTGGCCTTATGTCTCCTGAGCCATCACTCGAGCGCACCGCTCGCATCGCGCAAGATCTCATTCGGTTCGACACCACCAACCACGGTGAAGGCCGATCCAACGGCGAGACCGATGCTGCCGAGTATTTAGGCGCACTCCTCGAAGAAATGGGATTAACCACCCAGTACTTTGATTCCGCGACCGGACGCACAACCGTGGTGGCCCATGTTGAGGGCAGCTACGACACCGAGTCGTCTGCTCCGCACGTGAAAGAACGTCCTGCGCTGATCTTGCACGGACACACAGACGTTGTTCCCGCTGACCCAAAGAACTGGTCGGTCGATCCGTTCGGGGGAATCATCCGTGACGGACTCCTCTGGGGCCGCGGCGCCGTAGACATGAAAAACATGGATGCCATGATCATCACCGCTCTCGGCGACATTCTTGAGGCAGGAAAGCAGCCAGCGCGAGACCTCATTATTTCGTACTTCGCTGACGAAGAAAACGGTGGCGAATTTGGTTCGCACTACATGGTTGACCACCATGCAGATGTCTTCGCCGGAGCCACAGAAGCTATTAGCGAAGTAGGCGGCTACTCCATTGATCTGCAGGGCCAGCGCGCTTACCTACTCCAGACCGGCGAAAAAGCGCTCGTCTGGATCAAGCTCACAGCGCGTGGAATGGCCGCACACGGATCGCGAGTCATCAGCAACAATGCCGTCACCAAACTGGCAGAAGCAATCGTCACCCTGGGTCGGCAAGAGTGGCCAGTGCATTTGACGGACACCACAACGCTGTTGCTTGCAGAGCTGTCGCGCATCCTGAAGATCGACCCAGAAGAGGTCGGCCCGGACGAGCTCATCTTGGCGACCGGCACCGCATCCGGATTCCTATTGGCGACGTTGCGCACCACCAGCAATCCGACACTGCTAAAGGCTGGCTACAAGCACAATGTGATCCCTGACATTGCTGAGGCTCTCGTCGACATCCGCACGCTTCCCGGAGAAGAGGATGCGGTGCTCGCTCAGGTGCGTGCGCTGCTGCCAGAGGAAATCGAGATTGAGATCATGCACCGCGACATTGGCTTGGAGACCAGCTTTGATGGCCCCCTCGTCGACGCAATGATTGGCAGCCTAGGGGTATTCGACCCCGGAGCTCCCGTGTTGCCGTACCTGATGTCTGGTGGCACAGACAACAAAGCTCTCAAACGACTCGATATCACCGGCTATGGCTTTGCACCATTGCAACTGCCCCCAGAGATCGACTTTCCCGGCATGTTCCACGGCGTAGATGAACGAGTGCCGCTCGACGCACTAGTCTTTGGCAGGCAGGTCTTGGGAGATCTGCTTCTCAAGTACTAATTCTCTGCTGATCTGGAGCGCTCCATGGGGTTTATCGAGGCCATAATTCTGGGGCTTGTGCAAGGTCTCACCGAGTTTCTTCCCATCTCGTCGAGCGCGCACTTGCGCATCATGGGCGAGTTCTTGCCCTCCGCGAGTGATCCAGGCGCGACATTCACCGCAATTACTCAGATAGGCACTGAACTCGCGGTCATCCTCTACTTCCGTAAAGATATTGGTCGCATTCTGAGTCGATGGTTCCAACACTTCCGAAAGCCAAGCAGTTCTCATCCGGAGGTAATTTCCCGTCAAGATCCGGATGTTCGGCTCGGCTGGCTCGTCATCATCGGCACTGTTCCGATTGTGATCGTGGGATATTTCGCCCAAGAGTACATCCGCTCGACGTTCCGATCGCTCTGGCTCGTTGCGACAGTGCTCATCGTCTTCGGCATCATCTTGGGCATTGCCGACTATCTCGGCAAGCGCACGCGTTCGATTGAGCAGATGTCCTACGGTCACGGCATCTCGATCGGACTCGCTCAGATGCTCGCCCTCGTACCTGGCGTATCGCGATCGGGTTCGACGATGACGGCGGGACTCGCGCTCGGCTACACGCGGCCTGCCGCCGCGCGCTTCGGCTTCCTGCTGGCAATTCCGGCGGTGTTCGGCAGCGGACTCTATGAACTAGTGCACAGCTTCGGTGAGACCAATCAGACGTTCAGCTACGCAGAAACAGCCGTTGCGACTGTGATTGCCTTTTTCGTCGGCTACGCAGTGATCGCCGCCCTGATGCGTTACATCGAGAAGCGTTCGTTCTTGCCGTTCGTGATCTATCGCGTGGTGCTTGGCGTAACGCTCTACGTGTTGCTCTCGCTGAACGTCATCCAGCCCGTCTAGCTCGGAAAGCCGGCGAGCGCCGCTGACGAGTTAGTCCTTGCCACGCCACGGTTCGTCGCCCGCTGAGCCAGCGTCCGGCTTGTCATCGCCGCGGCGGAGATACTTTTCGAACTCTTGGGCGATCGCCTCGCCACTGGCCTCTGGGGAGTCAACAGTGTCGCGCGCGCGCTCGAGCTGCTCGATATACGAGGACATGTCCTCGTCTTCACCGGCCAAAGCGTCGATGCCGTTTTCCCAATCCGTTGCTTCGCTCACGAGGTCGCCACGCGGGATTACGACATCCACTATTTCTTCGAGCTTGTCGATGATTGCCAGCGTCGCCTTGGGGGAGGGCGCGTTATGTACATAGTGCGGAACTGATGCCCAGATCGACATCGTCGCTATTCCGGCTTTTTCTGCGGCTTGCCCCAGCACCGAGAGGATGCCGACAGGGCCCTCGTAGCTGCTGCGTTCAATTTCCAAGGCGGTGCGAACTTCGGGGTTCTCACTCGAGGTGAATACCGAAATCGGTCGAGTGTGGGGAACGTCCGCGAGCATCGCACCCAAGAACACAATCGAGGTGATTCCGTTTTCAACAATCGTTTCGAGGATGTCGCGGGTGAAGGCTCGCCACGACCGTGACGGTTCTGTGCCCAAGAGCAGGTAAATATTCGAGTGGTTGTTGGCGCTGAGTTGCAGCTCAGCATCTGAGGCGATGCTTTCTGGTTGCTCGGCAGTGGGCCGCGACGGTCCATAAATTGCGACCGAGGGCCAAGTAAGCGCACGGTTGCCGTCATCGTCGTAGGAGACAATGGGCCGATTGAACTGGTAGTCGAAGTACTCTTCAGGATCGACTTCGGCGATGGGATAGACGTCTAGCTGTTCTTTAAGAGATTTGACGGCGCCACTGGCCGCCTCTCCGGCGTCATTCCACCCCTCGAAGGCGACAACCAAAAGTCGTCCGTTCGCGAATGGGGCGTAAGTCACTGGTCTCCTTTGGGTCGAGTGCCACGAATGTCACTTACTCAAGGATAGAACTACGATGGTGCGTTGTGACTCACTCCACTCCGGCTGCCGTTTTATGGGACATGGACGGCACCCTCATAAACTCCGAACCATACTGGATCTCTGCCGAAAACGAACTCGTTGAATCGTTCGGCGGTGAGTGGACAGATGACGACGCAATGGTTGTGGTTGGCAGCGGCCTCTTCACTTCAGCACGCGCCATGCAGGGCAAGGGCGTCGAGTTGGATGAGCAGACGATCGTCGATCGCCTGACTGACCGCGTCATGGCCCAACTGAAAGAGTTCGGCATCCCTTGGCGACCGGGAGCACGCGAACTGCTGCTTGAGCTTCGCGAAGCGGGAATCCCTACCGCTCTCGTCACGATGTCGATCAGTCGGATGGCGCATCACGTTGTCGACAATCTCGGGTTTGTCGGCTTCGATGCTGTGGTTTCCGGAGATGACGTTGCAAACCCAAAACCTCACCCAGACCCGTACCGGGCCGGCGCAGACGCGCTCGGAGTAGCGATATCGGACTGCGTCGCCATCGAAGACTCTCCTCCCGGCGCAACGTCAGCGTTCTCGGCAGGCGCGACAGTCATTGGCGTGCCATTCATGGTCGAGATTCCCGACGAACAAACTCACGCGCTGTGGCCAACCCTTGACGGGCGCACGCTAGAACATCTCTCAGAACTTCACGCAAAGGTAGCTATTCGATGACCGACGTATTTCGGCGACAGAGCGGTCCGTTCCGCATCGGCGACCGTGTTCAGCTCACCGGGCCGAAAGGGCGACTGAATACGGTCACGCTCGAGGCCGGGGGAGAGTTCCACACTCATCGTGGCGTGTTAAGTCACGATGTCGTCATCGGTGTTCCTGATGCCAGTGTCGTCACGAGTTCCACCGGCATCGAATATTTGGCGATGCGACCGCTGCTCACCGACTTCGTAATGTCAATGCCGCGCGGTGCCGCCATCATCTATCCAAAGGATGCAGCTCAGATCGTTGGGCAAGCCGACATCTTCCCTGGCGCTCATGTTGTTGAGGCTGGTGTTGGCTCTGGCGCGCTGTCGCTGTGGTTGTTGCGCGCGATTGGCGCAACAGGCACCTTGAGCTCGTTCGAGCGTCGCGAAGAGTTCTCTGAGATTGCTCAGTCCAACGTTGAGACATTTCTCGGCGCGAAGCCGAACAACTGGACTGTTACTGTCGGTGACCTTCAGGAGCAGCTGCCGGCATCCGTCGAGCCTGGTTCGGTTGATCGGGTCGTGCTTGACATGCTTGCGCCGTGGGAGTGCATCCAAGAGTGTGCCACTGCGCTGACCCCCGGCGGCGTACTGCTGTGCTACATCGCCACCGTTACTCAGCTGTCGCGCGTAGCGGAGGAGATTCGTGCGACTGGCATGTATACGGAGCCTGAATCCAGCGAAACAATCGTGCGCGGGTGGCACGTTGAGGGTCTTGCGGTTCGCCCGGATCACCGCATGGTTGCCCACACCGGGTTCCTGATGACCGCACGCCGTCTTGCCCCCGGTTCTGTGCTGCCTGAGCTCAAACGCCGCGCATCGAAAACTGATTTCAGCGACGAGGATGTTGAGATCTGGACTCCTGGTGCGCTCGGAGAACGCAGCACGAGCTCGAAGCGTCTGCGCAAGACTGCCCGAGAAGCGAAGGCCGCGGCTGAGGCCGGGTCGTCTGAGCGGTAGAGTATTGCCGATGTCTGTGTCTAAGAAAAGAGTGTTTGTGCGCAAGCTTGCAGTGGCGGCCCTGAGTGCCGGAGTCCTTGTTGTCCTGTCCGGTTGCGCTAATGGGCCGTTCGATGTGGCGGCCTGCACTCCTCTTTACTCCTCAGGCAGCAACTCTGCTCTTGTGAGTGCCGACGGAGATCTGAGTAGCGACCCGGAAGCCGAATTCCCAACACCGTTGATTGCCGACGCTATTGAGAGTGAAACGGTCGCTGTCGGTGATGGCGAGCAGCTCGATTCTGGTGACATAGCCGCGATCCAGATCACGATTTACAACGCCAAAACAGGTGAGCAGCTCATTTCTACTGGCCACGACAATGCTGGATTGCGTGTTCCTGTCACTGAACGCGCACCTCACTTCGGCGAGATCGCTGAATGCTCCACCGCTGGCTCGCGCATCGTGACTGTGGGAACCGCCGGTCAAATCTTGGGCGCAGAGAATATCGCCCAAAATCAGCTTCCCCTCACCGAAGACGACACCATCGTCATGGTCAGCGACGTGCAGTCGCGTTACCCGGGCAAGGCCAACGGTGCCAATCAGGTGGCTCCTGCCGGACTACCAGCAGTTGTGTTGGCGCCAAACGGCCAGCCCGGCTTCACCTTCCCCGGAACAGACGCTCCCACCGAGTTGGAGTTCGCGACGCTGAAGTTGGGGTCGGGTCGGACTCTTGCCGAAGGCGACCTTGCTGTGATGCACGTCAGCGGCATTGAGTGGGATGCAGACACCACGTTTACAAACAGCTGGGAAGAGGCCGGAGTTCCCGGTAGCTTCCTCGTAGCGAGTAGCGAGAAGTCTGAGAGTGGGCTTCCTCCCGGACTCGCCGAAGCCCTCATCGGGCAGACCGTCGGTTCTCAGGTTCTTGTTGTGCTTCCGGCAGATGTTGGATTCGCACCGGGTACAGAACCCGAAGGTGTGACTAGCGGCTCGACTCTGGTGTTTGTCTTCGACATTCTTGGAATCGAAGAGCAGTAAACGTTTTCCCACGACACGGCCGGGTGTCAGAGACATAGGATTTGACTCGTGCCACTACCCAAAGTTCCCAACGAAGAGCGACTGTTCAGCTTGGTATTAGCTTTACTGTCGTCTGAGGCTGGACTCACCAAAAGCGAGATCCTGTCGACCGTGCAGGGTTACCGTCAGCGTTTTGTGCATTCTGGTGATAACGCGAACCTTGAGCGCCAATTTGAACGCGACAAGGACGATGTTCGCGAACTTGGGGTTCCGCTAGAAACGATCGAGTCTCCTGAGCAAGCAGGCAATAACCACAATCTGCGCTACCGCATCCCGCGTGCAGACTACGAACTGCCTGATGACATCAATTTTTCAGCCGAAGAATCAACACTTCTCGGCTTGGCCGCTATGGTCTGGCGGGAGGGTTCGTTATCGGAGGAGTCCCGCCGTGCCATGGTCAAGTTGCGTTCGCTCGGAATCGCTACCGCGGAACCTGTATTGAGCTATGCACCACAGTTGCGGGTTCGAGAGCAGTCGTTTGAGCCACTGCGCTCCGCGCTTGATAAGCGGATTGTCGTGTCGTTTGACTATCTGAAGCCGGGGGAACAGTCATCCACTCAACGCACTGTGGCACCGCTTGCGCTCGTTCAGCATCAGGGCAGGTGGCACCTCTATGCCAAAGATCCTGCGACTGACCGATTCAAGACGTTCTTGCTTCGTCGAATTGTGAGCCCCGTGCGAGCAAGTAAGAAGACGTTTGATGAGCCAACCAGCGATGCTGCGACGCTCGCCCTTGCCGAACTCGAAGCAGTCTGGGCGTCCAACGTTGCGGTGATTCGGGTGGAACCCGGCACCGATGCTGCCACTCGTCTCAGTAAGCGTCGAGGCGCGAGCACAACCCCGAGTACCGACCTTGAGCTGCACTTCACCGACCTGAATATCTTTGCCGATGAGCTGGCAAGTTTTGGACCTGAAGTTGTCGTAGTGTCACCTCCGATGCTGCGCGCTGCGGTCATCGAACGCCTGACGAGAACGGCGGCAGAACATGGCTAAGAAAGTTCAACCGTTGCGTGCCCAAGACAAGCTGGTCTTTCTACTGGCCCTTGTGCCGTACTTGATGGATCACAACCGCGTCAGCGTCGCTGAGGCCGCCGCACACTTTGACGTTCCTGAGCAGCAGATTCGTGATGCTGTCCGCCTGATCGCGGTCTCCGGAATTCCTGGCGAGACCGCGACTTATCAAGACAGCGATCTCTTCGACATCGCCTGGGACGACTTCGAAGAGAACGACCAGATCGTGCTCACGCACATGGTAGCAATCGATGATTCCCCGCGGTTCTCCGCTCGTGAGGCATCTGCCCTCATCGCCGGGCTACAGTACCTGTCAGGACTGCCTGAACATGCAGATCGAGCTGCCATCGCAACCCTCAAGTCTAAGCTGTCGCGCGGGGCCTCAGCTCAGCCCACTGCGATGGGCGTTGAGTCAAGCGAGCTTGACGAGTCCCTCGCGCTCATGCGTGAATCCGTGGCCGCAGGCACCCAAATTGAGTTCGACTACCGCAATTCTCGCGGGGAGTCGGAACGCCGACATATCGATCCTCTACGCGTCGAATCTGTGGATGCCGATTGGTACGTTCGGGGCTGGTGCCACTCTCGCGAAGACGTACGCACCTTCCGCCTCGACCGCATCTCGCAGCCGGCCATGACATCAGATGCGATCACTCATACTGCCGCTGACGTGAATCTGCCGGAAACACTGTTTGATACTTCGCCAGAGGATATCGAGGTAACGATCGACGTCGTCGAAAGTGCGATCGCACTGCTGGGGGACTACGTTGCGGAAGATGCACGGTTGGTGCCGGCTGGCGATCGAGTGCGTACCACTGTCAGAGTTCCGCATTTTCACGGGCTGAAGCGACTCATCGCCGGGCTCCCAGGGGTCGTCACGGTTGTTGCTCCTGCCGAGGCCCGCGATGCTGTTGCACGTTGGGCGCGCGCCGGTGCTGACCGCTACACGGACCTACCGTCGGTGTCGCCGTGATCGCGTGGTGGGGATGGCTGCTCATTTGGGCTGGCCTCGTTCTGCTGTTATTGATCATGCTTGTCGTTGTGGCGTACGTATTGTTCCGCAAGGGCGTTGCTCTAATGCATGATCTTTCGGCGCTCGTTGACAAGGCTGCCGCCCTTGATGTGGATACGGAATCGCTCAGTAAACCGCAGATCGCTGTGCTGGCCGAAATGAGCGAGATTCGTGTTCGGCACGAAGCCCAGAAAGGTCGGCGTGCCGGCCTGAAGCTCGAGCGCCATGATCGCCGGATGGCGCGGGCAAAACGGATCACTAAGCACGATGCGAGCACATCACAGTGGCCAGAGGGCTGGGCGTAAATGGGGTGGCTCTTTGCCCTAGGCGTAATTCTCGTGAGCTTGCTGTGGTTTGCCACTCGGCTGCGTCGACGAGCGATTCGCACCTACTTGCTCGCGAGCGGCGCGCAAACCACGGCAGTAGCTAGTCTGTACCGCCGAGGCCGTCGCGCCCCACGAATTGCGGTTCGCTATCGCGACAATTCCGGAGCAGAACACTTCGCAGTGAAGTCTATGGTCAGCGCTGGCGACGCCGAGCTGCTCAAGAAGCCTGCAGCGGTGCTGTACCACCCACAGAGGCCCGGTCGCTCCGATTATGTGCTCGTCGGTTTCGGGAAACAACCTCGGCGATGGTTTGCCGTAGAGTTTGCACCGTTACCGGCAGCTGGTGCCGGATCCGACTAATCTCCGCGCGGTCTTAGCGTCTCGGCACAGCGCTGGGTATGATGGGACGACGTAGTCTTCGATAGTTAAAGGATGTACCCACATGTTCGGCAACCTCACTGGTGTGCACCTGATCATTATTTTGGTCGTCATCGTGCTGTTGTTCGGGGCACCTAAACTTCCGGGGCTCGCTCGCAGCATTGGTCAGTCGATGCGTATCTTCCGTAGCGAGGTCAAGACAATGAAAGACGAGAATGGTGACGACACTGGATCGTCCTCGTCTTCATCCACTGACTCCAACGACTCCACGCCTCCAAAGCCTTAGCGTTTATGGCGCGCACCGGTAGGTGGCGCACCAAGAGTGATGAACGGATGTCGCTCGGGGCGCACCTGATAGAACTGCGAAAGCGGTTGACGATCTCGGGAATTACCATTGTCGTCACTGCAATCGGCGCGATTTTCGTCGTCGAATTTGTTATTGACGCGCTACGAGCTCCGATCACCAACATTGCGGACTCCACTGGACGGGGTGCTGCGCTCAACTACGACGCCGTGACTCAAGCCTTCGACATCCACTTCCAAATCATTCTGACGGTCGGAATTGTGGCAGCGAGCCCTGTGTGGCTGTATCAAATCTGGGCGTTCCTCGTTCCCGGATTGATACGCAAAGAAAAGCTTTACGCTGTCGGTTTCTTGTCGGCCGCGATTCCGCTCTTCTTGGCTGGCTGCGCCGCTGGGTGGTTCCTCATGCCGAATATTGTGACACTCCTACTAAGTTTCGCTGGCGACCAGGATCTCTCGAATCTGAACGCGAAGTATTACTACGACTTCATCGTGAAGCTCATGCTCGCCATTGGTGTCGCTTTCGTCTTGCCGGTATTCATCGTCTTGTTGAACTTTGTCGGCGTCCTTTCAGCGAGCGCTATTTTGAAGGGATGGCGAGTCGCCATTCTGACGATTGTCCTGTTCACTGCAATGGCAACTCCTGCAGCGGATGTTGTCTCGATGTTCCTCTTGGCAATCCCGATGGTGTTTCTCTACTTTTCGGCCGCACTCATTGCGTGGCTCCACGACCGCCGCGTCGCCAAGCGGGCCGCAAAGTTTGACGCCGAACTCGGCGCCGAGACGTAAACCGCAACCGCTTATGCCGCAACCGCTTATGCCGCAACCGCTTAGGCTGTAATCAATGACTGATCTGTCTCCCGCCGAACGCTTTGCTGCGGCGAAGAAACGTCGCGGTTACCCCGTGCTTGAAGCCTTTCGCGCCAGCCAAGGTTTCGACCTCGATGACTTCCAGATCTCGGCATGCCATGTGGTGGAGGACGACAAGAGCGTGTTGGTCGCCGCGCCCACTGGTGCCGGCAAGACGATTATTGCCGAGTTTGCAATCTACCGGGCGATGCAGCTCAATGGGCCAAAGGTGTTCTATACCGCACCGATGAAGGCTCTCAGCAACCAAAAGTTTTCAGAGCTCGCAAACGAATACGGTCCAGAAAATGTGGGGCTCCTCACGGGAGACACCAACATTAACGCTGGCGCGCGCATCGTTGTCATGACAACTGAAGTTCTGCGAAACATGCTTTACGCCAAGTCAGATCTGCTCAAGAACCTCAGCACTGTCGTGATGGATGAAGTCCACTTCTTGGGTGATCGCTTCCGCGGTGCCGTGTGGGAAGAAGTGATCATCCACCTTCCTGAAGACGTTCGAATGGTCTCGCTCAGCGCGACGGTATCGAATGCCGAGGAGTTCGGCGACTGGTTGCAGGCCGTTCGTGGAGACACTGAAGTTATCGTTTCTGAAGAGCGCCCAGTGCCTCTAGAGCAGCACGTTCTTGTCAGCAGCAAACTCGTTGATCTTTTTGATTCGTCTGGGCTCGCAGCAGCAAACCGTGTAAACCCCGAACTCGTACAAATGGCACGGTTTGGCGGACGCACCCAGAGCGTGCGCAATCGCAAGAACAGCAACCGTTATGAGGCGCGCGGCGGTCGACCTGCCCGCACCAGAATGGATCGCGCGGATGTTCTCGCGATGCTGGACTCCAAGAACCTCGTGCCCGCAATCTTCTTCATTTTCAGCCGCATGGGCTGCGACCAGGCAGTGAACCAGGTCCTTCGTGCCGGGGTTCGCCTGACGACAGCGCAGGAACGTGACGAGATTCGCGAGATCGTTGAAGCGCGCTGCCGCACCCTTCTCGATGAGGACCTTGCCGTCCTCGGGTATTGGGACTGGTTGAATGGCCTTGAGCGCGGAGTTGCCGCTCACCACGCCGGAATGCTGCCCGCATTCAAAGAGGTCGTAGAAGAGCTCTTTCAGAGGAAGCTCGTCAAAGCGGTGTTCGCAACCGAAACTCTTGCGTTGGGCATCAACATGCCCGCGCGCACGGTAGTACTTGAGAAACTCGAGAAGTTTAACGGTGAGGCCAGGGTTCCCATCACGCCGGGGGAGTACACCCAGCTCACTGGGCGTGCGGGGCGCCGCGGCATTGACATTGAAGGCCATTCGGTCATCCAGTGGGTTGATGGCTTAGACCCGCAAGCAGTGGCTTCTCTTGCGTCTCGCCGCACCTACCCGCTCAACTCAAGCTTCAAGCCGACATATAACATGGCCGTGAACCTCATCGAACTCTTCGGACGGGATCACACGAGGGAGATCCTCGAGTCGAGCTTCGCGCAGTTCCAGGCCGACCGCGCTGTTGTCGACCTCGCACGAAAGGTTCGTTCACAGAAGAACTCGCTTGACGGGTACGCAAAGTCGATGGAATGCCACTTGGGCGATTTCGTGGAGTATTCTCGCATCCGTCGCGAACTGAACGACTTAGAGAAGAAGACTCAGCCACGAAACGATTCGAGCCAGCGGGCTGACCGCGAGCGTCGTCAACGCAAGCTCGCGTCCCTGCGCAACCAGATGCGCAAGCACGAATGCCATGCATGCCCGGAGCGTGAAACTCATGCCCGCTGGGCCGAGCGCTGGTGGCGGCTGAAGCGCGATACTGATCAGCTGACACGTCAAATTCAGAACCGAACCGGCGCCGTCGCGAAAATCTTTGACAGGGTCACCGATATTCTCACTCAGCTCAAATACATTGAGCCGGGCGAGAACGGGGAAATGACGCTCAATGCGCACGGGCGTGTCTTGCGACGCATCTACGGTGAACGCGATCTGCTCGTCGCTGAGAGCCTTCGTCATGGCTTCTGGAACGATTTGGATGCCCCATCGCTGGCTGCCATGGCGACAACACTGGTCTACGAACCTCGACGTGATGAGGGCGATCTCGCTGATCGCTACCTCCCTCGGGGACCGTTTCGCGAAGCATTCGACAAGACCTCCACGCTCTGGGCGCAGCTTGACGACCTCGAACGCGACAGTCATCTGCCAGGAAGCCAGCCGCTATCCACTGGACTCTCGCTTGCAATGTACCGCTGGGCTAACGGTGCCAATCTCGACTCGGTGCTCGAGCTTGCAGATATGGCTGCTGGAGACTTTGTGCGCTCGACGAAACAGGCTATCGATCTTCTCGACCAGCTCTCCGTTGTTGCCGATGGCGAGGTCGGGCGCACTGCTCGCAAAGCACTCGATGGCATTCGGCGAGGAATCGTCGCATACAGCTCTGTCGCTTAGGCTCGATACGTGATGCTCCACAAACCCGTTGCCGCGCTGCCCCTCTGGGCCGCGGTCGCGATTGCACTTGCGTCTGGTCCGGTCTTGGATGCGGGATTCCCTGACAAGAATGTGTGGCCGCTGACCTTTGTCGGAATCGCACTGGTGCTTATCGCTGCTCGGGGCAGAAGCGTACGTGGTTCCCTCCTCGTTGGATTCCTCGCCGGCGCTGCATTCTATTTCACGCATATTCAATGGGCCTCACTCTTCCTTGGCCCAGTACCGATGTCGGCATTGTCGATTCTTGAAGCCATGTTCTTCGCTGTCGGCACGCTAGCGATCACTCTCGCGTATCGGTGGCTTCCGCGCGCATTCGGCACAGGGTGGGGTGCCACCATCGGCCTCGCGATTGTTGTCGCCGGTTTGTGGACTGCACGGGAAGCGTGGGCAGGCGTCTGGCCTTACGGCGGTTTCGCGTGGGGTCGAGTTGCACTGTCGCAGTCCGAGAGCCCCCTCTCCGCGCTGTTTACGTGGCTCGGTATCTCCGGCGTCAGCTTCGTCATGGTCCTTCTCATGGCACTCTCTCTGGCTGCGGCCCAGTATTCGTGGGCTCGCTACCGCGAACTACCTTTCGACGAACGGTCGCAGCACGTGTCGCGAGCATTGCGTACGGCATTCGTTCCTATTGCTGTCTTCACCCTTCTCGTAAACGTGCCGGCGTGGACTGCGGCATCCGAAGGCTCCCTGCGGATCGGTGCAGTGCAGGGAAACGGCAAAGCGGCCTACTTCGATGAGCGCGATCGCGGCGATCTCCTCAACGCACAGCTCAAGGCAACTGTGCCTCTCTATGGCGAAGATCTGGACTTGGTGGTGTGGCCAGAGGGCGGCACTGACGTTTCGCCGTTGTCGAATAGCTATGCGGCATCCGCTTTCGACAGCGTCGTTGAACGCGCCGGTGCTCCTTTGATCTCTGGAGACATCACGGAACGCGACGGCAACGTATACAACAGTCAACTTCTCTGGATGCCGGGGGAGGGCGTCGTAGACATCTACGACAAGCGCCACCCCGTACCGTTTGGGGAATATGTTCCGAATCGCGACTTCTGGTCGCAGTTTGCCCCCGACCTCATCGGGCTCATAGTTCGCGATTACACACCAGGAACTACCGACTTCGTGTTTGATGTCGACGGTGTCACCGTCGGCGTGAATATCTGTTTTGACATCGTGGATGATCAAATTCTCACCGAATCAGTTGAGCAGGGCGCTCAAATCATTATCGCTTCGTCGAACAACGCCGATTTTGGTCGAACGGATGAGAGTGCCCAGCAGCTGGCGACGGCGAGGATTCGGGCACTTGAGCTCGGCCGCAGCGTAGTAAATATTTCTACCGTCGGCCTGAGTGCGATCATCGCGTCTGACGGAACGACGATCACTGAATTACCCTGGTACACCGCAGCAACAATGATTGAGGATGTCCCTCTGAGTAGCGCTATTACTCCCGCCGTCATGATTGGTCGTGAGATTGAATGGCTTGTGTCAGGAATTGGTCTTGGCGCGCTCATCGTCGCTGCACTCGCCGGTCGGAGAAAGAATGCCTAACGTCGTGGTGGTTGTCCCCACCTATAACGAAATCGAAAACATCTCTACGATCGTGGGTCGACTTCGTCAAGCGGTGCCACGGGCGCATGTGCTCATCGTCGATGATTCAAGCCCAGACGGCACAGGGGAGCGGGCAGACGAACTCGCTTCGACTGACCCCGGCGTCTCGGTGCTCCACCGAGCGAAGAAAGAGGGCCTCGGAAAGGCCTACCTTGCCGGTTTCGCCGTGGCTCTCGATGGCGGCTATGACTACATCGTCGAAATCGATGCGGATGGCTCCCACGATCCAACAGATCTTCCCGCGATGATCAAGCTGGCCAAGGCCGGAAATGATCTCGTCATCGGATCCCGCTGGGTCGATGGCGGTTCAGTGAAAAACTGGCCGTGGTTCCGGCACAGTGTTTCGCGAGCAGGCAACGCTTACGCGCGAACAATTCTCGGCTCACACATCAGTGATCTGACGGCGGGCTACCGGGTCTTTAGGGCGAGCGCGCTCAGAGAACTTGGCCTTGACGGGGTCTCATCACAGGGATACTGCTTCCAAGTGGAGCTTGCCTGGAACTTGGAACGTGCGGGCTATCGAGTGACCGAGCATCCGATCACGTTCGTGGAGCGTTCAACAGGCCGTTCAAAAATGCATGCAGGGATTGTTGCAGAGGCACTGCTCAGGGTCACCGGGTGGGGGCTCGCGGCAACCCTGAAAGCAGTACGTCGTTAGGCGCCGATTTTTTGCTGGCCGCGACGGGCACGCAAGAAGTCGAGTCGTTCCTGAAGAAGTTCTTCTAGTTCGGGACGCGTGCGGCGCTCAAGGAGCATGTCCCAGTGGCTACGGGGAATCTTAACGTCAACCTCATCGAGTTCGACAAGCTCACCATCGCTATCGAGGAGTGTTCCCTCTTGACCAGTCTTGGCGTCGTGCCACTGCTGGGGAACCTCAGCATCAGACGAAAACATCACGTCAAACGTGCTGCCGTCGGCCGATCTATATGTGCTCTTTTTCCGCGGGGAAAACTCGACACCCTCTTCGCTCTGTAGGCTTTGGGTTCCAAGTCTCATGCCGCGCAAGCTGCGATCTGCCATCGTGTGGCCTCCTTCAATTCGCGGTC
>Ga0307486_1001399_pt1 | contig 18679 bp, 16 predicted proteins | sample CBIW02metaG_FD_203663 | JGI IMG/M metagenome (GOLD analysis project Ga0307486, IMG submission 203663) | Sea-ice brine microbial communities from Beaufort Sea near Barrow, Alaska, United States - CBIW 0.2 | ecosystem: Environmental > Aquatic > Marine > Coastal | place: USA: Alaska | collected...
GCATAGACTGATCAAAATATCAACACCTAAAAAAATCACAAATAAAAAAGCGACCAAGTCAAAAAATACATTTTGCTTGATCGCTTTAATAAGATCATCTCAAAAGAGATAGTTTTTCAGTGCCCTCGGAAGAAGCCGCGCCGCTTTTTAAAAATGCAATTGAAGTTCACTTAGAATTGCCGAGCCATAAAAAGCGAAATATATTAAATTACGAGCTCGGAAAAGCAGCATCAGATGGTGATATTTACCCGCAGTATGGTTTAAAATTGTTAAATGATTATATCGCGAACTTTAACTATACGGATATTTATCCGCTGGAATTGGCATACTTAAGTAAAGCCAAGATCCAGGCAGGCTTAAAGGACAAATTGGCAGCTATTGAATCCATCGATAAAGCTCTAACGCTTAGGGCTAATTTTAAGGAAGCATTGATGGAAAAAAAGCGGATCCAAAATCTTTAACCGGGTTTTATCTGTATTCCCTTTCAACCGAAATTTCAGCATTAAATAAGTATATTTGCTGAAATTTTCAATTTTATGAAACTTCATTTTATCGCCATTGGCGGCAGTGCCATGCATAATCTGGCACTGGCGTTGCTTCACAAAGGTTATCAAGTATCGGGCAGTGATGATGCCATTTTTGAACCCTCAAGATCTAGGCTAAAGAAATTTGATTTACTTCCCGAAGAATTAGGATGGTTTCCTGAAAAAATCAATATCTCTATAGATGCCGTAATTCTGGGAATGCATGCCAAAGCCGATAATCCGGAGCTTCTAAAAGCCCGGGAACTTGGACTCAAAATTTATTCGTATCCCGAATTTTTATATGAACAATCCAAAAATAAAACCAGGGTCGTAATTGGAGGTTCTCATGGAAAAACCACAATTACTTCCATGATACTTCATGTATTGCATTACCACGATCGGGAGATAGATTTTATGGTTGGGGCGCAATTGGACGGTTTTGACACAATGGTTCATCTTACCGAAGAAAATGATTTTATACTATTGGAAGGCGATGAATATTTATCTTCTGCAATAGATAGAAGGCCCAAGTTCCATCTCTATAAACCCAATATTGCCCTTTTAAGCGGAATTGCCTGGGATCATATCAATGTTTTTCCTACTTATGAGATTTATTTAGAACAATTTAAAATATTTGTCGATTCCATTGTAAGCGGAGGAATTATCGTTTATAATCAGGAAGATCCTGAATTGTTAAGCATTGTTGATGAAACCAAGAATCATATCAGAAAACATCCTTATTACACCCCCGATTACCGGATAGAAAATGGGACTACGATTTTGGATACTCCCGAAGGTGATATGCCCATTGAAGTATTTGGGGCTCATAATCTGAACAATTTGGCGGGAGCCAAATGGATCTGTCAACATATGGGAATAGATGAAGACGATTTTTATGAAGCCGTGGCTACTTTTAAAGGAGCATCAAAACGTCTTGAAAAGATCGTGGAATCAAAATCGACCGTTGTTTTTAAAGATTTTGCCCACAGCCCTTCAAAAGTGATGGCAACAACCAAAGCAGTTCGGGAACAATTTCCAGAAAAGAAATTAATCGCTTGTTTAGAGTTGCATACCTACAGCAGTTTGAACCCTGAATTTTTAAAGGAATACGAAAAGAGCCTTGATCCTGCAGATGAAGCAGTCGTATTTTTTTCTCCGGAAGCCCTTGAGATTAAAAAAATGGAGCCTATTTCCAAAGATCAGATTCGGGAAGCATTTGATAAAAAAGATCTAATTGTTTACACTACGCCGCAGGAATTTAAGGAATACCTTCAAGATCTTGACTATTCCAATTCTGTGCTGCTTTTGATGAGCAGTGGCAATTATGGCGGGCTCGATTTTGAAGAGATTAAAAATTGGGTTTCCTGATCTTTAAAAATATTATTGTTTCGTTCGCTGATTTTCAATTGTTTAAAGGTTAAATATCGTTTCCGTTTTTTTATCTTTAGCAAAAGCGAAGCTGTGAAAAAAGACTATATTCCGTTTACAATTAAAAATTGGGCCCTAAATGACAGGCCCCGGGAAAAATTACTTCAAAAAGGAAAATTGGCATTAAGCGATGCCGAGCTTATCGCGATTTTAATTGGATCTGGAAATACAGATGAGAGTGCGGTAGCATTGAGCAAAAGAATTCTTTCCGAAACCAAAAACAATTTAAACTTGTTGGGAAAACTTTCAGCCCAACAACTAATGATCTATAAGGGAATTGGGGAAGCCAAGGCCATCAGTATAATTGCGGCCATGGAATTGGGTCGCAGACGAAGGACAGAGGACGCACTGGAACTGGTGAAAATTGCTTCCAGCAGTACTGTTTTTGAGCTTTTGCAGCCTATCATTGGGGAATTGCCCCATGAAGAATTCTGGATCCTCTATTTGAACAATGCCAATAAAATTATAGAAAAGGTACAAATAAGCAAAGGCGGAATTACCGGAACACTTGTAGACGTGAGGATCACTTTGAAAAAAGCCCTGGAATTAGGTGCAACTTCCTTGATTTTGGCCCATAACCATCCTTCCGGAAATTTAAACCCCAGTGAGGCGGACAAACAACTCACCAATAAATTGAAAATTGCCGGCGAGAGTCTGGATATAAAAGTTCTGGACCATCTTATTGTGACCGAAAAATCCTATTTTAGCTTCGCCGATGAAGGGCTGATGTAACAAAAACTCGAAATGCTTTTAATTTACACACAAAAGATCACCCCAAGAATAATTTATATTTTTAAACATATTTGCACCCATATCCTGGGATTGGAAATAAGGTTTACCAACAAGATCGAGGAATTTATAGCCCATCCGGGAATGAAATTCTCTTACGGAAAAAAACGTCTTGGCAATGAATTTTTCATTCAAAATACCGACCTGCTCCTGGAACAAGGTCTTGGTGATTTAGAAGTGAAAATTCACAAATGGGAAGAAACCAAATGTTTTTTTTCGGTTTCAGAAAAGAGTGATCTTCCTTTTGATATTTTTGCGGCTTCCTTCTATTTGTTGTCCCGTTATGAGGAATATATGCCACATCTAAAGGATGATTTTGGGCGTTTTCCAGCTTCAGAAAGTTTGGCCTTTAAAGAAGGATTTATAAAAAGTCCGGTTGTTGATATTTGGGCTTATAAATTCAAAAAAATTCTAATTCAAAACTTTCCCGGGATGGAATTTAAAAGCAGGAAATTTGAATCTATTTCCATTATTTCGGTAAGCCGGGTCTTTAATTATAAGAATAAGGGCTTCATTCGAAGCTTACTGGGAACCGCAATGAATCTGGGACAATTAAAATTCACAAAGGTTTCCGATAGGATCAAGGTATTGTTTCGTATAAAAAAAGATCCGTTCAATGTTTTTGACGATCTCATTGGTTTCATAAAAAAGTACAATACCAAAATGGTTTTTATGTTCCAACTTAGTGATTTTAATGCTTTTGACAGGAATATCAGCCCCAACAGGCTAAATTACATTTCTATAATAAAATATGTAGCAGATTATTCGCTGGTAGGTTTAAAGCTTGGGTATTATGCGGTAAAGGAACTGGAGGTACTTAAAATTGAAAAGAAACGTTTTGAACATATCATCCATGCGCCACTGCAGAATGTTTTGAACAGCAAATATAATTTGTTGCTTCCAGAGCATTACAGTAATTTAAACGAGCTGGAAATAACCAACGATTATTCCATGGGATATCCGGAATGGAATGGTTTTAGGGCAGGAACCTGCACCTCTTTTTTGTTTTACGATATCAACCTGGAGATTACAACCCCGTTAAAGATCCACCCGTATGTATTCCATTCTCAGGTGTGTAAATTGCAAACTCCGGAAGAAATACAAAGCGATCTCGTAGGGATGTTGAAGGAATTGAAATTGGTACAGGGTACATTCAGGTCGGTTTTTAAAAACAGGGATTTTTCGGAATATAAAAATAATAACTTCTATTATTCACTTTTAAAACAAGTGCATGAAATTCAATAATATCCAGCATATATTTTTTGACCTCGACCACACTTTATGGGATTTCGATAAAAATTCAGCGCTTGCTTTTGAATTCTTGTTCAAAGAGGAAAAAATCAATATTGGCTTGCAGGAATTTTTGGATGCATATTTACCCATAAATTTTAACTATTGGGAATTGTACCGAAATAATCAAATTTCCAAGGAAGCCCTTCGGATTGGCAGATTAAAAGAAACTTTTGAGTTGCTAAAACTGGAGGTTTCAACAGAAATCATCATAGTGTTGTCTGATAAATATATTCAGTTTCTACCCAATTATAATCATTTGCTGGATGATACTGTAGAAGTTTTGGAATATTTACATTCAAAATACCAGTTGCATATAATAACGAACGGATTTGAAGAAATACAACACCATAAACTGGTCAACTCAAAAATCGCGTCTTATTTTTCTACCGTTACAACTTCGGAAGAAGCCGGAGTGAAGAAACCGCACCTGCAAATTTTTGAAAAGGCGCTTCAGAAATCCAATGCCCTATCCACAAACAGCCTGATGATTGGTGATAATTACGAAGCAGATGTGCAGGGAGCAATAAATGCAGGAATGCGATCTGTATATTTTGACTATTACCAAAAAAATGAAGTTCTGGAAACTCTTCAAATTCAAAAGTTAAATGATTTGCGAAAATATTTATAGCAATAAAGAAGCCTTATCTTCGTTTTTGTAAAAGATTTTTGCCTCAAATGCCCTTTTTAAAAACAATATTTCAGACCTTGCTTTTGGTCCTATTTATCTTAGGATTAGCCTCTTGTGTGAAAGATGTAGATCTTGATCAGGCTAAAGACATAGGTTTAAAACCAAAACTCCAAATAGACCTGCTTATTTTTGATGTAAGTGAAACCGATTTTGTAGATACCTTGACAAATCAGCAAAAAACCATTATCCGGGATACGGTCAGGTTGGAATTTTTGGACGACTCTTATGTTCAGGACGACCTGATCGAAGTTGAATTCAGTTTTAAATATATCAACTCTTTTTCGCGGTCATTTCACAATAAAATATCTTTTCTGTCTGAAAATAATAGTGTCCAACACGTAGTTGAATTTAATATTGATCCCGGGGATAAAAATAATCCTGCTGTTACCGAAGTAATAGATTTGATTAAACTTGATCAAATTCAGGTAATTCGGCGATCAATTAAAATGGCCGTAGAAATTGAAACATTGCCTGGCAATGATCCATTTACCGGAGAACTGAAATTCCAATCCAAGGGACTGTTCTCTTTTGAATTTTAAAGCATGAGATTTATCCTGACCCTAATTTTTTTTATAATTACAGTACTTTCCCAGGGACAGAACAAACAATTGTTGTACGATGTAAGAAGCCTTCCCCAAAGCCTGATGAGCAATCCGGGAACTAATATCACCTTCGATAAACATTTAGGGATTCCTTTCCTATCTCAAATCCATTTTTCGGCAGGTACTTCCGGAGTGAATTTGTACGATATTTTTAACGATTCCAATCCAAATGTAAACGAACGGGTTACAAAGGCGATAAGAAAACTGACCAGTAACGATTATTTTACGGCCCGGGAACAACTCGAGATTTTATCCTTTGGTTGGCGGCTCAAAAATGATGATTATATCTCTATGGGGATTTATCAGGAAATGGATATATTTGCCTATTTTCCCAAAGATCCTGCTGTTCTGGTAAATGAGGGCAATAAGGATTATATAAATATTCCTTTCAATTTTTCTCATGTGAGTTTTACCGGGGAGGCGATGACCGTTTATCATATAGGGCTAAATAAAAAGATTGATCACCAACTTACCATAGGTGGCCGGTTAAAAATATATTCCGGAATTTTTAATGTGGAAAGCACGGATAATACAGGATATTTTACAACAATGGACAGCCCTGAAGGACCAAATTACTATCGCCATTTTGCCGAAAACATCAATGTTAGGGTAAATACCTCTGGCTACAAATCTTTGAAAGAGGAGAATAAATCAGTAGAGGAAGCTACTGCTGATTTACTGAAACGTTCCTTTTTTGGGGGGAATATTGGAGTAGGGGTAGACCTAGGCTTCACCTATAAGATCGAGGAACATTTAATTGTTACCGGATCTGTGCAGGATCTGGGCCTGATGTTTCACAAAAAGGATGTGGAGAACTATTTGTACTATGGCGGTTATCAAACAGATGGGATTGAACCGCTGTTTCCTGATGCCGGTCCTGGAGGTTCCACGCTTCCTTATTGGGATATTTTTGAAGATGAAGTGGATAAAAATTTAAAGGATGAAACTTTAAATGAAGCTTATATTACCTGGCGACCTTATATATTAAACGCTTCCCTGGAATACGGTTTTGGAAAATTTTATCAACCTTGTAATTGCCTGGTCCCTGAATATAAAAGATCTATCAATTTAATAGGGATCCATCTTTTTGGGATTAACCGGCCCAAAGGATTAAAATATGCTTTCAATGCCTATTATGACCGAAAATTCACCCAAAATTTCAGGGTGAAATTTGCCTATACCGTGGATGATTTTTCATATACCAATCTTGGTTTACTTGTTTCTTCCCGATTAAAGAATTTTAATTTTTATCTTGCAGCCGACAATTTATTGGGCTACTTTAATCTGGCAAAATCCAATAGCGAGTCTATACAACTTGGATTTCAATTTGTATTCGATAAATAATGAAGTTGACAAAGAACTTTTTTTTTCAGCAATTATAATTTTGTAAACATCCGTTTAAAAAATAATATTGACAGATGAAATGTGGACAGCCAGAATTCGACCCAAAAAATAATCAAAACTAAAGCATGGTATTCCCGAAAGTTTGGGGACCCAATAAAGAATAATAAAAATTCACAAATGAAAAAATTACTGCTTTTCACCTTCGTTTTTATAGGATTCCTTTCTTCTACTTTTGGACAGGATCTCAATTCCTATAAGTATGTACTCGTTCCCTCCAGTTTCGAATTTTCAAAAGAACCCAATCAGTATCAATTAAATGAATTGACCAAATTCCTCTTTGAAAAGAATGGTTTTGAGGCTTATTTAGAAGATGAAGAACTTCCGGTGGAATTGATTCAAAACCGATGTAAAGCACTCATTGCTAATATAAAAAACGATTCCGGATTGTTTTCAACAAAAATGGTCGTGGTCTTAAAAGATTGTAAAAACAATCAGGTATTTATTTCGGAAGAGGGAAGTAGCCGGGAAAAGGATTTTAAAATTGCGTACCACGAAGCCCTTCGAAATGCATTTGAATCTATTGCCGCATTAAATCATAAATATGAAGGAGAAGTTTCTGCAGCTCCTGCCCCCAAGTCAGGAAATGTAGTTCAACTTGTAATCGTCCCTGAAGCCAAAGCTGAACCAAGTGCGCAGGAAGTTATGCCAGCGGAAGTTGAAGTTTCAATTATACCGTTAAGTACGGATCAAATTATAGAGAAATCAAAAAATGGAAATACGCTCGATTTTTTATATGAAGCCAAAGCTTTTTATCTGGAAAGATCGGAAAATGGATACAGGTTTTTTCAAAAAGGTATGACAGAACCTTTTGCCCAGTTAATCGCTTCAAAAACCGGCCAAACCTATATTTACGCTTCCATAACCAATCAGGGAATCGCAACTTTTGATGAAGATGGAAATTTGGTTGTTGAAATTTTAAACAGGGAAAACGGTTCAACCGATACCAAGATCTACAAACTTCAAAATTAGTAACCGTATTTATTTTTCCAACGTTTTTTCAGGAATTCCCTTTGTGCCTGCTCCCGCTGGTTATTTCCAGGGTTGTAGATTACAGTATTTTTGATTTCTTCAGGTAGGAATTCGGCTTCCACAAAATTGTTTTCGTAATTATGGGCGTATTGGTAATTATCGCCATATCCCAAGTCCTTCATCAACTTGGTAGGAGCATTTCTAAGTGGCAATGGCACTGATAGATTCCCTGTTTGTTTTACCAAGCTTAGGGCTTGGCCAATGGCCATGTATGACGCATTACTTTTTGGCGAAGTTGCAAGATAAATAACGCATTGACTTAAAATAATTCGCGATTCAGGGAATCCGATAATGTTTACTGCCTGGAAGGTATTATTGGCCATTATTAAGGCAGTTGGATTTGCATTACCTATATCTTCACTTGCCAGAATAAGCAATCTCCGCGCGATGAATTTTACATCTTCGCCACCCTCGATCATTCTCGCCAACCAATAAACGGCTCCGTTTGGATCGCTCCCGCGAATGGATTTTATAAATGCCGAAACAATATCATAATGCTGCTCCCCGGTTTTATCGTAAAGCACCGTATTTTGCTGAACTTTGTCCAATACCATCTGATTGGTGATTTTCACCGTACCTTCAGCTGAGGTTACCAACAGTTCAAAAATATTCAGCAATTTGCGTGCATCTCCGCCGCTTAAGCGCAATAAGGCTTCGGTTTCCACTAATTCCACCTTCTTTCTTTTAATGACGGTATCTTCCTCTATAGCACGATTCAGCAAGGCTATCAATTCTTCTTTCTCAAATGGTTTTAATACATATACCTGGCATCTGGAAAGCAGGGCCGAAATTACCTCAAAACTTGGATTTTCCGTGGTTGCACCAATAAGCGTGACCCAGCCTTTTTCAACTGCTCCCAATAGGGAATCTTGTTGAGATTTGCTGAAACGATGGATCTCGTCTATAAATAAAATCGGGTTTCTTGTGGTGAAGAGGCCTTCCCCTTTTTTGGCTTTTTCAATTATTTCCCGAACATCTTTTACACCGCTGCTCACCGCGCTTAATGTGTAAAACGGGCGTTCGCTTTCTGTAGCTATAATATTGGCGAGGGTTGTTTTTCCCACTCCCGGAGGCCCCCATAAAATGAGGGAAGGAATTATTCCCTGCTTGATCTGTTGGGTTAAAGCGCCATTTTTTCCTATAAGATGCTGCTGACTTAAATAGTCGCTTAATTTTTTGGGCCGTAATCGTTCTGCTAAAGGTTCGTTCATTTTACAAAATTACTAATTTGCCGGGAAGGGAAATGTCAGGTTGCGTTAAAAGAGTGAAAAAATGCCTGCTTAACCCGACCCATGTTGGAATATGGTTTTAAAATTATTGGAGTTCAGCTTGCTATCGCGATATAATATCCTGAAAACTTTCAATTTCAGCAAGGTTTGAAAATACATGCAGGAATCTTATATTTGAATGACAATTTATCAGTGCATCCAAAATTGGATGCTTTTTTGTAAGAGTATTTGTTTAAAAACATTCATATTGAAGCAATCTTCTGAATCTTTTGTTTTTTCTCCGGGGGTTATTGGATATCCAATTCTCTTTGTGCTTATTATTTGGGTAGTATTCTGGGTTGAAATCAGGTTTGGGCTGGATTTCAATAATTTTGGGATCAGGCCCAGAACTGTTGAGGGGTTAAGAGGAATCCTTTTTTCGCCTTTTATCCATGGAGATATCAAACATTTATTCAACAATACCATTCCGCTATTTGTATTATCAATGGCCCTGTTTTATTTCTATAAAAATATAAGCTGGCAAATTTTGCTGTTCGGGATTTTGCTAACCGGATTGCTAACCTGGGGAATTGGCAGGCCTTCCAACCATATTGGTGCCAGCGGGCTTATTTATTTGCTGGCGTCTTTCTTGTTTTTTAAGGGAATATTTTCAAAATATTACCGGTTAATGGCCTTATCCTTTATCGTGATTTTCCTGTATGGTGGATTGTTATGGTTTGTTGTGCCCGTAAAACCCGGGATTTCCTGGGAAGGACATTTATCCGGATTGATCACTGGTTTTCTCTTTGCATTGATCTATAAGCAGAAAATTGAAAAACAGCCAAAGTACGAATGGGAAAAACCTGAATACAAGGAAGACAATGATCCTTTTATGAAACATTTTGATGAAAGCGGAAATTTCGTTGAAAGCCTTCCTGAAGTTGAAAATTTTATTGAGGATGAAGATAAGGAAGCAACTTCAAAAACGGTTTACAAATATTTTTATAAGAAATCTAAAGAGGAATAAAAATTCAAGGTTCGGGATTCAAAATCTTTTAAATCGTTAATTAGGGATTCGTTAGTTTGGGATTTGAATTTAATTTGGAACATAAACCATTTGTTAATCAAAAAAAACAAGCCACGAATGCACTAATGTTTTTCTATCCTCTTTTTTGGAAACGAACCAGTTTTTAAGGCAGACAGGTTTCCTAATTTTTTTCTTTTTTGTCTTGTTTCCTGGCTCTTGATTCCTGTCTCCTGTCTCTATTCTCTATCCTCTTTTTTCTTTTCTTTCACATCTCACATCTCAATCCTCACATCTAATTAAATACGTTGTCTCACTATTTCATATAGAAAAGCACCGCAAGCCACAGATACATTTAACGAGGCAATAGTTCCGAACATTGGCAATTTTGCTTTTTCATCCACAATTTTTAATACCGAAGGATTAACCCCTCTGTCTTCACTACCCATAACCAAAGCGGTAGGAAGCTTGAAATTTGTTTCGTATAAAGTTGATTGTGTCTTTTCGGTAGCTGCAACCACGTTTATCCCGGAAGATTGCATAAAATAGACGGCATCTTTAATATGATTTACCTTGCAAATTGGAATTTTGAATACTGCACCGGCCGATGTTTTTATAGTATCGGCATTTACGGGAGCACCGCCTTTATTTTGAATAATAATGCCGTGAACACCGGAACATTCTGCGGTCCGGATGATAGCGCCAAAATTGCGCGCATCGGTAATTTGATCCAAAAGCAGGAACAACGGGATTTTTGTTGGATCCTCAAGTATTTCTTCAACAAGCTCTTCGAAATTCCTGAACTCTACAGGTGATATCTTAGCTACCGCACCCTGGTGATTGCCATTGGTGAGTTTGTTAAGTTTTTCTACTGGGACATAGGAGAAATTGATGTCTTTTTTGCTCGCCAGATGCTGTAATTCCTTGAATAAAGGCCCCGACAGTTCTTTTTGCAAATAGATCTTATCGATATTCTTTCCGCTTTGAATGGCTTCAATAACGGTTCTAATTCCAAAAATCGTAGTGTTTTCTTCCATAGGGGCAAAGATAGGGTTTTCTAATATTGGTAAATAAAAAAAGCCGCCCTTTCGGGCAGCTTTTTTATAACAATAAGATAAGCTTGTGTTATCCCAAAGAATAATTATCTGATAATTGTTCCTTCAGCATATTTGAATTCGAAGCTGTTTGCGGTTCCATTGACAACAATTGTGTTATCAATTTTTATAATACCGTAGAAAACAAAGTCTTCCTCTACCTCTACCTCTTCGTCATCATCATTCACAATTACTCTTGTAATTGTTCTGGTAACTTTATAAATGTACACATCCCCATTACTAACAGCAACAATAGAGGATAATTTAACTCCTGCATCATATGCATCTTCTGCTTCAAATAGGTCTGTGTTGTTAAAATAATCCTCAGCGTCCATCGCAGGAACAGTTACTTTTACGAAGTCAACGGCCAAATCAAAACCTGATGGGGCTGTAAAGCTCATTTCACCTGTTTCACCTTCTATAGCAAACTCTCCGGAACCCAGATTGTATTCGTTCTTTCCTGTAGCAGCTGATAATGTAGCATTGGTGGCTGCTCCGAAAGATTGTGGAAGAATTGCGATTTTTGCAACTATTTCCTGGCTTAAATCTCCGCTATTGGCGACAAATTTATAGTAAATGGTGTCATTTGCTCCTGCATCGAACGCGTCATAGTCAATATCAGCTAAATTGATTGAATCTTTCTCAACATTCAATACCAAGTCTGACTCCACATAAGTTCCGAGTTTATTCTTCTTCCAGGAAAAAATTACATCATCAATTGTTGCCGAATGGGTGAATGTTTCATAGGACAAAATTGTTGTTGTAGAATCCATGAATTTCACAGATCCGGGTTCTTTATCAAAAGAAATTGCATCTACCACGTGTACCGTAGTAGGATCTCCTGCTTTTTTTCCATTGGAAAGAGTGGAAGAAATAAATATAGGGAAATCTCCTGTATCGTGTGCTACATCATCATCATCTATAAATACAAACTCACCCAAAGTAAATGAATTAAATGAGGCTGTTTCGCCAGATATAGTAGCGTTTGCGATAAGTGATCCAGAGAGTGAATCCTCTAGGATTTCAACAGCTGTAACAGTAACACCGGAATTGGTGATCAAATTCAAATTTAGGTCGGCATTTGTATCGAAAAGGCTAATTTCACTGTCCGTCAAATGTACATAACCCCCTAAATTAGTAGGGTCTAAGCTATTGTCATCTGTCGTGCAGGAGGAAAAACCAACTGCAATAAGAATGCATAAGCTTATAGATTTAAAATGTTTTTTCATTTTTAGTGTTTTTTATATTTAATTATAATGCTAAGTTTTTAATTTAAATCCCAGAAAAGTGGGGTTGTCTGTTTGTCTCCACCAATAGCTGTTGATGCAGCTTCATAGTTAGCCCTGTTCAGGTTTTGTTCATTTACAGGATACGTATATCTCAAGGGAACAGGATTTCCTGTATCTTCAGGTAGGTTTAGTGCCGGAGCGTCATATTTTCTCCAAACAGACCACCCTTCAAAAGGATTGTTATACATGGCAAGCCAGAATTGAGTGGCAAATTGTTCATTTGAACCATCATAGGCTACAGAAGCTTGATCTAAGTAATCATCTACTTGAGTTTCAGTACCACCCCAGTATTCTATAGAAGCGGTAATTGCGGCATTGTAATGTGTTTCCGCATCTACTGCTCCTGCATAGGCTAAATCTGGTTGTGCAGCTCTAGCCAGATTAAACTCTACTTCAGCATAATCCAAAAGTATTCCCGGTAAAGTAGGATCCAGTAAAGCTTCCCCAACATGGGTATAAGACCCATAATTGTTACTTCCTCCATAAACCCCTCCAACATAGTTATCTACAGTTTCATTAAAAAAGTAGTGCGGTCTTCTGGGATCGTTTAGATCGTTCATAACCTTTACAATTGTATTTGCTGGTAAATAATCTGCCCTTCCGCTTTGAACCAGGTCTTCCCACATTGGGTTGGTGTTAGGTGGGCTGGTTTGATATGCTATTTGAGCATTATCAGCATTGGATGTGAAAACGCCACCCGCAATTGCAGCTACAGCAGTAGATCGGGACAATTCCTCGTTAACATCAGATAATCTCATTGCTAAACGCAATAGTAAGGAATTTGCAAATTTTTTCCAGGCACCCATATCTCCGTTATATATAACATCGGCAGTTGTGAAACCTTGTCCGGCCGCAAGTTTTGGTCCATTATCTTTCAACCTTTTAATAAGGTTTGCATATATGGTAGCAGCATCGTCATAAACTGGTAAAGGAAATTCATTAGCATTTATAGCTTCAGTATAAGGAACATCACCAAAGGTATCTACCATAATGGACCAGGCATATACTTCCATTACTTCAATTTGCCCTAATCTGGCACTTTTTTCGTCAGCATCTATATCTGGGTCAGATTCTACAAATCTAGGGGCATCCTGAAGATCGAAAATCACGTCCCTGTATAGTTCAGACCAATGTCTATCAGATATTGTACGACCATTTAGATCATAATTCGGTTCATCCAAATACGTGGTGGTTGTAAAATACTGGGCAATGAACCTGAAAATATTATCGTTCACGTTCGGAGTGGCCATCTGATCACTTAGGCTCACCGTTGCAGAAGTGAATAAAAAATCTGCTTTAACATCGGTCGGATTTTTTGGATCCCTGTTAAGGTTCTCGTATCGCTCATCTGTCTGGCAGGACCATAAAGTTGCGAGCGCAATAATTGTTAAAAAATATTTTTTCATTTTATTTTTTTTTAAAAGTTAATTTTCACACTTGCACCAATTTCCCTTATTGAAGGATAAGCCCCAGATTGGTAACCTTGAACGTTACCGGAACTCAAGCCAGCTTCAGGATCTGAATAAGGTAGGTTTTTATGGATGATCCATAGGTTTCTACCTACAATGGAAAGTGAAGCACTGTTTATAGGCAATGCGCTAATCATTTTATCTCCGAAATCATAAGTAAGGCTAGCCTCCCTTAATTTTACGAAAGACGCATCGTAAACGTGGCCTTTGTTTGCATCTCTTGCATAACCGTAAGGGTTTGCATAGTAATCTGTTCTTGCCCTAACGGTATTTGGTACACCGTCTGCAGTTACTCCCGGAAGAACAACACCACCACCATTGGCAATCGTATTTCTTTTAGGATTTCCAAGGTCATTCAAACCAACGCTCTGATCGTAAATACCGGTAGCAAAACCATACCAGGTATCAAGTGAAAAGATATCTCCACCTTTTTGAACATCAATAAGGAAGCCCAAACTCAGGTTTTTGTAATTCAAGGTATTTTGAACACCACCTGACCAATCCGGTTGGACGTTTCCGATGATATTGTTGCTTGTAGACGTTGTTAGATAATAACCACTTGAATTAACAGTTCGGTTACCGCTTGCGTCATAAACATAATCTGTACCTCTTATTGCGCCGTAAGGTTGTCCCGGGGAAGCGTTTATAGATATACCACCCTGAAGGCTTGCTAATTCCAGGTTGTCAATACCATCGAGTAACTCAAGAACCTGGCTTTCGTTTTTAGCCCAGTTAACTGTCATATTCCAGTTGAAATCTGCAGATCTTATTGGATTTAATCTCAACAATACTTCAAAACCTTTATTTTCGACTACACCGGCATTTAAGTATTTGTAGGCGTAACCTGTCGCAGTTGAAACCGGAACAGGGGTAATTTGATCTTCGGTTTTGGTCCTGTAGTAAGAAACATCAAATCCTATTCTTTTGTTAAGGAAATCGGACTCTATCCCAAATTCGTATGACTTGGAACGTTCAGGTCTTAAATTCAAGTTATTAAATGTAGAGTTGTTGCTGGCAATCCCTACTCCTGCGAAAGGGGGACTTACATCATATGTGTTAAATATGTGATAAGGAGTGGTATCACTACCTACCTCTGCGTAGTTTGCCCTTAATTTGGTAAAACTCAACCAGTTTGCATCAATCAAGTTAGAAAGGATGATACTTGAAGAGATAGAAGGATACCAAAAGGTGTTGTTTGCAATAGGTAGCGTAGAAGATCTGTCCCTTCTTACGGTTCCTTCCAGGTAATAAGTGGATAAATATCCTAAACCAGCTCTTGCATAAACCCCATCTATCATGGAAGTCGCATCATATTCTGTATCAGGATCTGGAAACGAAGTTGTAACTATTGGGCCTGAGGAGTTACTTAAAGCATAAAAACCTTTAACGTTCAATCCGCCATTAGTGGTCATATAAACGGAGTTTCGCGAATTTCTCCTTAAGTTGGCACCAATATTACCGTCAAGGTTTAAATCATCGGTAATATCCTTGTTAAAACTCAGGATCAAATCGTAATTATATTCTGCGTTGCGATTGTTAAAACGTGAATATTTAGAAACATCAGAACTTCCTACATTTATCCTTTCTTCCTGTAATTCATCATAAGTATCAAAAGAGAACCTACCTGCAATGCTGAAAATACTGTTCAGTTCATAGTCAAGACTTAGATTACCAAAATACCGGTTACGTGTATCGGTTTCAAAATTTTCATATCTGCTGAAGTATATGTTGTCAGAATAGATTGGGCTTAAATTATCAGGACTATTTGGGTTCCAAGTGATGTTATCACCTGTGGCAAAATAGGCATCCCGTTGCTCGAACAGATCAACATTGGTTTGTGACCATTGCCTGTTTTGTTGCATTGGATTTCCTGAAGAGTAGCCTGTTCCATATCTACCTTTACCGTCTGTTTTAGTATAAGTAACGTTTGCCGATGCTGTTAATTTCTCGGTTAGATCCTGAGAACCGCTAAAGGAAAGTGAATTTCTTTTAATTTCAGAGTTTGGAAGGTTACCTTCCTGCATGGTATTGTTTGCAGACAACCTGAAAGATCCTGTTTCAGATCCCCCGTCTAACGCAACCGCGGTGATAGCGGTGTAACCTGTTTCCCAGAGATCGTTTGGAGTGTGTGCCCCGGCTACCCACGGAGTAGCTTGTTGGTAAGTATCCAGTTTTGGATAGATGGAATTCCATTGGTAAATCGACCTGGTTGGATCAAATTTTGCCCCAAAAGAAGCATCTTCTGTAAATGGGGTAGTTTCGTCTAGAGTTTCATCACCATCTACATCGAATAGGTTAAAGTACCCGTCGTCAGACTGATAATAAGGGCCATAACCTGCACCATATTCCTTTTGGTATTTTGGCAAGGTTTCCATGTCTGCACTTGAGGACATAAAGGTAGAACTAATGGAAACCCCAATTCCTTTTCCCTTACTTCCTCTTTTGGTGGTGATGATCACAACCCCGTTTGCAGCTCTTGAGCCATAAAGGGCGGTAGCTGCAGCACCTTTTAAAACGTTGATGGAAGCGATGTTGTTAGGGTTAATATCCGAGGCGGCATTCCCGTAGTCAAATCCACCTCTACCGGACTTTTGATCATCGGTATTCGAGTTGGCGTTACTGATGGGTGTACCATCAACAACAAATAAGGCCTGGTTATTTCCGGTCAAGGAAGCAGAACCACGTATAATTACGTTTGCAGAGCCACCCATAGTACCTGATGCTTTAATGTTCACACCAGCTACCTTACCAGAAAGTGAATTCATGAAGTTAGTGGTTGGAACATCAGAAACTGCTGCTCCGTCTACCTCTTGTGTAGCATATCCCAGCGATTTCTTTTCTCTTTTAATACCCAGTGCAGTTACTACAACTTCACTCAATTGAGCGGCATCGCTCTCTAAAGTCACATTAATGACAGCAGCAGTGCCAACAGGATATTCTGCTTTCTTCAATCCTATAAAGGAAAATACCAAAACATCTCCCTGAGCAGCTTGAATTGTATAGTTTCCATCAAAATCAGATTGTACCCCGGTTGATGTTCCTTTTTTAATAATGTTTACCCCCGGGAGCGGCAAACCGTCTTCGTCGGCAACGGTTCCCGTCACGGACTGCTGTTGCGCAAAAGTAATTTGCACGACGAACGCTAAAATTAGCGTCAAAAATCTACTAAATTTTGTTTTCATTTTGTTATTTATTTGAATTAGCCAAGTCAAAATTGATGAGAAATGCGCAACAATCCAAATCATTATTATTAAAAAAATTAAATTTTATTAAATAAAATTTAATGGCCATCATAAAAGATTGAAAATCAGTAATATATAAAATTTAATTTTTGTAAAGGAATAAAAATATATGGAATATTCACAAATAATGTGAAATATATGCTTGATTTTCTTTTGTAATTATTAAAAAAGTTAAGAATATCACAGTAAGCATTATTGGAGATAATGAATATATAATTTTTTAGTGTTTCGGGTAATAAATCGGGAGAATATATTTCGGAGATTACCAATGGATTATTTCCTTAATTAGGTGTTTAAACAATTTTTTGTTATTTATTTTTAGAAATTATTGTCCTTATCTTCTTCCTTATTATGCTTAATAAATGTTTTTTATAGAATGTTTTTTTTAGATCATTATTCACTAAACGCTAAAAAAGATAGAGTTTTTACGTGGTAAATCTTAAAGTTGAACCTTGATAATAAGTTAAGTTTTAGATTCTTCTATAAATTAATGGTTTATCATTTGAATACTTGGATTTTATTTCTACATTTGCCAACCCTAAAAAATAGGGAGTTAATTTATAATTAATAATTAGTGTAAAAGAAATTATGCCAACAATTTCACAATTAGTACGGAAAGGAAGAGCCAAAATAACCAAGAAGAGTAAATCGGCTGCTTTGGATTCGTGCCCTCAAAGACGAGGAGTTTGTACGCGTGTTTACACCACTACCCCAAAGAAACCAAATTCTGCAATGCGTAAAGTTGCAAGGGTTAGGTTGACAAATGGTAAAGAGGTAAACGCATACATCCCCGGAGAAGGTCACAATTTACAAGAGCACTCGATAGTATTGGTTAGAGGTGGAAGGGTAAAAGATTTACCGGGAGTTCGATATCACATCGTTCGTGGTGCATTAGACACAGCGGGTGTTGCAGGAAGAACTCAACGTAGATCAAAATACGGATCAAAACGCCCTAAAAAGTAAAACAAGGTTAGATGTTAGATGTTAGAAGTTAAAAGTAAAATTGGCTTATAACAGTTATCGAATAACAAAAACTTAAACAAGACATGAGAAAAAGACAGGCAAAGAAGCGACCTCTTTTACCGGATCCAAAATTTAACGACCAGTTAGTTACTCGTTTCGTTAACATGATGATGTGGGATGGTAAGAAATCGGTTTCCTTTAAAGTGTTCTACGATGCTTTGGCAATTGTAGAAGAGAAAAAACAAGACGAAGAAAAGACATCTCTTGAAATTTGGAAAGAAGCTCTTTCCAATGTAATGCCACACGTTGAAGTAAGAAGCAGACGTGTAGGTGGTGCTACTTTTCAAATCCCAATGCAAATTAGACCAGACCGTAAAGTTTCAACCGCAATTAGATGGTTGATTTCTTACGCAAGGAAGCGCAACGAGAAATCAATGGCTCAAAGATTGGCCGGAGAAATTCTTTCTGCGTCCAAAGAAGAAGGTGCTGCCGTTAAAAAACGTGTAGATACTCATAAAATGGCTGAGGCTAACAAAGCTTTCTCTCACTTTAGATTTTAATAGACAACAGTAATGGCACAAAGAGATTTAAAATATACAAGGAATATTGGGATTGCTGCGCATATTGATGCCG
>Ga0307486_1001402_pt1 | contig 18649 bp, 15 predicted proteins | sample CBIW02metaG_FD_203663 | JGI IMG/M metagenome (GOLD analysis project Ga0307486, IMG submission 203663) | Sea-ice brine microbial communities from Beaufort Sea near Barrow, Alaska, United States - CBIW 0.2 | ecosystem: Environmental > Aquatic > Marine > Coastal | place: USA: Alaska | collected...
CTTGTATAACAATTTTACCGTCCCAAGGCTTTGATATACTAGGAAAACTGTTTGCTTTTCCATAAAACTTGGCGTCTTTACCAAAATCTGTTCCTTTAGAAAACACGACAGTACCCATTCCTAAAACTTCACTACAGATTAATGCAACAAGTTCTTCAAATTCAGTGTCCGTTAATTTTTCTAATGGGTATTTTATCATATTTGATAGCAAAGGTATTAAATTATGCCTTTCAGTATGTTTGAATCTCGATTATTAAATGCATCACAACTCGTTATATCAGGAGCAATGTAATCTTTAATCCCATATTATGGCGGAACAAAAGTATGTTTTTGTCATCCTTATCGTTTTTTGACAGATATCCCAGATACATCTAGTGGACGCTTATTCAAGTTTTATTTCCTTCCAAGCTGTTGAAAGATGGTACGAAATAGAACCAGGATTATTTAAAATAACACCCAAGGAATTTAAAAATAAAATTCTAAGTTTACAATCTAGTGTTATGTTAATCATCAATTGACGGATAAAGTCTTTTCAGTTTTATCCTTGAATCTTTGGTTGTGAACTGCCAATTTATCGAACCTCCTTTGTTGTTCCTGTTATCTTGCCAGGCATTTATTTCTTGCTTGACTTTGTCCATTGTGGGTATGTGCCTGTTGAGGCATTGCCCGTTCAGCACGTGCAGTTCTATCTCTGCCATGTTCAACCAACTCCCATGTTTAGGCGTGAATACAAATTCAATCCTATCCCATAACCTCTTGGCTTCTTCCGGTTCGAAAACCTCATAAAAAGCTGAAGCTGTGTGCGTCGCAAAATTATCCATCACAAGGGTTATTTTGTGCGCGTTGGGATATTGCTCGTCCGCCAACCTCTTGATGAATTTTGCCCAGTCCTTTTTGGTTTTCCGTTTTGTGACTTCTACAAGCCGATTGCCCTTCAACGGTTCATTAGCCATGAATATGTTGACCATCCCATGCCTGATATACTCATAATCCACACGCGTTTCTTGTCCCGGTTTTAGGGGAATAGAGGACTGTCCCCCGGATATCAATTGTTTGGGAGACTCGTCCATGCATACTACCGGGTTGTTTTCATCATACGGCCTTTTATAAACATCCAGTACACGTTCCATGTTTGCAACGAATTCGCCATTGCTTTCCGGTGGTATGACCCATCCTTTCACTTTCCAAGGCTTAAGTTCGTTTTTTTTAAAACCTCCCCAACGGAAACATGGGAGATGCTGGGAACATATTCCAACTCAACCATCTTGTCCGCCAACAAACGCAAAGACCATTTTGCAAAACCCGGAGGAGGTTCACTGCAACAAAGTTGAACCAATTTTGCTTCAACATCGCCATCTATTTTCCTTTCATAAACGCGGGTGCCGGGGCGGCGTTCAAGCACCGCTTCGAAACCTTCCTCAATAAATTTTTTCTTTACACGGTCTATGGTTCGCATTCCCACCTTTAAAACTTTGCTTATCTGTTCGTTGGTGACCTTTTCAGAATAATAGCCTTCGTCGCAGTTCAACAAAATATAGGCGGCACGGAACTTCTGTGTGGTATGGGAACCTTTATTAATTATAGACATAAGTTCGTCCACTTCTTCTTTGCTCAGCTTAATGGTATAACGTATCATGATCTCTTGGTTTTACCAAAGGTACTAAAAACTAATTTAATACGTCATATTACACCTAACTTAACACTAGCAACCACTTATGGAATTTCTGTTTCTGCCGGAATTAGTTATAGTTTTGGTTCTATTTATAACAATGTGGTGAATACTCGTTTATAAATTCTCACTTTGCCATTTCATTTGTGTTCATTCTAAGAATTTGCTTCTTTTTCAATACGATTTGATTTCCCCTGCGATATTTTTTCTTTTGGTGTATCCGTATTAGGTCCAAGGAAAATCAAGATTGTATAAAGCATTATGCTTACAGGCTTTATAAGGGTATCTATGACTTGATCCAGCTGATTATTGAAGAGATTTAACGACATCAAATTATAATGATAATTTATTAAGCTATTGAGGGCTGTGCACCCTACAGGTCTGTAATTATAAAATTTTTTAACAAATAATTTTGTTTTTATAATATTTATGATGTACGTTTGAGTAATCGATTGTACATCGAAGTTTGTTTGAAAAATTAGTGTCAGTAATTATGAAATTAATTTAATAAATAATTTTGGTTTTGTAATATTTATGATGCGCGTTTGGGCAATCGGTTGCTTTTCGGACTTGTTAACTTAGCCCGTATTTAAAGTTAAGAATAAAAACCGGGAGTTTCTTCGGATAAAAAAAGTGGTTAATGATTATTTTATATAATTATGATTTTAAAAAATATTTTATTTACAGTTTCCATGCTAGTTTGTTTATTTATATCAGAGTCTGTATATAGTAAGAATTCTAATAGGTATTACTATCAAATTAAAATCTATCATTTGAAAAATAAAGCCCAGGAGGATCGGGTAGACAAATTTTTAAAAGATGCTTATTTGCCTGCATTGCATCGGGCAGGGGTTAAACATGTAGGAGTATTCAAGGAAATATCCCGGGATTCAACAGAAAGGTTAATTTATGTTTTTATTCCCTTTCAAAAACTAGATGAGTTTCAAAATATAAACAGGAGGTTAGAAAATGACAAAAAGTATCTTTTAACCGGTAAGGATTATTTAAATGCGGTTTATAATGATGCTCCTTATACCCGCATCGAATCAATTTTATTGGCGGCATTTGGCGGCATGACTGAACCTGCTATTCCTAATCTGACCACCCCTAAGAGCGAACGATTTTATGAATTGCGCAGTTATGAAAGTCCCTCTGAAAGTTATTCCGCCAATAAAATAAAAATGTTTAATGAATTTGAGATAGAGATTTTTAAGAAACTGGATTTTAATGCTGTTTTTTATGGTCAGGTTCTTTCGGGCAGCAAAATGCCAAATTTGATGTATATGACTACGTTTGCAAATAAAGCTGACCGCGATATGCATTGGGCAACATTCACTCCCGAATATAATAAAATAAAGTTCCTGCCGGAATATCAGAATAATGTGTCTGAAAATATTCAGGTATTCTTGTATCCCACGGATTACTCTGATTATTAATTAATCCAGTATTTGTAAACACTTATTTCCTTTATAAAATAAAAGGCTTTTATCCATTTGTTTTGGGACTTATATTTTTTAAACTGATTAATCGCTGGTTTCCAAGTATGACATATATTATCGCACTCTTTTAATAGTTTTGGGATATTAAAATTCAAAGCTATGAAGATATCGGAGTTTGTGAATAAATTTTATGATGAACAAAGTTGTAAGGAGTATCTCAGGGATATTTGGATGAAAGAAGGTGTAGTTTGTAAAAAATGTGGATGTAAAAAGCAATATTGGTTGACTTCAAAATGGCGATTTCAGTGCTCACGATATAATTTCGGACAACCTTAAAGAATGGAACTGTTCTTTTTAAGGAAAAATTTCTATAAGTTTAATGGAAAATGAGTGTTAATTAAAAATTTTATTTCACATGAATAATTCTAAGACGTATTTTTTAGTTAGCAGCTTGAAGAAAGGTAACGTGAAAACTTTTGAAGAAATGTACAAAGCTTATTATTCGAAATTGCATGGATTTGCAAAGAAATTCGATTCCACTACACTCCAGCCCGATGATTTTGTTCAGCAAACTTTCATAAAACTCTGGGAAAACAGGGATCTATTAAAAGAAGATGTGCTTTTTGATAAACAGATCTTTATCATCTGTAAAAACATTATTTTAAATCAGCTAAAAAGAGATAAAAAATTTCAAACCGGTTTAGACCTAAAAAATATTGTATCAGAACCTTTGGAGGAACAACTACAGGAGGAGAATCAAAAGATTATCAGAAAGCTTAATTATTTAATAGAAAAACTTCCCAAGAAAAGACGAGAAATTTTCAAACTTCACAAGATAAATAAGCTCACCTACAAGGAAATAGCGGGGTTGCGCCTTATTTCTGAGAAAACTATAGCTAATCATATTTACCTTGCAATTCTTTTTATCAGAAAAGAGATGGAAAATTCTTTAGAATAGATTACAATATTCAGCTAAATAGTTCTGAAATAGAATCCTTCAAGATCATTTCATTAGTTCTGATAAACCTGGAGGTTCGTGAAATTAGTGGGTACTTAGAAAAGGGGGGATTAAACAATCAATGTATACAAAAAAGGCATTATTAGATGCAAAGACTAAAAGTCAGAAGCAGTGATCGAATTTTTCCGCCTATTTCGGACCGCTGCCACACCTTTTATGGCAGAAGAATATAATATTCCTAATTTTAGAAATAAAAATTAGGAACTCTGGGTTTCTTAAATGTTATAGTATTAGAAGTACGATTAAAAATAAGGTGAAAAATTACGATTCTGACATAGAGAAAAAAACGGAATCTGCCTGGAAGGCAGATTATGGTGAATTACCTAAAACTGAAATTAAGCATTCATGGAGAGAATTTAAAGATCGTATAGCAAATGGGAGGGATAGAAAAAAGAGCAAGTTTTACTTTAGAATTTCAGGAGTAGCTGCTTTATTAGCGGTTATCCTTACCGGATATTTTTTTCAGGAAATTTATAATCCAAGGATTCAAATAGCAAATTATTCTCCCGGAGATAAAGAAATTACTCTACCCGACGGAAGCATAGTGCTTTTAAAGGAGAATTCAGTTATAAAAAAAGATTTCAGGATGTTCGAGGAGTGGAATTGAAGGGAGAAGCCTTTTTCGATGTAGTAAAGGATAGCCTTAGGGTATTCAAGGTAAAAACCAATGCTACCACCTCTACAGTTTTAGGCACTTCTTTCAATATTAGGGAAAAGGATGATTTAAAAGATGCTAAAATTTCTCTTTACACAGGGAAGGTTTTAGTTTCTGTAGAAGGGAACACAGAATCGTGGGCCATAGTCCCAGGCGAAAGCTTTATATATGAAAATGGGGAGACCTTTATAGAGGAATTCGATGCAGATTTTTCTTTTGATGCGGGGAATGAATCTATTGATGTGAATGATATCGAGCTTGAAAGGCTGTTGAATTTTCTTGAAGAAAGGTTTAAGTACAAATTCAAGAATGAAACTCACGTGAAAAACAAGAATGTGACTCTTAGAATTAATAAAACGGATTCACTGGAACAAATATTGGTAATTCTATCAATTATAAACAACAGCAACTATGAAGTAAATTCTACAACCAAACAAATCCTAATAAGTGAAAATTAAAAAGAGTCCGCCACGATCAAATAGAGGCTCCTTTTTTAAATACAAAAGTAACATGGTCAATAAAGATCGAGATGCATCTTTATTTTTCAAAAATAAATAATTTAAATATGAAAAGATTACTATTTACGCTATTTTTCTGTTTACCAATAATCGGTAATTCTGCTCAGATATCACTTGTCCTGGACGATTATAGTCTAAAAGAATTGATATCAGGAATAGAGTCTCAAAGCGAATTTAAATTCGCTTATGGGAATGACATAAATATCGAAACTAAATTTAGTGGAAGTTATACTTTTAAGAATAAAGAACTAAATGATATTCTTGAAAAACTTTCTGAAAGAACCCCCTTTGTTTTTAGTGTATTGGGGAATAATATAACCATAACTGAAGATCTACCTGTAAAAAAGTATAAGGTTAAAAAATCTATTTTTCAATTGTCAGTAACAGGAAAAGTTACCGATGCAAATGGAATACCACTACCTAGCGTTACTATTCGGGAAGAAGGTACAAACAATGGAGTATTAACCGACTTCGATGGAAATTTCACCATTGAAGTAAGTTCGAATGATGCAGTGCTCGTCTTTACTTATGTGGGTATGGAAACCTTTAGAAGGACTGTAGGGGGAGATACAACAGTAAATGTTCAAATGAAAGAAGATTCTCAGGCTCTGGATGAAATAGTTGTGGTGGGATATGGAACTCAGAAGAAGGTAAATTTAACTGGTTCGGTAAGTGTCATTTCCTCCGAAGAAATTGTGAGTCAACCAGTTGGACAAACTTCTGCCGCATTACAGGGAGTAGCTCCTGGTGTAACTATTACTCAACGTTCAGGCCAGCCAGGAGCAGATGGAAGTGCCATAAGAATACGGGGCTTAGGGACATTGGGGGATAGTGATCCGCTCGTTTTAGTGGATGGAATAGAAAGCAATTTAGATAATGTAGCTCCTAATGAAATAGAAAGTATTTCTGTCTTGAAAGATGCAGCTTCTGCTTCTATTTATGGCGCGCGTGCGGCAAATGGCGTAGTGCTGGTTACTACTAAACGAGGTTCAGCAGGTCTTAAAATTAATTATAATGCTTTCGTTTCACTTCAAGAGCCAACGGATATGCCGGATATCGTAAATGCCATTGATCATATGGAGATGATGAATGAAGCTTATACTAATGTGGGGCGTGAACCTCTCTGGTCAGAAGAGCAAATTGCAGCACACAGAAATGGAATGCCTTCAGATAACTATCCTAATACTGATTGGCAGGAGCTTACTTTAAAAGACAATGCTTTTATGCAAAACCAAAGCTTAAGTATTAATGCAGGAGGTGAAATAGCTAAAGTATTTGCTTCTTTCGGTTATCTCGATCAGGAGGGAATTATTCCCAATACAAATTTTAAAAGATATAATCTGCGTTTAAATTCAGACATTAAAATAACGGATAAACTAAAAAGTTCTGTGGATATTTCCTTAATTAAATCAGAAAGAATTGAACCTTCAGTAGGAGTAGATTATATTTTCCATTGGATGCGGCGTATACCAGCTAACGAGGTAGGGGTGTTATCAAATGGCAGATATGGCGAGGGCTGGAATGGTGATCACCCATTGGCTCGGGCCGTAGACGGCGGTTTGGGAACAAGGGAAAATTTAAATGCCATATTAAATTTTAGATTGAATTACCAAATTACAGACTGGTTGGCTGTGGAAGGTATGTTTGCACCAAGAACAAGGAATCCTCATAACCGAACATTCAGCAATATAACGCAATCATACGCGAGGGACGGTGTAACACCCACTTTTGCCGTACCACAAAGAAACTCTCTAACAGAATATTTTGAAAGGGAGTGGTACAATAATTCGCGGGTTTTGATAACAGCTGATAAAACTCTGAATGATGTTCATCACTTCAATTTCATGGCTGGATTTCAGCAGGAGGATCAATTCAATCAGTGGATTTCAGCATATAGAGAAGTTTTTCCCTTACCACAGTATCAGCGAATAGATGCCGGAAACGAGGAAAATGATAATAATGCAGGTTCTGCTAATCACTGGGCTTTGCGTTCATATTTTGGAAGAGCAAAATATAATTTCCAGGATAAATATTTATTTGAAGCCAATATTAGACGTGATGGTTCCTCACGCTTTGCCGAGGGAAATAGATACGGTATATTTCCTTCTTTTTCAGCAGCGTGGAGATTGTCAGAAGAATCGTTTATGGAAGGTGTTTCAAATGTTGTTCAGCAACTAAAACTACGTGTTTCTTGGGGACAATTGGGTAATCAAAACATTGGTCTTTATCCTTATGCAGCCTTTGTGCAACTCGGGGGGGGCGGATCTGATTATATATTTAATAGTTCAATTTCCCCTGGAGCGGCATTAAATGATTTAGGTAATCCAAATATAGCATGGGAAACTTCTGAAATGACAAACATTGGTGTGGATATTCGCTTGTGGAACAGGTGGGATATCACATTTGAATATTATAATAGAATTACAAATGATATTTTATTGCCTCTCAACATTCCATTGACTTTAGGTTTAAATGCTCCCTTTCAGAATGCAGGGAAAGTCGAAAATAGGGGCTGGGATTTTTCAACTACTTATCGTAATAATATATCAGAAATGAATTATGGCATTACCTTCAATTTGTCAGATGTAAAAAATGAGATACTGGATATGAAGGGTATTCAGCAATCGGGATTGACGGTTAACCGTGAAGGACATCCTATTGGGTCTTTCTTCGGTTATGAGGCGATTGGTTTATTCCAGTCACAAGCAGAAGTAAATGATCATGCCGATCAGTTTGGAGCTGTAGCACCAGGTGATATTAAGTATAAAGATCTAAATAATGATGGTGTCATTAATGATGACGATTTAACAGTGATTGGTAGTCCAATCCCGAGATATACCTATGGTTTGCGGCTGAATGCAGATTACAAAAATTTCGATATCTCCTTTTTTATGCAAGGTGTAGGTAAAGTCGATGGCTATTTATACGGCCAGGGCATTATGCCGTTTTATCTTGGAGGTACGGTACAAGAAAAGCACAAAGATCGCTGGACTCCAGAGAATCCTGATGCGGAATATCCAAGATTTGCTTTTAACCAAGTTAATAATGAAGTGAATTCAAGTTTTTGGATGAGGGATGCTGCATATTTGCGTGTGAAAAACGTACAAATTGGATATACCCTTCCTGAAGGGACCATAGGTAATGTGAAAAGAATTCACATTTATTTAAGTGGACGAAATCTTTTTACAGTTACTGATTTTTATAAAGGATATGATCCTGAAGCACCTGTGAGTAACGGCGGTTGGTATCCCCAGATGAAATCATACACTGTGGGATTAAACGTGAATCTATAACTTTAAAAAACATTCAATGATGAAAAAATCTAAAATAAAATTTATAATAATTATCTGCGTATTTTCCTTAATGAACTATTCCTGTAGTGAGGATTATTTAGATAAAGTACCTTTGGATGCCCCATTGGCTTCTAATTTCCTCAGTAGTGAATCGGAATTGGAAATGGCTGTTTCGGGAGTTTATAATATTCTTTGGTTCCAGCCGGAGTCAATGCCTTTTTCTCTGACACTAGAGTATGCTACGGATAATGGATGGGATAGGAATGGCAGCGATTTACAGGCATTGGGAAGGGGTGATGCAACTACTGACAATGGCTTTTCAGGATCTTTCTGGAGAACCTTTTATCGTGGGATTGGCCGTGCTAATTATATTTTATCCAACTCAGATCACCTTAGGGATGAAATGGAGGAAGAAAAATATAAAAGATTAATGGCAGAAGTTCGTTTTTTGAGAGCTTACTATTATTCTTATTTGACTGAACTCTTCGGCGATGTACCTTTGGTGATTGAGCAAAGTTCTATAGAGGAGGCAGAAATAGCTCGGACAGCAAAATCAGAAGTGGTTGATTTTATACTTTCAGAATTGAACGAAATTGAGCAAGATTTACCCTTAGCCTTAGAACAAAAAAATAGAGTAACCTTAGGAGCAGCGTTGGCTCTCAAATCCAGGGTGGCCCTGTTCAATGAACGATGGTCGGAAGCTGCCAAGGCAGCAGACGATTTAATTTCGCTAGGCACCTATAGTTTACATGAGGACTTTGGGGCATTATTTCATTATGAAGGAGAGGATTCTCCAGAAATCATCATGTCTGTGGCATTCGAGGATGGTATTCAGAATCATGATGTACCCCGAATGTTTTATTCGAGGATGGCACTGGGACATTCAAATAAAAAGCCACCACAGCAGCTGGTAGATACCTATGGTGCCATTGATGGATTACCCATTGATGAATCTCCAATGTACGATCCAGAGGACCCTTTCAAAAATCGTGACCCTCGTTTGACTCAGACCATCGTATTGCCCGGTACCCGATTTATCAATCACGTTTTTGATACAAATCCTAACGTGACAGAGGTTTTATATTTCGGTGTGGACCCTCCAATAATGGTTGAAAACAGAGAAGCTACACACCCTTATTCTTCTTTCACAGGCTACTTGTACAGAAAATATGCCGATCCTAAAGATTATCCCCAGGTTAATAATAGCGGGATTGACATTATTCTTTTTAGATATGCAGAAGTATTGTTGAATTACGTAGAGGCGAAAATAGAACTTAACGAAATTGATCAGTCAGTTTACAATGCCATCAATGCGGTTCGTGCCAGGCCTACAGTGGATATGCCTGCAATTGCTGAAGGGAAGAGCCAGGATGAGTTCCGCAATATTGTTCGAAAGGAGCGTAGGTGGGAGTTGGCTAACGAAGGATTGCGACTTTTCGATATTCGGCGTTGGAGAATAGCACAAGAGGTAATGGACGATCCTATTTTGGGGAGAATACCTACCGGTTTTTTGTCGGAAGCTCCTGATATTAATGAATATGGAACTCCAAATTATGATAATGTGGGTAATGCTGATCAGATGGATGTGGTGGAAATACGTTCTTTCAATCCTACAAGGGATTATTTATGGCCTATTCCCCGCATTGAATTGGAAACAAATCCTTTACTAGAACAAAATCCTGGTTATTAATTAATTTTCGGAGCTGAAAATGCTCTTTAAAACCTTCTTTTGGAGTAGAAATAAACAAATTTCCTTTTTTCTGATTCGCCTGCAAAGAGGCACATTTAAATTAAGAAAAAAGGAATTTTTTACTTAGAAGCCTAATGGGATGGGAAAAACGATTATTAACTAAAGAATAAATAAAAATGTCAAAAATGTATTTTAATAAGTCCATACTGGTTATTCTTTTTCTGGGCATTTTTTTTGTGTTAACAGGTTATTCTGAAATCAACGATAAACCTAAATATTATGATATTGTAATCTATGGAGGAACATCAGCCGGTATAGCAGCAGCTATTCAAACCTCAAGAATGGGTAAATCTGTAGTCTTAATTGAACCCTCAGAAAGGATAGGGGGTTTGAGTACTGGTGGTCTTGGTCAAACAGATATTGGGAACAAACAAGCTATTGGAGGTATTAGTCGAGAATTTTATCAAAACATAAAAAAATATTATGATCATTCTAGCAATTGGGATTGGCAAAAAGCAAAAGATTATAAAGATGGAGGGCAAACACGTACCCAGGACGGAGAAAAGACAATGTGGACTTTTGAACCTTCGGCAGCTCTTGAGGTGTTAAAAGAAATGATCGCAGAAGAGGAGATCCAACTTATTTATGGCCAACGATTGAACCGGAAAAATGGTGTAAAGAAAAGGGGTGCTGCAATTACAGAGATAGTCATGGAAAGTGGTTTAAAATTTCAGGGAAAAATGTTTATCGATGCTACCTATGAAGGTGACCTGATGGCTGCCGCAGATGTGAGCTATACTATTGGGCGTGAATCTAATGATAAATATGGAGAAACTGTTAATGGGGTCCAGGCAAATGACTGGAATATATCATTAAAGGAAAAGCCATCGAAAAATGCGGCCAATCATAACTTTGTAGACAGAGTGAGCCCTTATATAATCAAGGGGGAGAAATCCAGCGGTCTTTTGCCCTACGTGGTGAATGGAGGACCAGGAGTAGACGGGGCAGCGGATAATAAAATTCAGGGGTACTGTTTTCGAATGACTCTTACGGATCACCCGGACAATAGAATTCCTTTTGAAAAGCCGGAAAATTATAATGAACAGGATTATGAACTTCTTTTCCGGAATTATGAGGCTGGAGAAACAGGGGTTCCATGGATCAATTCTGAAATGCCTAATCGCAAAACAGATACTAATAACAGGGAAGGATTTTCCACTGATTTTATAGGGCAAAATCACGATTATCCTGAAGCGTCTTACAATGAACGTGAGAAAATTATTGAAAAGCATCGAAGCTATCAGAAAGGTTTAATGTGGACTCTTGCCTATCATCCCAGAATTCCTGAAGGTGTAAGGAAGGAAGTCTCCAGGTGGGGAACCTCCAAGGATGAGTATGAGCGGGAGGATGGCTGGCAACAGCAGCTTTATATCAGGGAAGCCAGACGGATGGTGAGTGATTACGTGATGACTCAGCACAATTGTGAAGGTTTAGAGGTGGTAAAGGACCCTGTGGGTCTTGGAGCCTACGGTATGGATTCTCACCATATACAACGTTATGTTGATGTCAATGGATATGTCCAGAATGAAGGGAATGTCCAAAGTAGTGTTCCTGGTCCATATCCTATTAGCTTTCGTTCTATCATACCTAAAAAAGGTGAGGTTAATAATTTGTTGATTCCGGTAGCTCTATCTGCCTCCCATATTGCATTTGGATCAATAAGGATGGAACCTGTATTTATGGTTTTAGGACAATCTGCAGCTACGGCAGCAGTGATTGCTATCGATGATCAAGTAAATATTCAGCAATTAGAATATGAAAAGTTAAAAAAAGTGTTGGTTAAAGATAAGCAACGTTTAAAATAGTTCGGATATGCTAGAAAGAAGCTATTACATATTTTGATCAATTGAGTAATACTTTTTTCCCAACTCAGTTAATGAATGTTCAGAAACTTTTAAATTAAAATAAAATGGAGGTTAAAAATATTTTTATTATTGTCCTTGTTACTTTTTGTCTTTCCTGTGGGACTAAACAAGAGACCAAATCTGATGAAAAATTCGATATTGTAGTATACGGTGGGAATTCGGCAGCGGTTACAGCAGCTGTGCAAGCAAAAAAAATGGGAAAATCTGTAATCATTGTATCACCAGATGAGCATCTGGGTGGACTTTCTTCCGGTGGTTTAGGCTATACAGATACTGGTGATAAGGAAGTTATTGGTGGTTTGGCCAGAGAATTTTACCATAGAGTATTTTTGCATTATCAAAAGCCTGAATCCTGGAAATGGCAGGAAAAATCAGAATATGGTAATCAGGGACAAGGCACTCTAGCCATTGATGGGGATGCCAGGACGATGTGGATATTCGAACCTCATGTAGCAGAGAAAATTTTTGACGATTTCGTAACTGAAAACGAAATTATGGTTTACCGGGACGAATGGCTTAACCGGGATAATGGAGTAACTGTAGAGGATGGACGTATAGTTTCTATTGAAACTTTGAGCGGTAAGCTTTTCTATGGAAAAATGTTTATAGATGCTACTTATGAAGGAGATTTAATGGCTGCTGCAGGTGTCAGTTACCATGTGGGAAGGGAAGCGAATGCTGTATATGATGAAGAGTGGAATGGGGTTCAAACAGGTGTCTTGCATCATTCTCATTGGTTCAAGGAAGATATAGATCCATATGTGGTTCCTAGGGATCCTTCCAGTGGATTGCTTTCAGGTATATCGGGTGAAGACCCTGGTATAAAAGGAGATGGTGATAACAAAATTCAGGCATATAATTTCCGTATGAGCCTGAGCAATCATCCTGATAACAGAGTTGCTTTTTCTAAACCTGATGGTTATGATTCCAAAGAATACGAGTTATTGGCCAGGGTTTACGAGAAGGGATGGGATGAAACCTTTAATAAATTTGATCCGACTCCCAACCGTAAGACAGATACCAACAATCATGGTCCTTTTAGTACAGATTATATAGGTATGAACTATGACTATCCTGAAGCTTCTTATGAAAGAAGGCGCGAAATCATAAAAGATCACGAGGATTATCAAAAGGGATTGATGTATTTTCTCGCCAATGATCCAAAAGTACCTGCCGAGGTTAGGGAAGAAATGAACGAATGGGGGCTTGCAAAAGACGAATTTACTGATAATGAAAACTGGCCGCACCAGATATATGTGCGGGAAGCGCGCAGGATGATTGGGGATTACGTAATGACAGAACATGATGTTCTTGGAGCTAGAACGGTTCCAAATCCCGTAGGTATGGGCTCTTATACTTTGGATTCTCATAATACTCAGCGTTATGTAAAACCCGATGGTTTTGTGCAGAATGAAGGTGATATTGGGGTACAAGTTCCCGAACCATATAGTATATCCTACAATTCCCTAGTACCAAAAGCTTCAGAAGTCGAAAATTTGCTTGTACCCGTAGCTGTATCTAGCTCACATATAGCCTTTGGTTCCATACGAATGGAACCGGTTTTTATGATCCTGGGACAATCAGTTGGTACAGCAGCTTCTATTGCTATTGATGATCAGGTGAATGTGCAGCAAGTAGATTACGAAAAGTTAAAAAACAAATTAATTGAGGATAAACAGGTCCTTACCTTGGAAGATCTCTAACGCATGTGCGGGGTATCTAATAAAGTATTCAAAATTAAATTATTAATAAAAAAAGTGTTATGAATATAAATGCATGGAAACTATTAATTATAGCCCTTCTTCTTTTTTCAAATGCAGGAATGCACTTAACTGCTCAGAAAAAAGCAAAAGATTTTGATATAGTGATCTATGGAGGAACATCAGCCGGTATAGCAGCAGCTATTCAGGGTTCCAGAATGGGAAAAACTATTGCGTTAATCGAACCTACACAACGAATTGGTGGTCTCACTTCAGGTGGCTTAGGGGCTACGGATATTGGTAACAAAGATGCTATTGGAGGTATTAGTCGAGAATTTTACCGAAATATAAAAAAATATTATGACCATCATAGTAATTGGGATTGGCAAAAAGCAGAAGATTATAAAGATGGAGGGCAAACCCGAACGGAGGACGGAGAAGAGACAATGTGGACCTTCGAACCCTCTGCCGCCCTGGAAGTTTATAAGAAAATGATTGCCAAAGAAAAGATATATCTTATATATGGAGAAAGGCTAAACAGAGAGAATGGAATTGTGATGGAAGAGAACGCGATCAAGACTATCGAAATGGAAAACGGCACTATATATCAGGGAAAAATGTTCATTGATGCTACTTATGAAGGCGATTTAATGGCTGCTGCCGGTGTTTCCTATACTGTTGGAAGAGAATCAGATCAAAAATATGGGGAATCATTGAATGGAATTCAACTGTATCCGAAGGGGCTTCCAGATGATATTGACCCAATAAAAATAGATTACTTTAGTAGGGCTAGCCGAAATCGACATCAATTCCCTGATGGGGTGGATCCTTATAAAACCATAGGGGATTCTGAGAGTGGGTTGCTTTGGGGTATAAGTGAAGATCCTCTTCAGGAAATAGGTACAGGGGATAAAAAAGTCCAGGCTTATAACTTCCGTATGACTCTTACTGATAATCCGAAAAACAGATTTCCCATCACCAGACCCTATGATTATGATTCTACTAGGTACGAATTACTGGTACGGTTGTTTGATGCACAGCCTGAACTCAGAGAGATCAATGATTATTTTATCTGGACACCCATGCCAAACAGGAAGACAGATATTAATAACCGGGGCGGGTTCTCTACTGATATGATAGGGATGAATCATGATTGGCCTGAAGCAGATTACGAGAAGAGAAAAGAATTGTTTGAAGAACATTTGTCGTACACTAGGGGCCTTCTTTATTTTTATAAAAGTGATCCACGGGTGCCGGAAAGCTTAAGTAAATTTATCTCTTCCTGGGGCTACCCTAAAGATGAATATCTTAGAAGTGGAAATTTCACTCCACAGCTCTATGTAAGGGAGGGGAGACGGATGGTTAGTGATTACGTGATGACCCAGAACAACGTTGTAGGGGATAAAGTAGCACAAGATGCAATTGGAATGGCTGCATATGGTATGGATTCACATCATATTCAGAGAGTGGTTATAGATGGTATGGTTAAAAATGAAGGGGATATTCAGGTTCATAATTTTCCTCCCTATCCTATTTCCTATCGTTCAATTATTCCAAAGAAAGGTGAGGTTAATAATTTGTTGATTCCGGTAGCTCTGTCTGCCTCCCATATTGCATTTGGATCTATAAGGATGGAACCTGTCTTTATGGTTTTAGGACAATCTGCAGCTACGGCAGCGGCTATTGCAATTGAGAATCAGGTAGATTTGCAGCAGGTACAGTATAATAAGCTTAAAAAACAATTAATTCAGGATAAGCAGCATTTGAAATAAATGTAAAAGAGTGGATACGCAAAAAATTAATACTTCGGTAATACTTTATCTAATTTTGGGGTAATATAAATATTATTATCTAAAGCAAAGTATTTAATGAACCTCATTGATTTAAGATTTTGTGAATACTGTTTCAATTGATTTAAATAAAAACTGATTAATCGCTTGTTTACAAGTACGACATATATTGTCGCACTCTTGTAATAGTTTTGAGATATTAAAATTCGAAGCTATGAAGATATTGGAATTTGTGAGTAAATTTTCTGATGAACAAAGTTATGAGGAGTATTTCAGGGATATTCAGATGAAAGAAGGTGTAGTTTTTAAAAATGAAAGTTCTCAAAAGCCATATGTCCGCAGAGATTGAATCCTTGATCAAGAATTCCCTGGATCCAAGAGCTATTGTATTCTCCGATAAGAAGAGTACAAGCTACTTTAATATTGGAAATTGCGTGGAAGCGTATTTAGCTGAGAAATCAACTAAGCAAACAACAATTGTTATGCTGGAATGGGTACACATTACTATTAGTAATGCAAAAAGAAACTTTGTTGGAGTCTTTCATAAAATCGATGGTGGACACCTGCAAAAATATCTTGATGAATTTGTTTACAAACTTAATAGAAGGTATTTTAAGTCAATTTTTGAAAGGCTTGTGGTGGTAGGTGTTTATCCTTACTGGCAAACTAAAAAGTAAACAATAAATAAAAAATTCTTATTGCTTATGCGTTATCACGAGAAAAAAACATTCCAACTTTAAAGAAATAGAAATATTATGTATAAAACCTCATTGAGAACAACTTTTTTTTTTACTTTCTTATTATTGTTAAATTCCTGTATGTCAAAAAAGACTAATGGGAATAAGGAAGATTTTGATATAGTGATTTATGGCGGAACATCTTCAGGGATAGCCGGGGCTATTCAGAGTTCCAGAATGGGCAAGAGTGTCTTATTAATTGAGCCAACAAATAGAATAGGTGGGCTTTCCACTGGCGGCCTGGGACAAACTGATATAGGGAATAAACAAGCTATTGGAGGCATTAGCCGGGAATTTTACCAGAATGTTAAAAAATATTATGATGATCCTGATAACTGGAATTGGCAAAGAGCAGAAGAATATAGGGATGGAGGCCAAACGCGTACAGAAGAAGCGGAAGAGACAATGTGGACCTTCGAACCTGCGGCTGCCTTGCAGGTGTACCAAGATATGATAGCTGCTGAAGATATTGAGCTGGTTTACGGGAAAAGATTAAACAGGAAAAGTGGGGTCACAAAGAAAGGAACCACAATCATTCAAATCGAAATGGAAGATGGGACAATATACGGAGGAAAAATGTTTATAGATGCTACTTATGAAGGGGACTTGTTTGCTGCTGCGGGAGTGGATTATCATGTTGGTCGTGAGGCCAATAGTGTTTATGGAGAAACCTATAACGGAGTGCAGCTTATGGAGGGACATCAATTTCCTGATGGAGTAGATCCATACGTGACTCCCGGGGATAAAGAAAGTGGACTGCTATGGGGCATAAGCGCTAATGAGCTGGCCGAACAGGGAAGTGGTGATGAGCTGGTGCAGGCTTATAACTTTCGTATTACTCTGACTAATGACGAAAATAATATGGTTCCAATTACAGAACCGGAAAACTACGATTCTTCTAAATATGAACTTCTTGTTCGGCTTTTTGAAGCACAACCAGAGAAAAGAAGCCTCAATAATTATTTTATCTGGAGCAGTATGCCCAATGATAAAACAGATATCAACAACAGGGGCGGTTTCTCTACTGATATGATCAACTGGAGCCATGAATATCCAGAAGCTACTTACGAAGAACGCGAAGGTATTGTTAAAGAACACGTAGATTATACTAAGGGTTTGTTATATTTTTATACCAGTGACTCTCGCGTGCCGAAAGAGCTTCAGGAAGAAATGCGCAAATGGGGCTATCCAAAAGATGAGTATATTGAGAATAATAATTGGTCGCCACAGCTGTATGTGCGCGAACCAAGACGTATGATTGGTGAATATGTTATGACTCAGGCGAACTGTGTTGGCGGGGAAGTTGTTAATGATCCTATAGGTTTGGCTGCTTACACTATGGATTCCCACAATTGTCAGCGGATCGTGGTTGATGGGCAGGTAAAAAATGAAGGAAATGTAGAAATTGGAGGTTTTCCTCCCTATCCAATTTCCTACCGCTCGATTATACCGAAGCAGGAACAAGTTGATAACTTGCTGGTGCCGGTATTACTTTCATCCAGCCATATTGCCTTTGGTTCTATTAGAATGGAACCTGTTTTTATGGTCCTGGGACAATCTGCTGCGACAGCGGCAGCCATAGCCATTGATGATCGTGTAAATGTACAGCAACTAGAATATGACAGGCTTAAAAACCAGTTGCAAAAGGATAAGCAACGATTAGATGTTAATAATTGAACTAGAAAATATTGGTCTTGAACGGGGAAATAAGTACAACCCGGACATTAGCTGTTTAAGAAAAACGGATTTTTAATTTCAATCTTATAATTACATTTTCAAATGGCATAATGGGTAATTATTAAGCATTCGGAGGTGAAATTTGGACAACAATGAATTAAATTTTTTTCGGATATTTTGATTACAAATTAAATGACATTGCTATTATTTGAAAAATTAGTCTTTCTTGCAGTTGTAGAACCTATTGAAACTAATTGACGGAGACTGATTGATTTCTGCTGAATAAAGAAGCTGATTATTAATTAATTTTTTTATAATATGAACAAAAATAAAAAGGAGAGCAACGGATTCTCCAGAAGAAAATTTCTTTCCCGTACAGCTATAGTAGCTGCAGGTATTACTATTGTTCCAAGACACGTTCTTGGAGGTGTGGGTTTTACAGCACCTAGTGATATGCTAAATGTAGCAGGTATCGGCGTCGGAGGAATGGGTAGGTCTAACCTTTCAAATATTAAAGGGCAAAATATAGTGGCCCTTT
>Ga0307486_1001403_pt1 | contig 18622 bp, 27 predicted proteins | sample CBIW02metaG_FD_203663 | JGI IMG/M metagenome (GOLD analysis project Ga0307486, IMG submission 203663) | Sea-ice brine microbial communities from Beaufort Sea near Barrow, Alaska, United States - CBIW 0.2 | ecosystem: Environmental > Aquatic > Marine > Coastal | place: USA: Alaska | collected...
GATGACGTCCTACACACTGAAAGCGCGGCTGGCAGAATTGGGTATGTTGATGTCTCACAGCCGACCCAGAGTGAGCAACGATAGCCCGTACTCAGAGTCGTAGTTCAAAACTCTGAAGTACTGCCCGCAGTGGCCTGCCAAAGGCTTTAGATCACTAACAGCGGTGCGTGAATGGATGCTGTTGTTCGAGCAGGCCTACAACGAGGAACACCTGCACAGCGGCATCAACTTCGTGGCAGTCCTGATTCTGTGTCTGGAAAGTGCCCCAAGGTGTTAATCAACAACACATTGGGGCTTCGTTGGCGAATTCCTTATCACTTCCGGCCAGGTTGACGGGTAACCCGCAGGTACGGCGTCTGCTCATCCCACCCCTCAGGGAACCGCTCCCTGGCCTCTTCATTGGAAAGCGACGGGACGATGATCACATCCTCTCCGTTTTTCCAGTCAACCGGCGTGGCAACTTTATAGTTGTCAGTCAGTTGAAGTGAATCAATAACTCGTATAATTTCGTCAACGTTGCGGCCTGTGCTGGGTGGATAAGTCAATGTCAGACGTATTTTTTTGGCGGAGTCGATAATGAAAACCGTGCGAACGGTTAACTTGGGATCGGCTTTCGGATGGATCATGCCATAAAGATTCGCGACCACCTGATCCTTGTCTGCCAGGAGGGGGTAGTTAAGCCCTATGCCCTGAGTACTCTCGATGTCTTTTGCCCAGTCGTTATGGGAGTCGAGTGGGTCGACGGAGACACCGATCAGTTTCACGCCGCGCTTGGCGAATTCATCTTTCCGCTTGGCAAAGGCACCCAGTTCAGTGGTACAGACCGGGGTATAGTCGGCAGGATGTGAGAATAATACGACCCAACTGTCGCCAAGCCATTCATGAAAATGGATGCTTCCTTCGGTGGATTCCACGGTGAAGTCGGGAGCGGTTTCTCCAAGTTGCAATGTCATCGTTTCATTCTCCTTTGCTTTGGATGTCTTTCTTTGTTCGTCAGTAAAGACGGTATCTTTAAAGTCAACTTTAAGGTCAAGGCTTTTGTTGCAGACTTTCAGTGAGTGCAGGCCGTGTTCAGTCCGGAACCTTGGCGATGGTACGGGTAAGAAGATCGACCATGGCTTGGCTGTCCCATTCCGTGGCGCCGACCAGGCGGCCGATTTCACGGCCTTCGCGATCAAGGAGCAAAGTCGTTGGGACGCCTTCTATACCAAGGGTTGCAGCAGCCAGTGTGGACGGATCAATATACATGCGAAGATGCTTGATGCTGATTTCCCGGTAGAATTTCTCAACAACACCGCGCCCCGCATGGTCAATCGACAGAGCGACCACTTCGAATTGCTCGCCCCCCAGCTGAGCCTGAAGTGCATCCAGCGTCGGCATTTCCTCACGGCAGGGCGCGCACCAGGTCGCCCAGATGTTGAGCAACACCACTTTGTCGTGAAAATCTGCCAGCGTTAAAGCCTTGCCTTTTTTGTCTTCAAATGCCAGCTCGGGCAGATTCCGGGGTGTTTCCCAGATTAGAAAACCCTGGGGGCCGACCGACGCTGGAACTTCCCCCGCAGTCGAAACGGCAGGGGTTAATGTAATAGAAAAAGCGAGCATTGCCGCCAGTACCCAGGCTACAGGTGTAGGTTGCTGCCACATCAATGGTTGCTCCCGTTAATGGTTGTCGGTCTCCTGCCTCGTTGCTGTCCACAGGGACTACTCACTCTGCATCAGGCCTTCGATACGCCCATGCAGTCGGCTCCAGAACCCATCATCGGCTGCGGCATTGGGGCCTATGGCAATGGCCTTGAGATAGGTCACCAGATGTTCAGGCTGAAATTTCAAACCGTGAAAGCGGGCACGCATCCGCCCCTGCGGATCGATCACGTGAGTGACTACACCATGTACCTGGACTCCGTCACCCGTGTCCGTGAATCGAACGCCGTAAGCTTGGGCAAGCTCCGACGTCAACCCTGGCGATTCGTCCCTGGCCCGGTAGAGAAAGTGCCAGTTGCCAGGGTTGAGGTCGAAGTTCTCGCCGTAAGCGCGCATGTTTTCCCGGGTCCCAGCGACATCTTCACGATCAGAGGCAATGGTGATGAAGACCACCTCTTCGCTCAGCCCTTCGTCTTCAACCCCGGTCTGCAACTGCCGGATCAGGTTCATGTGCAAAGGGCAGGCCTCAGTGCAACGCGTGTAGAGATAATTGAGCACAACGGTTTTGCCTTTTAAATTCACCAGGGAGACGGTGTTACCGTCGCTGTCGGTCAGCTCAAACGGAGGGGCCGGTCGGTCGACAAACTGGGCATAGCGTTCTTTTTCATTTAACGACGCTTCGACATCCTCCATGGAATGGGCATAAGCCTTGAGGCTTCCCAGAGCGACCATGGAAATCAGGAATACTCTTATTATGCTGTTCACAGTGGTTCTCCGTTTGATTCCTTTTTGTAAGGAACTTATGGGGTCATTGTATGTTGGTATCGTCCAGATTCAGGGTAAGAGGCAGGTCAGCCGGTGCCAGGCAAACGCCTTCGTCACTGCAGGCCTGTACCCGCACCGTCATGTCGAGCTTACCCGCCTCCCGCAACATGGCTGTCTGCTTTTCGTCGGGTAGTAACCGAATACTCGCGTCGTCGTCGTAAACCTCAAGAGCAGTATCACCAAGCGTAATGTCGCTGACCCGGCCACGCGGATACTGGGTCGGAATTTCAAGTGACTGGCCGTTAACCGAGGAACTCGCGACCGTGGGAATCAGGAACTCCATGGACGCCGGGTTGGCGTTCACGTGCCAGCCCGGTTCAATGTCCAGTGCCAAAACAATTTCCCCGGCATCACCAGTCAGTGCTTTATTCTCTCCAACAACTTTCAGGCGCACCTTATCGGAAGAATTCGCCAACCCCGTCCGGGCAGCCGTTGCCGGGCCTTCAGAGCTGGCTGGTGCCGTCTGGGTAGTGCTGGTGGTGCTTCCGGGATTGGTATCGATCAACATGAATGCGGCTGTGCCCGCGATCAGTAAAACCGCTACGCCAGCCAGCCATGCTTTGGGTCGGGTCACCATGCTTCATCTCCAGTGTCTAACGTTGTGAGTTTTCGGTGCGGTTGATAGCTTCGACCAGGCTGTCGGTGTCAAAGAGCCCCGTGAAACGGGCGATAACGGTGCCATCGCCGTCAATAACCGCCGCAAAAGGTAAAGCCTGCCCACCGGTCGCGGTTAACAATGCGTCCTTTTCAGGGTCACTTGCTGTCACATCCACCTGGATCGGCACCATGTTGGCGCGCCGCACGGCTTCGGCCACAGCGGGCTCCCGATACACCGTGCGTTCCAGTACTTTGCAGTTAATGCACCAGTCCGCGGTGAACTCCAGTAAATGGGGCTCACCCCGGGCTTTTGTTTCCGTCAGAAGCTCCAGTGAGTAGGGTTGCCAGACAAGCCCGCCCTCGCCGTTCTCCGCGGAGGATGCGAATACCAGCACCGTTGTAAGCGCAAGGCCTGCTGCCGTCGCGGCGATCAGACGCACGGCGCCGTTACCCTGGATGAAGCGGCGGATGCCCCAACCCAGGACCAGTGCCAGCCAGGCCCACCATAGCCATGGGTAAACCGCTTTGGGGACCAGGCTCGCGCTGAAAAAGACAGCTGCGGCCAGCAAAACCAGCGCGAGTACTTCACGAATGGCCAGGGTCCAGGGACCCGCTTTGGGCAATCGACTCAGCCATTCGGGCTTGAGCATCAGTACCGCGTAGGGTAATGACAGCCCCAGCCCGATACTGCCGAATATCCCCATGATCACCGGCTCCGGCTGGGTAACGGCAAATGCCAGAACTCCGCCCAGGAAAGGACCGGCGCAAGGTGCGGCCAAAATGGCGCTCAACAGCCCCGATACGAATGCCTCAAAGTAACGCCGACCATGGGCCGAGGCGGCAAACGCGGGGACCGGGATGGGCAGATCCAGCCAGGTGACCAGCGCAAACCCGACCATCACCGCAACCAGGACGGCCACGAATACCGTCGACTGAAACAGCGTGCCCCAATTCCACTGCAGCAGTGCGGTCAGGCCGCCCAGCGTCAGGAAAAAAGTCAGTGTTCCGGCCGTGAACGCCAGCGCAGCCAGCACACGGTGTGATCGCTGGCTGCCGGCCTCCCGCAGGATGGTCCGGACCTTGATGGGAATCGCGGGCAGAACGCAAGGCGTCAGGTTGAGTAGCAAACCTGCCACAACTGCCATCACGATCTGGCCCGCGATAAGTAACGAGGGAAGCTGATCCATTACTCAGCGATTCCCAGCGCCCTTGCCAAACAAAATTTCATAACAGGTAGGCTCCCATCTTTATGTGTTAGGTAGTAGAAAACTGCTTGAACTATCCAAAGAGTCTGAATCCGGTTTTTACTGCTGGAACGCGTTCTTGCGCCCCCCGCGTCGGGCCAAAAGCAGCTTCGCAACAATCGGCAACAGGGTAATGCCGCTGACGAGAATCAGGATTATCGTCACCAGTCCGGATTCAGTTGCCATAAGCAAGTCGCCAAACATTGTGATCAGATAGGCCGCCGGAATAACACCGGCCAGAGTGGCGACCACGAAGCGCCAGAAAGCGAGCGGTGTCAGACCCGCTGCGTAGCTGACCGCATCAAAGGAGATAAAGGGTACTAGCCTTGATGCAAAAACAACCAGCATCAATGCGCCCTGGGAGCGGTCCTTATCCAGCCACTCCAATACGGGGCGAATCCGCCTCCAGCGATGAACAAAGTCGTATCCCATTGAGCGGGCGATGGCAAAGGCTATCAGAGCCCCCGCCTCGGCACCGACTACCACGAACACTGTCCCCCACAGGGAGCCATAAACGGCGCCAGCGACCATCGCGATCGGGCCACTGGGAATCGGGCTCAGGACGATGGCCATGATCATCAGGCCGACGATGCCCACCGGCCCCCAATAGCCGAGTTGATCTATCCATTCCCGCAGCGCAACTTTGTTGGTCACTGTGGCCAGCGCCCCAGTCTCCAGCATGATCCAGTAGGTCGCGGCCAGAACAACCAACAGAAGCAGAACCCCCGCAACTTTTACTGTTGCATTCAGTCGTTCCCCATTACTTGCCGTGGGTTCCCGGTACATTTCATGCTCCAGAGTGGTATTCATTATCCCCTCTGACGTTCTTCCTCACGCTTCCAGAATCATCTTTGTTTCGGGAAAAAAGGTACTTGGCAAGGGCGGCGACGCCAAGCACAAGGGCGACGATGAGCAAAAGGGATATCAATCCCATTCCCGCCATTCCAAACATGCATGCCTCACTTGTCATCATGTCAATCTCCTGGTTCCTTGTACTGGGTCTTTTATGAGACGCTAGCTTGCGCTGCTCCGCTTTCGCTTACGTTGCTTGCCGCAGAGCCTCTGCTATCGGATTTGAACCGGCCAAGCCGGAGGGAGTTGGTCACCACAAATACGCTGGAAAGGCTCATTGCGCCGGCGGCCAGCATGGGGTTAAGCAGGTAGCCGGTAAACGGGAAAAGAACGCCCGCTGCCACCGGGATAAGTGCCAGGTTGTACCCGTAGGCCCAGGCAAAATTGCCGAGGATCGTTTTACGAGTGCGTCGGGAAAGCGCGGCAGCATCCACGATTCCCCGAAGGTCGCCGCGCATCAGAACCACGTCGCCGGCCTCGATCGCAATATCAGTACCCGTGCCAATGGCAATACCCACATCGGCCTGGGCCAATGCCGGGGCATCGTTGATGCCGTCACCCACGAAAGCAACCCGCGCACCTTCTGCCTGCAGTCGCTTTACTTCTGCCGCTTTCTGGTCCGGCAATACCTCAGCAAGCACCCGTTCGATACCCGCCTGCCGAGCGATGGCCTCGGCGGTAGCGCGATTGTCACCGGTGAGCATGGCCACACTCAGCCCTGCGGCCTTAAGCGCAGCAATCGCCTCCAACGAACCATCCTTAAGCGGATCGGCCACCGCAATCAGCGCGGCGAGGTTGCCGTCGACGGCAACATAAAGCGGGCTTTTCGCCTTTTCAGCGAGTGACACCGCGCTGTCGGCCACGTTGGCCAAATCGATACCAAGGCGGCGCATATAACGGTCCGCGCCCACATTGATCCTGTGCCCGGCGACCTGTGCCTGGATCCCGTAGCCCGGCTCTGCCTGGAAATCACTGACCGCTGGCAACTTGAGTCCTCGATCCCTGGCGCCCTTGACGATGGCTTCCCCAATGGGATGTTCGCTCTCGGTTTCCACAGCCGCGACCCAAGCTAACACCTCATCCTCACGGCCTTGCACCAGAATGAAATCTGTCAGCTCAGGCCGGCCCCGGGTCAGGGTGCCGGTCTTGTCGAGGACGATGGTGTCCATCCGAGCCAGTGTCTCCAGGGCCGCCCCTTTGCGGAACAGCACGCCCATTTCGGCGCCCTTGCCCGTTCCGACCATAATGGCCGTCGGCGTGGCCAGCCCCATCGCGCAGGGGCAGGCGATCAGCAGCACACTGACCGTTGTGACGAAGGCAAAGGACAGTGATGGAGCAGGCCCGAAGCTGAACCAGGTGATGAACGTCAGGATCGCAAGCAGGATCACAACAGGTACAAAAACCCCGGCGATCCTGTCAGCCAACGCCTGAATCGGGGGCTTATCGGCCTGGGCCGATTCCACCATACTAATGATCTGCGCAAGAACGGTGTCCGCGCCCACCCGGGTAGCCCGAAACGTCAGTGAACCATTCTTGTTGATGGTTCCACCCACCAGTTCGGCGTCTTGCTGCTTGGCGACCGGCACAGGCTCGCCGCTGATCATGGACTCGTCCACGTAGGACTGCCCCTCTTCGACCACGCCATCAACAGGAACGCGTTCGCCCGGGCGGACCTGGATACGGTCGTCAGGCACTACCGCTTCAATCGGAACCTCGATGGCTTCCCCGTCCCGAATGACACGGGCGGTCTTGGCCTGCAGTTGCAGAAGCTTTTTGATCGCCTCCGACGTCCGGCCTTTGGCGATGTGCTCGAAGTAGCGCCCCAGCAAAATGAGCGTCACGATCACCGCCGCCGCCTCGAAATAGCTCTCGGCCGTGCCAGCGGGAAAAAATCCGGGAACCAGCAATGCTGCAACAGAGTAGAAATACGCGGCGCTGGAGCCGATCATCACCAGCGTGTTCATGCCAGGGTTGGCATGGCGCAGTTCGGCGTATCCGGACCGGAAGAACCGCGACCCGGCGTAAAACAGCACCGGTGTGGTCAGGAGCCATTCAATAGCCATCCAGCCACGATGAGACAAGACACTGCCGTAGATAGCCTCAAGAGCAGGAATCATCTTGCCCATCGCAATAAGAACCACCGGGATGGTCAGTGCCGCAGCAAAGATCACTTTCCGGCGAAGGTCATTGCCCTCCTTGTCCTGCTCCTCGGCTTGAGCGCTGGTATCCGGCTCCCGAGGTTCATAACCGGCGTCCCGGATGGCCTGATGAATTCGCGGCAGCGACAGGGTGTTCGACAGGAACTCCACAATGGCTTTCTCGGTGGTCAGATTGACACTGGCCTTGATCATACCAGGCTGCTTGTTCAGTGCTTGCTCAATCCGAGACACACAGGAGCCGCAGGTCATGCCGGTAACGGGAATTTCCGCAGACTTTACCCGTGGCTGATAACCCGCATCCTGAATTGATTTGACCAGGGCAACTGGAGATGCGGGCTGATCAAATTCCACAGTAGCTTTTTTAGTGGCCAGGTTGACCTGGGCTGCCGAGACACCGAGCTGAGTCGTGAGAGCCCGCCCAATGCGACCTACGCACGAAGCGCAAGACATTCCTTCAATACGAATCTCTATTTTTTGCATCCTGACTTTGCTCCTCCACGGAACCAATCCAGCATGTTGTGGATAGGTTCGTCCTAACGATAAAAGGGCGTACTACCTTTCGTGGGCAATGGCCTCGACGATCGGGCAACCGTCCATTGGCCCCTCCCCTGAACATTCCTCCAGAGTTTTTGACAAAACCGCCTCGATACGCGAGAGACTCTGGATCTGGTGTCGGATCTTTTCCAGTTGCTCACTCGCAATACGCTTGGCCTCTGCACGATCACCATTGGCATCCTGAAGCATCAGGAGTTCACGAATCTCGTCAAGAGTGAAACCCCATTGTTTGGCATGGATGATGAACTGCAGCCTGGCGACCGCATCCTCGGGGTAACGGCGATAATTGGATTGGGTTCGCGCGGGTTTGGGCATGAGATTTTCCCGCTCGTAAAAGCGAATCGCATGACTGGCCACGCCGCTTTGGGCAGAGAGTTCGCCGATATTGAAGGTTTTCATTCATTCACCTTAAGCTGAGTCATCAATCACTGTTCGTAACCATAACCTTGAAGTGAACTTTAAGGTCAAGGGATTTTTGAACGACTCGTCATTGCAAAATCCGAACAGGTGCTCAAGACTCATTCGACACGCTTTTTATTTCATGAACGGCTAAGAACCCGGAGACACTGCGATGAAGATTTTTGAGAAGCTATTTATTTTAATGATGGGGCTTGTCCTGCCACTCTTCGCTCTTGCTGAGGGGCCCGGGGGCATGATGAGCGGCAACATGATGTAAGGCATGGGCGGTATGGTTATATTCATGATGATTATCATGATTCTTCTAGTTGTGCTTCTGATTCTTGCGATTCTGTCGCTGATCAAATACCTGAGAAACAAGTGATGAGCTTGAAAAGAGTCCGCCGGCGCACAGTACTTCAGGCCATGGCGGGTACTGGATTTCTTCTCACGCTGTCGCCGGGATTTCTGCTTGCGGGTTGTGATGGTGGGGTAAGAGCGACTGAATCGGGAACGCTCGGCCGTGATTCCGAAGAATACGATGTTGAACTGAATCTTCATGCCACACCCGACTCGGTGTCCATACTTCCAGTCGCGCCCAGTGAGGTGTGGCGCTACAGGGCGGAATTGCTCAAAGGCCCGGAAAGCACCGTCTCCGAAAACCCTGACAGCTACCTGGGCCCAACGATCCGGCTACGCCGCGGCCAGACAGTGAAAATTCATGTTCACGAAGACACCGGGATGATGCGTTATTTTCAGGTACAAAGCTAAGCGCCAGGATTCCCTCGACAATCATAGCGCGCATTCAGCTTCAGAATGTTCTCGTCGAGTGGGCAGCACCCGAAACTTTGGGCTGAGGCGTCACCGACTGCGCGTCACCGGCCTCGCTCGTCAGCTCAATCGCGGTCACCGAACCCGACTTGTCCTTACATTTCATCATGCACAATCCAAGACCACACATGATCAGACACGGCAGGAGGCTGATCAGTATGGGAGCGAGCCCAAACAACACCAATTGTTCCCAGCCAAAGGTAAGTCCAGCGATGACCCCGATAGCGCCAAACAACCACCAACGCCGTGGCCCGGTCAGCAACCCCCTCAGCCCCCCCTGAACCGGCATCCGAATTCGTCTTACCCTTGTCCTCACAGCTCGTCTTGTTACCGCAGCTCATTATGGCCCCTCTTTTTAAACGTGGTCGTTGTTGATTGCTCACATTCACCGCTGACGCGGCACACAGCCTTGTAGTTGAGCATTTCGGAAAAACATAACGTTGAAGCAAGGTTCAAGGTCAAGCGTTTTATCAGAAACGCCAGAATGAAGTTCCCTCGCTACTTCGGATACTGTGGTAATGGTGTCACTGAAATAAAAAACTGCTAGGATTTGGTGAACTACAAGACGGCCTGTGTGTCACAGCCTCGAACCTTCACAGCTTGGTGCTTGAAACTAGAATGACCGCAACGACCCGCCAATTCATTTCCGCGCTGCTATCACTGCTTCTGGTGATAAGCGGTCCGGCGTTGGCTATGTCCAAAATAGCGGACAGCCAGGCGGGTGTTGAGATGGCAGATTGTGGTTCCATGATGATGGCCCAGGCTGAAAACGCCAGTTCCTCATCAGACACTGAAAGTAATTGTGTTTCAGCCCCTGATATGGCCTGCCCGAGCACCAGTGGGCTAAGCAAATGCGGCGTCAGCGTCAGCTTTGCCCTCTTACCGGGGAGTTCCATAGGTTTTACCGATACCGGCTCCCAACCGGTATTGACGGCCCGCGCGGCCCTTTATCAGGACCCGTTCCTGGCTTCTATTACGCCCCCTCCAGAACATCACTCCTGAGTTGTAACCCGGATTTTGCCGATCGCGGCAAAGTCATTAACGTTATTTCTTACAACGATTTTGTAAAAAGCTCCGTGCTTTTATTCATCACGGATCTTTAACTGGAGTGAACCAAATGCGCAATTCAAAAATCAAGCTCGCAATCACAGCAATTTTTCTGGCCGGTACCATTGGCACCTTCTCTGTAGTTGCCCATGAGGGTGAAGAAAAAGGCATGATGTCCTCGGAAGGCATGCAGGGAATGGACGGCATGATGGGAATGATGAACATGATGTCTGACATGTCTCCAGAAGATCGTAAAGCCATGACCGATGCCTGCATGAAAATGATGCAGAGCCAAGGCAGCGACCACATGGACGGCGGCAAGAAGGATAAAGACGCCGAAGCCAGCTAAGGGTTCGGGCAACGCCCCGAACTGACATCCATTGCCCGGGGAAGCCAAGGCGACCCCGGGCCTTGCGTTGCTCATTACCGAATCTAATCAAGGATTATCATGAAAACCAAAAAACTTGCCCTGTATACGGGTGTGACCGCCATCGTTTTAGCCGCCGGTGGTGCCATGCTGACAATCCAGGCCAACGAGCCCGCCGGGGCATCAGCCCCCATGGTCTCAACTGGCGCGGCTGGCCCAGCCATCACAATCTATAAGAGCCCCAGTTGCAGCTGCTGCCAAGCCTGGGCGGAGCACCTCGATGCCAATGGCTTTGAGACCGCCATTGTAGAAACCGACAACCTTAATGCGATCAAGCAGCAATATGACGTGCCGCGTGAAATGGCCTCCTGCCACACCGCGTTGATCGGTGACCTGGTAATTGAGGGGCATGTGCCGGCAGATGACATTGTCGCTTACCTGGAAAATCCTCAGTTCAATACAGTAGGGCTTTCGGTGCCCGGCATGGTCCAGGGCAGCCCCGGTATGGAAACCGGCAAGAAGGAGGATTACCAGGTCATCGCCTTCAGTGCCAACGGTCAGCAAAGTGTGTTCCGCGAACACAAAGATTATTGAGGCTGGTCCCATGAGAGAGATTATCCATTCTTTGACCAGCGCGGCCTGGGGGTTTTGCGTGCTCACGCTGGCAATACTAATGCCAGCGCTGGCTCAGCCTGCAAACGCCGCCCAACCAGTGAAGGCCCTGACGATCAGCTCGTCAGGGGCCCTTTTGGTCCTGCGCGACAGTGGCCTACTTGCCATTGAAGGCGACACGTCCACCGAGATTGCGCTACCGGCGATTGATCAGGAAGCTCAGGCCACTTCCCTGGCCAAAGGGGCGGATGGAAACCTCTACCTGGCGGGTCCGGGCCTGGGCGTATGGCGCTACGACAGTTCCGGTGAGAGCTGGCAGTCTCTCAGCGACACTCTACCGAACCTCGGCGTTACTGCTATGGCCGCCCACGCTACACAGCCCGAAACGCTTTACGCGTATCTTGGGAATGACGGCATGTTCCGGTCCAGGGACGGTGGAGCCGAGTGGGTGAAAGTGGACAGCGGTCCCCAGGAAACTGTGCAGGCATTTCTGCACTCGGACATGCCCGGCAGCATGGAAAGTGGCTGGCTGTTTGCCGGTACAACACGCGGTGTCTCACGATCCATGGATTGTTTCTGCTTCTGGGGCGATGCCGGTGACCTGCGCGGTACTGTTTCCGCTATCGGCTATGATCCGGCTGCTCCGGAGAACGTCTACGCGGTGATCGAGGGGCAGCTTCATCATAGTGCTGATGGCGGCGAAACCTGGACAAGCCTGAAGACCCCCAAATCCGTAACAGCTCTTGCATTCACACCGACACAAGGACTTGTGGTGGGCACATCAAACGGGAACCTGCTTGCCCGTGGCGCCGCTGACGAGTGGACGCCTGTCCATGAATAAGTGGGTCTACTCGCTGGCTTTGCTCGCTGCGCCGGTCCTTGCCGGCGCCTCAGGCGTGCTTGGGAGCGCGCACAGTGCACCGACGGAATTCGCCCAGGGCAGACAGATTTATGAGCAATACTGCGCTGCTTGCCACGGATGGCAAGGTGAAGGCGCTGCCAACTGGAAAAAGCCGGATGAGAAGGGGGAAATGCCCCCGCCACCTCATGATGAAACCGGCCACACCTGGCGCCACAGCGATGCCATGCTGTTCAAGATGATTGCCGAGGGGTGGCGATACCCCTTCAATAAATCCGATCGGTTGACTATGCCGGCCTTCGAGGAGCAGATGACCGCTCAGGAGATCCAGTCAGTCATTGGTTACCTGAAAACGCTCTGGACGGATGAACAGCGGGAGTACCAAAAGACAGAAAGCCAGTAGTCCTGCCCGGCTTGCCCGGAAAACCTCTGATTTTGGAGTTCTTAAATGCCAGATCTTGCAACCTGGGGCATCCTGGCCGCATTTTTGGGCGGCCTGGTGTCCTTTTTCTCACCTTGTACACTGCCCCTCGTACCTGGATATTTGTCCGTCGTTACCGGCGGAGCGGTGAATGAAACCTCCAATCGTCTGAAAGCATTGTGGCTGAGCTTTTGTTTTGTGCTCGGGTTCAGCGTGATTTTTGTTGCGCTGGGGGCAAGCGCCAGTCTCTTGGGGCAGTGGCTGATGGCCTACCGACAGGAAGCTAACATGGTCGCAGGGGCGCTGATTGTGCTGATGGGCCTGTTCATGCTGGGCTGGTGGAGCATGCCTTCGCTGCAACGGGATTGGCGCCTGGGGCAAACGCTGCAAGGTGGTCGCCCCACGGCAGCCTTTTTGCTGGGCGTGGCGTTCGCTGTCGGCTGGACGCCCTGCATCGGTCCCATACTCGGAGCCATACTGGCCCTAAGCTCCACCCACGCCGATGCCGAAACGGGCATGTTATATCTTGCGGTGTATTCGCTGGGCCTGGCGCTGCCATTCCTCGGAACAGCGCTGTTCATTGAGCACTTTCGCGAGCGAGTGCGCTGGCTCAGTCGTTGGAGCCGGCTGTTGAGAGCACTGGCAGGCTTGGTGCTGGTTTTCATGGGTGTGCTGGTGTTAACCGGCCAGATGACCCGATTAACCCTCTGGATGATTGACCTGTTTCCGGCACTCGCTCGCCTAGGATGACCGACTTACTCTGTGGCCAATAGACTTTATCAGAGGCTCCCTAAGTATACTGAGCTATCAGGTCAGGCGTTTTCTAGAAGGTTTTCCCAAATAGAAAACAGCCGGGGTTGCCCCCTCTATCAACCTGAGGCACTGTCGTGACCGATACACTGCTTGCTAACGAACCACTCATCCGGATCGGCTTTTTCCTCTCAGTGCTAACCGTAATGGCCGCATGGGAAGCGGTTGCGGCACGCCGCCGTCAGCGAATCAGCCGCCTGACCCGGTGGCCCAATAACCTGTCGATTGTTGTACTGGACACACTGGCTGTGCGGCTGGTGTTTCCGTTAGCAGCGGTTGGTGCTGCCTATATGGCATCGAAAAACGGTTGGGGATTGCTGAATATTGTCACCTTGCCAGGCTGGCTTGCAGTGATTATCGCCGTACTGATGCTAGATGCCGCCATCTACTTCCAGCACCGGCTGTTCCACACAGTGCCTTGGCTCTGGCGCCTGCACCGGATGCACCATGCAGACCTGGAGTTCGACGTGACCACCGGCCTGCGCTTCCATCCCATCGAGATAGTTCTGTCTATGGCCATCAAGCTGACCATGGTTCTGGCGTTGGGCGCCCCTGCATTGGCGATGGTGATCTTCGAGGTATTGCTGAACGCAACCTCCATGTTCAATCATGGCAATGTCCGGCTGCCTCTGTGGCTCGACAAACGCTTGCGGTTGGTTGTGGTGACACCGGACATGCACCGGGTCCATCATTCGGTTATCGTCCGGGAAACCAACAGCAACTTCGGCTTCAACTTGCCCTGGTGGGACCGCCTGTTCGGGACCTATCGGGATCAGCCGGAAAAGGGCCATCTGGGTATGACCATTGGTATCGAGGATTTTCGCACAGAGCAGGATCTGCGGCTGGACCGGATGCTAATTCAGCCATTCAGGTAAATTGCGCTTTACGATGGCACTGCGGTCCTCGATGCAGAATCCCAGCACAGCATGTGCATTAGACTAACGTCCCTCGTAATGCTCCGGGCACACAGCTGGCCCCCTCTACCACGGTCAGGTATGAAAGCCGTTGATCTTCCGAAATTCATCGCTTTGCTGCGATGACGATGTGCCGTGCGTCCAGGGTAGCTCCTTCGACCTCCAGCGCGTTGCGGCCCGTAAAACTCGCTCGTCCTTATCTAGATACGAAAAGAATGGGGTGGACAGAAAAGCCTGCTCGTTCGGCCACCGCCGATTTTAACTTAAGGCCGGTTTAAAGTGTTCGATTCCACGCGCCGCCTTGGTCAGTACTTGGATGCAGCGATGCAGCGATGCATCGCAGCTCTTTTAGCAGCAATCGTGTTTTGTATTTGCCCTTCGACGGCTCGGCACTGCCGTTCGTCTCCGCTGTCCAGCGCCTGTATAAACTCGGTAATCTCGGGGAGACCGAGACCGGCTTCACGACAGGAGCAGATCAACTTCAGCCGTTCCAGGCAGCCGTCATCGAATAAGCGAAAACCAGCTTGGGTAGTACTACAGGCGTACACCAATCGCATATCCAGATAAGTCCGGATCTGATGCACAGACAGGCCACAAAGACGGGCCGCCTCGGAAATGACGTAGCCTTCTGTTTGTGGCCCCGGCCCACGTTCAAGGCTGGATTTTACCATTCGAGTGTTTACCGTCATGCTAATGGCTCCTTGCCCTGTCGAGATGCGAAGAAGAGGACGTCGCAACAAAAGGCACTTCGAATGTCTCCCTCTGCGGCCACCGATACTAAAGAGATGACCGCGTCCTCCGGCTGGAGCGAAAGCACCCCCTGTGGCGTAACCGTCAAGGTGACCGGTTTGTTGGTATGCGGACAACGCGATTGAACCTGCGCACGTTCGTCAATGACGGTTGGAAACATCAAGGCATCGAGTGCACACCAGGTGTAGAGTGGCTGATCGTTTACGACAAACGCATGCGGCGTTTCACGCAGTGTGACGCCGTAGCCGATCAGCCGTCCCTGGCCGTCATACTCGATGGTTCCGCAAGGCAGTTTTTCCAGCACCAATATTGCCTCATCAGTCGTCCAGTTGAGCGACTTCGCGAGCCGCTCAACAGTGACCGGTTGTCCCAGGGCAAGCTCGCGCAACAACGTCACATGAACCGCGGCTTCCCTTTCTCCGGTCAGACCTAGCCGTTCCACGATTTGACGGATGTCATTCATGGGCGTCGCCGTTCTATCCCGCGCAACAGGACAGCTGGCTGACGTCTTTGGTAAAGGTCTGGGCGCACAGCTTGAGTCCCTCTACCATCGTCAGGTAGGGAAACAACTCATTCGCAATGTCGTTAACGGTCATGCGTGCGCGCAAGGCCATCACAGCAGTCTGAATCAGTTCACCGGCCTCCCCTGCCACGGCCTGAACACCCAGTAATCGCCCGCTTTCACCCTCCGCGACGATCTTGATGAAGCCCCCGGTATCGAAGTTAACCAACGCCCGTGGCACGTTATCGAGGCTCAGGGTGCGGCTGTCGGTGTCATATCCCTGAGCTGCAGCGTCTGCCTCGGACAGACCGACGGTGGCAACTTGCGGATCAGTAAAAATCACCGCAGGCATGGCACTGAGGTCGAGGCTGGCGTCACCGTCAGTCATATTGATGGCGGCCCGGCTACCACCGGCGGCGGCCACGTAGACAAACTGGGGCTGATCGGTACAATCGCCCGCGGCATAGATGCCCGGCGCAGTGGTTTGCAGGTGTTTGTCGATTCGGATCGCGCCGCTCTCGGTCGCAACGCCAATGACTTCGAGGTTCAGATTTTCGGTATTGGGTGTGCGACCACTGGCGACCAGCAGTTGCTCCGCCTGCAACGTGCCGTTGTTAGTCTGCAGGGTAAACAACCTACCGTCGTGGCTCACCTCGCTGGCCTGGGTCTGCTTGAGTACTTCAATGCCCTCGCGACGGAAGACCGCTTCCACCGCCTCACCTACCGCCGGATCTTCCTGTGACAGCACTCGGCTGCGGGCCAGAACAGTGACCTGGCTGCCGAGGCGTGCAAAGGCCTGTGCCAGCTCGATGGCCACCACCGAGGCACCGATTACGACGAGGCGCTCGGGAATGTGATCCAGTTCCAGCGCACTGGTGGACGTGAGATAGGGAGTCTCGGACAGCCCCGGAACGGGTGGTTCGGCGGGTCTTGCGCCCGTGCCGATAAAGGCCCGGTCAAAGCTCACCGTCTGTTCGCCGCCGGCGTTGAGCGTAACCGTCAGCGTTCGCTCATCCACGAACCGCGCCTCGCCCTTGAGGACGGTAATCGCGGCATTGTCATTGAGAATATTCTGGTACTTGGACTCGCGCAGTTCCTCCACTCGTCCCTGTTGCTGAGCAAGCAGCGCCGGACGATTCACCACCGGCGCCTGGGCGCTCAGGCCCTCATCAAACGGGCTTTCCTGGCGAAGGTGTGCGATGTGAGCCGCCCGAATCATGATTTTAGAGGGCACACAGCCAATGTTGACGCAGGTTCCGCCAATGGTGCCGCGCTCAATCAACGTCACGCGGGCACCGCGTTCAGTCGCTTTCAGGGCTGCAGCCATGGCACTACCGCCGCTGCCAATCACAGCAATGTGCAGGTTGTTGTCACTCATATACGTTACTCCTTGATAGTAGATGGGCTATTGCAGCAGGCGTCGTGTTTCTTCTTGCGCCAAAAGGCATAGCAGGTCAGGCCAATAAATAAGACCAGTGCGGGCAACAGCACGTAGTCGAGATAACCGGTCAGGGCAGCCAGGCCTAACGTTCCTAGCAAAACCACCAATATCGGCGTAAAACAGCAAAGCGCGACCAGCACAGTGCCAATGACACTCACCCGCAACAGGGTTTTGGGATTTCGCATGGTTACTCCTGTTTTGCCCCAGTCTGTTTCAGCGTGGACGGATAGCCCGCGTTAGACGTGGCTTGAGTCAGTGCCTCAACGGAAGTTTTCGTATCGTCGAAGGTGACCGTCGCATCACGTTCTTCATAACGGACATCGACAGAGCTCACCCCGTCGACCCGGTTGAGAGCGGCTTTAACAGTGAACGGACAGGCCGAGCAGGTCATGCCTGGGACGGACAAGGTGACCGTTTGTTGTGCCGCCAGGGCGGGCAAGCTAACCAACAGGAATAACGCAGTGGCAATCAGTGATTTTTTCATGGTGTAGTGCCTCTCAGTAAAATAGGGGTAAGACGAACGGGAAAGCCAGCGCAGTCAGAATGAGCAGCGCGACGATCCAGAAAACGACCTTGTAGGCCATGCGCACTTGCGGTACCGCGCAAACATCGCCCGGCTGACAGGCCCCGGCAGGTCGGTATATCTGACGCCAGGCAAAGACCATTGCCACCAGTGCCGCACCGATGAACCAGGGCCGGTAGGGTTCCAGGGCTGCCAGATTGCCGATCCAGGCGCCTGAAATGCCCAGCGTGATTAAGATCAGGGGGCCGAGGCAGCAGGCGGATGCCAGAATGGCGGCGACGCCTCCTGCAAACAGCGAACCGCGACCGGTTTTGGACTCTGACATTGCAATGGCTCCTTTCATGAAATGGGTGACTAAGATAAGGTTACTCCCGTAGTCAGCTACGGAATCAAGCATTATGTCCAAAAAACGACGTTCAATGACCATCGGCGCCCTGGCCAAGGCCGCCGGTATGGGGGTGGAAACCATCCGTTATTACCAGCGGCGGGGGTTGGTGGCAGAACCTGAAAAGCCCTATGGGAGCATTCGTCATTACGACGACCAGGCCTTGGCACGTCTTCACTTCATTCGGACGGCCCAATGGCTGGGATTCAGCCTGGATGAAATCGGGGGACTGCTGACGCTGCAGGACGGTACCTATTGCGATGAAGCACGGGTATTGGGCGAGCAAAAACTAGCCAGTGTGCGGGGGAAAATTTCAAGCCTGCGACGCATCGAGCGTGCTCTGGACGGGTTAGTGCAGGAATGCTGCGCTCAGCGTGGGAATGTTGAATGCCCATTAATCACATCGCTGCAGGATGGACTTGAAAACACACGGCTTTTACCTGATTAAAGAACAAGACAGCCCTTGAACGGCGCGTACACAAAATTAATGGCTGAAGGGAGGTACGCTTACCTCTCCAACCAAAAGCCAGTGCCTCCCGAAAGGCGAGACACTGGGCATGGCGCGCACTCGCTCTGCGATTGACAGCTACCTTTGCTATTATTACATTTAGTTACACACTTATAGCTATTAGCGTTTTTCGCAAGGTTGGAATTCATGCTGTTCCGTCAGTTCTTCGACAAAACATCCAGCACCTACACCTATCTCATTGCGTCCGGCCGGGGTCGAGAAGCGCTCATCATCGACCCCGTAAAAGAGTCGACGGGGCCTATCTTGGGTTAATAGATCAACTTGATCTTAAGCTTGTCCGGGCGATTGATACCCACACTCATGCTGACCACATCACTGCCCTTGGTGATCTGCGTGACGCCACCCAATGCGTCACCATGATG
>Ga0307486_1001404_pt1 | contig 18621 bp, 18 predicted proteins | sample CBIW02metaG_FD_203663 | JGI IMG/M metagenome (GOLD analysis project Ga0307486, IMG submission 203663) | Sea-ice brine microbial communities from Beaufort Sea near Barrow, Alaska, United States - CBIW 0.2 | ecosystem: Environmental > Aquatic > Marine > Coastal | place: USA: Alaska | collected...
GCTTTTTGCCACCACCCTCGAAGAGCACGGCATCACGAGGAGACAGTGGCAACTGCTGAACGTGTTGTCGAAGGGCGCAGCGGGAGTCGAGCGTCTCGATATCGAGATTGCGCCGTATCTCAGCCCGTCCAGTGCCGACGTTTCAGCGGAGCAGGTTGCACACACGACCTCTCTGGAGTCTCTCACCGAACTCGTCGAAAGCGACTGGATCACGACCGACGGCACACTCTTTGAACTCACCGAGCGCGGTCGCAGTGTCGTTGAGCGGCTCACTGCTGTGATCGCCAGCGAACGCACCCGAGTTACTGCAGGTGTAAGTTCTGAGCAGTACGACACCACCGTCACCGTCCTTGAGACTATGGCGCGCAACCTGACCTCGGAAGCGGCTCCAGGGTCGACGCCGCCTGCACAGTAGGGGCGAAGGCCAGAGCGCCCGCTGCGAGCGGTGAGCAAGATACACATCTCGCGCTCCTCGTCGCGCGGCGATCCCGCGCGACTAGGCTGTCTGAGCCCCCACCCATCGCTGCAGATGACCGAGTACGAGATTGGCGTGGCTCTCCGAAGTCATGTTCGCTGGTTTCGGGAACGATTGAGTCGGGAACCCGCCCTCAATGTCACGCAGAATTGCGGAGGCGAGCGCCCTGGTATCGCCGGGTTCCACGACGTTGATGCTCGGTGCATCACGAACGCCCTTGACATCAAAGCCATATGCGTTTCGCCCGATCGCGGCCGCCTCCAGCAACACCCGTGCTAGGCCTTCCCACTTGGATGTGTGCAACAGTGCATGCGAGTTGGAAATCAATTCGCCTGAATCAGCCCGCCCCGGCAGGTGAACTCGATCTTGCAAGCCACGCTTGACGATGGCTAAAGCCACCTCATCTTCTAGAGGGCCAGAGCCTGCCATCGTCAGCCTGAAATTCGCTCCGGCTTCATTCAAGTGAACTGCGACATCCACCGCGAGCAACGGCTGCTTTCTCGTCGAGAAGTCCCCGATCCAAGCCAACTCAAGCGGGCCGTCAATTGTCGGGACAGGCGTGCGCTGGAATCGTTCGGTTGGTACGCCAACTCCGTATGGGAGCTTCGCAACTAGATCCGAACCGAGGTGTCGAGCAAGCCATGCCTCATCTTCAGAGTTCGAGACGATGGCAGCGCGAGTGTTTCGGAGTAGCAGCCGCTCGATGGTTTTCCACACCGGGGAGAATTCGCCGTTGTGTGTCCAGTGCAGTCCGTGGCAGAAATACACAATCGGTACTTTCTGCTTCCGAAGACGCACGAGCGCGGATGCTGTAGCGGTGTTGGTGAGCACCACATCTAGGGAGCGCTCGTCGATCCATTTCGCTAAGGACGCCGATGCCTTAAAGTTACTCAAACTAGGAGACTGCGTCACGCCGTCTATGACGTCCGACGGCATCAACTTGGCAGGATCCCCCGCTGCGGCGAAAACCTGCGCGCCTTGAGCTTCCCACTCTCTAGAGAGTTCCGGGAAGAACGCGTCCAGCGTGCGACCAAGGCTAGTAAGCACACCAATTCGGAGGCCGGGTGACGCATTCATACAACTGACTCCTCATACCACTCGACTGTGTGTTTGATACCTTCCTCCATACTCATCGGAGGGACCCATATCCAATCCCGCGACGAAGACCCTACCGAAACCTCGAGTGACCCCGTAAGCCGTTCCACCATTGAGCTTCTGCCCAAGACCGCGCCTGCTAAAGAAAGCAACGCGACAGGAAAGGGGACGAGCCGATTGGGCTTACCCATCGATGTATATATCTGCCGTAACAGTTCAGCGGTAGACGGGCTGACAGAGTCTCCAGCCAAAACCAGGGCGCCTCGTGCGGCAGCGACAGAACCCGCGCTCTCGAGCAGGTTGACCAAATTCCATACTGACGTCATTGTCCGGCGGTTGCGCACGCTTCCCAACGGAAGAGGAATTCCTTGTCGAGCTATTTTGAGGAGGCTGATGAAGTTGCCGCCAACACCAGGGCCATACACCAGCGGAGTTCGCACGATAACTATTTCAAGTCCCGTCTGGGCCTCAACCCTCCGCAGCGCGATCTCTGCCTCATGCTTCGAGATGCCATAAGGATCTAGCGGATGGGGCACATCTGAGACCGAGAATGGCGTGTCACTGGTCGCTTCCCCATTGACCTTGATGCTACTGAGAAAGACAAAACGAGCCACACCTTGGTCTGCAGCAGCCAGCGCCAGCTTCTCGGTACCAGCGGTGTTCACACTGCGGAACTCTGCAAGAGGATCCGTGGAGGTATCGTTCATCACATGCACTCGCGCAGCGAGGTGAATCACGCACTCGTGCCCTGTGAGTAGACCCGACCAGTCGGTATCCGGGCCAATGTCGCCAGAAACCACCTCCCGCGAACCTGCTGGCGCTGAGCCGCCCGTGCGAACTGCAGCTGTTACTTCGTGTCCTGCAGCGATTAGGTGTGGCACGAGATGTCCGCCCACAAAACCGTTGGCTCCCGTAACGAGAATTTTCATTGAGCAGTTCCTTCCTGAACAGCCGCTACCCCACGGCGTGCCACGATCGCTGTGCCGCAAACCAAGAATATTACTGCAACCAGCAATACTGCGAGAGCCGCGACTAGCCACAAACCCGGCCAGATAATGCAGACAAAGCCAGCGGCGCTCGAGAACGCGGTGAATCCACCCACGAATGCGGAGGATCGAAGATGACTGAAACCGACATCGGTTAGGCGTTGATAAAGGTGGCTCCGATGCGCCTCATACCAGCGCTCCCCGTTCCGGACGCGGCGGAAAACAGTTGACGTCGAGTCGGCCAGATAGATGGCCAGCGGCCCGACCACAGCGGGAAGCGGGATTCCGCTAGCGAAGCCCGCGACTGCGGCCGCTGCGATGCTGGCGCCAAGAAGGTAACTCCCCACATCTCCAAGGAAGGTTCCCTTCCGGAACAGATTCCAAGGAATGAAACCGAGGAATACTGCGGCGATAAGGGCACCAACACCAGCAAGCCAAATCTCGCCCGCCACCCCTCCGACCAAGGCGAAAGCTGTCCCGACGACAACGCCGTGAATGCCCGAGATGCCATCGATCCCATCCATGAAGTTGGCGACGTTGATGTAGCCTGCAAGAAAGACTGCGTACACAGGAACCAACCACAAGGCCCCCCCTGCTTCGATAGTCACCGCGATCGCCATGCCGAGCCCCAATGCGAGCTGCGCCCCAACGCGCCCCAGAATTGGTATGCCCCGAGTGTCCCTCGGCCAACCCGATAGCCGCAGCCACCACAGCCGTCCCCAATACGATGATGACCAGTGATGTCCCGCTACCAAGGCTGCCAGTGATAAGTAATAAAGTGCAACCCACCACGAAACCAACCAGCGGCGCCACGCCCATGCCCCTAGTTGCGGGAGCCGAGTGCGACGAACGTTCGTTGGGTATATCAACAACGCCCCAACGGGCGAGGAGGGGCATAAAGGCTACTGGAGCTAAAAGGCTCGCAACTAGAGCTACACCGGCTGACACATACATCATTCGGTCACAGCCGCCTCAAAATAACGTGACATTTCGCGCAGCTCAGGCACTCGGCACATCCCGGGCAGGATCTCCTTCATTCTTTTGAACAGCGACGCCGACGGTGTCGAAGTCGTGGACCTGGCAGCGCGCCTCCCACTCGGCCAGATCCAAGTCGTCCGGGTCGATTGGGTTAATTCTTGTGTGCGTGATCTTGGGATGGATCGGACGCTCGTCCAGTTCGTTAAACCCGATCAGGTCTTCGTGCAGCTTCTCGCCCGCACGCAGCCCCGTGAACACGATCTCAATGTCTTTACCGGACATCTCGATCATGCGCTTAGCGACATCAAGAATACGAATGGGCTCGCCCATGTCGAGGATCATCACCTCAGCGGGCCGACCGATGCCTCCAGCTTGCACAACTAGCTGGCAAGCCTCAGGGATAGTCATGAAGAAACGCGTCGCATCTGGGTGCGTCACTGTGAGCGGCCCGCCTGCCTCAATGAGGGAAGTGAATGCTGGCAACATAGAACCCCGGCTACCGAGAACGTTACCGAAACGCACCGAGACGTAGCGTTTGCCTGTTACTTCTGCCGCCCATGCCGTCAGTTTTTCTGTGACTCGCTTGGAATGCCCAAGCACGCTGCTCGGGTTCGCCGCTTTGTCGGTCGAGATATTGACGAAAGTTTCAACGCCCACGCTCATCGCAGCGCGAAGCACATTGACGGTGCCCAGTACGTTTGTTTTCCACGCCTCCTGCGGGTACTGCTCAAGCATCGGCAGATGTTTAAGCGCTGCCGCATGAAAGACGACCTGCGGTCGGCGCTCGTTGAAGATTTGCTGGAGGGCATCTGGATCACGAATGTCGGCGAGAACGACATCCTTGGTGTCGAGGAGGCCGCGACCGGAAATCGAGATTTGCGCGCCCTGCAAACCGGTCTCGTCACGGTCGAGCATCATGAGCTCGGCGGGGCGGAATCGCATGATCTGGCGGGACAGCTCAGATCCAATGGAGCCGCCCGCGCCTGTTACGAGCACACGACGACCTTGAATGTAGCCGGCGATCGATTCGATCTGAGTGTCGACAATCTCACGTCCGATGAGGTCATCGATTGAGATATCGCGCAGATCGCGCAATCGCGACCTGCCCCGCAAAACGTCATCGAGTGGCGGTAAGACCTTGACTTGCAGCCCGAGTTCCTGCGCAGAATCTGAGATACGTCGAAGCCGTGCAGAGTCAATACGACTAATCGCGACCACTAGGATCGTCGCGCCGGTCGCTGCAACAGCATCAGAAAGCTGGTCTCCTGTTCCCAATACATTGACTCCAGAGATCTGGAGTCGGCGCTTACGCGGGTCATCTTCAATGAGCCCCACAGGCTTGAACGGCGACAACGGGTCTGTACGCATACGCTTCACCAACCCCGTGCCGAGATAGCCTGCACCGTAAACAAGAGTGCTCTCGGCGCCGTGGACGTGCTGAATTGACTTCTCGGCGATCAACCGGCGCACGTAACGCACCCCACTCATCAGCACCAGCGCGATCGGCATTGCCAAGAAGACTGTGCTGCGTGGGATCGAGAAAGTCACGCCGAGCGCCAGAACCGGCAAGCCGACAACGACCGCGATCGACGCAGCCGTCCACACCACCGCGATTATCTCGTCGAAGCTCCCATAGGCGTGGCGCCCCCGGTAGAGATGGAATACCCATCCCGCAACGAACTGCGTCACGATGATGGCTACACACAACATGGCTAGAGACGACCATGAGATTAGTTCGAACGCGAAATCGTAGCGCAGCGACTGCGCCAACACGACTGCAACCAACCAAGCAAACGCATCAAGTACATACTTCGCCAAGACACGAGAGGTGGGGCCGCCTGAGTATGACGCCGGGCTATGGGTCGTTGCTTCAGAGTTCAGCCTATCCGGCATCCGATACCCTTCGCGTCAGCATGCTGCGCTTCTCGATCAACGATCAATTTCCAATGTTCGCCGCACGCGAGCGAACTCATGGGGCCATTCTGCCATACCGAAACCACGAGCAGGCGCACTGAGCTCGGAAAACGAGCATCTATCGTCTGACGAGGGCTGAAGACACTGCACCCAGGAGGGGAGAGAAAGTGAGGTGCTCCCGGACGGGCGACTCGGGGAAAGAAGTAAGAGGATCGACAACCGCACTCAAACAAGATGCCCTCTGAGATTCACCTAACAGTTCGGAACCAGCCTTACCCGATGCGCCTTAGCCTCCTCATGGGCCAAACCTTGAGTATTACCCTCAAAACTCGCCCGTGTTCTTCGTTAAATGAGCGAGCCAGGGGCTGACAAACTTTGTAACGGGTCAGAGAAACCAACGCGAGTGACCCCAGGATCCTTGCGCTCCGGAAAAATGAGTCCAATTGATCGCGCACACTTGCGACATTCGATATATTTCCCGCCTGAAGGCCTCACGTTGTCGAGAATGACCGAGCGACCAAGAGAGATCGCCTACTGTCCGGATCAACCACTAGACGATTACCGACGATGAAACACGCTTGCTATCGCTACGCGGCGGACAAACCTGATCGTTCCCCAAACACGTAACAGTATGTAGTTTGCTGTTGAAATTTTGCGTTCAGAATGAAGGTTTCGGTACACAGCAACTTGAGCGGTTTCCATCCTGCGAAGTTGGCTACTCAGACCCGACGAACCAAAGTGTTCCTTGAAATTGTATGCGAGAGGTAGCGGCAGGTACTGGCATTGATTCCCGTCGAGCGCTATACGTAGCCACAGATCATAATCCTCACAGAAGCGAAGCTCAGGGTTGAATCGGTGCCGGATAGATGACCTCAGGATTACTGTCGGAGTCGGGTACCAATTGCGAAAGAGCAGTTGTTGCGGGGAGAGCGTCCTGCGCGTAGGCGTGCGAAACTCTGCGACTGAACTGCTGGCGGGCGCCCATACAGCAAAGTCATGTCCAGATATCGCCGCTTTTTCCTCAAGCATCGCCGTCAGCTGTAACTCAAGTTTTTGCGGATGCCAAGCATCATCCGAATCTAGAAATGCAATATACCGTTGCGAGGAAAGTGCCCAGCCTTCGTTTCGAGCGCCAGCAGGGCCTACATTTTTCGCAAGACGTACAATCCGAACTGCAGACTGCTCCCGGTCAGTCTCCATCACCCTAATGACCTCGGCAGTGGCCAAGTCATCGCTAGCGTCGTCTACCACAATAATTTCAGCTGGTGGCCAGGTCTGTTCTAATGCAGATGTAACGGCTCGCTGCACTGTGGCCGAATCCTGGTAGCAAGGTATGACCACCGTGACCGGCGCAAAACTGGGAGTTGGAACCTTTCGAGATCGCTCTGCCATCGCTCAGTCGCCAAAGTAAATCGAATGGGCACGCTCAACGTAGGCTGATGGTGCAAATTTCGGAGTAGCACGACTATTCAAGAGCTGCAAAATTTGCTCTTTGCTTTCTTGCTCATTCGGAATCGACCTCACTCGCAATGAATCATCCTGTCCAACATCGTCACAGAAGTCAGCGCATTTTTGGTGATATTCAAGAACTGTGAACGGCACTGCGGAAAGATAGGCGCAGATCGCTGCGTGGAGCCGCACCGCGACCAAGCCGTCCAGGGAAGAAATGGCCGCCCACAGCTCGTCGACTCTGCCCGGACGATACTTGACAAAATCAACCTGCACGCCAGCACGCTCCAAAAGGCTGACCGCTCTCTCCGAAATGGCTTCATCACCGAAAACTGGATGCCCATTGAGCGAAATGACATGAACGCGATCTAAAACTCCGGAAACACTAGTCTCATCGAGAGCTCGTATGAGACCACCGACCAGCGCATCTACATCGGTCACTCCAAAATCTGGAAAGTTACACAACGCGAGACCAATGTTTCGCTCCTCAATGACGTTCTTGTTTTGTCGATGCCCCGCTAGGGGATAGAGCGATGCGAGGTCACCACCCATCCCGAACTCGAAAGGTGGTGCCAGTTCGGCACCAAGTAGTTGCGAACTGTTATCCCTGACAACAACTCTGTTGTTACTACCTAAGAAACTTGCAACATCGGCTCTATCCGAAGGCGATGCAAAGGGCCCGATCGAAACTCCGAGCGACTCAAACTGTGTTCCAGTAATTTTAGAAAGCCACCATTGGACCTTTCGGACACCACTAACCCCCCATAAGACCGAACCACCGCCCAGCACGATCAGGTCAGCTCTCATGACCGTGTATATCCCGATGGTCAACCGGTAGATTGCTCCGAGGAAGCTCGTCGACGCGAAGAGGTTTCTCTTTCGAGGAGAGGTTTGGCGAATGATGTGGACCTGATATCCCGGTAACAACTTTTCAGCTCGGGCGGCAATCACTCCGCAAAATAAGTCGTCACCAAAGTTCGACATGTCGTAATAACCAACGACAAATGCTCTCTTCTTCCGGACCATCACTTCTGCGACTTTCTACTTGAACTCTATAACCGGGGTGGCAGGTCTCTTCAGCACGATACCTGCTGCGGCAATACCTAGAACTGCTCGCGCGCTGGTTCCAACCAATACCAGCATGCCTGCGGTCTCGATACTCGAGTTGGTGGCGCTGAGGACGCCCACGATTGCGCTCAAGCCCAGCGAAACTGATCCAATCACAAGCTGGACCCCGTATTGATTTTTAGTAAGCAGTATGGCCCCAGAAACATGAATCGCTGGCAACAAGATCATCGAGACGCCGATGGGTAATAACTCGCGTGTCGATACGTAGAAATCAGGCCCGTAGACCGCCGTAATAAATTCAGCACCGTAAGCAACGGTGAGGGCACCACTCACAATTCCGCATGCCAGTAATGACAACCCAATTCGCAGCGCATAGCGCAGTAGGCTCCGATTACCTCCGGCCTTTTGGTGAAAAACGAAGGAATGCAACGTCGTCTGTTGGACAGAGCTGTAAAAGAGGTTTGCAAAAATGAGGAAATATGCGACGACTGCGAATATCCCAACTTGATTAAGCCCACTCGAAAAGCCTAGAAAGTAGATGGGCAGATACGTCAGCAACGACACCGAAGCAAACGCTAGCCCGGAGGGGACGCCTGCCCGAAGGATTCCCTTAAGATCAGCACGCGTGACCACCTTACGAGCATCGTCATTTCTTTCACGGCGAAACACTGGAGCGAAAACAAGGGCCGCGGTGGACACTGATCCGATTAGGGATCCAATCAGCGAAAGCTCAATACTGCGTGTTAACCAATATACAGACATGCCAATTGACACACTGAGTGCAGAGTTAAGCAGAGAAGTCCAGGCGATTCGCGTGATCTGGGCGCGCTTCTGAAGCGAACCGTAGGAAAGGTCTAGAAGCGAGTCGGCTGTTTTTATAAGCCCGATGACGACCAGCACGCCAAAAGAAACGCTCACAGCTCCTGCTAGGGCGAGCAATAGTGAAAATGCAACCAGACCCGCAAAAAGGCGAACAGTCAAGTAAGTTGCAAAGGGAATGGGGCGATGCAAAGTTACGAAGACGTTTCTGAGGGACATCTCGAATGCAATAAAGATTGGCGTTGCAAGAGCAAGCGCCAATGTGTACTCGCCGACGATCGACGTCCCGCCCAAAAGTGCATAGAACCACACGAGAATCCACTGTGAACCTGCTCGAGCGATATTTGAGATCAGCATGAGGACAGCGGGCAGCGTCTGAAATCGTTTTAGATCCTGCACTCGTCTTGATCCTTTAGGTGGTAACCGGGGTAGTCGGGTTGCTTGGGCTGAACACACTCTACTTATGCCGCTAAGCCCCGACTGTGTTACGAGCGATGCGTGAATCCGATACTACCGGCCGCATACAGGAGCGATCTGCCAGTCCCAACTTTCTCACATCCTTCACGATAAGTCTCCCGAAACGACGCGTCGCTACCGCGGTCGGCAGTTGATCTGTGCAGAGACACTTCGCCTTCTGCGGAGAGCGACTGGCGTCCATCAGTACCACTCCACGGCCTCGGCTCTGCGCTCGACGGTGAACTCTCGCCATTGTTGCCAACTGAGCAAGCACCGGCCACTAGATAGTTCCGCCGCCACGGAAGGGCTCGTTTAACTGCAGAGGTCATCGCATCGTTAACCTCAAGCCCGCGGACATCGCGTGCGCTGATAAGTGTGTGCGTTACAGCGAGCTTAGGTAGCTTCTCGGGCGCAGACGGTAAAATCGCGAACTCCGCCACCTCGTAATCACTCACCTCGACCCCACGTGATCTCGACGTACGAGTTCATCGCGGTGGGCGACGGCCATGCGCAGCGTGACTGCTGCGAGGGCACCAACAATGAACCCGGTCGAGTTCGAAACCAAGTCGCGCACTTCGGGAAACCTATCCGGCAGGAATAGGAGCTGGCCTAACTCAATAAATCCCGAGAAAAAGGTGCCTGCAAACAAAAGTATCCACCAGTGCCGCCGCGAAATCAGCAACGCGATGAAGACCCCGAGCGGTATAAACATGAGAATGTTCCCGATGAACTCGAGAAATAGGAAGTCCACGAAATCGAGGATTTCACGCGCACGCAACGAGGCCAGCACTCGACCAACAAGACGGCTGACCAATCCGGATCCTGGCATCTGAGGACTAAGAGTGACAACAAGCACGAAGGCCGAATAGACAGCCAACATCGCCATGACTATGCGTCGACGAAACTGGGATGCCAGCGGCCCCTCATCAACTGTAGTCATCTGCAACCTCTCTCAAAATGCCCAAGACAATGGATGTGAGAGAGCAACGGAGCTCTCAAGGCCCGTTGACTCGCGCTAGAAAACTAGGGCTCATCCAAAACAAGGTGTATTCCCCGCCTAGACACCTACTCACAAATCGAAGTCGCACTTGGCGGGGCGATCAATAGAGATTAGCTGACTGGTGAGCGATGAACTGCCATAGAATACGCAAAAAAGCCGTAGTAGCCCACCCAACGGCTGCAGAAGCGGATCAAAAACAAGCTCAGACCTCTAGGTGCGGCGTATACCGCGGTCTGAGATCAATCAGATTTGAAGTCCATTTCGAACTGACTCGGCCAACCCCATCTCGATGAACTAGCTGAATTCAGTTTTCTGGGGAGATAGCATTGTCAGTTGAACTGGGGGCGTTTAAAGCGCGACGGTTCCGCCGATGCTGTTTCGCGGAGTTATGGGGGTTCAAGTTTGGCTGCACATTTTGTTGTCGTATTCATTGCGTGGGCATTAGCGCAGCTTTCCGTCTCCACCAAGCATCGCTCCCTAGCCATAGGGCATCAATCCGCCAAGGAGAAAAAAACACCTGCTGGGGTTGGACGTTGGAACGCGTTTGACTACCTATTAGTCCTGGTGCTCATCATATTCTCGGCAGTCAGGTACTACGTAGGCACCGACTACAGAACTTATCTCTCGCTTCACACCGCGGTCGACCCTACCGACGCACTTGGTTCTTATGCAGCGTCACCGGTAGAGATCGGGTACACGACCTTATCGATATTGGTACGCGCGCTCATTGACTCTCCCTACGCTATCTTCTGGGTGACATCAATCTTGACCGTGGTCCCGATGTACATCGCAATAAAACGCTCAAGCCTTGATCTCCCGTTTTCAATAGTGATTTACATGCTCCTCGCCTTTTACGTTTCGCCTTTCAACATGGTTCGCCAAGGCATCGCAATCGCTTTGATTTTATTGGCACACACGTTCTACGAAAAAAATCGAGCTGTTTACTACACGCTTAGCGCCGTTGCCGGCCTATTCCATTACACGGCATGGATTGCTGCCCTAATGCAATGGGCAGTGCTCCGATGGCGACCATCGATTCGAATGGTGATGTACATAGTCACCGGAGTCTTCTTAGTCGGTCTGCTATTCGTGTTGGTCAACGCACTAAACCCATCCCTGGTGTCATCGGCCCTTGGTTTCGTCAATCCTCGCTACGCAGACTATTTCGACGGGGCGCGCTCAGGTATCGGAACATACTTGATCATCGTGACGAGAGTGGCACTGCTGTATCTTGCCTTCCTGCTACTGAAGCACTCTGGCGAAGGCATGAGGGCCAATTGGAGGGTATACGGTGCTTGGTTTGCGTACGCAGCACTCGGAATTTGCTTCCTCGCAATAGGAACGCAGGCCATAAACGTTGGGCGAATCGACTATTACTTCAGCATATTTCTCGTACTGCTCATTCCGAATCTTCTAAAAGGAATCAAGGCTTCGGAGGCGCCACCGCAGCTAGGTACTCGCGGTACTATCGCAGAGATAGTGACCTCTCCACGGATCGCAAAAATCAGCTTCGCAGTTTTTGGTTCCCTCTACTTTGCAATGTTTATTGCAAATTTCTCAAATCTAGTGCCTTACCAGACCTATTTCGGACAGTAGTTTGTTCTTCATATTCTTTCCGCTGCCAACTCGATACATTGGAATCTAATGAGTAAATGTCTAGTGATCGGCGCGAATGGCTTCTTAGGATCCCACTTAGTGGACGCCCTTGCCGACCTTGGGCATGAGGTAACTGCATTCGATCGTTTCAGTTCCCAAGGGAGTCAATACACATCCGAAAATGTTCGTCCCTACGTCGGTGACTTTCTCAATACTTCCGACTTAGCGGAAGCGCTGCGGGGGCAGGAGCTGGTTTTCCACTTCTTGTCGACTACAAACCCGGCAACCGCCGATAGCGAACCGACACTGGATATTCGAACTAACATCTCTCAGTCGGTGGAATTCTTCAAGCTCTGCGTTGACCAGGGCATACAGAAGATCTATTTCGCATCGACGGGTGGAGCAATCTACGGAGACCAGGGCCTTCCAAAGTATGGAGAAATGGACCTCACGCTTCCAGTTTCCCCATACGGCATCGGAAAGCTCACTCTCGAGAATTACCTCAGATACTTCCGCACCAAACATGGACTAGAGTCCGTCAGCTTGCGGATATCAAACCCCTACGGCCCTAGGCAACACCCTCACCGGAAACAGGGGCTGATCCCGATCGCACTACGACAAATCGCCTTAGATCAGCCGGTCATCCGCTATGGCGCGGGAACAATGACCCGAGACTACATTTACGTCAAGGATGTCTCACGGATCATTGCCGGGATCGCGGGGATGCCTCTGAACCACCAGACCTATAATCTGGGCAGCGCGAGGGGTTACACGGTTACCGAGGTGCTCGATACGATCAAGGAGGTCACTGGCCGCGATTTCGAAGTCCGCGAATTGCAGCGCCCCCCCACCTTCGTGGAGAGCGTCATTCTCGACACATCGCGCCTAGAAGCCGAACTTCCGCAGGAAGTCTTTCCCTTGTCACGCTTGCGCGATGGCATTGCCGCCACATGGGAGGAACAACTACGTTCGGTTGAGAACACCGAGTACCCAGTCAGCTGAGTTCATTGCAGTTCTTCAGCACCATACGCCGACGGATCTAAGGCCTGACTGGAGGCGTATAACTATCGAGCGTGTCGTCGTCGAATGCCTTCTGAATCTTCGGCACCTCATCCCAGTCGACCTTCACGATCGACTGGCCTCCTTCTGTCCCGGTCCCGAGGCTCGGCATCGTGAAGAAACGAACATCGTCCACACGGATACTCCGCAATTCGAGACCAAGCGAAACGGCATAACTAGAATTGAGCCCGTCGTCGACCAACATATACGGAGCAATCGCGCTGACTAGATTGCTGATCGTCGCTGGGTTAGTAAGCGTCTCCTTGCTCAATACTTTGGCCATCACAGCCTTAATGAACAACTGTTGGTTGGCCACTCGAGTGAAGTCCCCGTCAGAAAACGCGTGCCGCTCGCGCACGAACGGAAGGGCTCGCTCGCCGCGCAGAGAGATCGCCCCCTTAGCAAACGTGTAACTCGGGTTGCCGTATGTACTGAATGCACGGGGATTGTTCACGGTGACTCCACCGAGAGCGTCCGTAATGTCTTTGAACCCCTCGAAATCAACCATCGCGATGTGATCGATTCGGGAATCGATGATCCCTTCGATCGTCTGCACCGCGAGGGGAACACCACCATAAGCCATCGCGGCGTTGAGCTTCGCCTGCCCTCGACCAGGGATATCGACCCAAGAGTCCCTCATGAGCGACATAACCTGAATGCTCTTTCGGTCAGCGGAGATATGCACAATCATCATCGTGTCAGATCTGGTGCCCTTGGTATCGTCGAGGTTTCCACCAATAGCACCCCGAGAATCCGATCCGAGTAAAAGAATGTTTTGCGGCAAAGGGCCATCGCCTACAGCCGCGGGCGGGCGCAGCGACTCCTCCGGAAACGCCTCCACAATCTTCTCGACGCCATCAATCTTTTGGGACAGAATGAACGCATACACTCCCACGCTACCCAGAAGGAGTACGAGCACCGAGCCCGCTGCGATTATGGCGATGCGCAAACGGCGCTTCTTTTCAGAAGGCGCGCGCCTGTGGCGCACCGTAGATTCAGTCATAGTGGATATTCAATCAGATAAAAGGTAAGTGCTTGCCTCGTCCGTGCGCTAGCGGATCAACGCCCACCAAATCATTGGTGGACTGGGCGCTCTCCGCGTTGCGTCGCGGGTGGACCCCGGAGGAGATCTCTGGCCGACTCCCGGTCGAGTTCCCCGATGACGCGCGCATGCGGGTGGGCGTGGAGAACCCTCTACGCGTGGATCTACGCACCGCAGCGGCGGGACCGCCAGCTATGGCAGTACCTGCCCCGCGGCCATAAGAAACGCCGCAGGCGCTCAGGCCGGAAAGTCCATTCCGAACGGATCAAATGGCGCACCTCGATCCACGACCGGCCTGCCGAAGTCGAGGACCGGATCGAGTTCGGGCACTGGGAATCGGACAGCGTCCTCGGGGTGCACTCCACCGGCGCGCTACACACGACCGTGGAACGATGCTCCCGATTCCTGCACGCAGCCAAGCTGCCCGGACCAACCGCGCAGACCACCCTGAACGCACAAATCGGGTTCTGCCAGGCGCTGCCCGCCCACGCGGTCGCGTCCGTGACGGCCGACAACGGATCCGAGTTCGCGTTCCACTACCAACTGGCCGATGGGAACCTCCGGCAGTGACATTCAGCAAGGCACCTATCGCACCCAGCTCAAGACATCGAATTGCTATTGGGAGCGGACAAATGGCGGTGGCGGGACCATCGCCAATGACTTTGTGTCCTTCGCCGGAGATGGAGTTTCTGTGACGGTCTACACCGGCGAGGGGTTCGTTACCGAGGGTTGCGGCACCTGGACACTCCAATAGAGAGGTCTGCTCAGCCCCCAAGAGCGAGCGGGGTTGGCAGGAGAAAGTCCGGGGGCCACATCTTCACCCGAAGCTCAACTCAGATAACGCCCCATTCGGCGATTAGACCAACTGACCGCAATGAGCTCAGAAACGACATATCTGTTCGACCGTTGAGAACCTTCACAGAGGGGTGCTTTCGGCGGCGGAGCCGTGCAGGTGTCACCTCATCGTGAAGCAGAAGCAGAGGCCAGGTGCTTTCCCACACCTCAATAATCTGACCAGGGGCTTCAGTCTTGTTTCGGAGGAGCTCTGCCTGGACTGCGCCCGGCAGCGCCCGAAACTCCCCCGTCGTTTTTAGCTTCGTAATCACCGTGTTCTGGGCAGTGGTCGCAACCCTGTAGATGGCGTTCACACGATCGAGCCGCTGTTGCATGTTCGCAGCACCATCTGTGCCGTACGCAATCGTGTATCCGGCAACGAGCGTTCGCAGTAGAGCGTCGGGGTCGGTTGCGGTAAACACCGCCCCACCTGTCAGCCTGCCCACCATCCAATAAAGGGGTGGGAGCTGTCGCTCAGAGGGGCGCACGGGAAGCTCATTGCTTTCATCGGGATTTATCACAGATGCCTTGTGCGCGGCCTCCCCCTGCCGAACAGCGTCCGCCACCAGAGGGTGGGTATGGCACTGAGATGACACCCCGCCGGCATAGAGAGATCGGCGTTGCGTGGCTGAGCGGAAAGCGTTCAGAAGGCTGGACGGGGGCGCGAGCGACGAAGGAGCGAGTGCAGCCAACATCCTGGTGTCATAGCGACATGATCACTGGCTTCCAAAAAGGATTCACGCCCGGCCGGATGGCAGCGGGAGAGGACTCTTTTGTCGCTGGCGGGTGTCTGGGCCGGGCGGTAAGGTCAGCGGCATGGCCTTGGAATTCGAAGTATGCAGCGAGTGCGATGAGCGCCATGCACTCCGGCCAGACGGCAACGGCATGGCGATTCACAATACTGCCAATGGTGTGCGATGCCCCGGCCCTAAGACTGTGGCCAGGCCACAGCGGACGGCTCAGGCCCCCAAGCCGAAGGACAAGCCGAAGCTGAACCCGGAGCTCCAGGCGGCATTCGATGCAACACGTGAACGACGCTGGAAGCCTGCCTCCGATGCCCCGTCCGATCGCCGAATCTATGTCACCACCCCGCAGCATCAGGTACCGGGCGGGCTACCCACCCTGGGACGCCGGCGGTAGATAGGCCCCCAGTAGGCACAGCTCGACAGAGCTCATATCCGTTCACGGCCTAGCATCAGCAGTGACAGCACACCAGCCCGTCGGAGCTCCACCACTGCCATGAGCATCCGCCGGCGTATGACTTCATTCGCCGGGGTGCGGCTACGGGGCAGACACCGGCCATCGAGCAGCGCCTGCATCAGCTCGCCATAACCGCGGTAGATACCGACCAAAGGCAAGACCCGGCCCGGGGCGGCGATCAGCAGCGGACCCCGGGGTGCATGTATGTGTTCGCGGTCGCTCCATTCATCAGAGGTCGTTCCACGGCCGTGCGCAGCGGCATGATTACTGGCTTCTAAAAGGGATTCACACCCGGCCGGTCCTGGTGCGCATAGGGACATCGACGGCCCGGCACCTCTCCCGGGCGTCCCGCGCCAGCCCGGACATCGGGCAGTGCCGCGCATGGAGAGGCTGGGAGAAAACAATGACAACTATCGAAGCACCAATCACGCCCGTCTATCTCGACGAGACTGCTGCGGCAGCCCGCCTGCTGCTGGCACCGAAGACATTGCGCAACTGGCGAGCGGCCGGCACCGACGGGCCGCCGTATCTAAAACTAGGCCGCTCCGTCCGGTATCCGACAGCAATGTTGGATGCTTGGGCTATGAAGAAGGTGGCCTAATGGCTCGGCCGCGTCTCGAAATTGGAAGCCAGGGGACCGTCTCGGTCGCTGGCAGTCCAGGAGCTTTTACCGCACGGGCCCGGTTCCGTGACGGTGATGGTGTGACGCGAGCTGTCGAACGCGGCGGCGCCACGAAAGGTGCTGCCCGCACTGCGTTGAGTAAGGCTTTGCAAGAGCGCAGTGCGCACATCCGAGGCGGTGAGCTTGACGGTGGCAGCACCGTCGCTCAACTGCTTGCCATCTGGTGGCCGGCAAAGCTGCTCGAATCACCTGACCTGAGCCGCGGCACTAAGTACTCATATGAAGACATCATGGGCCGCATCATCGTCCCCGGTGTTGGCTCGCTCCTACTGCGTGAAGCGACCACTGGTCGGCTGGACCGCTGGCTCACTGCTGAACGTGCGGTGCGTGCCGCACAGTCTGATTTGGCGCGCACCATCTTGAATCAGGCTTTCAGTTTCGCCGCTCGGCGTGACGCCGTCGCTGCAAACCCCATCCAGGCGACATCGAAATCAAAACCGTCGAAGTCGAAGCCGCAGGCGCTCAGCGCTGAACAACTGGCGCGGCTGCGGGAGGCGCTGCGAGCCCCGCGCAAACGAGGCAACTACTATCTGGAAGATTGGGCTAACGTCCAACTCGGGCTCGCAACCCGTGTGGGCGAGTCTCTGGCGTTAACCGTCGGTGACCTTGACCTCGACAACCCAGCCGGACCGCGAGTCCATATCCGTGCAACGCTCAGTGCTGTGCCGCCCATCATGCGGCAACTGCACACTAAAGATGGACCTGATGGTCAGAGAATCGTCACCCCGCCGGTATGGGTTGCTGACATTCTTCGGAGGCGTGCAGAGAACGCAGGCCCGGGCGGTCTCCTATTCACATCGTCACGCGGGACGATGATTGACCCCCATCACATTCAGCAGGCTATCCGGCGGCTGCGTGCTGATGCTGGCCTGCCGGATTGGGTGACTCCCCATACATTGCGCCGCACGGCATTGACCCGCATCGCAAATGTCATGGGGCTGGATACGGCTGCGGCCTACGTCGACCATTCCAGCACTGCCATCACTGAACGGCATTATGTGGAGGCGCTACTACAGCCCGGACCGGACGTCAGGGCCGCCCTGGATAGCCTCGCGCCGTAGAAAAGTCGGCATGTATTTCTATCGGCAAGTTGTGGTGAAAACGTCGGGTAAACGAGGGATTCGACGTAAACCCCAGGTTAGGGGCTGTCTCGCTCATTTGCGAAACAAGCCTCTGACCAGCATTTTTATAATTAAAAATTGTGCCCCTGGAGGGATTCGAACCCCCAACCTGCTCCTTAGGACGGAGTTGCTCTTCCGTTGAGCTACAGAGGCTGGCGATTCGAGTGTAGCCGAGTCGCGCACTACGAACCCGCAGACGTCCGGGCTGTCGCTAGCGATGCATCGGAGGGATCAGCCCCGACCGTGGGGAGCGGAAACTGCAGCGGGTGAAGATCAGGCTCGAGCGACTGCTCGCCTCCCGCAGCAATGAGTTCGAGCTAGTTACTGCCCTGGCGGGTAAAGGAAAGCCTCTACGTCTGCCGCGGCGAGAGTGCGTTGACTGTAGACCCGGTTCACGTAATTGTATTCCTCAACGAGAACGGTTCCATCTTCGTTGACTGCCTTCACGTAGGCAACGTGGTTGTCCCAGCCGAACCATGCGACCGAGCCGACGACGGGAGTAGCGCTCACCGTCCAACCGTGAGCATCCCAAGCGTCTTTCCACTGGGAAGCGTTTCCGCCGTTCGGCGTGAGGTCAGCCCACGCCCAACGAAACGGTGCCGAGAAAGAACCAACATCGCGGTTCAAACGCCAGGCAACAAAGTCAGTGCACTGACGGTAGTAATAGTTGAGCGGCGACAGGTCGTAACCTGCAGTCGCCCACCGGTAGTCATCGCCAAGCGCACGAGCACCAGATGCCGCATACAAAGAGTTAGCCGACGCGATTGCTGACTGCTGGCGGATCAATTCCAGATCCTCCGGCGATGTCGCGTCGAACTGGTCTCGCTCAAGCTCAGGAAGGGTCAAG
>Ga0307486_1001405_pt1 | contig 18619 bp, 13 predicted proteins | sample CBIW02metaG_FD_203663 | JGI IMG/M metagenome (GOLD analysis project Ga0307486, IMG submission 203663) | Sea-ice brine microbial communities from Beaufort Sea near Barrow, Alaska, United States - CBIW 0.2 | ecosystem: Environmental > Aquatic > Marine > Coastal | place: USA: Alaska | collected...
TACGTCCAGTACGATGAGATCAGTTTCTCGATGTCGTTGCGCGCCTTCCCCAGACAACCACGCACTCTTGCCAAGATGTTATACAACTTGCTGATAATCCGTCCTGTCGAGGGCCTCATGCGCAGGCTGGTTGGCCAGCCATGGAATGATCGCAATGAACGCCGGGCGATCAGCAAAACCCATCGGCGACTTGGCATTACCTGAATGAAAATAAGGAGACGCTACCCTTTAAATTAGGGGATGCTACCCTTTTATTCTGCTCAACCTAGTTGAGAAGCCTTTTTGATATTGTTAGACCTTTAATTTCAACTATAGGCTTCCCGTCACTTTATTTGCTTGTCCAAATAAAGTAACCAAACAAATGACACCCTGCTGACGCCCTCTATTTCACTAAGCTTGTCCGCTGACATTCCCTAAACTCGCTTCGCTCAAACACAGGGAATGTTTAAACGCGTCCTTCACTAAGTGAAATGACGATTGCCTACAGGAGGGATACTTTTCTACGTTATTTCCTTATTTCTAATTCATACAAATATTGGGCTTTTAGTTTGACCAGGCCTGGTCAGTTTGAATTTAGAGTTTATCTGAACAATAAAACCCCACGCCGAAGTCCCCTTTGAAAGCAATTGTGCAAAGCTCTTAACGAAGCGAACGATTAAAAATTCCAGGTGTTTGAGCGGAGCGAGTTCTGGAATTTCAGTGAACGAGTTTAGAGATTGCCAATTGATTGAGCGGGCTGCCCTTTTGTGGTTACTATTTTGGGCACACAAAATAGTCACGGGAAGCCTTTAAGAAAATAACTTAAGAAATATTGAATTTAGAAAGGCTTCTCAATAGTCATCAATAACTCTTTCAAGCAATCTTTAAGTACAATCCACCAGGCCTGGTCAGTTAGAATTTAGAGTTTATCTGAACAATAAAACCCAATGGGGTCTTCGTTACGCGCATATCTCGGATTACATGTCTCGTAAGTACTGGAAAGCCCTGTCAGTTCCAAGCATTTTTGCCATAGAGTGTCCGCTAGTTCCTCGTCATAAGACATTGAGGATGACTTCTCCATCTGCATTTGATTGAAGTATTTACCTGAGACACCTTGTACTTCCGAAGAGATACTCAAGTATATCTGTGCTTGCGCTCCTTGCTCAGGGGTGAGTCGGCCCATCGGGAAAGTCCTATTTGAATTCCTATCTTCAACACTAAATTTAGTCTCAATCACACCAGGGTGTACTGCATTGATGGTAGTGCTTGTCCCCTGCAAATATTTGGCCAATTTGTAGGTGAAAAGTAGGTTGGCAAGCTTAGAATCACTGTACGCGGAGAAGCCGTTATAATCGTGTGTATGCATAAGATTATTTACGTCTATTTTGCCGCTGAAATGAAGATCCGATGCAACGTTTATTATTCTTGATGAAGGCGTATTTGTTAACATATCCAGCAATAAGTGAGTCGCTAAAAAGTAGCCCAAGTGATTCACAGCAAATGTAAGTTCAATGCCTGCGTCTGTCTCAATTCTATTGTGACTCATCATTCCAGCATTATTAACAAGAATATCTAAACGACTGTATTTTCGTTTAATTTCGTCCGTAAACGCCACGATAGAAGACTGCGAAGAAAAGTCACATATCAGCAGGTCGACGTTCATATTCTTTGAATAATGAATCACCTCTTGCAATGCAGCTTTGCCTCGTGCCTCATCCCTTGCAACCAAAACAGTGGTTGCCCCCATTTTCGCAAGCTCTTTCGCCGTCACTAATCCAATTCCGGATGTGCTGCCGGTGACTATGCATATTTTGTTATCTAGAGTGTTCATTTTCGCCTCCATTTGAGCGGGGTATTTACTGAAAAAGAGAATAACTAAAAGAGAAATGAATCGCTTTTACACGTATAGCTCTCAAAGGATTCATCCATTCTCCAAGACTGTATTCCCCACACCCACAGCGGTACTGAGACCGAGCCCCCCTTAAAAAAGAGCATTTAATGCTCTTATCGTATCTGGAGAACTATTTTGCCCCGAGTGTGGCCAGACTCGCTCTTTTTGTGTGCTTTAACGACGTCATCTAGCTGATAAACACTGTCTATTTCAACCTTTATACTCCCTGAATCAATCAAGCTGGCGATTTCCGATAGATGACCTGAATTCGGTTGAACAAAACAAAAATTGGCCTTGACGTCATGCTTGATCGCAAGCTCGTCGTTTGGGATCTCCGCAATTGAAACAAGGTTGCCACCTTTCTTTAAAGTCGACCAGGATTTTTCTAAAACGTCACCTCCCATCGTATCGAATATAAGATCCAAACCGTTCAATTTAGAAAAATCTTCCTGCATGTAGTCGATCACTTCATCTGCACCAAGGCTCTTCAAAAAATCAATATTTTTAGATGATGAGGTTGTGTAAACGGTTGCGCCTGCCTGTTTAGCAAGTTGAATAGCAGCATTTCCAACACCCCCTGCTCCAGCATGAATCAGTACTCGGTCGCCTGTTTTAATTTTGCCAATCTCGTTCAAGGCTTGCCACGCAGTCAGGGTGACTAATGGTACCGCTGCAGATTCCTGCCAGTTCAGCGTTTTAGGCTTGGCAGCAATTTCATCTGCTGAGACTGTAATATACTCAGCGTATGTGCCATTTTTTGAAAGGTTTGGGTGAGAATAGACGGCATCGCCAACAGACCATTGCTTGACATTTTTTCCAACAGAGACAACTTGTCCCGCGAAATCCCAACCTAACGTTAAAGGCAGTCTGTGGGGTAAGAGTTCTGCCAAATATCCTTCGCGAACTTTCCAGTCAATGGGATTGACTCCAGCCGTATGAATTTTTACCAAAACCTCATCTTCAGCAGGCACCGGTACTTTAGTATTTGTCAGTTGCAGTTGTTCTGCGCCTCCGTAGCTGTGAATTTGTACGGCTCTCATCTGCTCTTGATTGACATGATTCATATCGTTCTCCTATTAGCGCCTTAAGTAGCGATTTGATTGATTTACCTTATGGGCGATAAGATTAACGAAGGAAGTCCCCCTTGACTAGATAGGGCAAACGCACTACATTGTTTCCATTCTCTCAACAATAGACCTCTAGAATGAACAACCAACGATTGGATATCTTGCCTGCTCTGGTTCTTTTTGCGCGAATTGTTCAATATGGAAGTTTGACTGCCGCTGCTCAAAATTCTGGTTTGAGTCGTTCTGCCGTGAGTAAACAGCTGAGTGCACTGGAAGAAAAACTTGGCGCTCGACTTCTTCAACGCAGTACTCGAAGTTTCAAACTAACGGCCGCTGGCAAACAAATATTAGGCGAGGCCAGGCGCGCACAGGAGGCTCTAGAGAATGTCGAAATGTTGTCTGAAGAGTTGGAAGGCCATATACGTGGGAATCTAACGGTTTCTTGCTCTGCGGGTATTGGACGTGTTCATTTGGTACCTTTACTAAAGCAATTTCATGAACTCTACCCGCAAGTACATGTACAGCTCTTACTTGAAGATAGAATGGTCAATTTAATTGATGAGCAAATTGATGTCGCAATTCGTGTAGGCCATCTTCCTGATTCCTCATTAATCGGATTGCGTCTTGGGGAGATGAGTTGGGTTGTGTGCGCAAGCCCTGAATACTTGAAAAAAAATGGGACACCTAAAACCCCTACTGATTTACTTCAACACGATTGCCTTTATTATCAAAATAGTCAAAGTTCGTTCAATATTTGGTCGTTTCAGGGACCTAAAGGAGATGAGAGGGTTTCAATAAATGGTTCTCTCTCTATCAATGATTCTACGGTATTGGTCCAAGTCGCTGAAGAGGGTCGTGGCATTGTGTGGATAGACAAACATTCACTCGGTGACGCGCTCGAAAAAGGGCGACTTGTTTCGATACTGGAAGAATATAACCTTGGACTCGGTTACCCAATTTATTTGCTATATCCCGCCCGACAACACTTAGCTGCAAAAACAAGAGCATTTGTTGATTTTTTAAGCGTTCAATTTTCACCTAGGGTCTGACACCACTAAATTTAATGTAAAACACTGTAAAAGGGTGACGCTACCCTTTTACACTACATTAACCTAGTTGAGAATCCTATCTCCTTGGACTTTTAAAGCGACCAGGCCTGCTATGTCCTGCGGCTTTAAAATATTATGTGAGTGCAAGGTCAAATCCAAAAGCACTACATAAACCGAATCAAGAATAGACAAACTAACGTGGAGACCACCCCTTTTGTAAGCAATCGTCATTTCAGTTAGCGTAGGTGGCGTTAAAAGATTTCATTGTCTGAGTGAAGCGAGTTATGAAATCTTAGCCAACAAGCTTAGTGAAATAGAGGGCGTCAGCAGGGTGTCTTTTGTTTGGTTACTTTATTTGGACAAGCAAATAAAGTGACGGGAAGCCTATATGCAATCAATTTAGAAATACAAAGTGAAGAAAGGCTTCTCAAGAGTCATCAGAATCAACTTAAACACCATCAAAATTCAAACCTACCAGGCCTGGTAAAACCATTTATTTACACCATATTACTTCCAAGTAATAATAGTTAGAAACAACCCTTGGAAGAGCTGACAATGAGTGAATTCGTAGACAACCTAGAAACCGTATTCTCAGAATTTGGTTCAGTGTCTGCCAAACGTATGTTTGGTGGTTATGGCATTTATCATGACGGCTTAATGTTTGGACTGGTCGCGGATGATGAGTTATATTTAAAAGCCGACAGCCAATCCACCTCTCACTTTACCGATAAAGGCCTTTCGCCTTTTGAATATAACAAGAACGGTAAAAGCGTCAAAATGAGTTACTATCAAGCACCCGAAGAAATCTATGATGATAGCGAAGTTGCTCGAGAGTGGGCAATCATCGCTTTTGATGCGGCTTTACGCGGACGGAGCCCAAGTAAAAAATAACCGCCAATGGCGGTTAGAGTACCCCTTAGAAAAAACAGAGTCTGACTTATCGATGCTGTTTTTTAAGGGATGCTTTCCGCTGTTCTGCACGATGCAGCTTCTTTTTATCTTTATTTTCAGCAATCTTTGAGGCCATATCAGCCCCCATATGATTTTCACCACGTTTTTCAGCCAGCGTCATTTGTCTTTGACGCTCTTCAAATCGCGCTTTTTGCTCAGGCGTAGTGCTATCAAAACAGTGCGGGCAACTCACACCATGTTGATATTGATCGCTTAATTTATCTTGTTCGGTAATCGGCATACGGCAGCCATTGCACAGATCATAATTGCCCCTTTCTAGAGAATGATTGACGGTTACACGTTCATCAAACACAAAACATTCACCTTCCCACAAGGTTTCCTGCTCTGGAACATCCTCTAGGTATTTTAAAATGCCTCCTTCTAGATGGTAGACCTCTTCAAAACCTTGCTCTTTTAAATACGCGGTGGATTTCTCACAACGAATCCCCCCTGTACAGAACATAGCGATTTTTTTATGTTTGCTCGGATCAAGGTTATTTTTCACGTATTGTGGGAAGTTACGAAAACTTTCGGTATTAGGATTCAGGGCATTTTTAAACGTACCCACCTGCACTTCATACTCATTACGAGTATCCACCAGGGTCACGCCTGGATCGCTGATTAAGGCGTTCCAATCTTTGGGTTTCACATAGGTGCCGACCACACGTTTAGGGTCTATGCCCTCCACGCCCATGGTGACAATCTCTTTTTTTAGTTTCACTCGGGTGCGTAAAAACGGCATCTCATCAACAAATGATTCTTTAAAACTCACACCTGCAAGACGTTGATCATTTTGCAGAAAAGCCAACAACGCATTAATGGCATCACGAGACCCGGCAACCGTGCCATTAATCCCCTCATGCGCAAGTAACAACGTGCCGCGAACATGGTTATCCAGCATAAAATTAAGCAAAGGTGCCTTTATTTCAGGGAAATCCTCCAGTGTGACGAATTTGTACAAGGCACACACAACCACATTAGACATAACTCTTCCTGCTCTTTGACGTAAGTACCTGTATTTTACGTTGGTTTGATGCATTTGTCCTGAGTAGTTGGGTGAAGAGTGGATTGAGTCTGTGCGTGACCAGAGAAAAAGCAAAATAGAGACTCATCTTTTATTCTAATGATTCCCATGAAAATGTTTTCAAATTTAAACTCACCAGGCCTGGTCACAGCCTGAATCACGCAAATAAAACGCACTTCTGCATTTTTCATTCAAAGCATGCCTAATATTCATTATAAAACACTAACTTTTGCTAAAATGGACGGCTAAATGAAGATGTTTGCTAAGAACATTCCTAACCCCTAATTAAGTGATGATTAATGTTATTTGCACACGTTAATAATATAGAGCGCTTTGTGGCCAATCACTCCCATTATCTCAGTGTTAATCTATGAAATGGTTACAAGGCTTCGTCTTACTTTTTACACTCTTATCATTCAGCTCATTTGCCGAAGTAGCCCCCACATCTGCAACAAATCCAGAACCGATCAAAAATGACTCTCAACTGAACACTCAACCGCCAGCCAAACTTGAAGTCGCGGTTGAGCTTGATAAGGGCGCAGACAGTGATCTGACGAAACAATTAGTCCAGGAACTCCCCCTGAGTTACTTAAAGAATGATGCCTTCCCTGCACAGACTGATTTTTTATACCAACGAGCCGAAAGTGAACTGCTGAATGTCCTCAAAGCCTTAGGGTATTATTCGCCAAAAATCACTAGCCAACTGACCCGTCAACCCAATTTGACCCGTGTTACCTTTAAGATTGACTTAGGGGATCCGGTACGCATTCGAAAAATAGATTTAGAGATTATAGGCGATGGTAAAAACCTGTCCGCCTGGCGACAATTTCAAAAGTTTCAGCTTACGTTAAAACCTAAAGCGATCTTTACACACCAAGACTACACCGATACGGTGAGTGCTCTGACAAATATTGCGGTGAATGAGGGGTATATGGACTATGAATTTACGCAACGTGAATTTAAAGTCTATCCACATCTAAAGGCGGTTGATATCTATCTTCACCTCAATACCCATGCCCCCTACCGATTTGGTAAAGTGACCTTTCAGGGCAGCAAACAGATTAATGATGCATTTTTACACCGCTATGTCGAATTCACTCCTGGCGACATTTATCGTCAAGAAGGCATTCTGACCCTGCAAAAAGGTCTTATAGACAGTAATTACTTCGGATTGATCCGAGTCGCACCCCAATATTCCAATCAACAGGATAGACATATTCCAATTCATGTTGAATTAGAGGACAGTCTTAAGCACCGTTTTGAAATGGGTGGTGGATATGGCACCGACACAGGTGCCCGAGTCCTCTTTGGTTTTGAAAATCGGTTAGTCAATCAGCAGGGACATAATTATCAAATTGACAGCTTGTTCGGTGAAAACGCACAAAACCTTAGTTTTAACTATCGTATACCAGGAAAACACCCAGCAACTCAACATTGGAATATGGGATTAAAATTTGATGCCACTCAGTCAGACACTTTAAATCGATCTTTGAAGGCATTGTCTGCAGGCTACAGCTACCAAATTAACCCCGAATGGTTAATTCATCCCTTTATTTCATTCGAGTCAGAGGACTTTCGCTATACCAAAGATCCCTCTAACACAACCCAAACACTGCTTTTCGGTTCGAGTGTTAAAAACCGTTGGGTAAATAACGAGACCTATCCAACGGCAGGTTATCAACACAATGCGACTTTAAGAGTCAGTATTGACAATATCGTGTCAGATTCGCAATTCGCCCAACTCGAATTAAGCACACGTAAAGTGTTCTCCCTCGCGGAGTTTTGGCGTTTGCATCTCCGTGCAAAAACCATGCTGACTTTAGCGGATAAAAACCAATCCATTCCAGCAAGTTACTTAACACTTTTGGGGGGAGAAAATCTACGGGGTTATAAATTTGAGTCGATTGGTATTGAAAGCGATACAAACTCGATTATTGGTGCGCGGAATAGTCTTTCAGGTTCGGTTGAAACCGATTACCGACTCACCCAATATTTTGGTTTAGGACTCTTTGTCGATGCAGGACAACTTTTCGATCATAGACAAACTGGCGACATAAAGGTTGGTGCTGGCTTTGGGTTACGCGGTTATACACCTGTAGGCATGGCAAAGCTAGATATTGCATGGCCGGTGTCCGAAAAGGCACAACCTTGGCGTATACACTTTTCTTTAGGGTTTGATTTATGAAACGACCTAACCTTAAACATGCAGCGGCCTTTTTTAAAGGGTTTTGGGTGATTACGCTTAGTTTTAGCGCACTGATTTTAATTCTGTTCCTTATCGTCGTATCCTTACTTTTATGGCATCCACAAAGCGCAAAAACAGCCCTGCCCTATTTAGAAAAATTCACCGGTGGTCAGTTGCAGATTGAATCGGCGGAAGGCCAATTAGTTGATGGCTTAACGCTCACAAATATCCGTTTCAATAGCCCTACCATCCATCTACATATTGACCAAGTGAAGTGGCAGTGGCGCCTATCAGCCTTAATCAATCGTCATATTGATTTTCAAGAAATTGACATCACCAAACCGACGATTAAGCTCATCGGCAGTCGCCCTAAAACGGATGCAAGCACTACCGAACCATTTGCATTTTTCACCCAGCTAGAGAGCTATCATGTTTTATTTGATGTCGAACATATCAGTATCACGCAAGCCAGCCTACAGCTTGAGAACAAGCCGGCTATTGAGATCGCACAATTGGATACAGGTATTCACTGGCAAGACAAGACGCTTACTCTAGAAAACCTTAAAACAGAATATCAAACTTATCGACTGCACGCCAACAGTCGCTTTGAAGTGTTAAGCGCAATAAAGTTTAAAGCCGATTTAGACCTTAATCTATTGGGTTTAGAAGGAATAAAGTCACTAAAATTGGTGACTCAAGCCTCGGGTGGTTTACAACAGGTTCACTTAAATGTGGAGATGATTGAACCCTATACTATGCACTCTGAGCATGTGCTTAAAATGGATCAATCCACAATTCAGCTTGACTCACAATTTAAGCAACTAAAAGCAAAGTTGAACGAACAATGGCAGATTAATCAGTTACAAGGCCAAAATAGCTTACGTTTTAACCTAAATAACAAAGTCCTTGTCAGCCAAGGCAAACTAAACATTAACCTAAAGGATAAGCCTTTAACAGAGCTTGAATATTCTACTGAATACGACCCGTCTGGCATGACCAAATTTGAACTTAAAACAGACTTTAAGAAGATGGGTGGTTTGAAAGTTCAGGGTCATGCAAACCTTCAAAACCTGCCAAGCTTAGAGATGCTTACGGCCAAAGCAACCGTACAGACTGAACAGTTAAATTTGCAATGGCTAGACCCAAAACTGAACTATCAAATAAATAGCTTGTTTGACTTCACCCTCAGCGACTATCACACCCTGACAAGCCAACTCAGCATTAAACAACTTGATGTCACGGGTTTACCCGAAGCGATGGCATTTAAAGGCATTGTCAAAACTCAGCGTCATAAAGTAGCTAAAACTAAAGGGGCATCTTCGACACAATCCAATGTAACCGACTCCGACTATGCGATAAATATTCAATCGGCTCAGTTAACGTATGCAGCCTATTCAGGCAAGGTTCAGGCGAAACTTTTTGTAAAACCTGATTTCAGTCGAATCGAGATTCCTTCAGCCAAGCTATCTTTGGGTGATAACTCGATCGATTTCAACGGCCAATGGGCTGAAACATTTAAGCTCTCTTTAAATGCAAAACTCAATCAACTACACCAGTTGTATGCCCCTTTGTCAGGTAACGTCACCGCCAAGGTCAATGCTAACGGTCGTTTGCTGAAAGACTTTTCTGGATTTGAGCAGGCCTGGTCAACTCTAAAAATCGATGCTGAAAATCTACGGTATCAACTGCCGAATTCACCCAACCAAGAGGCACTGACGCTCAAAAAAGTCACATTGAATGCAAAAGTTCCCTTACACAAATTGGCGTTGAGTACTTTTGCAATAACCGCTGACACGGTCTTACAGACCTCTAACATCGCCGAAAACCGTGTACTGTTTTCTAAGATCAGTGCCATCCGTCAAGCGTCTAAAACAGGCATAAGCAGTGACGTGAAGGTACAGCACCCAGAGCTGAGTTTCCATGCCCAGCTCTATGAAGCAAAACCCAATTTAAAGCAACAAAGTATCATCTTAAGACGGTTTGATATTAAGCAACCTCAAACAGGAAGTTGGCAGTTAGCCCAACCCCGTCAAATTGAATGGAAAGCGCCTAGGCAGATTAAGACTGAAGAAATTTGCCTTCAATCCGTTGACAATGCTGAGGCTAAACTCTGTCTGCAAGCTCAAAAGGATTATGCAAAATGGTCAATGAATGCATTTCCCATTTTCGACTGGGTAAAACCTTGGTTAAGTGACACCCTATCGCTCAAAGGCCGCTTAAATGGTGAAGGCTCTTTAACCTGGAAAAATGAGCTCACAATGCAACAAACGCTCTTAATACCGCAACTAGATGTGATGGTCACTGAGCAGGGTTATAAAGTACCGTTTGTCATTAAAAACTGGCAAACTGACATACAGTTAGACTCTAAAAAAGCCAGTCTTAAAAGCCTAGCCAACATCAATGAAACCGGTCGTTTAAACGCTGAAATTCATGCCGAAAACAAGAACAACCAGGCCTGGTCGGATGCTAAATTAAACGGAAAAATACATCTTAATCTGACCCAGTGGCCACTCAAAGGGAGAATTTTAGAACTCGTCGAGCTCAATAAAACAGAGTTGAATATTGAGAGTCTACTGTCAGGCAGCCTCAAGACTCTGCACCACGATACGCAAGCCAATATTGACCTCGATCTAAATTTGCCTTTACTCGGTTTGAAGAATCAAGCGATTCAGTTACAAGCACAACTGACCCCTCAAGCCATTGAAGCAAAAGGGGTTTGGAAGCAACAAGAGAATCAAACTGAGAAACGTCGAGCAGATTTAACACTCAAATTAACCCAACTCGACACTCAACCTAAATTATTGGCCCACTTTGATACACAATCGATTGAGTTGCTTAAAACCCCTTTTGCACACCTGATAACCTCTGCAAACATGGAAGTGACGTTGGCCAAAGGGGCCACTCATATCCTAGGTCAAGTACAATTACAAGACAGTGAGTTAAACCTGGATGAGATGCCTTTGCACCAGCGCACATCCACCAGCGATGATGAGATTATAATAAATGCACAAGGCCAAGTGGTTCCCAAAGAAGATAGCACGTCTAATCTCAGTTACGATATAAAAATTGGTTTTGGTCAAAATGTAAAAGTGAACGTACAGAATTCTCAACTGTTTTTAGGCGGTGAACTGCAACTGGTTAAAACGCTAAACTCACCGGAAATGAAAGCCTTTGGCGAGGTTAAGTTACGCGAAGGTTATATCAATTTGGATGCACGAAATCGGATTCAAGTAGATGGTTCCAGCTTTATTTTTAACGGTATGATTGGCAACCCAACACTCAATGTAAACCTCTATAGAGTCGTGGATCAAACCACGGCTCGACTCAATATCACGGGAAATGCGAGCCAACCTCAGTTTGTGTTCTACTCCACTCCCGCTTTATCACAAGGGCGTATTATTAATTTAATGGTCTTTGGACGTGCGGGTGATATGTCAAAGGAGCCCAATTATGAGTCTCAAGTGTTGAGTGCCTTTTACAAACTCGGCATTCAAAACAATACCCCTGTGCTCAACACTTTAACCAGTACGTTAGGCATTCAGGATGTCTACTTTGATGTGCAAGGACAGAAAGTGAGTAGTCTTTTGGTAGGGCGTAGCCTAACTGATAAGCTTTATGTCCGTTATGCCAAGGACTTAACTGGGCAACAAAACAATGCTGTGCAGTTCTTTTATCAATTGACCAATAAATGGCTTCTAAAAACCAATAGCGGCGACAACAACAGTTCGGTTGATCTCATTTATCGACTCGAACGCTAAGTATTAGGCCTGCAGAATGTCATTATCGGTTAACGAAAATAGCCAACATAACTCCTTGCAACCCTGAATAAACAACGTATTATTTAGGCTATTCAGTTTAGACAAAAAAAGTAACAACTCATGAGACATATAGTCATTACAGGCGGCAATAAAGGCATTGGTTTAGCATTAACACAAAAGTTTGTTGAAGCCGGTGATCACGTACAGATTATCGCAAGAGACTTTAGTCATCCATCCCATTTTGATTACCAAAACCACCCATTAGTGACGTGCACCGCTTTTGATTTGACTGACTTGGAGGAGTTACCAGCCCTGGTTGATTCAATCGATTCAATTGACGTGCTGATTAATAATGCAGGCCTCTTACAACAACAGACCTATGACTCCTATACAGATCCACAACGAGACTACTCCCTTGCCTTAAATATTATGGCACCTGTGAAGTTAATTGAATTGTTAGCAGACAAGCTCAAAGTGACTTCAGAATATACGCCTAGAGTGGTGAATAACGCCTCTATCGCGGGACAGATTGGCCATCCTGACATTTGGTACGGCATTAGCAAGGCAGGACTGATTAATGCCACCAAGTCCTTCTCTAAAGCGTTTGAGGGCACCATTATCGTCAATGCCGTCGCCCCCAGTCCAACCGAAACAGATATGCTGGACAATATCCCGCAACACCGACAACAGGCTTTCTTGAAAAACACGATAGCAGGTCGATTTGCGACGGCTGATGAGGTCGCTGAGTCAATCTATTGGCTGGCAACCGAGTCGCCTGAATATATTAATGGGATCTGTTTGGATATTAATAATGGTTCTTTTCCAAGATAATCTACGGTCTCTCAAACAAAAGCTAGGCATCGATCAGAAAAAAACAGTGTGCACAATAGGCTCATCACACTGAAGAACTGCAAATGATTATAGCCAAATAAGTGAGTTGATCTTTTAAGCCTTAGCCAGACAATTCACCTCTTTGAGCGCGTTAAAGTAAAACAGAGCATATTCTTGAAACTCATCCGCTTTCTTTTTCTCGAAACTTTCAGCAATGGTTAGCAAACGAGCATATTCTCCCGTGCCATTCAGTAAACCCTCTTTAATCCCATCACTGATGGGAATATGGCTTAAGGCCTGCTCCAAGGTTTGTCCAACAATGACGTCTAACATTGAGAAAAGACCCGCCAAATAGAAGCTGTCGACATTCGTTAAGTTTTCATGCTGTGCGACATTACGCATAAAGATGGCTCTTAAACGCGCTAAATTAAAGACTTCGGGAATGACATCGTCTAACGCCGTCAGGGAAATCATGGTCGCCCAAGCCTGCACACGTTTCATCCCGAATAAACTCAGCACTTCTTTTAATGTTGAAAAATTGGGCATTTTAGCCGTTCGGTATTGGCCAGCCATTTTTAAAATCTTAAGACTTAGACCTACATCTCTTTCGATCACCTTTTCTAAATCATCCAAATGCAACGAAGAATCAACGATTTTTTCCAACAGCTGCATTAAATTAACCTTACCCACGCCCAGCTGTTTTCCCGTCACAATTTCAGGCTTTGCAAAGTAATAGCCCTGAAACAAGTCTGCTCCAGCCGCTTTGCAATGTTCAAACATCTCTTTGGTTTCCACGCGTTCGGCCAGAATAATGACTTTAGCGATATTTTTAACTTTATCAAATAAAGGTTTTAATTTTTCTGGACTGACATGTTCAACATCAAATTTAATGATATCGGCCATCTGTATAAAAGGCAGGAACCTATTTTTAAAAATAAAATCATCCAAAGCAATGGTATACCCCTGCTCTTTTAAGTATTGAATATTTGCAATCACGGCTTCCGTTGGTCGAACGTCTTCCAACACTTCAATCACGGTTTGGGCGTGATGGAAAATCGGTTCTTGTGCCTCTAAAAAAAACGCTTCCGGGAAGTTAATAAAGGCCTTTGCATTTCCTACCAACTCGTTCAATCCAACATTCATCATCGCATTACGAATCACAACCGCCGTCGCAGTGCTGGCAGAATCAAATTCAGCTGTTGTCGTCAAACCGCCACGGAACAATAATTCATAGCCATAAATGTGATTATTGCCGTCTAAAATAGGCTGCCTGCCAACAAAATAGTCATCTTGTGCTGCTTCCATAACGAATCACTTTATTTGATTTTAAGTCTCATTGTATCGTCCTGTTAGCAGCGAAAGTAAATAATTATTTTTGGGCTTGAACAAACTTCATGAGTAGCCCAATGACAGCGTTCTCCGTCTTAACAAAACGAGTGTACAAGAAACTGTATCTGCAAAACCTTAAAAAACGGATGGTATGAAAGACGTTTGCGGTCTCTATTGAATGCATAAGGATGAATATAAGATTAAAAGGCTAAATTTAGAATGGTAAAACAGACAAGTGGAGATAATAGTAACACTTAGGAACAAGACCCAGATAGACCTAGCGTTTAGAAGAAAGTGATATATAGATAGAAATAGAGAGGTGTAGAACAGAGTAAGTTAATACAAACCGCTTACTCTGCCCTATTTTATACTCAAACTCGACTTAGGAATTTAACGGGTTAGCCATGGAGAAATAAACGATTCCGTTACAGTAGCCTTCCCAAGCTCATTGAGCATAAACGTTTTTAGCTGACAACAGATTGGTTTGTCTTACGACGACGTGCCATAAAACCAACTAAACCTAAGCCACCTAACATTAAAGCATAAGTGCTTGGTTCTGGAACGGCTGAAACAGTTGCAGCTTTAACAGTACCATCAATTACATAAGTACTACCCACTGTACCAGATACATCACCAGCGACCGCAACACGGTAACTACCCGCACCTAAATCGGAGTTGTAATCTACCTGAGTACCAGAAGCGACACCCCAGCTTTGAATGTTATCCCACATTGATGTGCCAGAGTTCCATTGGGCAAAATCAACCGTCATGTTGTCACTGCGGACTTTATCAATGCCTTCATTGTCAGTCACTAACCAGTTAGCCAACAAACCATCAAGGTTTAATGTATTCCCTAATTGAAACATGTAGTCATCGGCATAAGAAGATGGAGCCAAACCAACATTATATTCTTGAACGCGGTGAAAGTTTTCAGTTCCACCTAGGCTAAGCATTCCGAAATCAGTGGACGCTGCGTTTGCCATTCCAGTTGCAAAAACAAATGGAGCGATTAACCCAAGTTTAATGATATTTTTATTTAAAGCTTTATTTAAAGTTTTCATAATATAATTCCAATGTTAAGAGTAAAATTTTACTTACTTAAGCATTGCAGCTCAGCCATCTTTGCGAACCTGTGCCTCAAAGACCTGTAGCTTTCCGTTGCTTTACTCACGTAAAGATTGGCCTATACTTATAAAGTTCAAGCACTATGTTATAGATTAGTATTTAAACGTACAAACAAAAATAACTTATAGTGCATTCAATAAGTTAATGACCCTCTTAAATAGAGGATGATTTGTAAAAGATGCACATAATCTTTTTTAGTTTTGATCGGATTCAAAGACAATTTCATTCACCACAAGATTTAACAATAAAAGCCGTTTGACGAATATCCTGGGAAAAATCTATGTATTGAGCCGTGCTTTCGAAAGAGAGGTTATGTAAATTTTAACCCTGAGATTCACCTTAAAATGAATAGAGTGTTTCAATGGGTAATTTAGGAAAACAAAAAAAGAATGTATACACATTTTACGAAAGAGGGGGTTAGAACAGAGTAATCCAAAAAATATTTTACTCTGTCCTTTTTTGAATCAATTGAAACTTAGCCATTTAACGGATGGATCATGGCGACATAATCCATCCTGTTAACGTCTTATTTCTAAGCCACTTCAAATGAAACGATTTTAAGCTGCCATTAAGTTTGAACTCACAGCAACATTTGTTTTACGACGTCTTGCCATAAAACCAACAAGCCCTAAGCCGCCTAACATTAAGGCAACAGTACTTGGCTCAGGAACGGCTGAAACAGTACCATCAAGCACATAAGTGCTACCAGTAGAACCACTCACGTCACCGGCAATATCAATACGATAGTTACCTGCGACTAAATTGTTGTTGTATACCACTTCATCCCCTGAAGCGACATCCCAATGTCTACGTAGATTCCAGTTAGGAGTACCGTTATCCTCATAGAAATCAACCGTCATATTATCACTTGCTACTCTACGAGCCGACCCTGTAGAAGTACGAGGTGCTAACCAGTTTGACAAGAAACCATCAATGTTTAGCGGATCATTTAATTGAAACGAGTATTGATCAGCATAGGAGGAGACCAAGTCTACGTCATAGCTAATAACACGGTGAAATTTAGATTTTCCATCGACACTAAGCAGTCCAAAATCAACCGCTGCCGCGTTCGCCATGCCAGTAGCCAGAACGAACGGGGCTACCATTCCAACTTTTATTAAATTTTTATTTAACGTTTTCATAATATATTCTTCCAATGTTAAGAGTAAAAAGTTTACAAACTTAAGCATTGCAACCCAGCCATCTTAGTGGAACATCCCTCAAAGATCTGCAGCTTTCCGTACTTAACTCACGTCAAGTTTGGCTTTATCTATAAATTCAGTATTTATACTACCCTAGTACACTAAAATACACTAATAAAAAATTACTTCTCGTTATTCAAAAAATTAATGGCGCTGTTAGTTTTTTTATTGGTCCTAATTAACGAATGAGAAGATGACAGTAGAATACCGTGCAGTACACGCATACCCTTGTCATGCTTTTATTTCAGGTATATTAAGCTAAAATTCATGATCTGATCACTCACAATTTTCATCTTTTTTAAATCATAAAATTCACGGCTAAAAGCTTTTAATTGTTTTACAATCTTAGCTTAACATTCACGCTAACGATCGAGAACACAATGAGTGATTTACGCCAAGCGGCTTTGAACTACCACGCCCTTCCAAAACCCGGAAAGCTCGAAACGGCACTTATTAAACCCTGTGAGTCCCAACGGGATTTAAGCTTGGCGTACAGCCCTGGCGTGGCCGAACCGGTGCGTGAAATTGTCATAGAGCCTACGAATGTTTATAAATATACCGGAAAGGCTAATTTGGTTGCCGTGATTACAAATGGCACCGCAGTCTTGGGCTTAGGTAATACAGGAGCCTTGGCCAGCAAGCCCGTCATGGAGGGCAAAGCCATGTTGTTTAAGCGCTTTGCCAATATTGATGTGTTTGATATCGAAATTGATTGCAGTGACACGGCTGAGTTAATTCGCACCATTGTCAATATCGCGCCAACATTTGGTGGCATTAACTTAGAAGACATTGCAGCTCCACAATGTTTTGAAGTTGAAAAAGCCGTACAAGCGCAACTCAATATTCCCGTGTTTCATGATGATCAACATGGCACAGCCATTGTCTCATCGGCAGGTTTATTGAATGCGCTTGAAATTCAAAACAAACAGCTAGAACATGTGCGTATTGTCTGTGTGGGAGCGGGGGCTGCTGGGATTGCTTGCTTGAACTTGCTCGTAGAGCTTGGTGCTTTGAAAAAGCATATCACGCTAGTGGATAGCCAAGGCATTGTATCCAAAAACCGCAATGACTTAAATCGCTATAAACAGTCGTTTGCTATAGATACCGATAAAACTTGTTTAGCGGAAGCGATGGAAAACGCTGATGTATTTTTGGGTCTGTCAGGAAAAGACATTCTCACCGAGGAGATGTTATGTACGATGGCCGTTAACCCTATTGTCTTTGCCATGGCCAATCCTGACCCTGAAATGGATCCAAAACTGGCTCATCAAACTCGAAGTGATCTTATTATGGCCACTGGACGGAGCGACTATCCGAATCAAGTGAATAATGTTTTAGGCTTTCCCTATATCTTCCGTGGTGCTTTAGATGTCTTTGCCACTAAGATTACGTTACGCATGCAAATCGCCGCCGTTCACGCCTTACGAAAATTAGCACACAGCCCTGTGCCAGCGGGAGTCATTGCGGCTTATGGCGGTGATGCTTTGGTGTTTGGCCGTGAGTATATCTTGCCCAAACCGAATGATCCTAGATTGATTCATGTCATCCCTAAAGCGGTTAGCCAAGCCGCCATTGCTTCTGGCGTTGCACAATTGGACTTGATTTAAACATGATCGGCCACCAAGCAGAGTCGTCTGAGGTAAATCCGCAGATTGTTTTGCCTGACGTAACGAGTTTACGGCCTAAACCGACCAGGCCTGGTCATTACTTATGATGCCATTTTTTTCTTTGCTTGGAATATGTTCGATATTGGTCAGTTCAATACTGACTGGGTGCAGTAGCCTCCCCAATCATTTGACCAATAAACCAGTGAATTTGGTAGCCGCTGACCGACCCCTAACCGTTGAACCTCTGCAGAACGCTTATGACTACCGACTGATTGATAGCCAAACGCAACAGCCCTTAACGGTTAAACAGCTGGCTATCCAACTTCAAGACCAGGATATTGTCTTTGTCGGCGAGCTGCATGGCAACCATGCTTCTCACCTTTTAGAGATGCAATTAATGACAGAGATGCATATTTTGCATCCGCAGCAAATTCTTTCTATGGAAATGTTTAATCGCGATCAACAACCGATTTTAAATCGCTATTTGGACAGTGAAATTGGCGAAGCATTTTTAATCAACGAAGCGCCCACTTGGTCGAATTATACGGGCTCTTATCGCCCATTGATTGAATTTGCCAAACAGAATTTTATTCCCGTCATTGCCGCCAATGCACCGGCAGA
>Ga0307486_1001408_pt1 | contig 18595 bp, 10 predicted proteins | sample CBIW02metaG_FD_203663 | JGI IMG/M metagenome (GOLD analysis project Ga0307486, IMG submission 203663) | Sea-ice brine microbial communities from Beaufort Sea near Barrow, Alaska, United States - CBIW 0.2 | ecosystem: Environmental > Aquatic > Marine > Coastal | place: USA: Alaska | collected...
CGGGTTCGATTACAAACGTGACGTCCTGCGCGAGCCTGAAGCTCTCCGTCTGATACAAATAGGTACGCAGCGCATGATCGTCCTGCTCGTCCTGCTCGTCCTGCTCGTCCTGCTCGTCCTGCTCGTCCTGCTCGTCCTGCTCGTCAGCAAAGTTACTTGCCAAATAGACGTGACGGTCACTATTTTCTTCGCCAGTCAATGCTGTAGCTTCGTCTATGTTCAGCTCTTGCCGCACGCCGGAGTTAACGCCAATCTCGCCCGACATGAACATATCGACTACCTTGATTTGCGCGCCATTCGCAAAACGTCCGGGTCCGGTCGCCATGAACGAAACTGCATCCATAGAAATGGGCTTTATCGCGTCAGCTTCCCGAATCCTGCTCTCGCTACTCAAATCCGCAGGCTGGGTAATTTCGCCATACAGGAACAGGTTCGTGAGTTCGACAATGCCAAGTTGGTTCCATGTGTACATAAATATTCCTTTGTTGATGATTAACGGTATTGGGTTGCAGTTTTCAGCGTTCGGGTTCCTTCACCGAATGATTCGACTGCAACACCACAGGCAGTAACCGACACATATGTGGTATAGAACGGAGTGCCGCTGAATTTCGTCATTTCTGGTTTCAGTTCATAATTCAGTTCGACCTCGACGTAATACGAATTAAGAATATTGTCAAACCAAGAGCTAGCCTGGTGATAGACGCTGCAGCATCCCGGATGGCTGCGAACATAGTCTTCTGGCGTGGACTTTGCGTCTTTCACTTTGAGCTCCCAGGTGACATCAGAGAGCGCTCCCCGGATGTACTCGTCATCGCTCAAATATTTGTCTTGAGCAAAGCAGTAGCCGGTGTAGCTCAGGCGGACGATGTGGGCAAGGTAAGCGCCGCCGGAAATCAGTACGAGAAATATCAATCCCAGTTTCAAGCGACGCATAGATATCTCCTATCGTTGGCTGGTAGGTGCTCGAATGCTATATTGAAATCACTCCCCTCCTCACCATCCATGTAGTCGTTGCCGAGACCGCCGTCTAAAAAGTCTGCACCATGGTACTGAGCTTCTACATTGGTAATGTGACCCCACCCGGTGTTACCGTCACCGTGGATATAGTCAGCGCCTTCATCGCCTTCAAGGATGTCTGCCCCGGCCAAGCCGAAGATATAGTCATTGCCTGCGCCCCCTTGCACACGGTCCGCACCCCAACTGGCGAGAACCGTGTCATCACCGGCCCCGGCGTCAATGGTGTCACCGAATGCGTCGACAATGCCCGGCATGATGCCATCTCCAAGGGTTACCGTATGTGTGCCGCTCTGGGCGCCAGAATATGTTCCCCAGGTGGCTCCGCTGGACGTCACAAGGACTCCGGCAGGCTGGCCCCAGCGACTCCACAGGTCGCTGGCACTAAGCTGCTGGCGGTTATTCAGTATGTTGGAGGCGCTGGCGATGAAGTCGTTGCCGTCGCCCCCCTGTATGTTGTCCGAGCCACCACCACCACCAATCATGTCGTCGCCTTCGCCGCCGTCAATCTGGTCGTTGCCATACCCCCCAGATAGGGCGTCGTTGCCCATCCCACCGTTAATTTTGTCATTGCCGTCGCTACCGTAGAGGGTATTGTTGGTGATTAATTCACCGCTGCCGCCTACCAGATTGCCATGGCTGTCCTGCACGTAGTACGCATCACCGGTAGCAACCACGGTCATTCGATTGTTGTTTTGGTCCAGGCGCCAGGCGGGCCCGCCCTCGTTAATTTTGGTGCGCACCCGATAGTCGCCGTTCAAGGTGCTCAGGGTCTCACCGCTGTCCTTGACGTTCAGGCCCCAGCTGTTGCTGTTGCTGTTGCTGGTACTACCGTCAATACCGGCAAATTTCAGACTAAAAGCGCCCGTTGCATCGGCACTAAGCTCGCCCGTCTGCACCAGCGCAAAGCGAACCTCGGTCTGCCCGTCAACCAGGGTGATGATTGCGCCGTCTGCAGCTACGGTGCTGTCGCCCAGGATGGCCTGGAACTTGTCGCCCAGGCTTGCAAAAGCCAGCGTGACGGTATCGCCTGCTGTCGCGGCGGCGTTGAGGTACACGGTAAAGAATGCGCCGTTGTTCTCTGCTACGTCGGTCTGCTGGCCCTCAAGACTGGCTGGGTCGAAACCTTCGACGCCGAAGACGTTGCTACCCCCGCTTTGAACCAGAGCCACCTGATCGGTGTTGGTGAGTGTGATACCCAGATAACCGCTGCTCTTGATTTTTTCGACGTCAATGTCGGTGATGGTGATGGTGTTGTTTGCCCCCAGCGCAGTGCCACTGATGACCAGGCTCTTTCGGGCTTCGTCCAGGGTGTAGACGGTTTGGCCATTGTTGACGCTCCACTTACCCTTGTTTCCAACCAGTTTGTAGTCGGATTGTTTCGCTCCGGCAAGAGCAGCAGCGCCACCAATAATCACGCTGCCCAGACCGTCGCTGTCTGTGATGGTGTCCTGGCCTTCGCCTGTCTTGAAAACGTAAGTGTCGGTGCCTGCGCCGCCTTTGAGGGTGTCGTCGCCTGCGCCGCCATTCAAGGTGTCATTGCCAGCGCCGCCCATTAAAGCCACCGCGCCGCCGTACAGCGCACCTTGGTACTGTACCTTGTCTAAACCGTCCGCTGCATTTAGTATGCCGTTATTGGTTGGCGAAACGCCGTCATAGTAGACGAAGCGGCCTTCGGCATCTTTGTAGTCGATGATGCCTGAGGCGGCGAACCGCACCATCAGCGCGGCAAAAGAGGCCACCGGGATCGCCCTGGGCACTGGGTGCAAGAACTGGCCGTATCTGAAGAAGATATTGCCGACTTCGCTCTGGCTATTATCCTGGTCCAACCGGTTCCAGTCTTCGCCGGTCAAATTCTGTTTGTTGTCGTTGAGGAGGCTATCCTTGAAGATGATCGGCACCGTACGGCCAATACCCGAAGGGTCAATGCGGTCTTCTGTCATCCCATTGGTGACCTTTGCGGCCCATGATGTACTAACGAAGTCGAAGTCCTCATTTACCGGCACAACCTCAATGCCAAGGATCTCCCGACTGCCATTAGGATTGACGATGAACTTTGTATGTTCTTCGATTTCAAAGCCACTGGTGCCGAAGACGTAGGCTCGATCCATGTAATCATAAGCCGTTATACCCAAGTAATACTGCTGAATCGACAGTCGACCTTCTTCCGGTGTTATTTCGTAAGCATCACGCAACTCTTTAGTAGTGTAGGTTCCGGGCTGTAGCTTTTCTATGTAATCGCTGCCCGCCAAGAAGTTACGCACATAACGAAAATTTTCTACTCCCACAAAACGGCCGCCACCCGTGGTCATGTATTCGTCCAGATCAACGATCAATGGCTCTTGGCCATCGCCGGTGGGCCGAATAAGCGTGTCCGACTTCAAGTCGGCAGGGGCAGGCGGTGTTTTCTGCCCGTAGAGGTACAGACAAAGAATTTCTTCTGCAGTTGGCATAGTCATGGGATTTCCTTAAAGGTTGGTTGTTGCGTTGGTGATCGGAATATTCTGTAAGACAAAGACAGCCCGTTTTCGCCCGCGGATTGCCAAAAAAAGATGGCACCACGGTCAGATACTGCGAATACTCCAGAGCGCTTTGCTTGGATTGACTTCAGGCTGCTGAGCTTTAGCCACGAAACGGTGCTCGCCTCATTTTCATCGCCTTTGCCATCGCAGCACGCCAGGCTCAGCCCCCAGTACTCGGAGATCCAGAAGAAATGCTGGCCATAGCCGCGCAGCCGTTCCCAACGGCCAATGCGTCGCAAACCGGCTGGGTACACCTGAAGGAAGGCTTGCATTTCCTGCGGGCTTGCGGGCCGTATGCTCCGCATTGGTATGACCTCTGCCTCGCGGAGATACAATGAATACTTCGTGATTGAGGGATGGGTGACCAGAACGCTTGTCTCCAGTGCATCGATCTGCGCGTGTGTTTGGAGGAGTAGGCCGTTGGTAGTCAGGGTGGCAAGGAGTGTCGAATCCTGGATGCCTTGTGGCAAGCTCTCGGCTGTGAGATCGACTGGCAACAGCGCCAGTGATTCGCTATGACCATAGTCACGCCAGTTGATGATGACGTTCAAACGGTAATGCAGGTAAGCCTTGATGACATTCACTCTTAGTTCCTCCGCCGTCAACGAAGGGCATGCCTTGCCGCATGTGACCCTTTCATAGGCCTCGGCCAGCTCGGTGCGATTCAACATGAATGTGATCAATGCCAGGCAAAGCGCCAGTACACCCATCCAAACCGTAATGGGCCGCACGAACTTCGGCTTGGTTGCTTTGTTGGGTTCAGGTTGCTGGCTCATGTGCGGCTCACTGTTGCGGCCTTAACGGATCCATTCAAGATTAAAGGGGGATGCTGCCCTTTTATTCCTTTTTCAGCATTAAAAAATCCTGTAGCACCCTGTTGAGGGTCGTCAGTGGCTATTGAATTCATTGTATTTTCTTCCTGTGGTTGATCGTATTTCTGTATTGCATGTGCCACCCTACCGCTCCCGCAAACTCTCACTCCCCGCCCGCTGCACCGGACTCAAGAGGTACTCAATAATCCGGCGCTGCCCGGTCTTGATCTCCGCTGTGATATTCATGCCCGGACTCAACTTCACCCGCTTGCCGTCAATCAGCATGTCTTTCTCGCTCAAGGTCAGCCGGGCCGGGTAGTAGGAGCCGTTCTTCTCATCGGTCACCGCATCGGCCGTCACGATGTCAACCCGGGCCTGCACTGTGCCGTACTTGGTATAGGCAAAGGTCTCCAGCTTCACCGCCGCCATTTGTCCGACGCTGACAAAGCCAATGTCCTGATTGGCAATGCTCACCTCGGCTGTCACCGTGCTGCTATCGGGCACCACAATCATCAGCGCCTGGGCACTGGTCACCACACCGCCCACAGAGTGAATCGCCAGCTGCTGGATGACGCCATCCACCGGAGCGCGCAAATGCGTCAAGCGTTCACGCTGGCTGGCTTTGCGCAGCTCGCCTTGCAACTGGCTGTACTGGGAGGCCGCCGTGGCGTGGCGGTCGCTTAAGGTGCGCAGGGTCTCAAAGCGGTAGGCGGCCTTGGCGGACTCGGTCTCGCGGGCCGTGGCCTGGACTTCAAGCAAACGAGCGCGTTGGGTCGAGAGGTCGCGCTCAAGCTCGATGCGCTCCCTGGTTTTGTCCTGCGTGGCGTGCCCGGAGACGTAGCCTTGGCCCACCAGTCGCAGGTAGTCGGCTTCGCGGATTTGCGCCATCGGCACGGTGGCTTCGAGCTTGGTGATGGTCGCCTGTACGGTGCCTATCTCCAGTTGGCGGTGCGCTGCTTCGGCGTCAAGTTTGCCCAGTTGGCCGCGGATGTCTTGCCATTCGGACTGCAGTTGCGCCTGGATGGCCTGGGTCGCTTGCGGGTCCATGACCGGACGCGCCTCCCCTGTCAGTTGCTGCAGCACCGGGGTGGGGAGTTTGGACTGGGCCAGTGACTGCAGCAGCGCCCGGGTGCGCATTACCTCCGAGGCCTGCGTTTTGAGTTGCTCCTGCACACTGGCTTTGTCGGCTGTGGCCATGGTCGGGTCGAGTTCGACCAGCACTTGTCCGGCCTGTACCCGATCCCCGTCTTTGACGAGCACTTTACGCACCACGCTGGCCTCTAACGGTTGGATGACCTTGGTGCGTTCACTGACAATGATGCGACCCGGTGCCACCGCCACAATGTCCACCCGCCCGAAGATAGTCCAAAGCAGGACCAGCACAAAGAGCAGCATCAGACCCCAGGCCAGTCGGCGCGGGGCCGGATGAACCGGAGTTTCCTGCAAACTCAAGGCGGCGGGTAAAAAAGCAATTTCATCGGCCATGCGACTGGGGCCGGCCAACTCAGTGCGGTGCGCCCAAGCGGCCTTAAAGACGGCTTGATAGCGCGCCAGGAGTTCGCGCACCGGATGCACCGGATGTGGGGGCGGCGTGGCTTCACTCATGCGGGGCCACCTTCCGTCGCGCCTTCCGTTGGTTTGCCGCCATCTTGCAGACGCCACAAGTGCGCGTACAAACCTTGCGGCTGTTTCACCAAAGCTTCATGCGAGCCGATCTCCACAATCTGGCCTTTGTCCATCACGATGATCCGGTGGGCCTGACGCACCGAACTTAAACGGTGCGCGATGATGAGCACAGTGCGGCCCTGGCAGATCGGAGCCATGTTGTGCTGGATGATGGCCTCGGACTCGTAGTCCAGCGCGCTGGTGGCTTCATCAAGGATCAGAATTCGGGGGTTGGTAAAGAGGGCGCGCGCAATCGCCACGCGTTGGCGCTGACCGCCGCTTAAAGAACTGCCCTGCTCGCCGACCACAGTGTCGTAGCTCTCGGGCAATTCGCTGATAAACTCATGCGCCCCGGCGAGTTGTGCCACCTGGATGACGGCCTCGATCGGTGCGGCCGGGTCGGTAATGGCGATGTTTTCTCTGACCGAGCGGTTAAAGAGCAGGTTGTCTTGCAGCACGACGCCGACCTGACGCCTGAGCTGTGCAGCGTCAATCAGGCTGATGTCGATGCCGTCCACCAACAAGCGCCCGCCCTCGGGCGTGTACAGGCGCTGCACCAGTTTGGTCAGGGTGCTTTTGCCGGAGCCCGAACGCCCGACGATGCCGATGACTTCCCCGGCCTGAATGTCCAGACTGATGGTGTTTAACACCGGCGGCGCTTCCGGGCGGTAGCGAAAGGTGACCTGGTCTAGCGTGATGCGCCCCACCAGGCGCGGCAACTGTGCGGTGCTGCTGGGGGCGACTTCGGTGCGGGTGTTGAGAATGTCGCCCAGGCGCGCCACCGAGATGCCGGTTTGCTGAAAGTCGGTCCAGAGTTGGGCCATGCGCATGATAGGCTGGCTAACGCGCTGGGCAAACATGTTGAAGGCGACAAACTGGCCCACCGTCAAGTCATTGCCCATGACCAGATGCGCGCCGTACCACAGCGTGGCGGCATTGACCAGCTTGCCGATCAGGTTGACGCCCTCGTTGGCCAGGGTGGCGAGGTTCTGGGATTTGAAGCTGGCCGAGACATAAGACGCCAATTGGCTATCCCAGCGTTTGCCAAAAGCGGGCTCCAGTGCCGAGGCTTTGACGGTCTGGATGCCGGTGACGGTCTCCACCAGCATCGCCTGGTTTTCGGCCCCCCGGGCAAACTTGACATCCAGGCGTTGACGCAGGATCGGAACCACCGCCAGGCTCAGCCCAAAGTACAACGGCAGACTGATCAGCACGATCAAGGTCAGCGGCACGCTGTAGATCAGCATCACCCCGATGAAGACGACCGAGAAGAAGACGTCCAGCAAAACGGTCAGGGCGTTGCCGGTGAGAAAGGCGCGGATGTTTTCGAGTTCACGCACGCGCGCCACCGAGTCACCCACGCGCCGGGACTGGAAGTAGGCCAGGGGCAGTTGCACTAGGTGGCGAAACAAGCGTGCCCCCAGTTCGACATCAATGCGGCTGGTGGTGTGGCTGAAGACATAGGCACGCAGGGCACTGAGCACACTCTCGAAGATAACCACAATCACCAGCCCGATGACCAGCACGTCCAGCGTGGTCATTCCTTTGTGCACCAGCACTTTGTCCATCACCACCTGAAAGAACAGCGGGCTGACCAGGCCGAAGAGTTGCAGCATGAAGGAGATCAGCAAGACCTCACCGAGCAGGCGTCGGTATTTGACCAGCGCCGGGATGAACCAGGAGAAGTCGAACTTGGCGAGTTCACCGGCTTCGCTTGCCCGGCTGCTGATGAGGATGAGTTGGCCGCTCCAGCGGGCGGCAAAGACGTCGATCGGCTCGATGGTGGGGCGGGCACTGCTGGCGTCCTGAAGCAAGACCCGCTTGCCGTCGCTTTGCGCCAGGATCACCAGGCGCAAGGATTCATCAGTTGTGCGCATCAGCGCCAGCGCCGGCAAGGCGGTGAGTCCCAGGCGCTCAATGGCGGTGCGCACCAGTTTGGCTTTGAGGCCGATGTGCTGGGCGGCGCGCAGCACATCGGAAGGGGTAAGCCGGTCGCTACCCGATAAGCCCAGTTGATGCGCCAGCGTGGCCGGGTCGGCAGCGGTTTGGTGCAGGCGGGCGACGGCGCACAGGACGGCCAGAGGGTCAGCGTTGCTGGATTGTTGCTTGTCTGTGCTCGCGCCATTGATCGCCAGCAGACTTGAATTGGATGACATACGAGCCTCCTCTGATGACCATCCCTATTGGGTGGTCTTGTTTTTTTGCAGTGTACTTTACTGAAAACTGTGCTAATTTTTTTATAAATAATGACTGGCGCAAGCCGCGTAAAGTCATGGTGAAACCCGCTTGAGCGGATGTCGCCCGCCGGTGCGCCGCACACGTTTGCCGGTGTTGCGACTGCCCACCGACTTGATGAGGACCTCCGACAAGGTGCGCGCCCTTCGCCGGGCGGGGATGCAGATTGGCGCACACACCGTGTCGCACCCGATTCTCGCCACGCCGGATCGGGCCACGGCCTATTCTGAAATAGCCATCAGCAAGCACGTCCTTGAGAACTTGTTGGGAGAACGCGTGAGTCTCTTGGCCAACACCGATGTGTTTCAACTGGCGGGCTTGAGGGCCATGTTATGGACGCATGAACATCACATTCGGGAACCCCTATTGCAGGGAACAGGGGTTCCATTCTTCACTTGCGAGGTCTACTGCCAATTGGCCACAATCACCGGCGTCAGTGCCGCTGCATAGTTCGCAGACAGGGTGGTCTGCCCAGCCGCTGGAGGTGCAAACCCCGCCATTGCACTCACCAGGTTTTGCACCTGGCTGTCCAGCAGCGTTTGGCCATCACTGGTCTTGAACTCCTCCACATGGTGTGCATCCCCCAGATACCAGTTGCTCAGTGAGAACTGGTCGTCGGTGCCGATGAGGCTGACCTCCAGGTCGTTGCCATCCTGGCGGAACCACAGTTGATCGGTGCCGATGTCTGCGCCAAACTGGGCGACGTCGGTGTGACCTGCCGTTGTGTCGCTCTCCACGATCGTGTCGGCCCCTGCGCCCCGGCCCAGCTGGTAGGTGTCGCTGCCCAGTCCACCACTCAAGGTGTTGTTGGCGCTGTTGCCGCTGAGCACGTTGTCCAGGGCGTTGCCCGTGCCGTTGATCGCGGTACTCCCGGTGAGATTCAGGTTCTCAACATCACTACCCAAGATGTACGTGATCGACGCATTCACCGTGTCACGTCCTTCGTGGGCGCTTTCACTCACGGTGTCGCCTGCCGAGTCCACGCAGTAGAGGTCGTCGCCTGCGCCGCCGGTGAGGATGTCATCACCGGTGCCGCCGTCAAGGAGATCGTTGCCATGGCTGGTGGTGATGGTGTCGTTGCCGTCGCCGCCTTCGATCGTGCCAGTGCCCCCGATGGCGGTCATGGTGTCGTGGCCTGTGCCGCCAAAGATCGTGTACCGGTCACCGGTGTCCGTGATGGTGTCGTTGCCCGCACCGCCGTCGATAACGTCGTTGCCGCCAGTGTCCGTGATGGTGTCGTTGCCGTCGCCGCCGTAGAGCGTCGCATGGCTGTTGCCGGACGTGATCGTGTCGTTGCCGCCTTTGGCATCGAACCAGGTGGTATCCGACGCCAGCGTGACCGTCTCTGACGCATCGGTGCCGGTGATGGTTGTTGTCGGATTGGTTGGCGTGGTCGGGTTAGTCAGGTCGGTGAGCTTGGCCGCTGTCCATACCGTGCCGTCGGCAAACTGCACTTGCTCGGTCTGATCACTGCTGTTATCCCAGTTTTTAAGGGTGATCTGGTCGGTGGCTGCTGCGTTGTTGGGGTCGTTGACTTTGATCACCAGGTCAAAGCCCAGGTAGCTCGCCGTGATATCGCCAGTCGCAATTCCGACTCCGAACACTAGCTTGTCTGCGCCGGAAACATTGAAGTCGTTGATCGTATCCTGACCATCGCCGCGGCCAAATAAATACATGTCCGCACCTGCTCCGCCGGTGAGGGTGTCGTTGCCCTTGCCTCCGGTAATCTTGTCGTTGCCCGAGGTGCCACGCACGGTGTCGGCATTGTCTGTGCCAGGTATCTCGATAGGTACGGCTTCAATCAACTGTGCGATGGTCATCGTGGTGCCATCAGAGAACTGCACTTCATCGATAGGCGAGGTACCGCTCAGGTTGTCGTAGTCCACACCATCAAGATGTATCTCACTGCTGCCCGAGGCGTTACTAATCACCAGAGAGCCAAGCGAGAGATGTACCGAATTGAGGTTAAAGCCACCTTCGAGAACAAGCGTGTTCCAACCTGCTACGTCCTCGATATGCTTGATACCGCTGCCCTGCGCCACATAATAAGTGTCGTTGCCATCGCCGCCTTGCAGCATGTCGTTGCCAGTACCGCCGTCCAGGATGTCATCACCGCCGCCACCGAACAAAGTGTCGTTGCCATCGCCGCCATCCAGAGTGTCGTTGCCGTGAAACTCGGCTGCAACTTCGAACAGGCTGCCGTCGCCGCTGAGATAATCGTCACCAGCGCCGCCGATCAAAAGATCGTCACGCCCTTGCCCAAACAGCCGGTCGTTGCCGTCGCCGCCAACCAGAATGTCATTGCCGTGGAATGCGCCGCCCAACTGAGTCGCGACAGAATCACCCTGTAATAAATCCGCCCCATTGCCGCCCAACAGTATGTCGTCTTTGCCACCACCGATCAGGGTGTCGTTACCGTCGCCGCCGTCCAGAATGTCGTTGCCATGGTATTGCCCGGCGAGATGCACCTCGCTATCGTCGTCCCCGAACAACATGTCGTTATCTTGGCCACCGTACAGCGTATCGTCCGCTCCACCGCCGACTAAGATGTCGTCACCATCGTCACCATTCAGAATGTCACTGCCGTGAAAGTTGCCGTCCAACTGGGCTTGTCGGTCATCACCAAACAAAATGTCTGCACCAACGCCGCCAGACAGGGTGTCATCTTTGCCGCCGCCGACCAAGGAATCGTTGCCCTCCTCGCCATAGAGAGTGTCGTTGCCATGAAATTCGCCCGCCAAGGCTCGGTCATCACCAAACAAAATGTCTACACCAACGCCGCCGCTCAAGATGTCGTCCCCGCCGCCGCCGTCCAGTGTGTCATTACCGTCGCCGCCATAAAGAGTGTCGTTGCCGTGAAACTCGGCTGCAACTTGGGACAGGTGGCCGTCGCCGTTGAGATAATCGTCACCAGCGCCGCCGATCAAAAGATCGTCACGCCCTTGCCCAAACAGCCGGTCGTTGCCGTCGCCGCCATCCAGAATGTCATTGCCGTGGAATGCGCCGCCCAACTGATTCTCGTTAGAATCACCCTGTAATAAATCCGCCCCATTGCCGCCCAACAGTATGTCGTCTTTGCCACCACCGAGCAGGGTGTCGTTACCGTCGCCGCCGTCCAGAATGTCGTTGCCATGGTATTGCCCGGCGAGATGCACCTCGCTATCGTCGTCCCCGAGCAAGATGTCGTTATCTTGGCCACCGTACAGCATATCGTCCCCTCCACCGCCGACTAAGCCGTCGTCACCATCGTCACCATACAGAATGTCACTGCCGTGAAAGTTGCCGTCCAACTGGGCTTGTCGGTCATCACCAAACAAAGTGTCTGCACCAACGCCGCCCAACAGTATGTCGTCTTTGCCACCACCGGTCAGGGTGTCGTTACCCTCCTCGCCATCGAGAGTGTCGTTGCCATGAAATTCGCCCGCCAAGGCTTGGTCATCACCAAACAAAGTGTCTGCACCAACGCCGCCGTACAGGGTGTCATCTTTGCCGCCGCCAATGAGGTAGTCGTCACCGAGACCGCCGTCTAAAAAGTCTGCACCATGGTACTGAGCGTCTACAGAGTCAACGTAACCCGGCCGGGTGGTACCGTCACCCTGGATATAGTCATCGCCTTCACCGCCTTCAAGGATGTCTGCCCCGGCCAAGCCGAAGATATAGTCATTGCCTGCGCCCCCTTGCACACGGTCCGCACCCCAACTGGCGAGAACCGTGTCATCACCGGCCCCGGCGTCAATGGTGTCACCGAATGCGTCGACAATGCCCGGCATGATGCCATCTCCAAGGGTTACCGTATGTGTGCCGCTCTGGGCGCCAGAATATGTTCCCCAGGTGGCTCCGCTGGACGTCACAAGGACTCCGGCAGGCTGGCCCCAGCGACTCCACAGGTCGCTGGCACTAAGCTGCTGGCGGTTATTCAGTATGTTGGAGGCGCTGGCGATGAAGTCGTTGCCGTCGCCCCCCTGTATGTTGTCCGAGCCACCACCACCACCAATCATGTCGTCGCCTTCGCCGCCGTCAATCTGGTCGTTGCCATACCCCCCAGATAGGGCGTCGTTGCCCATCCCACCGTTAATTTTGTCATTGCCGTCGCTACCGTAGAGGGTATTGTTGGTGATTAATTCACCGCTGCCGCCTACCAGATTGCCATGGCTGTCCTGCACGTAGTACGCATCACCGGTAGCAACCACGGTCATTCGATTGTTGTTTTGGTCCAGGCGCCAGGCGGGCCCGCCCTCGTTAATTTTGGTGCGCACCCGATAGTCGCCGTTCAAGGTGCTCAGGGTCTCACCGCTGTCCTTGACGTTCAGGCCCCAGCTGTTGCTGTTGCTGTTGCTGGTACTACCGTCAATACCGGCAAATTTCAGACTAAAAGCGCCCGTTGCATCGGCACTAAGCTCGCCCGTCTGCACCAGCGCAAAGCGAACCTCGGTCTGCCCGTCAACCAGGGTGATGACTGCGCCGTCGGCGGCTACGGTGCTGTCGCCCAGGATGGCCTGGAACTTGTCACCCAGGCTTGCAAAGGCCAGCGTGACGGTATCGCCTGCTGTCGCGGCGGTGTTGAGGTACACGGTAAAGACTGCGCCGTTGTTCTCTGCTACGTCGGTCTGCTGGCCCTCAAGACTGGCTGGGTCGAAACCTTCAACGCCGAAGACGTTGCTACCCCCACCTTGAACCAGGGCCAGCTGGTCGGTGTTGGTGAGTGTGATGCCCAGATAACCGCTGCTCTTGATTTTTGCGACGTCAATGTCGGTAAGGGTGATTGTGTTGTTCGCCCCCAGCGCAGTGCCACTGATGACCAGGCTCTTTCGGGCTTCATCCAGGGTGTAGACGGTTTGGCCATTGTTGACGCTCCACTTACCCTTGTTTCCAACCAGTTTGTAGTCGGATTGTCCCGCTCCTGCAAGAGCAGCAGCGCCGCCAATAATCACGCTGCCCAGACCGTCGCTGTCTGTGATCGTGTCCTGGCCTTCGCCTGCCTTGAAAACGTAAGTGTCGGTGCCTGCGCCGCCCTTGAGGGTGTCAGAGCCAATGCCACCAACTAAAACGTCGTCGCCTGCGCCGCCATCCAGGGTATCGGCACCTGCATTGCCCATGAGTAAATCTTTGCCTTTATTGCCCTTCAATATGTCGGCACCCGTGCCGCCGATCATCAAGTCCTCTGCACCGTTGGTTTTGAAGTTTCCAGTCTCATAGGCCAAGCTATCAAGGGTGCCACCGGTGTTACCGTTGAGGTAGATGTTGGTGGATATCCATTGCGCATCCTGCAGCTTGGCGGCGAGTTCGGGGTTTGTGGTGCGTAGGTCAGTTAGGAGGGCGGTTTTCGCGGGATTGAGGGCTTCGACGAGGGTGGGTACCTGTCCGAGTCCGGCAAAAGCAACTGCAGCACCCAAGTCACGATTTGCAGCAGCAACCCTATTTCCATCAGTGGCTGTCAATCCGTTAGGAGGAGAGCCAAACTTCTCCTCGTAGGCCATGATGGCCACGCGATTCTTTTGCAGCATCCAAAAGACGTTTTGAACTTCGTTGGGAGTGGCATTGGCGGGGTCAGAAAACGGACCGATGTATTGCGCTTCCGCAAAACGCCGCTTGGCAAGGCCAGCTCGGAGATCTAATGCAGCACCACCATTGGAGTCATAACGAATCTGAAACCATGCTTCTGCGCGGTCGCCTGTCCACAGCGCATTGGTAAGGCCGGGGCCAATCAACGTTTGTGCGTTATAGGCAAGTGAGAGCAAACCCGCCATCTCGCGTGTGTTGTCCAGCGCTGCGTATAGGGCATCGCCATTCGACTGTTGCAAATGGGTGCCAAATCGCTCTTTGACGGCGTCTTTGGCACGCTGTAACTCGGCACCAAACAGGGTTTCCGCCTCTGAGTCAGTGATAGGGGCTGCAGTCCAGCCTGTGCGGAACTGGGTGATGAGGGTGTCGGCTAGCGTCGTGTTAGGGCTGTTTAGGGCATTTCTAATGCCAACCAACTGCCTGTCTTGCCCATCTGTAAGCGCAATGCTTACAGACGCCAAATCTTGTGCGAGAGAACCTAAAACACTCCACGCCCCGTCTGCGCCCTTCCGAAGAAACGTGAAGCCGAATCCCAGAGTAACGGTATGGTCGCCAACATTGGTTGGAAGCGCCAAATTACTTCCCTCGCTCCCTTGAATTAGCCGACGGGCAACGGCATCTTGATTTGCAATAGTATGGATAACAATGGTCATGACGAATTCCTTTGATAGGTTACTTATTGACAGTTTCTTCTGCATAGGTTTCCCAAAGACAGAAGGTTTTCGATTTCATTTGCGTTTCGCGTTTCGGTTCAATTTGCTCAGCGCCAAAGAAAACATTACGAGTCATATCCCATGCCACCAACTTGCCTTGATAGCTTGTCAAGGCTGATTGTTGGCCTTGGTAGTCATTTCTTAACTTCATAGAATCGGTCCACACGGAAATGCCGTTTGTATGCGCACAAATATCTAGATTCACCCAGGAATAGCCCTTTCTTCCGGAGCCCGTTTTTTCCACATACTCTGACCAATACACGAGTTGGGATTCGGGAAATGGATTCACGCGCTCGGGTAGCACATAGACGCGAAAGGGTGGCGCACCTGCCGATCCATTAAACCCAAAAAACTTCCATGCATGGTTGGCTCCTTCATCAACTGCGCAGTGCTGCAAATTATTGTTCAGTGTCGGGCCAAGTTTTTTGGCTGCAATGCGCTCATTCTTTTGTCTTTGAGTCTTGGGAAGATCCAAATTCCAAATCGGGTAGTCAAAGTCTAATACCGCCACCGGCTCAATGGCCTTGAAGTCCTTGTGATTCAGCAAGTCATCCAGCATGCGTTCGCAGAACGCTGCTGAGCTTTTAGGTTTGCCATCCGGGCCGCCGCCGAGTCGGCGCGATTTTTCCTGGCTGATGAGGATTCGAACTGCATCCAGCCGCTGTGCCTCGGTTTCAATGGGCAGCTTTTTGACAGATTGAGTTTGAGAAATCGCGTGCGGCGCGGTCAAGCAGCAAACGAGTGACAAGACGGTTAGGGATGGACTGAAAGCTAGTTTGATGATTGGATTGGCCATGGTTTTTTCCCTTAGTTAGTGTGTTTCGTTGTTGTGGATTTACGTTGCAGCCGACGGTAGCTGCCGGTGGGTGCCCAGTTGATGTAGCGGACGGGAACAGGTGAGCTTGCTCTAGTGCGCGACAGCTCAACCAGCACCCCACGGGTTGCACCTATCTTCTGTCTATCCGGAATCGGACCGGCGGCCCCTCAGACCATTCCACGCTGTAGTTCAGCTCGGTATTTTTTGAGTAGATGATGTCTGCGTCCCGGCTGAAATAAAAATGTTTAAACGGGCCAAAGAGAGATTCGGGGCTTGGCGACGAGTAGCGCAAGCCGCTATGGCTGTACGCACAACCACGTTGTTTCACGGGCAGGATGCGCATATTGCACGCGTGCAATTGGGTCGGGGATGCCGTCGTTGTTGATGTCCACCTCGGTCAGCCACATCTTGACTTGCCCTGCAGCACGTAACTCGGCGGTTTCTTTAAGCCAGTTTTGCCACTTCTGTTCCATTTCCAATGTGTTATTTTTATACTCAACGCGGTCTTCAAACTCCACCGAAAGATCTTTAAATGCCCTTTCTGCGATATCCAAATCCAGCGGCACTTCTTTCCACTCTGGCCGAGAGAACTCAGGATATTTTTCTGACAAACGCGGCGCACACTCATCAAAATCCAATTTGCGAAATTGATTGAGGTTTTTCGTAGAGGGGATACAGACCGGGTCTTCACTACACGTCAAGAAATATTCGCCCTCGAATCCTGCCTTTCGTTCGATTTCAATCTGTTGTGGGGTTAACGCTTTTACCGGCTGTGCCAGTGCCGGATTGCCTGTGCAAATGGATGCCCCTTGCAGGCTTAGACTGAGTAGCAGGGGCGCGCGTCGACGGGGTTGGACGTGTGCTTTCATAGGGAAAGACTCCAAGTGTTTTTTTGTACCGCGTGCGCCGTCATGTGGTGGGAGCAATAGTGTTGGCGGGTAGGCCTTGCAAAGGCCAGCGTGACGGTATCGCCTGCTGTCGCGGCGGCGTTGGGGTACACGGTAAAGAATGCGCCGTTGTTCTCTGCTACATTGGCGGCCGTGCCCATTAGACTGTGGACCAGTCCAGAGTCCGCATCCTTGCCAATATGCGCCTTCATGCCGAAGTACCACTCGTTGCCTTTTTTGGTCTGGTGCATTTCTGGCGGTCCGACGATTCGGTCCTGCGCCTTCGCTTTATTCTTGGTGGAGGGCGGTGCCGCAATAATAGTGGCATCCACGATCGTACCCTCACGCATGAGCATGCCGCGGTCCGCCAAGTGGCCGTTGATCTGCTCGAAGATCACCTGGGTTAAGGCCTGCTTTTCCAGTAAGTGGCGGAACTTCAACAGCGTCGTGGCATCCGGGACCGATTCCACAGCCAGGTCAATCCCAACAAAATTGCGCAGCGCCTGGCTGTCATAGATGGCGTCTTCCAGCGCTTCGTCCGCCAAGGCATACCACTGTTGCACAAAGTACATCCGCAGCATGCGCTTGAAAGGTATTGGGGGGCGGCCCCGTTTACCGCGCGAATCAGGATAGTAGTATGGTGAAAGAGCTTTCAGCCGCCTCGGCTAAGGCACGGCCTGCTCCATTTCTGCCAAAAATCGCTCACGGCGGGTCGTCTTTTTCTTGGCAGCAAACTCTGCCTAGGCGAAACTCGTTTGCTTCATGACAGTCTCTGGCTATTCCTGCGGATGAGGTACCATTTTACCAAACCGACAACGTGAGAAGAATAAATCAGTGTTTCCTTAGTGATCTCGATCAAATTAAAACAGATATGGCTAATGGTTACATTGACAAATTGCGAAATCAAATTGGTTCAGGAGCTGTAACTCGGGATATTACTGCGCGAGAAGCATGGGATTTCCATAGTGTTGTTTTTAATCAAAATGGGCTAAGTAAAGATGCATGGACATTAAATAGTCTATTTTAGGTGATGCAAGATGATACTTCTAGAGAAGCGTATTGGAGTACAGTATTAGAGTCTGCAGGAAATTTTACATTAGAAGCAGAGTTAGCTGCTCGTACTTATTTAACTATGGAATGGTGTGCCGGTTTTGCTAGTGATGAAGATGCACCTATATATGATTCTTGGACAGATCGCTTAGTTGAGTGGGATATTGCATGGGAAGGCTTAGATGGGATAGCTAAAACCTCTATTGCATGGCATTACAATGATGTTGTTCCATGGTCAGAGTCAATTGGAGCAGATATTGTTGATTTCTTTAATACAGCACAAGTTTCTGTACAACGTCGTGATCCTCTCACTCTAGATTTAGATGGTGATGGCCTGGAAACGGTTGGTATTAATTTAGCCAACCCCATTCTATTTGATCACGATGGTGATGGTAATAAAGCAGGAAAAGGCTGGATTAAACCTGATGATGGTATAGTTGATGTGAATGATGCCAACTTTGCTAATTTACGTGTTTGGCAAGATTTAAACAGTGATGGTATTTCACAAGAAGGTGAACTTAAAACGCTAGATGAAGCGGGTGTTATTTCTATTAATGTAGAAAGCACTGAAAACTCACAACCCCTAGCTAATGGTAACCTTCTTGCTGATATTGGTACTTATGTTCGTAGTGGTGGTTCAAGATCTGATGTGGGTAGTGTGTCAGCTGAGTTGGGTGATATTGATTTAGCTGAAAACACGTTTATTAGTCAGTTTACCGATAGTATTCCTTTAACGCCTGAAGCTGAAGCTTTGCCTGATATGAATGGTTCCGGTCAGGTACGTAACTTGCGTGAAGCGGCAAGTTTAAGTCCTACACTTGCTGTAATACTGACACAGTATGATGTGGCGACTACACGTGATGAACAATTGGCGTTGCTTGATGGGTTATTAACCGAGTGGAGTCAAACCTCTGAGCTTGCAGTAATAGCTGATGGTGCTTATGACGGCTTGCCGACAAATATTTCTGTATCCGGTTTTGCGGAAGGCTCAGCAGGCTACGATGAATGGATCAATAAGCTACAAATTCTTGAACGTTTTAATGGCCGTACCTTTGTTTCACCTGCTGACGGTGCGACAGAAGTAAATCTTAATTTTTTTGCTGCACGCCGTAACTTCCTTGATCAATCTTATGAGTCATTACGTCAATCCGTTTATGACGGTTTGTTATTACAAACTCGACTAGAACCTTACTGCGTATTCCAGACCAAGGTTGCCACTGATTCCAGTCGAAGCCTGCCACCCATTCCACGCGAAAGCTGCCACTGATTCCACGGCAAAGCTGCCACCCCGGCAGGCTGCCTGACTCACCCCATCGAA
>Ga0307486_1001409_pt1 | contig 18576 bp, 18 predicted proteins | sample CBIW02metaG_FD_203663 | JGI IMG/M metagenome (GOLD analysis project Ga0307486, IMG submission 203663) | Sea-ice brine microbial communities from Beaufort Sea near Barrow, Alaska, United States - CBIW 0.2 | ecosystem: Environmental > Aquatic > Marine > Coastal | place: USA: Alaska | collected...
GATGGAAACATTGAAGTAAGTATTCCGATTACAAATACAGGTAAAGTTGAAGGTAGGGAAGTGGTTCAGTTATATCTGCGGGATATAATTGCAAGTACCACCAGACCTGTTAAGGAGTTAAAAGGATTTCAACTTTTGGATCTTAAACCCGGAGAAAGCAGAATAGTAAAATTTGTTATTGAAGAAAAAATGCTTCAATTTTATACGGCGAATAAAATATGGGAGTCTGAAGCAGGGCAGTTTGAAGTATTTGTTGGCGGAAACTCAAGAGATCTTAAAAGCGCAGGTTTCAATCTGATAAAGAACTAAATATGAATACATTTTTCAAATTAACCTTCAGTATAATTCTTTTTTGGGGTTTCCCTTTCGCATTATTTTCCCAGGTGATTTTTGAAGATAATTTTGATGGAGACAGTTTAGATATGGAATCCTGGAATTATGAAGAAGGCGATGGTTGCCCCAATTTATGCGGATGGGGCAATAATGAACGCCAGATCTACAGCCGGGATTATGTGAAGGTTGAAGATGGGAACCTGGTAATTGAGGCCGTAAAAAACGGCCTTCAGTATTTTTCCGGGAAGATCAATACTAAGGATAAGATAGAATTTAAGTACGGGACAATTGAAGTGCGTGCTAAACTTGCAGAAGGACATGGCTTGTGGCCGGCAATCTGGATGTTGGGAACTGATATTGGCGAAGTGGGATGGCCTGCTTCCGGGGAAATTGACCTTATGGAATATGTTGGACGTGAGCCGCACACTATTTATAATTCCTTGCACACGCCCGCAAGTCATGGAGAAACCCTAAATACAAAGAAAACTTTTATAGAAGCTATTGAAAAAGGCTTTCATACCTATAAAACGGTTTGGACCGAAATGCACATCAAATTTTTTATTGATGGAAACCTGGCCTACACATTTGTTCCGGAAAAATATGATGAGGTACATTTCCCCTACAGAAAACCATTTTATTTTTTAATAAATATGGCTGTTGGAGGTAATTTTGGAGGCCCGGAGGTAGATGATGCTATTTTCCCTGCAAAATTTTATGTCGATTATATCAAAGTGTCGGAATTATAAAAATTATCAATAAATTTAATTATTTTTAGCAAATTCTTAAACTCTTCCTATGAAAAATAAAACCTATCTATTTCTTATTACCATTGTTTCAGCCTTGGGAGGATTACTTTTCGGATATGACACCGGTGTAATTAATGGTTCACAGTATTATTTTAGTCAGTATTTTGACCTGGATCCGGGAATGAAAGGTTGGGTTGTGGGAAGTGCGCTGATAGGTTGCTTTGTTGGTGCAATTATAGCCGGGCCAATAAGTATTGCAATTGGAAGAAAATATTCTTTGATCATTTCAGCATTATTGTTTTCAATTTCGGCCTGGGGCTCTGGATTACCTTCTTTTTTACCGGAATCTGTTTCCTTATTGGTCGCTTTTCGAATTATTGGGGGATTGGGAATTGGGATGGCCTCAATGAATGCACCTACTTATATAGCTGAAATTGCACCCGCAAAAATAAGGGGAACTTTGGTAAGTTATTATCAACTGGCAATTGTAGTCGGGTTTTTTGTGGTGTTTTTAGTGACTTATATGATCGGAAATCAGGCCACAGAAGCTGAAAATATTCAAACTGGATGGAGATGGATGTTTTGGTCGGAACTTATTCCCAGCTTATCGTTCATGGCTCTTTTGTTTTTGGTGCCTAAAAGTCCGCGATGGCTAGCTTTGAAAGGCTTAAAATCGAATGCATACAGTGTTTTGACCCGGATTCACGGAGCAGAAATCGCTGAAACTGAAATGCGGGAAATCGAGAAATCCATTCAAAAAGATAAAGCTAAGGTTAAGCTTAATATATTTGCCAAAGGAGTATTCGCGATCATTGTGATAGGTACTGTTTTATCTGTTTTACAACAGTTTACCGGAATCAATGCGGTGCTGTATTACGGTGCCGATATTTTTGAAAAAGCCCTTGGATTTGGGAAAGAAGACGTTTTGCTGCAACAAGTAATGCTCGCGGCAATTAATTTGCTCTTTACCTTTGTAGCGATGGCAACAGTAGATAAATTAGGACGTAAACCCCTTCTCTATATAGGTTCGGTAGGGATGTTGATTGGATTTTTGTTGCTGGGAGGCACATTAATGTCAGGAAATGTAGGAATATTGTCCCTTATTGGAGTTCTATTATTTATTGCATCCTTTGCCATGTCCATGGGACCAGTGGTTTGGGTAATATTATCGGAGATGTTCCCTAACAATATGCGAAGTGTCGCCATGTCTATTGCAGTAGCAGCCCAGTGGGCCGCCAATTATGTGGTGACACAATCTTTCCCGTTAGTTGCCGAAAGTGAAGTAAATAAAAGTGAATACTGGAATGGTTCGTTACCATATTTTATCTTTTCCGTATTTATCCTGGCAATAATTTTCTTTACCTATAAATATATTCCTGAGACTAAAGGAAAATCCCTGGAAGAACTGGAAGATATCTGGGATATCCCGGAAGAAATTAAGGCTAAAAAGGCGTAAAGAGACCAAAACCAGGATCTATACCGGAGGTTTTGCAGGTAAGGTACAACTGAGCTCTTGAGAACACGGGGTTCAAACTGTTGAAGCTATTGTTCCTGAAAAATACATGAGGCTGCCTAAGGGCGGCCTCTTACTATTAAACACTCATCAATTCAGATTCCGCCTTTGAATAAAAAAACGCTTCATCATGATGGAGGCTTCTTCTTCCAAAACTCCATTTTTCACTTTGGTTTTTGGGTGAAGTGTTGATCCCATTTTGCGATAACCACGTTCCGGATCGGTAGCAGCAAATACCAAGTTTGATAATTGGCTCCAGTATAATGCTCCGGCACACATCTGGCAGGGTTCCAGGGTAACATACATGGTGCAGCCTTTTAAATATTTTCCTCCCAGATAATTTGCCGCTGCGGTTATGGCCTGCATTTCAGCATGTGCGGTAACGTCGTTCAGGAGTTCCGTTAGGTTATGGCCGCGGGCGATTATTTTTTCATCGATCACAACAACAACACCTACCGGGATTTCGTCTTTTTCAAAGGCTTTTTCCGCTTCTTCCAAAGCTTTCCGCATAAAATATTCGTCGTCAAAAGGAGTGATTTTCATCTGAATTTATAATTTTCTGAAAGATATAAATTTATTTGGGATCCGTTATTTTCGAAGTACGAGGTTCGAAGTACGAAATTAGAAGTTAATTTAGCTTGAATGTATTTCCGCATTCGCCTTGTTTTGTCATTCTGAACGAGCTTTCGGGAGAGGAAGAATCCCTACAACGAGTGGGAGGGGCAAGTGTGATACAACGTCATGTTGCGTCAACCGCCTTGTTTTGTCATTCTGAACGAGCTTTTGGGCGAGGAAGAATCCCAACAACGGGGGTATGGGCAAGTGTGCTAACATGTCTTATGCTTCAATCATGATTCGTCCAATGAGCCCGCAAGATTCTTCACTGCGTTCAGAATGACATTTTTAAGATATTAATATTAAGAAGTTTTTAGTTTTGAATCCTGATTCTTTTTTTGTTTCTACTTCTGCCCAAAATATTTTTACTACATCACTGCGTTACATCGTCACTCCATCACTCTATTGAATTTCTTTTTCCGAATTTTGAATTTTTTTGACAGTTTCAACATGTATATTTGCTTCAATGTCGATAAGAATCCTAAATAGTATAAATTCCCCATCCGATCTGCGTGAGCTTCCGAAGGAAAAACTGCCGGAACTGGCCATCGAACTTCGGAAATTCATCATTGATATCGTAGCGACCAAAGAAGGGCATCTGGGCGCCAGTCTTGGCGTGGTGGAACTCACCATCGCCTTGCATTACGCTTTTAATACTCCCGAGGATCTCCTGGTTTGGGATGTCGGCCATCAGGCCTACGGACATAAGATCCTTACCGGAAGAAGAGATGTTTTTCACACCAACAGGCAATTAAACGGCTTAAGCGGATTTCCGAACCGAGGCGAAAGTCCATACGATGCTTTTGGGGTAGGTCATTCTTCTACCTCCATTTCTGCAGCACTTGGAATGGCGCTCGCTTCAAATTTAAAAGGGGATCTTCAAAAGCAACATATCGCGGTAATTGGGGATGCCTCCATTGCCAGCGGAATGGCTTTTGAAGGACTCAATCACGCCGGGGTTACCAATGCTAACCTGCTGGTGGTTTTAAACGATAACGCCATTGGAATAGATCCAAGTATTGGTGCCTTAAAGCAATATCTCACCAAAGCGAGGGTAGGTCACAAACCTGCTCAGGACAATATAATTGAAGCGCTGAATTTTAAATATTTCGGCCCGGTAGATGGACATGATATTGAGGGTTTGTTGAAGGTTTTTGAAGATTTAAAAAATATCAGTGGTCCTAAATTTCTGCATGTGATCACAACCAAAGGAAAGGGGCTTAAAAAGGCGGAAGAAAATCAAGTGAAATATCACGCTCCCGGAAAATTTGTTGCGGATACTGGTGAATTGCTGCCTTATAATACCGATGGACTGCCTTTAAAATATCAGGATGTTTTTGGTCTGACACTTTTGGAACTGGCAGAAAAAAACGAAAAAATTATTGGAATTACTCCCGCAATGCCAACGGGTAGTTCCTTAAATTATATGATGGATGCTTTTCCGGAACGCGCTTTTGACGTAGGAATTGCAGAGCAGCACGCCGTAACCCTTGCAGCCGGAATGGCCACTCAGGGATTTACGGTGTTTTGTGCCATCTATTCCACATTTTTGCAACGGGCGTATGACCAGCTTATTCACGATGTAGCCTTGCAAAATTTGCCGGTGATCTTTTGTCTGGACAGGGCAGGACTTGTAGGGGAAGACGGCGCCACGCATCACGGGGTGTTTGATATTGCATATTTGCGCTGTATTCCCAATTTAATAATCGCCGCCCCGGCAAATGAGGTTGAATTGCGGAATTTGCTCTATACCGCACAGCTGGATTTAAAATCCCCTCTTGTTATCCGTTATCCCCGGGGAAGGGGAGTTAAATTGAATTGGAAACAGGAATTTAAGAAGGTGGAATTTGGGAAAGGTTCGCTTCTGAAATCGGGAAGTAAACTGGCTGTTATAAGCATTGGAAGCATCGCTGAGAATGTGCGTCTCGCAATTGAAATGTTGCCTGAGACAGATCAGGTGGCTCATTATGATGCCAAATTTGTCAAGCCACTGGATGAAAAGTTGCTTCATGAAATATTTAAAAAATACGATAAGATCATAACTATTGAAGATGGGGTGATTTCCGGCGGATTTGGATCGGCAGTGTTGGAATTCGCCTCAAAACATCAATATCATCCCGAAATTAAGTGCCTGGGAATCCCCGATGATTTTATTGAGCAAGGAACTGTACATCAATTACAAGAAATTGCAAAAATTGACGTTCATAGTATATGCATTTGCATTTCAAACCTATTAGAATAATTTATTTAAGCCTATAGTCTACCAATGTCTTTATATTTCATACTTCACCGCAAAATCTTAACAATTCTCTTATTGTTGATTGGTTCTTCAGTTTTTGCATTGGAATTTCAATCCATAATAATTGATACAACCAAAACTGATACTACCAAGGTTGCCTTAACCAAAGTATCCACGATCAAAGTTTCTACCATCAAAATGGACTCGACTGAAATTAATATTGTCAGTGGTGATTCATCTAAAGTTGATAAAGCAAAAATCGATAGCCTTGCATCCAATCCGGGAATGATGGTAAACCAGGAAATTATAATTCTTTGGACCCGAAAAAATGCGATGGGAGTCAATTTTAACGAGGTAGCTTTTGTAAACTGGAATGCCGGGGGGAACAATTCAATTTCAGCATTGTTTTTCGGCAATTTTGAACGTAATTTTCAAAAGAAGTTGCTTTCCTGGAAAACCAATGCGTCATTACGTTATGGCCTGAATGCTCAGGAAGGAAGAGAAATAAGGAAAACTGAAGATCAAATTATTTTCAATTCCACTTTTGGATACAGGCAAAATCCCACCTCTAATTTTAGATATTCTGCAAAATTTAATTTCAACACTCAGTTTTCCAACGGGTACAGGTACCCTAATACTGAAAAGCCAATCTCTTCATTTATGGCCCCTGGTTATGTGTTTTTAGGAATAGGAACCGAATATACAGCTCCTAAGGAGGACCTTATCATATATCTTTCCCCTGTTACTCAAAAATCGACATTTGTTTTAAACCAGACATTGGCAAATGAGGGGATGTTCGGGGTAACCCCGGCTGTACGGGATGAACTGGGGAATATTATTAAAGAAGGTCAGAAAGTGCGTACAGAATTTGGGATTTTGTTCACCAGCAGTTTTAAAAAGGAAATTTTCGCTAATGTAAATATGGAAAATCAGTTGAGTCTTTATACCGATTATTTAAATAAATTCGGGAATGTGGATGTAGACTGGCAACTTAATTTAAATCTCGTGGTAAACGATTTTATTCAGGCCAATATAGGCTCGCATCTTAGATATGACGATGATGTGAAGGTCAAGGAAGATACCAATGGCGACGGAGAACTGGAAACCTTGGGGCCAAGTGTGCAGTTTAAACAAATGCTGGGGGTAGGTGTTATTTATGAGTTTTAACAAATCTAAAGAACTTTTCCAAAGTTTTGGACTTTGGAAAAGTTATCCAATTTGTTCAGGCCTCATCGTTTTTTCAGCCCGTGAAATCCCTATTTGATTTTAAAAAAACTTTTCCAAAGTTTTGAAACTTTGGAAAAGTGAACCAACCTGTGAGATCTTTCCAAAATTTTACAACTTCAATCCCATATATTTTTCAAAAGATGCCACCGTGATCCCATCAGTTAATGATGAGGTATAGGAACAAATTTGAAGTAGGGTTTTATAAACCGACTGATCCTCCTGAATGACCAATTTGGGCACCGAGCGTCTTACCAACAAATTGAAGTTGGAATCCCCAATTTCAGACGTTTCAGGTAAAAAGGTATGGGTGTAAGTATCCAATAAATACGATAGCATTTTATAACCTGCAATTTCCTTGTTTATTACTTCTTCGCTCTGATAAATGCGTTCCACACTTATCTTGATGATGTCCTTAATTTGAGCCTCATAACTGCTTTTGTTGAATAGGGAATCGTGGAACTCTCCGGCCATAATCAGGTCTTCATTTTTTAGGAACAAATCCACAGCTTCCGTGATCAAAGTGTTGATTGCCAGTGCCCGTAAATAACCAAGCCTGTCTGCAGTATTGGTGAGCGAATGATATTTTGCGGTATTAATGCTGTTTTTAACCAATTTGATCAGATATTCCAGAGCGTATTCTTCATCTATTAAGCCCAGATTGATCCCGTCCTCAAAATCGATGATGGTATAGCAAATATCATCTGCGGCTTCCACCAGAAAGGTGAGAGGGTGCCGGGCGTAGGCGATATGTTCTCCTTTTCGCACCGGGATAAGGTTCAGCTCGGCAGCTATTTCTTCAAAAATTGCCTGCTCGCTTTGAAAAATCCCGAATTTTTTATCGCCTATATTTCTTGTGGGTTTATGCGGAAGGGATTCCTTGGGGTATTTTATGAATGCTCCCAAAGTTCCATAGGACAGCCTAAGTCCACCTTCAATTCCCGGACGGTTTTCGGTTAATATTTTGAACCCATTTGCATTGCCTTCAAATTTTATAAGATCTTGATATTCTTTATCTGAAAGTTGCTCCTTAAAACGTTTTCCATTGCCAAGGCTGAAGTATTCCCCAATTGCCTTTTCCCCGGAATGCCCAAAAGGTGGATTCCCGATGTCGTGCGCTAAAGCTGCCGCAGCTACAATAGCACCAAAATCATTAATCTGATGTCCGTGGATGGTTTTTAGGTGCGGGTGTTTTTCAAGGATCTTTTTCCCTGCCAATCTTCCCAAAGATCTTCCCACTACCGAAACTTCGAGGCTGTGGGTGAGCCGGGTGTGTACAAAATCTGTTTTGGAGAGCGGAATAACCTGGGTTTTGTCCTGCAGGCTCCTGAAAGCCGGGGAAAATATTATCCTGTCGTAATCTACCTCAAATCCTAAACGTGTTTCGTCCTGTTCTTTCCGAAGGCGTTTGTTTTTATCTCCAAATCTCTTTAAAGAAAGGAGTTGTTCCCAGTTCATCATATCGTTTTAATTTTTTTTATGCGTCAAACCGCGAGATCTGCGGGATAAATTTTTTCCCGCAGATTTCCGCAGATATTATTTTCTTTAACTTTATTTTTCTCTTCGTTCTCGATATTTGGTTTATTTCTCGTCTTCTTTCTCCGCAGATTTCCGCAGATTTTTAATTTCTTTCGAAAAACATTCTATTTTATTTCTGCGTTAATCTGCGAGATCTGCGGGCTAATTTTTTTTGTTTTCACACTCCGTTGACAAATCGAAACGGTCTAATTTAACGCAGATTTATTATTTTTTATTTCTGCGTTAATCTGCGAGATCTGCGGGATATTTTTTTTTGTTTTTCACACTCCGTTGTCAATTCGGAACGGTCTAATTTCTTACCGAGTTTCACAATCCATTTACTTTTCTAAATATTCCTGATGAAATGTTCTCTACATTAAAATTTACTAAAATAGCTAATTTCAGATTTGTTAGCTTCAAATAAGTAATTGTTTGTTTATGATGGACTTCTGCTAAATTTTCTACCGATTTCACCTCAATAATCACTTTGTTTTCAACAAGTAAATCCAACCTGAAACCTACTTCCAGTTTTTCTTCTTTATAATAAACAGGAACGGGAACTTCTTTTAAAACTTTTAAACCCACTTGTTTAAGTTCGTATTCTAAAGCAAATGTATAAACTGATTCTAAAAGTCCCGGTCCAAAAATTTTGTAAACATTAAAAATAGCTCCCCTGATTTTGTATGATATCTCATTTTCATCCATCATTCAGCTACTTGAAATTTACTGTAAAAGTATTCTGTTTTTTTTCTGCGTCAATCTGCGATATCTACGGGATAAATTTTTCCCCGCAGATTCCCGCAGAATTATATTTTCTCACAATCTATTTCTTTCTACAATCCTCACCATCTTCAATCATATTTTTTCTCCGCAGATTTCCGCAGATTTTTAATTTTATGCTACTTTTTTCTGCGTCAATCTGCGAGATCTGCGGGATAAATTTTTTTTTTCCGGAGATTAATGTAGATTTCTTTTTCCCTAAGTTGCTTTCTCTTTGTTCTATATATTTGGTTGATCTCTCGTCTTTTTTCTTCGCCAGATTGAGCCTTTTCTCACAATGAATTTTTGTCGAAAATCCTCATCATCTTCAGTTATATCCACGGATTTTACAATTTCTCAGTTCAAAAATAACAAAAAAGGGAAGTAAACTTTCGAATACGTCCCTTTTCTTTGGTATGCGATACAAATTTATTGGGGGACTTTTTTTTACAAAGGGAATTTAATATTTGGGATCCGAATGATCAGTGGAAATTTCGGAATTGGAAACAGGAAATTAATAATAAACCGGATACTATCAGAATTGGGGTTCTGACGGTAACCGGTTCTTACACCAAATTAAAAATCGGCGCGTAATAGCCTATTTTATTGGTGTTATTGTTTTTTTCTTCACACCGGCCTTTTGATAATCACCAACTCGTTTTTCAAGGAAATGGGTTTTCCCTGTATGTTGATCATATCCATAAAATTAAAAGGCTTAGCGCTGCAGTATTCTTTTTCGCATTCCAGTTCCACCAACAAACTGTCTGCAACATATTCACGATATTCGATCATGAGTTTGAATTCTTCCCAATAAGGCTTGTAGGTAAAGGTTTAGTGATAAATTCGGGTCCTATATTTAAGGTGTCCAAGATGAGCCACGGATGCGTTCTCCAGGCATTCCATTCACGAAGTTCCTGGCCAAGTTTTTATTTATAATTTCATTTGAAGCTGTACAAAAGCTCAGGATTTTTTTGATAAAATAGCGTTCGTCTGAATTAATTTTGTTTGTCCAATCGCTGAAATCCTTATGCAGGTCTATTCCTTCTGCGGTCCAAAAACTGACTTCCAGTTTTTTTAAGTAATCCCAAATATCGAGGTGTTCAATAAGGAATGATACAAAGCGGTCTTTATTTCCCTCTAAAATGGGTTCAATTTGAGCCATAAAATTTTTGTTTTTAGATGGAATATTCGCTTCTAATATAATACTTAAACAAATGTTAAAAAAATAATTGGATTTTAACAGAATTGTTAATAAAAATGTTAATAAAGTTGTTAACAATGCAAAACATCTGTAAACTCTGTGATATCCAATAGAAAATTATTAACAACTTGAAAGTGAGATTCTTATAACTTGTTAATAACTTTGTTAACGTGAGGACAGTTATATTTAGGTCTAAAAAAACCTGTGTTTCTTCAAAGCACGAATCCCCCGAAACATTATGGGTTATTGAGGATAATTGAATCAGGAATAATTGTAGACCTTGCATAAACTACAATTGTCCTGTAAAGAAAAAATCAGCCCGCGATTTTAATCATGGGTTAAAGTATCGTTCCTATACCAGTTGTTCACTGATCAGAAAATAAAATGCCCTGTATCTTCTTCATTTTTTTGAATTAACATTAAACTTTTACGATATATCTCTGGGCTAATTTTTTAAACTCAGCCGATTCCTTATCTATCCAACTCTGGTCTTTGTCAAGTTCTTTTGCCATTATTCTTGCGGTTTGCGGGATCATACTTATCGCGGCACGGGCATCAAGAAAAAGTACACGTATTCTTCTTGCCAACACATCTTCCAGCTTAATAGCCATCTCTGTTCTTACTGCCCAGACAACTTCTGCTTTAATATATGGAAATTCCGGATGTAGTTTTTCTGAAAGCTCAGGATTTTCATAGATTAACTTGTCTATATTTTTTCTTTCAGATCCATAAATGTCCAAATAGTCATGTTTCTTGGTCAATGAATATCCGAAAATATACTGTTTTGCCGATTTGCTTTTTTCCGGAGTTTCCCCGGTTATTTGTTTGTAATAATCTACTGTATCTTCTCCCATTTTTCTAAAAGTTGTCCATTTTCCACCGGTAAGGGTGACCAGGTTGCTCTTTGAAATAATTATTTTATGACTTCTGGATATTTCCCTGGTCTTCTCGTCTTCATTTTTTGGAGCCGCCAGCGGACGTAAACCGGCGTACGCAGATAAAACATCTTTCCTTGAGGGAGCTTTGGTTAAATATTTTCCGACCGTTTTTAAAATAAAATCAATTTCTTTTTGAAGGATATCAGGCTCCAATTTAGTTTTCTTTCTCAAAGTATCTGTAGTGCCAACCACAAGTTTATTATACCAGGGAATGGCGAATAACACTCTGCCGTCACTGGTTTTGGGAATCAATAGGGCGTCCTTTTGAGATAAAAAAGAGCTATCCATCACCAGGTGAATACCTTGACTGGGTTGTATCATTTTTGGTGTCTCCGGATGGTCCATTTTTAAGATTTTATCTGCAAAAACGCCTGTTGCATTGACAAGCATTTTCGTCTTTACTTCAAACGCCTTAGTTGAAAATTGATCTTTTACATGGACTCCGTCAATTTCACCTTTAGAATTTTTATTTAGGTGGGTGACCTTCATATAATTTAGCATTACGCCACCAAGTTCATTACAGGTTTGAGCAACATTTAGGGCTAACCTGGCATCATCAAACTGTCCATCATAATAGATCACTCCACCTTTAAGCTTATCCTGCCTGATGTTTGGCATTCTTTGAATGATGTTTTTTTTTGAGATAAATTGCGATTTTTCTATTCCTAACCTTCCTGCCATCAGGTCATAAATTTTAAGACCAAGTATATATTTCATTCGGTCAAAAAAGCTATAAACCGGAATTATGAATGCCTGTTTATGGACAAGGTGAGGGGCATTTTTTAAAATTATTCCCCGCTCCTTCAATGCTTCCAGAACCAAAAGAATGTCGCCCTGGGCTAAATACCTAAACCCTCCGTGGATTAATTTTGTGCTTCGGCTGCTGGTACCTTTGGCAAAATCTGCTTTTTCCAATAACAATACCTTTAAGCCTCTTGATAAACCATCAAGTGCCACTCCTAAACCCGAAGAACCACCTCCAATTACTACTATGTCCCAAAGAATCTGTTTGTCTATCGCTCTTTTGATGTTTTCTTTCCTGTTCATTTTATGAAATTACCTACCAAATATATATAAAAGAAAAATCGAAAGAAATCTTGAGCTATACTTTACAAAGAACAAAAAAGACGAAAGCGTTCAAAAAATAGCGATACTGGCAGGTTCAGGTAGATTTGGATAAAAGGATTCGGTAGAATATATGAGCTGGAAGTTGTAAAGGCAGTATGAATTTATCAATACAATGGGTGTGGGAAATACAGTATGTAAGGATTATATGAACCTTTTTAAGGAATTCAAAATTTATTGAACTGATTTATTAAATATTTTTAAACCAGTCTTCAAAATATTTACCCAAAACAGGGACGGGTTTAATTTCGTTATTAATTGCATTTATAAGTCCAAGTATCCATAATAAAAGCACAAAAATTGATCCCAGGAAGCTGGTAATCCAGCCTAAAACCGGGATCATCCCGATTATAAAAAGCGCGACACTGCAAAGTACCAATCCCAGGGATTGTCTAATGTGGTAGGAGGAAAATTCGTGTTTCTTGTCATTGTTCAACAAAAAGGCTATTACCAAACCTATTATGGTGAGGTAGGCGATTATTGCTATGGTTTTGGGATCATAGCTGGTGCTTTTGTGTTCTTCCGCATTTACAGGTTCTGTCTCTTCCATGATTGAAAATATTAAGGTGTTGTTTTATTAATATCCGGTAAGACTTTTATAATCCCTTTTGCGGAGCGATACCGATTGTTTTTCCAGAGCTATACAGGTCATGATAAGATTGTTTTTCGCATTTTTTTTATCCTCCAGGATCATTTGCATCATCAGGCCATTGCCGTCTTCAATCCATTTCGGGTCAAAATTGGCGGGCAATTTGGCATTATCTGAATTATACATATCCATAAAACTTATATCCGGCTCGCTCGTTATATAAAAAGTGTAAACCCCATCTTTATTTTCAGCCTGATAACCGTGACATTTATAACCCATAATAGTTTTGCTATCTATTTTCTTAAAGGTGGTTTCATCGCGTTCATTTTCTTCCTCCGTTTCAGGGAATGTGGATTTTAAAATTCTTGAGGCAAAGATCATTTTGTTCCCTTTTGAATTCATGTAATTCACCGTCAAATTCCTGGATTTATCCATTACCATAAACATCTCCTCTGAATTTTGGAGTTTAAGCCCAAAATAAGCTGCGTCTTTTTTAAGAAAATAGTTAAGGTGTGTTTCCCCATGTTCATTTTCCATTTTCAGAACATACCGCCAATCAAATTCATAGGTTTCAGGAACTTCCGAAAGGTCTGCCTGTCCGGTGCCCAATGGGAAGCCGCTGTTATTATACTGGTGTTCCTTCGCTTTTTCGGTCGCCTCTTGTTCTGCAGGCTGTTTCAATTTCTTCTTCAGGTTTCTTAAAACCTGCGCCGGCGCGGGGATGAGGAAAAGTACCATCAGAACCCCTGTTAAGATCTGCTTTTTCATAATGATAAATTTGAAATATTTCTATTTTGAATAAACCGCGAATTCGCGGAAATCACGTCAAATTTGTCCAATAACTAAAGGGGGAGGTAATTGTGAATTTTATTTTTAAATATACAAAAATAAGTAGTGTTTTTAAATTTTAAAACGCTAAAAATCAGGGTTGTGGTTAATAAATAACCTGGTATGTGAAAAGAAGTTTTATTTTTTGAGGGATTCTGCAACTTTTTCCAATTCCATGTACCAGTCTTCACCAAATTTGCGGATAAGCGCATCTTTGACGAATTTATAGATGGGAACCTGAAGTTCCTTGCCCAAAGAACAGGCGTCATCACAAATATGCCAATGGTGATAGTTTACGGCAGAAAATTCAGAATAATCCTGAACCCTTACCGGATATAATTCACAGGAAACGGGTTTCTTCCAGGAGATCTCACCTGCAGCGTGAGCCTGCTCAATCCCGCAAAGTGCGATTCCTTTTTTGTCAAAAGTAACATAGGCGCAATTCCCATCATTTACAAGCGGGGTTTCCAGATCTCCGTCTTCGCCGGTAATGGATGTGCCCTGACGTTCAATAGCTTCAATTCCCTCAGGAATTAAAAAAGGCTTAACCCTTGGATAAATCTTTTTCATGATCTCAGTTTCAGCGAAATCCAGCGGAGCACCCGCATCGCCATCTACGCAACAGGCGCCTTTACATGCTGAAATGTTGCACACAAAATCCTTTTGGATGATATCTTCAGAAACTATTGTTTTGCCTATTTGAAACATGGCGCAAAGATATTTAATTAACTTAATTTTAAGCTATTTTTATCCTCTTATTAAAAAAGGAAGTTTTACAAAAACTTAAGGGTTCAAACATCTGGGTTTCCGGTTTAAAAATTTTACTTTTGCCGTTATTTTAATGCGCATTGATATGTTAAACATAGATTTTAGGGAAATTGCCACAGCAAGTATGATTTTATTTGCTGTAATTGATATAATTGGAAGCATTCCAATAGTTATTGATCTAAAGGCAAAAGTTGGCAAGATACAAAGTGAAAAAGCATCCATTGTCGCCGGTTTACTGATGATCATGTTTTTATTTTTAGGAAAGGAAATTTTAAACCTTATTGGGATAGATGTAAACTCCTTTGCAGTTGCAGGTTCATTGATCTTGTTTTTTCTCGCCCTTGAGATGATCCTTGGAATTACGCTTTATAAAGATGAGGAACCGGCAACAGCAGCCGTGGTGCCATTGGCATTTCCTTTAATAGCAGGAGCAGGGACCATGACGACATTATTGTCACTAAGGGCAGAATATGAGGCCATTAATATTATCGTGGCTATTGTTATCAACATTATATTTGTTTTTATAGTTTTGAAATCTTCGGGGAAAATCGAGAAGTTTCTTGGGAAACAGGGAATAAATGTGATAAGAAAAATATTCGGTGTTATCTTATTGGCAATCGCGGTAAAATTGTTCGCCTCTAATATTCAGAGCTTATTTAAATGATAATGAATCCTTTGGATAATACTTATTAGCCTGAGTGCGTTATAAAGGATAAAAGCTTGTTACCGGTTTTAAAAATTTACTTGCGTAATGGGAATTACTTCCGATAGCTCAGAGTGCTATTGTGGGATCAATAAATAACAAGAAATATCTAAATATGAAAATATTCATCTATATTTTAATGGCATTTGCCATTGTGGTGGTTGCTTATAATCTTACGATCCTCAATTTTGACACTTTACTGGTTGGTGATAGTGCGGTTGCTTTAATAGGAATCCTCGCGGCAGGTTGCGTAATTGTTTTACTGGGCATTCTTCTCACTTCAAAGGCAATTGAGCGAAAAGCCAAATTGTAATTAATATTGAAGTATTGCTTGTAGATGGAGGCGCTGCTGGTATGTCCTGCGCTGTGATTTTAGGCTCTGCAATGCTCAATTCCTACATCGAAAACAGGAATGTAGGAATAATCTTTCATAAATAATTTTCCGATCTTCAAAATGCGCTCTTCAAGTATGATTTTGGAAGCCTGCATGAACCAAACGAAAGGTGTTATTAAAAGATGCACCAATCATTTGATTAAATTCTAAGTACAAGTGGTTCAGGTCTCTATAGCGAAGGTATTGGGTGTAATTCCGGAACTTCCCGCCTTCACTGTAAAAACAGGCAAAAACTGCTATCATTCAAATAAGTTTAATTGCTTCAGTTATTCAAAAATGCTTAAAATTATAGGGCTGAAAAAATATATTTTCGCATTAGCCGGTTTGCATTAGCCCGTGGCAATAGAGCAGCGGTTGCTACCGATTTTTTAACCGAATAGAATAAAGGAAGGCATGCTAAAGTGCACTAAAAACTAAAATAGGGTGAAGTAAGTAATTAAGGTAACCGGCAGTGCCGCTATCATAAGAATGATAAATACCCGGTGGATCTTTCTGTAAACCAGGGTTCTTTCTAACTTTTTTTTGAACCTGGGATCTGTTGAAGTATCTAATTGTTCCCGAATGGCTTTCAGGGGAACATTGGACGATTCTACAAAGATCTCTTTCTGTAAAAACAACAATGCACTATTGTCCAATAGTCTGAATATCACCGCTATTATATAGAAAAAAAGCGGGGATAACAGTAAGAAAATAGAAGTATAATCATTGTAGGCATCCATACTGACGAATGTACTAGTTTGCATTAGATAATTCGATCACTTTCTTGACAATTCGGTCATCGGTATTAATTATCCGTTGAAATTCATCTGAACCGAATAATTGTTCTGCCAAACTTGCCCTCAAATAGCTTCTCAACAAAGGTTCGTAAATATCGATTTTGAACTTCAGATTTTCATTAATTGAAAATTCGAAGAAATCTGAGATCATCTTTTTTGTGACGATTTCCTCATTTTGGAAATCAGTTTGGCTAAGGGAATTATAATAAGCCCGATTTTTCTCCAGCACTTCAAAGACAAATCGGTTTAAAAATCCGCTGCGCAGGATGTAGGTTAGGTTTTCCCTTTCAAGATTAGTATCCTTGGGGACAAAAATATCAGGAATAATTCCTCCGCCACCATAGACAATTTTTCCACCCGGAGTCACATATTTTAAGCTATCGGTAACGTGGATGCTATCTGCATGTGCCAGTTCCCCGTTTTTAAAACGTCTGGCATAATCGTTAAAATAAGATTCATTGCCCAGTTTGTAGGATTTTTGAATGGAACGTCCTGTTGGGGTGTAGTACCTTGCAATGGTAAGCCTCACCGCGCTGCCATCTCCCAATTCCATCTCGCGCTGCACAAGGCCTTTCCCATAGGAGCGCCTTCCAATAATGGTTCCCCTGTCGTTGTCCTGTAAAGCCCCCGCCACGATTTCACTTGCCGATGCGGAATTTTCATTGATAAGAATAAAAATTTCATTATTTTCAAAAGTACCTTTGCGGTTGGAATAGGTTTCTTCAATAGTCCCCTGCCTGTTTTTTGTGAACAGGATCAGCTTCCCGTCTTTTAAAAACTCATCTACTATATTAATGGCTTCAGAAAGATATCCCCCGGGATTGTTCCTCAAATCCAGTGCGATTTTTGTCGCTCCTTTAGATTTTAGTTTAACCAGGCTTTCCTTGAATTCCTTATAAGTAGTTTCTGAAAAACGGTTTACCTTGATATACCCCAGTTCTTCGGTAAGCATATAAGCCGCATCTACACTTTTAAGCGGTATCCGTGATCTCTTTACGTCAAATTTAAGGAGATCCTTCAGACCTTTTCTGAAAATGGTGAGCGTAACCATGGAATCTTCTATTCCCTTAAGTTGGGTTATAATAGAATCGTTGGTCATTTTTTTGCCAAAAAGCTGTTTGTTGTTCGCATAAAGAATTCGGTCTCCTGCCTTGATCCCGATTTTTTTACTGGGTCCTCCTTCAAGGGGCTGGATCACAACAATTGTATCATTAACATTATAAAAACTAACTCCAATGCCTACAAAATCCCCTTGCATATTTTCGGATACGCTGGCATATTCCTGTTTAGGTATATAAACCGAATGCGGATCCAGATTTTCGAGGATCCTATTTACCGTAACATCCACAATGCTGTCGGTATTTACCTTATCCACATATTCATAATCTATATAATCTATGAGCCTGTTGAGTTTTTCCTTTTTAGCATTTGAAGAAAACAGGTTTTGAGTAGGTGTAAAGTTGAGTTTTGCGCCTAACAGGACCCCTGCGGCACAAGCCAATCCCAATAGGAGTGGAAGATATATTTTTGACTTTTTATTCAATTGTCCAATTCAGTTATCTGACAGAGTTCTACCCCGGCTTTTTTCAGAAATTCAAGTCCCTCATTATCTTTATAATCTACATTGTACACCAGCCTTGTAATCCCGGCCTGATGTATTAGTTTGCTGCATTCCTTACAGGGGGATAAGGTAATATACAAGGTTGCTTCCCTGCAGGATTGTGAGGAAGCGGCTACTTTTAAAATCGCATTTGCTTCGGCGTGAAGCACGTACCATTTGGTAACGTTTTCTTCATTTTCGCAACAATTTTCAAAACCGGTAGGGGTACCGTTATATCCGTCGGAAATTATCATCCTATCTTTCACAATAAGTGCGCCAACCTGTTTGCGTTTGCAGTGAGAAAGTTTGCTCCATTCCCGGGCGATCCTCAGGTAAGCCTTGTCGTATTTAAGTTGCTTCTTTATATGCATAATTTAAAACTGATCCCGGTTTCCTTCTCAAGCTTTTTTCATATTTAAAAATTCAGGCTCTCTAAAGTATTGCAAGGTGTAGATTAAAACAATTTATAGGCGTTAAATTTTTACAAAAGGAAACGGATGTTCTCCCTTAAAATTGGCAAAATCACCCCTATTACTATAGAGGAAATTACCAGGATCCAGTCCCTTCTTGTAATATTGAAAATATTCTGGAAAATAAATGCCAGTATAAGTACAGATATTGCGACAATAATAAGTGCTCCTTCAATCCCTAAGGCGAATTCCATCAATGGGAGAAACTTGTTTTCGGTATTTGATGCGATCATTTTG
>Ga0307486_1001410_pt1 | contig 18572 bp, 17 predicted proteins | sample CBIW02metaG_FD_203663 | JGI IMG/M metagenome (GOLD analysis project Ga0307486, IMG submission 203663) | Sea-ice brine microbial communities from Beaufort Sea near Barrow, Alaska, United States - CBIW 0.2 | ecosystem: Environmental > Aquatic > Marine > Coastal | place: USA: Alaska | collected...
TACGTTACGGATGCAGTGATGTCGCCGATGCGCGGTTTGCTGCTACACCTGCACGTGGTCAATACGAGTCCAGTCAGCGAACTTGGGTTCGCGCCCGTCTCCCGAGGACTTGCGGGTAACGCGACGGCCGATCCATGGCAGAACGTAGGCGCCAACGTACTTTGCCTCTGTCAGTACCCCCCGGCGAGCGCTCGGCACGTCGTCCGCGGTGGGAAGCGGCGTTTGGACACCCAGCGCGGTCAGAACACGGGCCGCAACACGCGCGTGACCCATCGCGTTGAGGTGCAGGCGGTCAGGTGCCCAATAATCGCCGCAACGAAGTTCCTGGTCGCTGAAGTTGTCGACGAACGTCACCTCGGGGTATTGGTCGAGGAGTTCACGAGTGCGGTCCATCAAGACATTCCCGCGGGCAAGAATCGACTTGCTTTGCGGGAGCCCATCGGTCGGGTCGCTGCCGCTGGCCACTAGCAACTTGGTGCCAGATTGCGCGCAGCGAGTGATCACCCGTTCGGCGAGGCTCATCGCGTAGTCAATGTCGAAGCCGCGCCGCAACATGTCGTTGCCACCGCCGCTGAAGGTCATCAAGTCCGGCGCAGGGCTGAGCGCGAGCGCGGGCTCAAGTTGGGAGTCAACGATGCGCTGGATCAGGTGCCCGCGAATAGCCAGGTTCGCGTACCAAACCTCATCACCGGCTACTGCCAGCCCGGCGGCGACCAAGTCCGCCCAGCCGCGCACCGCGCCCTGTGCGACATCGTCGCCGAGGCCTTCAGTGAAACTGTCTCCGATTGCCACATACCTCATGTGTTGAGCCTATCCCCGGCGACCCAGACGTCAGACGCGGCAACGGCTCACTACCCCAGGGTGCGCGCGAGGAACTGTCGAATGTCGGCCAACTCCGCCTCGCTGACGCTGTGCCCCATCCCGGCGTATACGTGCATTTCCAGCGCAGTGTGCGCCTCGAACCATTCGCCCGCGGCGGTCACCTCGGCGTGCGGAATGACCGGGTCCTGGTCTCTCCTACCCCAAAACACGCGCGGACGCGCCTGCTCAAGCACGGCATCGGCCGGCTGGGGCGCATCGGATACGTAACCGCTGAGCGCGACGGTGGCGCCGATGCGCTCAGGGCGCGTGCGCAGTAGTTGGCTGGCCATCATGGCGCCTTGGGAGAATCTGATCGGAACCAGAAAGCTCTGTTTGGGAACGTTCGCGTCCACCCATTCCCACACCGTTTACATCGCCGATGCGATGGCCGGCGCCGGGGAGAATTCGGCTTCAAGCGGGTACCAGGAGTAGCCAAAGCTGGGGTGGGGCAACGGTGCCCTCAAGGAGACCTATGGCAGGCCCACTGGCAAGTACTCGGACAGGGCTGCGAGGTCGCGTTCGTCCGAGCCGTAGCCGTGCAGGAAAATGGCGAGATACTCATGCCGTTCCGCGTCGCTGGGCGAAGAAAGGGCAACGAGATCAGTCATGGGTCCCACCCTAGGTCAGGCCGAGCGGCGTCCGGCCCGACCGCGCTCGCCGGATGACGCGACGAAGCCCCTGCGGTTGCGATCATAATGATCGATTCCGCGGGGGCTCGGAAACTAGCGATGAGCCAGAGTGGGCCTACTCGTTAGCGTCGTTGTACTTCTGAGCCAAAGCGTCCTTGGCATCTTCGACCTTGTTCTTAGCGTCGGCCTTCTGCTGATCAAGTTTGCCTTCGGCTTCGGTCTGCTCGTCGTTGACTGCCTTGCCGAATGCTTCCTTGGTCTTACCCTTAGCGTCTTCCGCTGCGTTGCCCATTTTGTCTCCAAGTCCCATGCTTTTTCTACCTCCGTTGGCCTCAGCCGTTGACCCCAGCCTGCTCATATTAAGCACGCGATGGTCCGGTCCGCTCGCCGAAAATTCACCATCTCGCCGAACGCGTAATTCGACCCCTTTTGCCCCGGCTCAGGCCACCTATCATTCGAGGTATGGCAGTCAAGCATTTTCATCTTCCCGAGCACCTGTCGCGCAAGGCCATACTTTCCCTTACCTCGCGTGACGACGAGCATTTTGAGGTGCTCGAGAACCGTCTTGAGCACCAAATTGCGGACCTGTCCGCGCGCCTTGACGAGCAGCGCAGAGCCCCGGGCGGATTGGGCTCTGCCGCGCTTGATCGCGACCTCGAGGTGCACCGGCTCACTGCCCGACTCAGGGTTCTCAACCGCTACGGCATTGATCTGTGCCTAGGGCGCATGGTGCGCGCGGATGGCGGCCCGCCTGTTTACATCGGACGCGTTGGGTTAGCCGACGGCGATGGAAATCAGTTGCTCGTGGACTGGCGCGCGCCGGCTGCGGAACCGTTCTTTGGCGCCACCCACGCCAATCCCATGGGATTGGCCAGCCGCCGCCGCTACCACTGGACCCGCGCCAAGGTCACCGATTATTGGGATGAGGTCTTCGACCTTGACGCACTTGAGGACGATGCTGCGCTCGACGAGGAGTCGTCGTTCATCGCCAGCCTCGGTGCAAGCCGGTCGTCGCGCATGCGCGATGTGTTGGCCACCATTCAGGCGGACCAGGACCAGATCATCCGCGCGCGCTCACGTGGGGCGCTGGTGGTGGATGGCGGTCCCGGCACTGGCAAGACGGTGGTGGCGCTGCACCGCGCTGCCTATCTGCTGTACTCCGAGCCACACCTGGGCGAGCGTCGTGGCGGAGTGCTGTTCGTCGGACCTCACGACCCTTACTTGGCGTACGTCGCCGATGTACTACCCGGCCTGGGTGAGGACGGCGTGCGCACCTGCACGCTCAAGCACTTGGTCCCTGAGGGGGCAAAGGCTGCGGCGGAGCCAGATCTCCAGATCGCGCGTGTCAAGTCCGCTGCAAACATGGAACGCGCGATCGATGCCGCCGTAGCACTCTACGAGGAACCGCCCACTGACGGGCTGATCGTTGAGACCACGTGGTCCGAGGTGTGGCTGAGCGCAAAAGACTGGGCGGAGGCATTCGATGCCCCCGAGCCAAGCACCCCGCACAACGAGGCGCGCGACCAGGTGTGGGAGGCGCTGGTCAACGTCATCTGGGACAAGCGCGAGAGCGATGACTCGGAGTCGTCTGCGGACGAACTCGCTACGGGCATCGATCAATTGCGACGCACCTTGGCTCATAACCACGCCCTGACCGGGGCTTTCAATAGCGCGTGGCCGCTGCTCGAGGCAGAGGATGTCGTGTCCGATCTGTGGAGCGTGCCCGCGTATTTGCACATGTGCGCGCCGTGGCTGAGTTCCGACCAGATTTCCGCACTGCAGCGGTCGGATGCCCCGGCCTGGACGCAGTCCGACCTCCCGTTACTCGATGCCGCTCGGCACCGGCTAGGCGATTCCAAGGCGTCGCACCGCAAACGGCTACGCACAGCCGAGGCCGACTTCGACCGTGAGTACATGTCTCAGGTGATCGACGAGGCCGCGGGCGCAGACAACGACTTTGAGGCGGCCGTCACGATGCTGATGGGAATCGATGCAGAGAACACTTTGGCACGTGACGCGGATGGGCCCGACTACCGCACCGACCGCCTTGGCGGTCCGTTCTCGCACATCATCGTGGACGAGGCACAAGAACTCACCGACGCCCAGTGGCAGATGTTGCTACGCCGCTGCCCCTCCAAGAGCTTCACGGTGGTGGGAGACCGCGCGCAGGCGCGCCACGGGTTCACTCAGTCCTGGCAGCAGCGCCTGGCTGCTGTCGGGCTCGACGATGTCCGAATCGCCACACTCAGCGTCAACTACCGCACGCCCGAAGAGGTTATGGCGGTGGCCGAACCAGTCATCCGTGCGGCTATCCCCGATGCCAACGTGCCCACGTCCGTGCGCGCGAGCGGGAACCCCGTCCGGTACGGGTCCGTCTCGGATCTGGGCCTGGTGCTGGAGGAGTGGCTCGAAGCGAACCCGGACGGCACGGCCTGCGTCATCGGCGCCCCGTCTTTCCACGCGACGGATCGCGTCCGTTCGCTCACGCCGTCCCTCGCTAAGGGCCTGGAGTTCGACCTGGTCGTCCTAGTCAACCCGCAATCGTTCGGCGACGGGATCGAGGGCACCGTGGACCGCTACGTGGCCATGACGCGCGCGACGCAGCAACTTGCCATTCTGACCCACTAGCCGGGGTTCACCAGCGGGGGCCGCTCCGAGTGCACGAGCGTGTCGGCATCGGCTAAAGGTTGACAGGTTACGTGTCCTGGCGGTACTTTCCAATTAGGTTAATTAATCAGTTCGGAAAATACTGCGAGGAAAATAAATGACCCCGGCAACTGTGACTCTCGACGAAGCTCGCTTGGACGAGACGTTCGCGGCGCTCGCCAACTCGACGAGGCGCGCGATCCTCGCTCGACTCTCCCAGGGGGAGGCCAGCGTCAACGACCTCGCTCAACCGTTCGCGATGACCCTGCCCGCGATTTCCAAGCACATCAAGGTGCTTGAGCAAGCTGGCCTCGTCACGCGCGGACGTCGAGCCCAATTCAGGCCCGTCACCATCGCCGCTGCACCCCTCGCTCAAATCGCCGACTGGACGGACCAGTACCGGCACATCTGGGAGCAGAGTTTCGCTCGCATGGACACCTACGTCCAGCACCTGCAGGACACCAACGATGAGAAGGAATGACAGATGATCGACACCAAGAACATTCAGATCGAGCGCACCTTCAACGCCGCCATCGACCTGATTTGGGCGCTGTGGACCGAGCCTAAGCATTTCGCCAACTGGTACGGACCAACCGGCGCCAAGATCCCGCGCGCAGACATGGACGTGCACATCGGCGGGCATCGCAGCATCACTATGGAGGTCGACACCCCAGGCGGTCCAATGAGCATATTCTTTGTTGGCGAGTACCTAGAGATCGACCCGAAGACCCGCCTGGTCTACAGCGAAAGGATGGCCGACGCCGAGGGCAACCCGATGACCGCTGAGCAGATGGGCATGCCCGCCGACGCGCCCATACAGACCACGATCGTGGTTGAACTCACCGACCTTGGCGAGCGCACCAACATGGTCATGACGCACATCGGCGTTCCCTCCGACTCTCCAGGCGCACAGGGCTGGGGCATGGCCCTCGACAAGCTGGAAGCCCTGGTCGCCGACGCTGCTTAGGTGCTGCGTAGCACCTTATCCATCGACTTACCCTTGGCGAGCTCGTCGACGAGCTTGTCCAGGTAACGGATCTTCTGCATCAGCGGATCCTCAACGTCTTCCACGCGGACGCCGCACACCACGCCGGTGATGAGCGTTGCGTTGTCGTTCAACGTCGCATCGGCGAAAAAGTCCACGAACGTGGTCTGCTGATCCAGGTGCTTGGCCAACGCAGCATCGTCGAAGCCAGTGAGCCACCGAATAACCTGGTCCACCTCTTCACGCGTGCGACCCTTCTTCTCGACCTTCGTCACATAGAGGGGGTAGACGGAAGAGAACGGCATGGTGAAGATTCGGTGCATGCCATCTAGCCTATGCTCACAACCCAGCACCTCTAGAAACAACGAAAGCCGCCCCGAAGGACGGCTTTCGTTTCTTTGGTGGAGCTCTCTGAAGCTGACTCGAACAAATGGCAGTCGCTTCTTGATCCATCAACCTGGAGCACGTCGCGAACGCCGAGCGCCGAAACGACTGCCCCTCACTTTCAAGAAGTCAGGACGATTCGTCAACACCAACGTCGCTTCACTTCTGAGGAAGAGCTCGCGGTGGTCACTGACTACCGAGGTGGCGGAACGGTCTACACCCTCGCGACGAAGTACGGATGCCGCCGGACCACGATCAGTCGCATCCTGAAGTCGCACGGCGTCGAGCTCGCCAACGCTCCGATCGAACCCGCGACTGTCGATGAGATCGTCCATCTCTATGAGTCGGGGCTGTCGATGGACATGGTCGCTCATAGGGCTGGAGTATCAGCCAAGACGGTCTTCAACTACCTCCACAAAGTCGGGGCAAAAATCCGTGCTCCGCAGATCGGATGACCACGAGGTATTGCCGAGCGCGGGACCTATTGCGCGTACTTCCTCACCCGTCCAAAGAATCCTTCGATTCGCACCAACTCCGCTTCCAATTCAGTAACGGTTGGTGTTGGTCGGTTTGCCTCTTCGGCCGAGTCATGTCGCGGGGCCCAATCGGACGCCGCCTTGTACCCTTCACGAAAGTCCTGTCCATCGGTCGCACTCACACTTTCGATTACGCGGAACAACTCCGGGCGTACCTCGTTAGTGCTGCGATCAATCACGCGGTATGCGATCTCGCTTCGGACGATTCGCTCCCAAAGTTGAGAGAGCCGCCCTGCCCAGAGTGCGGCCGCATCGTTGAACTGATCCTGAGTCATGCTCGAGGAGTTCATCTTGATCTGCGCCAACTCAAGACTCAGTTCGTGGATCCGCTGTTTCGCGTCCTTTGCGTTCCAAGGAAAAGCACCCTCGACTCTTCCGGGGGTACCATCGCCGGTGCGAACTACCGATCGTTCGTGGCATTCCGTCTTCCTGTTCCTCGCAATCTTGCTCAGCTCTCCAAGAAGCACGAGGTCGTGCGTAAACACGACTACTTGTCGATCGGACGCGAACTCCACCAGACGCGCCGCAACGATCGCTCTCCGGTCATGATCGAGCGATGTCACTGGATCGTCCAAAACAACCACGGATTTTGACTCGTCCAACACAAGTTCGGTGAAGAGTCCCGCAAGGCCCGCAGCAGTCTGCTCGCCCTCACTAAGGACCTCGCGGGGCGTCCGGCCACCCGCGCCCTCTAGCGTCGGCCTGTGATTCACCTGAGCCTTTGAACCTGGCCGGTCGCCAAGCGCAACGTGCTCCAGTCTGAGCCGCTTCGCCTCGACCGCGAAGGTCTCTTTGACTTTCTCTGTCACATACTTGGATGCGAGTTTCTTCGTGAAGGTCGTCGTCGCCTGGGTCGAGATTCCGACCTGCAGCTCCCGCAGCATATTCTCTTCTGCCCTCCGACTGATCTCAGCCTCAATTTCCTTGCGATGCTTCGCCGCATTTACGCAGCCTTCGAGTTCGGCACGGGCCGTCTCCGCAGACTGGAGCTTGGCTGTGAACTCAACGTCGTCAGTCTTGTCTGCTCGCTCCGTGGCCGACTTCGAGAGATCGCGCAGGTGATCGATGTCTATTTCCAAAAGTTCGATGAACTCTTCCGTGGACACGTCTCGAGCACGGTCGAGAACCCGATGCCGCGCAAGTTCGGCCTGGGTGAGTGCGAGGTCTACGACCAATGCGGAATCCTCATCCTCGGCCTCAAGGAAGCGAAGGGCCACACTGGTCACCTGATCCGATACCTGGAGCGATTCGGTCGCGCCGATCGCCGCCGCGAAATCGGTCTCCGCCTTCTTCGCCTTCCGTGCCACTTCGTCCGCAACAAACTCGTGAAATCGACGCAGTCTCGAGCGCGCATCGCCATCGAGCTCCTGCTGACACAGCACACATCGATGCCCAACGTCGGCCGCCGGGAACTCTTCGTTGGGGTAAGCACTCGTTGCCGAGTACTGCTCGGCGGCTGTCCAGAGAACACGCCACGCATCTCCGCCGATACCCGGCAAGGCTTCGTCCGCGAACGATGACGCGGACGCGGCATCAGCGGCCTCGCGAAGCGTCGCCGCTTGGCCCCTCAACTTCAGTAGTCTTGTGGCAGCCCCCTCGCCGAGTAGTTCTTCGAGATTCTCAAGGTGGTTTGCTAGAGCCTCAACGGCTGCGCCGCCATCTGAGAGCCGCTTCTTTTCCCTGCTGGGATCGGTGGCACGCAGGCGCGCCTCTTCCTCTCGCAACTTCGCCAGATCGCCATCTGCGGTCGGACCAACCTTGAGCGCAACTGCTACCTCCGCACTCTTCGTCGATCCAGAAAGCGCGTTGAGTAAGGCATCGGCGGTCGACCCAACCGGCACGTCGGGACGTACGAAACCTGTGGTCGCGACCTCGCTGACGAGGACGCCGACCGCCTTTCTCACCTCGTCGATACCTGTTGCAAGGCGATCAAGCACCGTCAGAACGGACGGTCTGTAGGCAAGAGCGGTGTCGTGCTCAAGGTAGTCGTCGCCGCATGCCTCGTCGTAGAAGTGCCCGTGGCCGAGCTCACCATTATCACCGTCAGGCCAACTAGCCAGCTTCTCCTCGCCCGAAACTGAAAACGCGATCTCCGCGCATTGGTCGGCACCTCCGACATGAAACGCGTTTGGCAAAACGTCCTCACGATGCCGCGCGCCAAACGCATCCTTCAAGATTCGCGCGTAACCAGACTTGCCGGAGCCGTTGTCGCCGTAGACGACAGTGATTCCCTCGGAACCGAACGTGAGCGATTGGCCTTCCAGAAGAGCGTTGATATTGACGGTATTCCCGATTGACGAGAGCCGGATCGGAACAGTACTTGAGCCGCCAGCTTGGAAGTCGGAGGCCGCCAGGCCCGGCTCCTCCTCTTCAACCGAATTGCCCGCCAACTTCGCTGCAACCTCGGCGATGTACTCCGCGTCTGTCGCCTCTCCTCGTACGATGCGCTTGAGCAAGTTTGCTTGCCAGGGGGGTTGCTTCTGCACCCACCTGAGGAGGTCTTCTTCAATCGAGGCCATCAAGCCTCCCCCGCAAGGCGCATTGAGGAGCAATGCGCGAAGCGAGCACGACGGTTCGATCGGCGAACAGCCGACGACATGCGGCTCGGAATACGATTATGCTTAAGTAGTCGCTCAATCTACGGACCTTTCTGACCGCAGAGATGCGCGCGAGCAATGCGGTGCTTCGAAATCATTATTGCAGATTGCAAAGCTTTGGTAAAGCAAGTTGAGGTTTGGCGATCACGTGCAGTCTGGTACAAGAGATATCAGAAGCGCAGTCGCTCCATTCTACAGAAGCGTATCGGACGCACGTAGCACCGTTGAGCGCGTTGCCAAGCTGCGCGGTATCGTCGGTGCGACCAATGGGGGCAGCATCAACTCAGAGGACTGACGAGCGCCGTCGCGCCTGCAGGACGCACTATTGCGACGCGATGCCGTGCCCTGGTGATGGCGACCCGGAGAAGACGGCGGCTCGACTCAAATGGTGCCTTCTCTCGACTAGGGTCGAAGAACACGGAGGTGCGATAGCCCTCGACGATCACAACCCCGTCAAACTCCTTGCCTTTTGCCTTATGCATATTCATTAGTACACAGCCTCGCGGCTCTCGTTGATTGGCCTGTACCTTGCCCGCCTCAAGGGCCTTCTTGACGACGTCCGTAGCATTGCGGTAACTGCCGTGGCGATCCCAGAGCGCCGTTAGCCGCCCGCCGATTTCGTCGGTAGCGCGGAACAGGCGAATGAACCTAGCATCTCCAACAAGCGCGCTGAGGTCGTTGTGATGCTCGAGGCGCTCTCGAGCTGCGATCCAGTCGCGCTGTGGCAAGCCCGTGGGTGACAGGGCCTCGTCAAATGCGGCGACCAACGCCTTGGCAGACTTCGGACGTGGCTCGGCATGAGTTCGCACCTGCCCTGCTGCAGTCCTGAACCGGACAGCAGCATCTCGCGCTGACTTATTGCCGCCAGTGGTGTTGGCATTTCGTGTGTCGAAGTAGTCAGCGATACGCGCGAGCGTGCGCCCCACCGCCTCACCTCTGGGAAGACTTGACCACTCAAGAACCGAAGCGACAACCATCGCGGCTGCGGCGGTAAGTTCCGCGTCCCAGAGGACGTCGTGGTCGACCGGTCGAAGAGTTTGCTTGTTGAAGGTGTGCTCCGCACTGAGGGCGCCAGAGACGCGCCCAATGAGCGAGTTCGTTCGGGCGAGGACTGCCACTGAAGGATGATGGATGCCCTCCTTGCGCAGTTGGGAGAACATCCAGATCACTGCGGCATGCACCGTGGATTCGAAAGCCTTTGGCCAGTAGGACGCTAGATTTACGTCTTTGGTCACTGGGAGAGCCTTGTTCAGGAGGACCGCATTGGCAAAGTCCAAAACACCAGCATCCGGACTTCGGTGATTCTCGCCGAGCAGTTCGAACTCCGCTGGCGAGAGACTCGAACGTAGTTGATTGAGGCGCTCCGGATCGACTCGAGGGTCGTAGTCGAAAATTCGCTGGTCCGGGTCAGCCAAGAAGATGAGCCGTGAGCGCGGAGAGAGAGCTTGGACAAGCGCCCACTGCGAGTCGTCGGTGTCTTGAAACTCGTCGAGAATAACCACGGGGTACTTGCTCGCAATCAGCGACGCAACCGCATCTGAACCCTCGATGAGTCTGGCTGCGCCCGCAGCGAACTCATTGAAGGCGTAGCGCCCTTCGTCTGAGGCCAGCCGCTTCGTCTCTTCTGTCCACTGACCCGAGAACTCAGCGCGCATGATCGCTTCAGGACCGGGGTAGATGATCGACGGTACGTTGCCGGTCAGGAGGCGCCCGTGACTGCGCAGAACCTCCATCGAGAAAGAGTGGTAGGTGCGAACCGAGATGAGTTTGCGTTCGTCACCAGTCAGCACGTCCTTGCATCGAATCTCAACCTGACGTACTGCAGCCCGCGAGAAACTGAGGAAGAGAATTTCCTGCCCTGGCTTGAGGCTTGGGACCAACGACTGTGCCTTCAACAACGAGAGCGTGGTCTTTCCTGACCCTGGTCCCCCTGATACGAGAACAGTGTCGTCGGATTCGAGCGCCCTTTGGGCGACCTCTGAGAGGTCAAATGTCACCCGTAGCCTCCAACGCTGGCGGTCCCTCATCGACCGCCTCACGTTCGAGCGTCACGTCATCTTCAGCAGGCATGGGGAACTCAGACTCGTTCCCGAGGTCTGCATCAATGGTCGTTAGCACGTCCCGAATGAACTCGGGCAGGTCATCCTCGGTTTCGCACTGCATGATGAGGATTCCCGCGTACCCACGGTTGTCCCCCTTGTGGGCCTTCAGGACTTTGCACGCCAAATCGGGGAGTTCTGCATCGGTCATCTCGGCCGAGTACGGAGCGTGTGAGGGATAGTCGTCCCGCTTCGCTACCTCTTCCAGAAAGCGCCGAAGGATGCGGACTGGGATCTGCGCCACCAGTAGGTCTTCGATGCCCTTCTCGGGTGAATCCCACATTCTGACGAATGACTTGATGTTCTCTTCTGCATCTTCGGCGTCCGGAGCGTTGAGCTTGTCTCTCATGCCATAGACCGGCTTGCCGAGCGCGTTGAAGATTGGGGCGAACTTGGGCACTGCGCGGTCGTTGCCTGCGTCGAAAAGGGAGATTCCAGCCAGATCAATGTGTGAGTAGCCAGTACTCACTCGATCGAGGACTTCCGAGGCCGCGTGCATGACGGCGATCTCCGTCGCCCCCTCGAGTACCAGTACCGCGCGACTGAGGATAGCCTCAGCGAACTGCTTGCGCTGAGACTTGTAGGTCCGTGTCTTTACGTCGGACTTCGAGATCGGAGTACCCGCCAGACCCACGGCAGACCGCGAGAGGATGACGACATCTGTCGGTTCGAACTGTTCAATTACGTAGGGCGAGTGGGAGGTCACGATCGACTGGCCCATCTGCTGGACAACGTACTTGGTCACGCGCCGCTGAGTGTGTGGAGGAAGGGCAATCTCAGGCTCCTCCATTACGAAGATCACCGAGCCGTCCTCTTTTAGCTTTGCGATGATCGTGAGCAGTGCGAATACCAGGAGATTGATGGATCCTGTTCCCTGGCGCGTGTACGGCACGAGGTGGTCACTCGGCTGCGTAGCAACAAATAGTCGCACAGTCTCCCGGAGGTGCGCACGGGTCAAGTCAGATACAAAGAATGACGCCGCGTCGTCACCTGGTGCGAGATTGACGAACTTGGCGAGTTGAGCCCGAAGGTCGACACGAATCTTCTTGAGCTGTTCAATGTCACCAACTGCCGGTTCCAAGCCTTCGAGAGACGCGAGTGCAGCCGACCACATCTCGGTCGCACCCTCGCCGCCAAGCTGCAGAATCGTGTCCAACAGCGACCCACGCTGGAGGCTCAGGGCTCTTGAGCCGGTTCGGAGTGCACGCAGATAGATGAAGCCGCACACACGCTTATGGGCGCGCGTGAAGTCCGACCGACTCTGGCCGAGTTGTGCCCGCACCTCCTCGTCCAGTTCGTCTAGAACGAGCTCTGGATCTTCAAAGAACGTGCCGCCGACGAAGTCATCCTCGTCGCGGTCGTAACGACCGATGAAGATCACCCGAAGCGCCCAGACAACTCCGACAGCATCCGCGTCTTCGATTCCGCCAGGCTCCGTGTCGACGAACTTCAGCGCATTGACATCCCACCGCCTGAGGTGCGGACCGAAACGTCTCTCCTGTTCCTCCGAAAGGTCAGTGAGAATCACGCGGACCCGAATCTCGACGGGGTTCCCCTCGTGGTCCAGGTAGGTGCCGTTGGTGAAATCGTGCTCGTCGACTACCGGACGGCGAAAGACCCGCTCGGGGCCAAGCACAAGTTCAAGGGCCTCACAGACCGTGGACTTACCAATGTTGTTCCCACCGACCAGCAACGTGTGCCGACGGAACACCACTCTGCCCGCCTTGATTCCGCGGAAGTTCTCCATCTCAAGCACTCGCACCTGCATGACTACTATTCCTCCCCCTCATCAAGCCCGAGACAGTGACGCATTGCCCTCGTCAGGTCACGAACCTCTTCAACGTTGATGCTGAACTCACCAGTGAATACTTCGTCATAGCCTCGGGCTGTCGCCCGCCACGTTCCATTGACTGCCTCAGGCGGTACACCAAGTACGACCAACACGGCATCTTCGTCGTCAGTCATGAATGTGTCCTCAGGGCGCAGGTCACCCACACGGATCTCGATGTCGACGGAGCCGGTGTTTTTCCAACTAGAACTCGATTGACGGAAGTCATTTGCACGAAGCGATGGGGCCGCATAAAGCGCTGGGTTCAAAGCACCGATCCCGAAGTCCTTCTTCCGTGGACCCCATGCACGCGGAGGCCAGGGTAACTTCAGCTCAATGTCCTCAAAGCGCCTAGGAAGTTCGCGGTGGCTCAGCGTAGCGACTTCGCCAGCAAGGTGAACTTTCAGCTGGACATCGTGAAGAAAGGTCGTCGCGAGATTCTCAACACTAACCTCGGAGGGGTCTAGCGCGTAGCCAGCCAAACGCCGCACTGCCTTCGTCCATGCCTTGCGAAAGTGGTCCTCCCACGCGTCGATCTCGGCGCGATACTGCTGCTGAGTGCGTGATTCGGGGATCTCGCCAAAGCCACCGAGAATGCTCGATGCTCGGAGGCTCTCTGACAGTTGGGCCATAGCGGCCTGATGGATTCCAGCCGACGCGAAAGTCACCGGACTTGAAGTTGGTTCCACCCTCGGCTTTGGCAGCGCGTCGAGGAGGGCTTGACGCTCGCGTGCGACGTACTCCTCCAGCGTTCGATCCTCATCGATGACGATAGGCACAATCTCGCCTACCAGACCAACCTCGATGTCAACGGGCGCCCTAGTTGTCGTGTGACCGCGTGAAATCAACTGTGCAAGTTCACCGCTGTTCGCCTCCCGCGTCTCGCCATTTGCGCGGACAAAGACCGCACCATCGCGGAGGTTCGCGTCGCCTTCCTTGCCGCAGATGAACGGCGATTGGCCGACCCGTGGCGGATCGACCACTACGACGAGGACCTCCTTCGTGCTACCAGAAACCGGCACACGCACAACATCCCAATGGGGTCCTTCGGCACCAAGATAGGGCAGCACTCCCTTGCTAATGGTGAGCGGCTCGATTGGGGCTACGCCAACGGCGACGCCATCGCCAACCCCGATCACCAAGACCGCGTATCCCTCAAACGCTCTGGATGCGACAGCAGGCATTCGGTTCGCGGCTCCCAGAATGAACTTGGCAACTTTGGCAAGGTCGCGCTTCGTGGTCAGATCCAGTGGCCCCTTCACCTCAAGGTAGAAGGTCTCAACGCGATCGTCACCCTCTGCGACAATCTCATCCACCAGTTTGGCTGCTGCGATTTGACCCTGCGGGGCTCTGCTGGTGTCGACGGCCATCGCTACTCCACCCCGCCCCGAGCAATCACCATGGTCTGTCGCCCCACGAGCACGACCGCCTTCGCTCCAAGTACCGGCGGATCGGCACACTTGGCAACCAGGAGACGCACCTGATTCCCCACGGTCCAAAGCATCACAGGTTCCACCCTTCTGGGTACGCCTTGTCGGTCTCAACGTCCGCGCCCTGGTGTCTGTTCTGCAGGCTTCTTTTGAACACAGCGCGTGACTCGTCAGTGACGGCAGTCAGGTATCCGAAAGCGCCACTCATGGTGAGCCCTCATCAGATCCGAACAATTCAGCACAGTCGCGAAGGTCCTCGCCCAGTCGCTTTGAGCGCCGCTGCGTAGTGAGCTTGCCCTTGGAGTCCCGATCAGTCCAATAGGTGCCGGACACGCGCTTCGCAGGATTGCCGGTGATGGCTAGCACACCGGAGCCGTGGTGGATCGGACTCTGCTTCAGGACCGATACGTCGGGCTCATTTGTGTAGATGTAATGAATGAGCCACGATCCGTCTTCCTGGATCACGCGGGCATTTGATGATCTGGACTTCGACTCGTCAGAAATGAGCGTGACGCTGGCCCCAGTGCTCGTCTGTCGGATCACCAAGTAGACCGTCTTGATGGGCGGTCGCTCTTGGGTTGCAGGGTCGATCCACAGCGACTCGAGCCGTGCTTCCCAGGTTCCGCTGACGTCGCGACTGACACTCGACAGCTTCTGTGCGAGCCGCGATCTCCACAGCCACTTGTCCCAAATCGCGAGTGCGATCGTTACTACGAGCACTGCGACCGAGTAGAAACGCAAGAAGCTGAAATCTGGCTGATCAGTGGAGATCCACACGCCCGCGACGAAGACCGCCGAGATGAGGATCGCGACTATTCGTAGAACCGTGCCGCCGATCATCACTCGAACTCCATGTAGTTCCAGGCTGCGTCGGCGAAGGCATGAGCGCTAGAGCGGGTCCACCTTTGGCTGGGGTGAAAGAGGTACTTTGCCTCGTTCGCCTCGACCCAGCGTTCCGAGTCTTCATCGGGCTCTGTGCCCAGAGTCTGGTTGAAGATGGTGGCGAGACACTCACGAACCACCTGGGTCCACGTCGACCGGCCAAAGTGCCCGTCAGGGCAGTTGTACACGAGGCACTCGACGAGATACGAGGGCACCTCTGTGTGAACCCCAGCGGTTACCATCGCATTTTCAAGTCGTTTGACAATCCGGACAGTCTTCTTGTACGCGCTATTCGTGCGTGTGTTCTTCGATCGGCCATGAGACAACTGAAGCTTTGGATAATTAACAATGCTGCCACCGGAAGACTTGAACAGCTTGGTTCCCTCACGGAATGATCCGTCGGCAAAGTAGTACTTGAAGGTGAAGGAAGGGACGACGTCCGCTTCAACCCGTGAAGTACTCGAGTTCACTCGGAAGGCGGTAGTCCCGGCGACCACACTTCCGGGAAACTTCGCCTCAAGCGCGGCTTGGACTTCACTTCGCAACTTCTCCGGCGTCCACTCACCTTCATATGGCGACCCCGCCGCATGCCCGCCTTGACTCGGATCGTGCTCCTGCCAGTAGCAGGCTTCCTGACACTCGACCACGATATCGACGTCACTGTCGGTCTTTACATTCGTGTTGTTCGCGTATGAACCTTTCGCATAAATGGTGTAGCTCGATCCTTTGAAGGCGTCATGAGCGTTGATCGCCTCACGAATCATTCGCTCGGTGCGGTCTTGTTTGTCCTGCTCCGTTGAACTCGAGGGTCCTGTCCACCCTGCGAGTTGATCCTCGGTTACTGTCGCCATTTACTCTTCCCCTCCGTTCGAACCAAGTCCAAAGAACCTCTCGAAGTAAGCCCCGAGTCTTTCGATCACGCGTTGCTTCTTCTCGCCGTGACCGCCGTCCTCGGAGAATCGCGACGCGGGCGGCAGCACATTTGTGATTGCTGTCCCTGTCGTGCGCAGTGCGCCGTCGCGGAATGCGGTCTCGACGAATGTGCGTGTGGCGTCAGCGCGCAGGCCTTCGGCGGCGATGATTGCGTCGAGCTCTGCTTTGCGTCTCGCGGCGACGAAGACCTGCCACTCGTCGTCGATCGCCCCGTCGACGGTGACGCGGCTGACGAAGTCTTCGATGAGGTCGCGCTTGTTGCGTAGCGACGGGCTGGCGTCGACGGCGCGGGAGATCTCGGCTCGGAGTTCCTTGTCGTCGCCGTCGCCGTGGGTGGCGCGGTACTTCTCGACCAGCATGAGGATGTAGTCGACGTTGATCTCGACTTGCTTGATGAGTTCAATCTCGAACACGATGTCGTCGTTGATCTGTTCCTTGTCGGCGTCTGTGGTTCCTCGAAACTCGGCGTAGAGGTCAAGGTAGACGCTGCGGTAGTCCTGCCCTTGCCGGGCGTCAAGGATCTCGTTGCCAGCGAACTCGTCGAACGACGTCAGAATGTTTTGCAACCGGAGGATCGCACCGTAAAGGGCGATGAAGTCCTTCTGTGCGGCCTCGCCGAGGATCGGCTGGCCGAGCGGGAACCGGTCAAGGAGCTCGGTGACCTTGTCGGCATAGTCGCCGTAGTAGTCCCCGTAGGGCTTGAGAAGCACGACACCACGGGCGTCCTTGTTCCCGAACAGCTCGAGCGCAGCGTTCGTCTCGTCTTCCAGGTCGCGGAACGCGACGATGTTGCCGTAGGTCTTGACGGAGTTCAGGATGCGGTTGGTACGCGAGTACGCCTGGATCAGGCCATGTGCGCGGAGGTTCTTGTCCACGAACAACGTGTTGAGCGTGGTCGCGTCGAAGCCCGTGAGGAACATGTTGACCACAATCACGAGGTCGAGTTCACGGTTCTTCAGTCGCTGCGAGAGGTCCTTGTAGTAGTTCTGGAACTTGTCGGCACTGGTGTCGTAACTGGTGCCGAAGATGTCGTTGTAGTCCTGGATCGCATCCTCCAGGAAGCCGCGCGCATCAGCCGACAGCGCGTCGGTATCGAAGGCCTCGTCATCGAGAATGCCGTCATCGACGGCCTCGTTCGCCCCATAGGAGTAGATCAGACCGATCTTGAGCCGGCGATCCTCCGGAACCTCCCATTGCTGGGCCTGGAAATGGTTGTAGTAGCGCCGTGCCGCATCGATCGAGGCTGTCGCGAAGATGGCATTGAAGCCGCGCACCCGCTTGCGCTCGCGCACCGCCTCAGCCTGACGGCGGGCGCGCGTGGATGCGACGACGTTCGTGACCACGGAGTGCTCGTAGCTGGAGGCACGCTTGGTCTTCTGGTCGAAGTGCTCGAGCGTGTATTTCACGATCTCGCGGATGCGCTCTGGCGCCAGCAGTGCCTTCTCCGTGTCAATCGCCGAGACCTGCGCGTCGGTGACGTTGCCGACCTTGATGGTGTTGACGTAGTCGATGCGGAATGGCAGCACGTTCTTATCGGTGATTGCATCCACGATCGTGTAGGGGTGAAGCCTGTCGCCGAAGGCCTGCTCCGTGGTCTTCAGCTGCGGGTTACCACCACTGCCAGCATTGACGGCGAAGATTGGCGTGCCGGTGAACCCGAACAGGTTGTACTTCCGATAAGCCTTCGTGATCGCGGAGTGCATGTCACCGAACTGCGACCGGTGGCACTCATCGAAGATCAGCACGACGTGGCCGCCGTAGATCTCGTGGCCTTTGTTGCCGGCGATGAAGTTCGACAGCTTCTGGATGGTCGTGATGATGATCCGCGCGTTCGGGTCTTCGAGTTGCTTCTTCAGCACGGAGGTCGAGGTGTTGGAGTTCGCGGCGCCCTTCTGGAACCGGTCGTACTCACGCATCGTCTGGTAATCGAGGTCCTTGCGATCCACGACGAACAGCACCTTGTCCACACTCAGCAGTTTCGAAGCGAGCTGCGCGGTCTTGAATGAGGTCAGCGTCTTACCAGAGCCAGTCGTGTGCCACACATACCCGCCAGCCGCTTCCGTGCCGAGTTGCTTGTAGTTCGTGGAGATGTCGATTCTCTGCAGGATCCGCTCGGTCGCAACAATCTGATACGGCCGCATGACCAGCAGTTGCCGGTCGGCGGTCAGCACGCAGTAGCGCGTGAGGATGTTCAGCAGCGTGTGCTTGGCGAAGAACGTCTTCGCGAACGAGGTCAGATCTTTGATCGGCTTGTTCTGCGCATCCGCCCACCACGAAGTGAACTCGAAGGAGTTCGACGTCTTGCGGCCCTTGCTGGGCTTCTGCCCCTCCTTGAGATGCTGGCTGCGCGTGGTGTTAGAGTAGTACTTCGTCAGCGTCCCGTTGCTAATCACGAACAGTTGCACGTACTCGAACAGGCCAGAACCCGCCCAGAAACTATCCCGCTGGTAGCGGTCTATCTGGTTGAACGCCTCACGAATATCCACACCGCGGCGTTTGAGCTCAATGTGCACCATCGGCAGGCCATTGACCAGCACGGTGACGTCGTAGCGGTTCGCGTAGTTCGCGCCACGACTGTGCGCATCATCGGGACGTGCACGATCAACCTCGTACTGGTTGATGACCTGCAGCCGGTTGTTATGAATGTTCTGCTTGTCCAGCAGAGTGATGTTCTTGGTGGAGCCGTCATCGCGCTTGAGAATCTGCACGTGGTCTTCCTGGACGCGAATCGTCTTTTCGACGATGCCATCATTCTTGCCAGC
>Ga0307486_1001412_pt1 | contig 18555 bp, 13 predicted proteins | sample CBIW02metaG_FD_203663 | JGI IMG/M metagenome (GOLD analysis project Ga0307486, IMG submission 203663) | Sea-ice brine microbial communities from Beaufort Sea near Barrow, Alaska, United States - CBIW 0.2 | ecosystem: Environmental > Aquatic > Marine > Coastal | place: USA: Alaska | collected...
TAGCTGCATAATCCCTTTCATTTTAGATCGATTAATTTTTTCTCTTTAGAGGATTCATAAATTGCTGATATCAATTCCAAAGATTTAATGGCAGTTTCACCATTTACCAAAGGTTCTCGGTCATTGTAAATTGCGTCCACCATCTCCTCTATTTGTATCTTATGCAATCGATAATCCACTGACATAGGATCTGAAGCCCCACTTGATGAAAATTTTGGAGGGTCAATCGCTGCATCTTTTTTTCCTTTATAATCGCAATTAACTATTTTACCCCCTTCATAAATAATACTTCCATATTCACCAAAGATTTCCAAACGTTCCTCGTAACCGGGATACAGCGATGTGCCTCCTTCAATAGTTCCCATAGCCCCATTTTTAAAGTTCAATAAGGCAATTCCAATATCTTCTCCTTCAATATCATGGACCATCGTCTTTACCTGTCCAAATACGTTTTGTACATCCTGCATTATATCCAGCAATAGATCTATTGTATGAATGCCCTGGTTAATTAAAGCGCCCCCCCCATCTCCTTTATGGGTGCCTCTCCAGTTGCTCTTGTTGTAATAATCTTCCTGTCTATACCATTTGATATAAGCATTTCCTAAAATCAATTTCCCCAAAGATCCCTTTTGAACAATTTGTTTCAATTGTAAATAATCTAAGTTGAACCTGTTTTGAAAAATAACACTTAATTTTACCCCCTGTAACCTACAAACAGATATGATTCGGTTCGCCCGTTCTAAACTCACTTCCAGCGGTTTTTCCGTTATTATATGTTTGCCGGCCATAGCAGCAGCAAGTATAGGTTCCATGTGATTACCGCTATGAGTACAAACTGATACTACATCTAAGTCTTCTTTTAACAGAAAATCATCAATATTTGAATATGCCGGAACTCCAAATTTCTTAGAAGCTTCTATTGCTCTAGCATCCGTAGAACTGCAAACTGCCACTAATCGACAACTTTCAAGTTCCTGAATACTTTTTGCATGATGTGATGCAATATCACCAGTTCCAATGATTCCGAAGTTGAGTATCTTTTTCTTCATAATTTATAAATGAATAAATGGCGTTGATCCCTTGAGTACAGCAAATAGAAAGAGAACAAAGAAATTAAATATGAAATAATAGAAACCAAAAGTAACCCGATTGGACTAGAAATTAGAGCGATGAAAGTTTAATCGAAAAGGTTCTGTTTTAGAAAATTGTAGAAAAAAATTAACCGCTAAGTGCGCAAAGTTTCCGCAAAGATCGCAAAGGCTTGCAATATCATTAGATACTTCTGTCAAATAGTCCCATTCTTATTTCCTATTCAATTCAATAATTATCCGATTGTTTTATTTCCGCTTTCATTTTCAGCAATCATTTTTTTCTTTGTGTCCCGATAGCTATCGGGATTGCGTATTTTCTCTTGGCGAGCTTTGCGGTTAAAAAGGAACGAAGCAAAATTGTAATTCTCAATAGGGATCTATAAAATAATCCACATTGTTCTAAAACATAGCCATCGAAAATAAGGTGTTAAAATGGTATTGATCCAGGAAACCAAGGCCAAAAATAATAATCCATTAAATTCAATTGTAATTGTTGTTTGGCTTCTGGTTAGGAAGCCTGTGTCTCCAACAAAATTTTTCATGTTATTAAATAATCTTTTTTTTTGTATTTAATAATGCAGCAGAGGTTATATCTAAATAAACATTACAATTCGGATGTGCCTGTAAAATACTAGCAGGATGAGCATTGGAAATCTCCTTTTCGAGGCAATCCTTTACTGCTTTCGCTTTACGTGTATCTGGAACAGAGCAGACAATATGTCTGGATTTCATGATTTGTTTTATGGACATGCTTATCGCTTTTGTAGGAACTTCATTTAAAGTTTTAAACCAGCCTTCATTAAACTGTTGTTTTCTACAAGGTTGGTCCAAATCCACCACTATATAGGGATTTTCCGTTTTAAAATCTGCAGGAGGATCATTAAATGCTAAATGACCATTCTCTCCTATCCCTACCAGAGCGACATCAATGGTGTGGTTTGAAATAATATTTCCTAATCTTTTGCATTCCTCCTCCGGATCAGTTTCTCCATTAATCAGAAATACCGATCCAGGACCTACTTTATTTATAAATCTTTCCTTTAAATATTTTCTAAAGCTAGCAGGATGTGTTAGGGATAAGCCGATGTATTCATCAAGATGAAATACCGCAACTTTACTCCAATCAATATCTGGTTCGTGAACGAGTTGTTTTAATGTTTCGAACTGACTGGTTCCTGTAGCTAAAATTATATTTGATGTGCCTTTTTCCAATATTGCTGCACGAATTAATTCTGCCGCAGCACTCCCGGCTAATTTGCCTAATTCTTCAGGATTTTTACTTATTTCAATATTCATTTTAATCAATTTTTGTTTCAATTCCTTTAATCCATTTTGCAAGCTGCTCGACAATCATTTATTCTTTACTCCCAAATTCGTCAATTTTATTTTTCAAAAGGTATAGCAACTCTGCTCTTAATATTTATAATTCATTTGATTTCCGATAATACCATTTTCCTCTGTAAAATGGCGCCTGTACAGAACAATAAAAATATGTGATAAGAGAATAAAGCCTGATTATAAATTTAGCGAACCATTAATTACCACCCATTTTTGGAATGTTCATTAGCTACTTGTTTCAACAGAACATCAAAATCAGACTGCCACTTTACAATTCTGTTATCATACATGGCATCCAGGGCCATTTGAACAGATATAGCGGTCTTGGCACCAGTTACTATATTTGATATTGGATTTTTTTGGTTTACAATGCTGTCCCTAAAGTCGGTTAAAGCTTGTCGACTGGGATCAGCATGATTGACTTCTATAGGAATTCCTTTGCCCTGCTCCCATTGTACAGTTGCCCCGGAGACCCCGTCCACATTCCCAAGCTCTTTTTCATGATTCCCCTCCGGATAGAACCAGGCATCAGCAAAGCCTAGAATAATAGTCCCCTTACTTCCTAATACTTTAATTTGGTAGCCGTCAAGAGCATTAGTACCAAGGCAAGTAAATTTAGCTTCGATCCCACCAGGATAACTATAAATAAGATGAATATTATCGTATATTTCCCGCCCATCTTTCCAGTAATCAAGTCCTCCCGTTCCCATGACTTGTTCAGGAGTGGAATCCAGCACCCAATTCACGAAATCTATTTGGTGAGAAGAGAGTTCGGCTACAAGGCCACCTGAAAATTCCCTGTACATCCTCCAGTTTATTAACTTCTCCAATCCGGGATTAGGCACAGGTCTTCTCCAATTCCCATTTCGATTGTATTGGCACTCAAAAGCTTCTATTTTTCCTATTTTTCCGTTTTTAATCAAATCAACCACATATGTATATAAACGCGAACTATGCAATTGGTGTCCAGTCTGGAATATATTATTTGAATCTTTTGCTTTGACTAACAAATTCCGGATGTCACCATAACCTTTGGCCAAGGTTTTTTCTCCATAAACATGCTTTCCGGCATCCAATGCATCCATTTCAATTTCAGCATGAGTGCTGAAAGGAGTCGCAACCAAAACCGCATCAACATTTTTATTATCCAGTAATCTACGGTAATCACTATAGCCCTTCACTTTCCCATTTGTTTTTTCTATCCCTTCCTTCAAACGAAAAGGAAGGACATCGCAACAGGCTACCACATTCAGATTATCAATTTGATTGATAAACGGAATCAATCCAGTTCCCCTACTGCCCGTACCAATAACCCCTATATTAACAATATCATTGGTAGCTTTAAAAGAACTCAAATTACCTAACATTGATGTGGACACTGCAACTGCCAATGATGTCATACTTCCTTTTATAACAAATTCTCTTCTTTTCATTTTCTATAATTTGGGTTCCCATCCTTCTTCATATTCTCTTTTCCAATACGACATTGCCTCGTCATCATCTATTATTTTGCCTGTGGACGAATCTATTTGTAGGGTTCGTCCTACGTCCTGGGCAATATTTCCCAGATGACAAAGCTTAGTGGTTTTACTAGCCTCAACAATGGGCGAATTTTGTTCCTTATCTTTTCTAATAGCATCAAAAAAATTAGCTACATGAGATGCAGTCATGCTGTCTACACCCATGGTATCTATAGTACTAGCACCTTGATTTTGTTCCTGTTCCTCTTTAATCAGGTTCCCGTCAAGATCGTAAAGTTTATAGGCATTCCTGCTTAAGGAAATGCCCCCTTTACTACCATAAATGATTGTCTGTCTATCAGAGCATTCTTCAGGTATAATCTTACCTCGGCTATGTCCTGTCCAAGTAATAAGCTTATTATCATCAAATTTAAAAGTCACCTCCTGATTATCGGCAAATTCCCAATCATCATCATATGTATATTTGCCCCCAAAAGACGTTACACTCTTTGGCAAATCTACCCCAAGTGCCCAACGACAAATATCTATTTGATGAGTTCCGTTATTATTTATTTCCCCACTGCCCCAGTTACGGAACCAATGCCAGTTGTAAGGATGAATGTTATCTCTGTAATTCTCTCTGGGGGCAGGTCCCTGCCAAAGTTCCCAGTCCAAAGTTTTGGGTACTTCAATCACTTTTCCAGTACCTATTGATGGCCTATTGTTAGAATAATAGGCCTCTCCTTTATAAACATCTCCGATTATACCTTCACTAATTTCTTTAACGGCTAATTGTGAAGTATAATTAGAACGTTGCTGGTTGCCCATTTGGACTCTTTTTCCATATTTTTTCTTGGCAGCTACCAATAATTCGTTTTCGTACAAATTTTGGCTACAGGGTTTTTCTACATATACATGCTTACCAGCTTGTAATGACATAATAGCTATGGGCGCATGCCAATGATCCGGTGTTGCTATAAAAACGGCATCCACATCTTTGTCTTCAAGCATTTTTCTAAAGTCTTTTTCCACTTTCGGAACATATCCAATATTTTCCTGACACCAAATGTTATGCTCTTCTATTATTTTATCATCAACATCACAGTTATATATAATTTTTGCATTTGAATATTCATGTATCCCTTGAATCAATGCTTTTGCTCTGCTCCTCACACCGACAATAGCAACATTTACACGTTCATTGGCTCCTAAAATATTTGCATATCCCATTTCCGGAAATAATAAATTTCCAAAAGTGATTGCAGCACCTCCTAAGGCGCTTTTCCTAATAAAATTTCTTCTTGTTGTCATATGAGTGAGATTAAAAATTTTTGATCTTTATGTTCCTGAAGGCAACGCGATCCCCATGATCTTGCAAAAGGATGTGGCCTCTTTCTGCTTCCCCAAAGTTGGAATATTTTGCATATTTGCTCTCTGAGACCAGTTTACGGAAATCATCGCTTTTTCTTTCGTATTCCAGTACTTTTGCACCATTCAGCCAATGCTCTACATGATTATCTTTAGAAATGATATAAGCGGTATTCCATTCTCCAACAGGATTAGCCGGTATGGGATCTGCTTTGATTAAATCATATAATGAGGCCATTTTCCTGCTCCCTTCTTGGGCACCTAACTCATAATCGGGATGATCTTCACCTAAAATTTGGTATTCCAAACCAATAGAAGAGCCTTGGCCTTTTTTGATATCGGTATCTACGTAATATTTAATCCCGCTATTAGCAGCTCCTTCGGTAATCTTAAAATCAACTTGTAATTCAAAGTCACCGAACAGTTCCTTAGTAACGATATCTCCTCCTGCAGCAGATTCAGCCCCTCCTGTGGAAAACACAATGAGCTCTCCATTCTCGATAATCCATCCCTTTTCGGGAAATTCATTTAATCTGGCTCCACGCCAACCACGGGTGGTTTCCCCGTCCCAAAGCATTTCCCAACCATTTTTTTCTTCGTCAATAGTCAATCTGTTTTTAGTGATTACAGGATTTACTGGTGTCTCCATGGTATATTTATCAAGGTCTTTAGTTAGGATTTTTATGTTTTTCCACATAATTTCTGTCCCCTCCTGATCATTTTCTCCAATACCGTGTACCTGAAGTGCTATAAAACCTCTATGAGTTTTATCATCTATCAGATGAGCAGCTGGCACCCCATTGATCCATGTTTTAATGGTATCACCTATAGCCTCCACTCGAATTGCATTCCATTCGTTTTGTTTAAATGCCTTTTGAGCCTTGGGGTTGTCAACCAAAGGAAACAACCAGCCCCGCCTGCTAGAATCATAAATTCCGGCGGTCCATGCTCTTTCCGAAGGATCAATTTCAATCTGATACCCGTGTACCCGGCCATCCATATAATGATCAAAACTGTTGCTCCTTATCTGGATCCCGGAATTCATACTTGAATCCACCTTGAAATCAAGTTCCAGGATAAAGTCCCCGTACATTTCATCCGATATTAAGAAGGTACTTTCTGATTTTGTGTCATAAACCGTGGAACCAACTATAGCCCCATCCTTGACCTTGTATTTAGCATCTCCACCTTTGATATACCAGCCATTGAGATTTTCTCCATTGAATAGATCCACCCAAGGAGCTTTCTCTGATGGAGGTCCGGTACAGCCTATCAGAAAGATCACAATAAATACTGACAATAGTACTTTTCGAGTTATATAATTCTTAAATTTCATAGTTTTGTTCTTAATAATTTATAGCAACATATTAATATCCTGGATTTTGCGTCAAGCTAGGGTTCACATCGATAGCATAAAGCGGAATTGGAAACAAAATAATTACGTCTCCATCAACTTTGGATTGCATAACTTCAACCGCTCTACCAGTTCTAACCAAATCAAAAAACCGATGCATTTCCATGCCTAGTTCCATTCTTCTTTCATGCTCTATTGCCCGTTCCAGTGTGGGATATAATTCAGAAGGGTAACCAGCCGCTCCAAAAGCAGGAAGACCTACACGATCCCGTACCATATTGAGGTATTGTGCATCCCCTGTAACCTCCGCATACATTAAAAGAATATCGGCATAACGAATAATCTCAAAGTTTTGCCCGGCATTCCACCAGTTGGGATCAAAATATTTTAGAGTAAATGTATTCTCCACCCAAATTCCTGAAGCATTTTCAAAACCGGGAACCACTGTAATGTCCTTCCTTGGATCCCCTCATCAAATTCGGAGGCCAAATCATTAGTGGGAACATTAAGACCAGTACCACGGAGTATTACTTCATCTATCAATGGATGTTTCCAGTCCTCCGCATAGGGCGAAAATTCCCTTTGGTGATTCGAATTAGCCGCATTTACACCTGACATATATTGGGCTTCCAATATTGAAGATTTACTGTTCTTTGTGGCGGGATGGAAAAGATGCCAATAACCCTCAATATTTACTATTCCGTCCTCATTGGAATCCAAAGAATTTTCCCCGCTGTTCATAACAAATTCTAACTCTGTTTGCGCAGCTGGAAAATCCCCCCTGGTCAAATGTATTTTAGCAAGAACCGCCGCAGCAATATATTTTGTTACCCGGCCAACATCTCCTTCCGTTTTATCAGTTTTACAACATCTTCCATTATAACATTACTGGCTGACACATCAAAATTTAAAATGATAATTAGCAAATTGAATAAAATTTATCCAGTCATAAGCTGTCAAATTATGGATGCCTTCCCTGTTGTGATAACCCAAATATGAATTAATAATAGGGCTATTTAAACTCGGAGGTTCTTTAGAAAGTGCTGATTCCACTCCATATAAATCATAAACCTTTTGCGCATGTAGTAAAGAAAGATAAGAACCTTTAGGATCAGCCCAAAGATCTTCAGAAGCACTTGTAACGTACACAGGCCTTGGTGCAATTAGAGATATAAGCATATGCTGATCGATTGGCAACGCATTTTCATTATCATTGTACTTTTTGTAATTGTTTGTGAACCAATGAGGAAAAGAATCATTAATTCTTTTTACAGTCTCACCAAAATTTCTTCGTGATAAAGCTGCACCCGTGTTACCGGAATTATTAGAGTACACAATGGCAAAACGCTGGTCCTGTGCACCAGCCCATAAGGATGCCTTTCCTCCACGGGAATGGCCTACAATAGCCACCTTCTTTTCATCAATATCTTTTTCTTTTTCAAAATAGTCCATAACTCTCGAAGCAGCCCAGGCCCATGCACCAATCGCTTTCATACCATTTTCAGCATCTAATTGTTCAGGGTAGAGCTGTAATATCCCATCCTGATATGTCTCTTTATCATCAGGAGCCGCATCACTCACATGAAAGGCAGCAATAGCGTAACCGCTATCAATAACCAACTCTACCGGCCAAAACTCACTTCTGATAAACCTAGTGGGATCGGTATTATATTTTCCACGATTATTAATCAATAAGAATACTGGCACTGGTTTTTTGACTTCATTTGGAATGAAAAGGGTCAGGTGAATATTTGAAGATTTGTTAATTTTCCATATAGTAATAGTTACTTCTTTTAAACTGGCTTTTCCATTTTTCAAATAATCATTTCCATTCAATGCATCTTCTACTTCATTTGTAACTTTGAATTTTATACTATCGTAAGCTTTCGGCATTTGTCCATATATATTATCTTCGAATAACGTTAACACTTCCGGCCTTCTCTTTTTTTCCCATGACCGTTTGTTTTTAATATTATCGCCATCATTTGATTTTAATACCTCTGGTAAAGTATAATCTGGGATTTTCGATTCATCATAGTTAATAGGAGTTTCGGTGACATTCTTTTCCTGTGCTTGTGTACCGGGAAGAAGAATTTGAATTACTAATAAAAATTTTAATCCTTTTTTCATATTTTTATATTTTGTGTTAAATTGAAAAATGAAGCATCTTTAGATCATTTGAAGAACGATGACATATCAACTGACCCATAGGTAATTAATATGTCAACCCAACCAGAATCAGAAATCCAACTTCACTAATCGGAAATTTTATACAACCAATTCGCGAAATCCTTTTGCTGAGAAGATGTAAATCCATTGAATTCGTGGGGCGTTTTAAATTCAAGATTATTTGGAGCATCAAGAATAGAATAAATTGAAGCTATTTCTTCAATACTTTGACTAATTTTATCTGCATTAGCGTGCCTGTCCAATTCTGGAGAAATTACCAGCAAAGGCCTTGGCGCAATGACTGAAATAATTTCTGGAAAATCCACCGGTATCTTATTTTCATTACCCACGAAAAAGCCCAGTCGCGGCAATAATCCATACAAATGGGAATAGGTTTTCACCCCTTCCACATCCTTGGAAGCATTTCTCAAGGGAGTAAAAGCACATGACACTGCAGTACCCGCAACTCGCTTATCCAAAGCAGCTGTAAAAAGGCTTACGGTTCCTCCCAAAGCATAACCTGCAAGAAATATTTTATCATTATCTATAAATTCAAGACTTTCCAATGCATCAATCGCAGCCCTGGTATCCGTAACCATCTTACCAAGCTTTGACCAATGAGGATAACGCTCGTAAAAAAGGGTTCCCTCTTCAATACGGGTACCATATCCTACCATATCCATGGCTAAAACTGCAATGCCTCTTGATAGTAAATCCTCAAATAAAGAACTTAATTGAGCATCATAACCTGTATTAGAATACTTATGTATATAAATTACTACCGGTATTTTACCGGTTTCCCTAGTGAGCATTTCCCCAGCCTCATCTGTAGGATAGTATAAAGATGCATGTAAATAATCACCAAGCGCATTATAGGGAGCAATATTCATTTTTTTACCATTCTTTACTTTTGGCCTGTTCATGAAGCTGACTATATAGTCCTCTTTAGGAGTCAGTGCTTGTATTGGACTGGACATAACTCCTGCAGGCTCATCTCCCAGAACCCAATCGATTTGCTGAATAATACGATCCCGCTTTTGCTGCCACTCATTTACAGTTCTAATTTTCTTGCCTGCACTGTTTGTTAATATACTTCGGTTCGGCGAAATATCCGGAAAGCTGCGAAGGTCCACTTTTTCTTGGCTCAATGATTTCCATTTATCAAATGAGTAGCCATAAAAAAGCTTGTTTTTCCAGGGAAGATTTTTTCTCTTGAACTGAATATCCAACCAATCCAGATAAGCCTCGAGATCACGTGCTTCTACCGCATGTTCACCGTCGCGTAGGTACACCCCAAATTTCTCCGGAACACCCAAAAACTCATAGACTTTTGAGACAGAATTGTAGATCTGTTCAATCGCCCACGGATCACCTCCTCCTCCTTCTCTTATCGAAGAACTCAAAAGCAAAGAATTGGGTGCGATCAAAGCCATAAGTGAATTCTGATCTATTGGTAATTTATGCTCTCTGCCAACATAAAAACGAATCCTCGGGTGAGCCCAATGTGTCCTTCTCGAATAAAGAAATTCTATGGATTCATTCGAGTGCCTTTCATCTGTATACCGGTAGGGAAATTCCCCACCTGTACCTCCACTACTACTTATCACCGCAGTGATCCTTTCATCAAAAGCTGCCGCAAGCAAAGATTGTTTGGCATTGCGGGAATGTCCCGTGATAGCAATTTTTGATTTGTCTACTTCATCTAAGGTATATAAGTAATCAACTGCCCTGTGAGCACCCCAGGCTCGTGTCATTAAGGTACTCCAGTCATACTCCGGATATAATTCAAGGTATTCCCGGGTATCGTCCTTAGCATCAGCTCCGGCATACACCACACCCATATAACCCCTTCTCACCGCTATCTGTGCCCAGCCCCGGTGGTTCCACTGTGTCATAAAAACAGGAAAAGGACCTTCTCCCGGAGGGGTAAAAACTTCCAGGGTAAGCTTCGCATCATCATTTTCACCAAATCTCAATTCAATCATTTGAATTTTCACCCCATGATCATTCCTCCTTTCTTCCAAAACATTGATCTTCAAGTTTTCAGGTGGAGGAGGAAAGGTACCCGAGAAAATATGCTTCACCTGTTGCTTAAAATACTCTCTTTGCTCTTTCCACTGAGACAAAGTTTCTACCGGAATGTCCTCACCCCCTTCATCTATAACAAGAGGATCGGGTAAAAACGGAATGGAAGGCAAAGACTCAAAATTAGGAGGCAATTCCCCTGTACGTTTTACCCAATCATACCAGGTTTTATCATGATGACTAACAAAATCATCAAATGAAGAAGGCTTGTCCTGTAGACGAATCAGCTCTTCCAGGTATGCCTCTCGTATTTCCTCTTCCGTCTGGGCCGAAATGACTGATGTAGAAAAAAATACCAGCATTAGCAGGAAGCGTTTTGCAGCTTTAACCATTTCTTTATTTTTTAGGTTTGATAAGTGTGCAGCCTTAATTTGTTTGTTCATTGGGCTCTTCAATATTTTCAAGAGGTGGAACGTTATTTTCTGCACCGTCATACCCTATGTTTTGATTAATGGTTCCTAATGTATTAGCTGTAATCACTGTTTGAGGTATAGGCCAAAGGACATTATAAGGTTCTAATGTGGCAATATTACCATACCATACAAGTTTTGGAGACCTGTAAAGGTTATTATACTCCATTACCCTATCATAATACCAGTTGTTTTCGCTAAAGTTATTTAAACCATAACCATCCCGACCTAAGTTTGCCATTATATAAGATGCTCTAACCATCTCGGAATGACGCGGGATCTCCGCAAACAATTCGCGAGCACTTTCATCAAAAATAAAGTCAATTGTAACATCATTGGCCGAAATGAGTGGTGCATGTGAACGTCCTCTTACCTTATTCAAGTCATCTGCAGCAAGACCAGGTTGATCTTTCCAATAATATGCCTCAGCTCTTATCAGGTAGGTTTCTGCCAAACGAAATATATACCAATCAGCTTGCCCTCCCACAGGAAGTCTCCCATTAGGTGTCGGAACATATGTTATATATTGAGGCCAAGACCACCAAGTATCGGTAGTATCAGATAAACTTCCGTATAACTCCTTTGTAAGGGGTTCTCCAAATTGAGGAGAACCCTCCCTGCAGGTTAAAATTTCTGAAAGAATTTCCCCCATCTCAACCCAATTTGCGTCAGCTCTTCTTAAATCAGGAGTCTCCTCCCAATTATCAGTTCCATTTTTTTCCCAAAGTTTATACTGGTAATAATAATTCAAACGAACATCGCCATTACCTATACCCAATGTATCGCCGGTTGGAGTATTCCAATTACAAGCACGATTACCGGTTGCATCCAAAACTTTCCAGTATGACGGAGTATAATTCCGACTTGAATAAACGCCGGAAGACCAAGCCTCCGGTGGTGCATCAGGCCGATCTATTGTCGAATAAATCGTTTCCTTGTTCTGAGGGTCATTAATGTTTTGATAACGATGAAGATCCCATATAACATTATAGTCTGGATCATCTGCAACAATACCGAATCGATTGGTCATTAGTTCATAGGGTCCATCAATTACTTTCGTAGCTGCCACTATTGCTTTATCAAATTCCATATTGGCAAGATATACTTTTGCTAAAAGATGATTTGCAGTACCTTGCGTAACATCACCAAGTACTGCGGGGGTTACAGGAAGATTTACTGCTGCAAATTCCAAATCTTTCTGAATTTTATCAAGTATAGCCGTCCTGCTATAGGTTGCAAAATCGAGTTTTGCTCCTGATAATTCCTCTCCACTCCAGGGAACGTCCCCGTATGAATGTACCAAACGGTAATACCAATACGCCCGGTGCCAAAGAGCCTCACCTAGCAATCGATTTCTCACTTCCTGGTCATCCCATTCTATATCATCTATTCTTGAAATTAGAACATTGGCATTTTTAATGAATTCATAAGACTGACTAAACAATTCAAGATATCTAAAGCGGAAGCTATTACTAGGAGTTAGTCTGGTAAAATCCGCTGCATAAGTAGGTACAGCCAAATCTGAAGCAGCATATTCCCCAGCTATAGGGTGGCCCCAACCAGTGGTTTCATAAGAAAGGTTCTTTCTAAGGGTGATTAATATTGCTTCAAATCCTGCCTGATCTACATAAACATTTTCAGGAGTTAAAAAGGAAAGTGGTTCAGGCTCTAACCAATCTTCGGAGCAGGAAACTTGTAATAGAATCGTCAGGGTTAAAAAAAAAGAAATTTTTATTATACTTTTCATAATTCTCTTGTTTTACAGTTAAATAATTTAAATTGATAAGCTCAATCCAACGTTGTAGGATTTAGGCATTGGAACACCCCCGGTCTCAGGATCCCAACCAGGCCATTTAGTAAAGGTTGCTAAATTCCTAACGGAGCCAAAAATTCTCAGGCCTTTCAGCATTAGTCTTTCAGCTGCAACTGAGGGTAAGTTATATCCAAAAGTAATATCCTGAATTCTAACAAATGATCGGGATTTAAAAATCCTCAAACCACCACCGTATCCGCTTGTACTTACATCCAGCCGGGCGTAATCGTTTATAGGGTTCTCAGGTGTCCAATAAGGAACTGGTCCCACATTTCTACTCCGCCTATCATTACTTTCCCATCCTGGATTTAATGCAGCATCAGAATAGTCACCGATATGCCCTAAGTCGGCACGAACAAAGACAGATGCTGTAAAATTCTTTAGGAATGTAAAACTATTTCTAAACCCTAATCTGTACCGCGGTTTTGTGTACCCAATAAATTGTTTATCATCAAACTCGGTATATTTACCATCACCATCTACATCTACAGCCTTAAAATCACCTACTCTCATTCCATAGGATTCAGCCTCTTCTCGTTCGTTTTCTTGCCAAACTCCTGTAATGCTATAATCCCATACTACATCAATACCTTTTCCCGGAAACCATTGATTTGAATAATCGGGGACATCACCTGTACGAGTTTGTCCTAAAATAGTATACTCACCAATATCACCGAAAAGTTCTACAATTTCATTTCTATTAAGTGAAAATACCAGGTTTGAACTCCATTTAAAATTTTCCTGTATAATATTTACAGCATCTATGCTCATCTCAAATCCATGATTCTTCATTTCGCCAAGGTTTGAAGTAATATTGGTGAATCCAGTTAGAGCTGGAAGGCGGCGATTCATCAGTAAATCCGTCGTAGTCATATCATAATAATTTAATGAAAGATCAACTCTGTTGCTAAACAACCCAATATCTAAACCTAAATTAACCGATTCGGTCCTTTCCCAACTCAGGTCTCGATTTCCCAATGTTGAATTATATACGCCTACGCGGGGACTTGTACCATCATACCATATTGAAGGTTGCAGCTGTGCCAGAGAGGCATACATCCCTATATCGCGATTCCCATTAACACCCCAAGACAACCGTAATTTCATCCGGTTTATGGGATCCAGGTTAAAAAAATCCTCCTCAGATATTGTCCAACCGGCTGCCAGAGCAGGAAAATTGGCCCGAGGGTGTTCTAAACCAAATGCCGAGTAGCCATCTCTTCGTATCGAAGCTGTTAGCATATATCGATCTAATAACGTATAATTCAGCCGGGCCATTAATGCATCACCTGTATATTTATAATCATTGTTGGATACTGAAGGAGCATTACCCAATTGCAGCGCATGGTAACCGAGTTGTTCAGTTGGAGCGAAATTCCTATTGCTCGAAATGGAAGTCCATCTTTGGCTCAATTCCGAATTTTGTAAAAGGGTTACATCAAACGAATGCTCACCAATCTCTTTGTTCCACTTTAAAATGTTGTCTATCATCCACTCATAGTGCGAATATTCACTCCTACTGCCTTGACTCTGATCCTGAGTAGGGTCTCCCCCAACTCTTGGATCGGTGGATGTAAATCTAAAATCCTTCATAAACTCATAACGTGGCTGAAATGACATGGTATATGTTATACCAAAGGGTAATCCAACATTAGCATAAAGATTAGAAAAAAGGGTGTTTATCTTTCTAAATTTGTCCTGGCGATAAAGTTCAAGAAGTGGGTGAAACGTATGCCCATGTGGCTCCCTCTCTAAATTTCCCTGTTCATTAAACTCTTGGCCAAAAGGACTGTTCGAATAAAAGTCCATGCTAGCAGGTATTCCACTCTCATCCCGATCGGAGAACATGGTGTTCATCCCAACTTCTAACCAGTCTGTAATTTTAAAGTCAACATTAATCCTTGAACGTACGGTAGAATATTCATCACCAACTATTATTCCTTCGTTGTTCGTATACCCTACAGACCAGTAATAGCTAAAATCCTCTGTCCCTCCTCCTATGCTCAGGTCATGAGTCTGCGTAAGCCCTTGTCTCATCACTACATCATACCAATCTACTGTTCTGCCTGCAAGATAATTATCCTGTTCTATAGGAAAAAATCGCAGACGAGTAAGGTATTCTAGTTCATTGTCCTCTTGGGGATTGTCGCTTAGTTCACGCCATTGTTCCACACTTATATCACCAGGAAGCTCATCCGGGTTTGTATAAAAATTAAAAGGCATTTGTGGATTAGTTATTCTAAAATAATCCTGTCTAAATTTAATGTATTCATCTGAATTCAGACCCCTCCGCTCATTGGTTGATTCAACCATCCCCCATCTAGTTGTAAGGTTGATGGAGGGTTTACCTTTTACTCCTTTTTTAGTAGTAACAAGTATCACTCCGGATGCCGCTTTAGATCCATACACGGCAGCTGAACTGGCATCCTTTAAAACATCTATTGTTTCAATATCATTAGGATTAATGTCTTGCAAACTCCCTTTATATATCGCCCCGTCAACAACCACAAGTGGCTCAGTACCCGCAGTTAATGATGTTGGACCTCTAACTACCATAGAACCAACTCCTCCTGCTGATGGAGATTGATTCACATGAAACCCAGCTACTGTACCTGTCAACATATCCGTAAGCTGGGTTACCGTTTGATTCTGGAAATCTTTAGCATCCACGCGTTCGGTTGCACCCGTCACGTCACTTTTCTTTTGCGTTCCATAACCCACTACTACTACTTCATCCAGGGATTGAGCGTCTTCCTCCATCTGAACATTCATTGAGGTATTTCCACCAACAATTCTAGATTGGGGTTTCATTCCCACATAATTAAATTCCAATATAGATTCTTTGGAACTCACCGTAATAGTGAAATTCCCATCAAAATCTGTTAAAACTCCATTGTTTGTCCCTTTTTCCTGAATAGTGACACTTGGAAGGGCAATTCCGTTCACATCTGTAACCGTACCGGTTACCAATATTTGGGCTTGTTGAAATACCTTATTGGAGACAGGGAGAGCAAAACCATTTGTCACTAACAACCCTGAAAAGATCAAAAGGATTAAAAGAATTTGTTTGCCTCTAAAAACGGGAGATCTATTTAAAAATCTATCGAAAACGTTTTTGTTTTTTAATTTCTTCATATTTTAAAATTTAGATATTGGTGGTTAAAGTTTTATTTTATATAGATTAAAAGGCGCTGCCTTATCACTTGTTATTATTAAGAAAAATTTAAACTAGTTATGAAGTAAATGCAATATGCAATAACTATGGTTATATCAATTTCATTTGCCAAAAACTCATTTTTCAATACAACCTTTATCTCAAAATTCACAACTTGTTTATGCAACCGATTGCCCAAACTTACATCATAAATATTACAAAAACAAAATTATTTGTTAAATAATTTTTATAATTACAGACCATCGGGTGCACAGCACTCAATAGCTTAATAAATTATCTTTATAATTTGAGATATCGTTAAATCTCTTCCTCAATCAGCTGGATTCAAGTCATAAATATTATTATAAATCCGGTAATGAAATTAAATTATTCCAGGAAACTGACCCTCTTGGCTATTTTGTATGATGTACTAAATTAACGTACTTGCTGGGAGTGGATACTTTTGTACTAAGAATGTTTATAAACGGGTATTCACCACATTATTATAAATAGAACCAAAGCTATAACTAATTCCGGCAGAAACAGAAATTCCAAAAGTGGTTGCTAATTGCCTTTGTCCCAGTAGTATCTCTTCAAGGGAGGCATCTCCTTTAGGCAAAGACAGCTGGTCTTGTAGATAGTCATAATTTGAAGAAAAGTTAACGGATAAACCTCTAAATATACGAATTGACACCCTGCTGTCAAATGAAATTCGATTTTTACTTAGATCGTGAAAAAAATGCGAACCTTTCAGCCCTGCTCTTATCGAACCCCATGGCTGCAATGCACGAATTTCTAATTTAAGTGACTGGTCGAATAATATTTCCTTGTCTTTTCCATAAATAGTTTCTTCCAAATATCTGCGACGAAGGTATCCAATGCTATAGGCAATGGTGTATTCATTGCGAAGGGCCTTTTTATACGGTAATAAGCTGTACTCAATCGCGGGAGCAATTCTATAACCAAAATCAATATTCTCATAAGTATTGGAAATAATACTTGTAAAAGAACCTACAGACCAGTGGTCACTAATGCTTCGAATAAACTTTCCTTCAAATCCATCCCTATGTAAAACACTGCGGATATCTTCCCCTTCTTTTACAAAAGTTTCCTGATTATAATTGAAATAAGGTCGCATGCGTATGCGCCACTTCTTTGTTACATATTCAGCAGAAAATCCATATCTTAAATAGATAGAACTTTTACTTGTTTCTTTAGCAAAATTAAATCCCCCGTAAACTTCAAAAATCCAATTATTCCAGGGATCTATTACATGTCTTTGCTGACCTGGTTGTCCTGAAATGGCAATGGTAATCCTATCCGCAAGTGAAGTTTGAGAAATATATGGAACCAACCCCAACAGAATCATCTTGCTAAGACCTTTTCTTACTTCATCCTCTGTATTATTTTTTATTGAAGTATAGGTTAAATTATTATTAATTCCATCAAAATCCTTTTTTCCAATAAACGATAAGGTAAATGTCCCACCACCGCTGGCATTATATTGTTTTGTTATGAAAATGTGTATTTGCGACAATTGTACATCACGGACATAATTCACAAAATAAATTTGTTGACGAATATAAGAATTGTCACAGGTACTGCAATCAAGAAAAACCGAAACCATATCCCTTTTTGAAACTTCACTGGTATCTCTAATATTATTATACTTATTGGATTCTGTATTAATAACCTGGGAAAACAGAGGAGATGACTGTAATAAATATATGATAAAAATTACTAGACAATAGGACATATTATTAGAGGAAGACCCTTTAACAAAAATTATTTCTTTATCTTTCATATACTTATAATCCTTTTAAGGAACACACAATAGCTTCCATATAATCATTCCTTTATGTAAGAATCTCTTATCTCATTAATATTTCATCATATTTTAAATTTTCATTTATTGGTCTCTCCATTGCCAAAATTCCTCGTCTGCATGAGTTCGTTAACAATAAAATAGTTGAATGGATTTTCCTCTAAACAAGATTATAAGTGACAGACAATCGATTACAAATAAACATTTTCTTAAACCAAGTTTTTATTATTAATTTTTACATCGAGAAATATTTGATCAATAATTTAAGTGATAGATTTCCTAATACCCATTTCCAGCCCCTTCAATTCAGCTAAGCCTCTTAAACGACCAATAGCAGAATATCCAGGATTAGTTTTCTTCTTCAAATCATCAAGCATTTTATGACCGTGATCTGGTCGCATAGGCATTCTAAAGTCTTTTCGCCCTGAAGCTTTTCTTCTTGTTTGTTCAACAATTAATGCTTTCATTACAGCAAACATATCGACATC
>Ga0307486_1001413_pt1 | contig 18545 bp, 16 predicted proteins | sample CBIW02metaG_FD_203663 | JGI IMG/M metagenome (GOLD analysis project Ga0307486, IMG submission 203663) | Sea-ice brine microbial communities from Beaufort Sea near Barrow, Alaska, United States - CBIW 0.2 | ecosystem: Environmental > Aquatic > Marine > Coastal | place: USA: Alaska | collected...
ACGCGCCTCGCGGTGACGACCGGCGCGGGAGTCGTCGTCGACGCAGCCGGGGTCGAGTTCGTCGAAAGCCCGGGTGCAGACAGTGCCGTCGAGGCTTTCCAGACCGTATTCGCCGCGACGTGGAACGTCCGCACCCGTATTGAGGGGAGCAAAGCGATAGTTGGCATCCGCCCCAACACGACCACCGCATCGGCCGCCGATGCGCCGGGCGAGGCAACCGTGGTCCCGATTGTGGCCGCGCTGCCAGCGACGCGCGAGACCATCATCGCGGTCGAGCCCATTGCTGCCGTCGCAGGCGTGCCGTTGTCCGACGCTCCGGTAGTAGTCGCGGGCGGTCGCGGCACGGGCGGCGACTACGCGCTCATCACCGAGTTCGCGGATCTACTGGGCGGCGCCGTGGGAGCGAGTCGCGACGCGACCGACGAGGGTTGGATCAGCCACGAACACATGATCGGTCAGACCGGTACTACGGTCACCCCCGCGCTGTATGTTGCGTGCGGTATCTCGGGTGCCGTGCACCACCGGGGCGGCATGCAAGCCTCCGGCACCATCGTGGCCATCAACATGGACCCTGACGCGCCCATCTTTGAGATCTGCGACTTCGGCGTGGTCGGCTCGCTGTTTGACGTGCTTCCGCAGGCCATAGAAGCAGTGAAGGCGCACCGCGCTTCTTAGCTGGCACCTTCCCCCACTGATTGATCTGCCAGCGCTTTCAGGTGGCACGATTCGGGTGCGCCACCTAAGGTCAGAGCGCGGAGATACGCATCGATCAGCACGGCGCACGGGAACTGTCGTTGAAGGTGAAAACGGCTCGCGTGGCGGCACTTCGGGACTCCGACTCGTTGGTCGCCTGCGGTGACGGCGACGGTGACGGCGACGACCAAGCAGAGCGCTTCGCCGCATCGGTGATTCGTGTGGTGGCGGGACGAAGGGGCGTGAACGCCGAGCTTCGTTCGCTACCGTGGGGCCATGCCTCACACAATTTTTGATGCCATCCCGCCCGCGACCATCCGGGCCGTCGTTTTCGACTGCGACGGGCTGCTCGTGGACAGCGAGTCAGCGTGGACGCGCGTACAGACGGAACTCTACGCAGGCTTCGGAGTGGAGTTCACTCAGCAACACAAGCGCGAGATACTGGGCCGCTCGGCCTCCGCGGCGCTGGCCGCTATTGAGGGCCATCTTGACCGCCGTGGCGACGGCGCGGCGCTGTGGGGTGAAGTTACCAAGCTCTTCGAGAAAGAGGCTGAGCGGGGTCACGCCGAGATGCCTGGCGCAATCGCTATGGTGCGTCGTTGCGCGGCCGTGGTTCCGGTGGGCGTCGCGTCCAGCGCTGATCCGCGTCACCTGGACAGCAACGTGGAAAGCCTGGGGCTCGGAGACGTTCTGCGCGTGCGGGTCAACGGAGAGTCGGTGGAACGGCTCAAGCCTGCTCCAGACCCGTACCTGCTCGCGTGCAAGCGGCTTGGTGTCGACCCCAGGGATGCAGTCGCGTTCGAGGACTCGGCTACCGGCGCGGCGTCTGCGATGGCGGCAGGGCTCCGCGTGATTGCCGTACCTACCGTGCCCGGGACCATCGACGATGCGGCTTGGGTTGCCGAGTCCCTCCGCGACGCGGATGTGGTCGCATGGGCGGAACAGCTGCGCGCGGGCTAGGCGAGTTGGGGTCAGCCATGCGCGTAGCGGCCAACCCCGCACTGCCCTAAAATCGTGAGGATGACCACCCACTACCTCGACCACGCAGCGACGACTCCCATGCTGGAGTCGGCGCGGATGGCGTACTTCGAGGAGTTGGCTCGGGTGGGCAACCCTTCCGCCTTGCACAAGTCGGGAAGACTGGCCCGCGCGATGGTGGAGGATTCCCGGGAGCGCATGGCCAAGGCGCTCGGCGCGCACCCGACCGAGGTGATTTGGACCTCCGGCGGTACCGAGGCTGACAACATCGCGCTTAAGGGACTGTTCTGGGCGCGCCACTCGGCTGACCCCCGGCACACCCGCATTGTCACTACTTCGATTGAGCACCACGCCGGCATCGACCCCGCGACGTGGCTCGAGAACGAGCACGGTGCTACGACGGCTATCTTGCCTGTGGACCGCTTGGGGATAGTCGACCTCGCCGCGCTACGCGTTGAGGTAGCCGCTCACTTCGACGAGATCGCCGTCATCTCAGTGATGTGGGCTAACAACGAGATGGGCGCGATTCAACCCATCGCAGACATCGTGAACATCGCGACCGAGCACGGCATCCCTGTTCACGCCGATGCCGTCCAAGCGGTAGGCCACGTGCCCGTCGACTTCCGTGGCAGCGGGCTGGCGACGATGGCCGTGAGTGCGCACAAGTTCGGCGGCCCCGTGGGGGTGGGCGTCCTGGTCGCACGGCGCGAGCTCACCATCACGCCGCTCACTCACGGCGGTGGACAGGAGCGCAAGGTGCGGCCGGGCACGCTCAACTCCGCTGGCTTCCACGCGGCTTCCGTTGCCGCGGAGGCAGCCGTAGCTCAGTTGGAGTCGGAGGCGGAGCGCCTAGCAGCATTGCAACGCGACATGATTTTGCGCATCCGCCAGGCGATTCCCGAAGCAGTGCTGTCGGGTCCCGAGCCCGGCCCGCAGCGGCTCCCAGGCAATGTCCACTTTGTGTTTCCGGGTTGCGCCGCGGAGGCACTGATGTTCGTGCTCGACTCGCACGGCGTGGAGGCCTCCAATGGGTCGGCGTGCACGGCCGGAATCGCGCAGCCCTCCCACGTACTGATCGCGATGGGGCGCTCGCAGAACGACGCCGCCTCTACGATGCGGTTCTCCCTGGGCCACACCTCCACCGGGGCTGACGTCGACGCACTACTTGCGGTACTTCCCGATGCCGTGGTGCGTGCCCGCAAGGTTGCGGGCACGTTTCACACGGAGGCCTTTGGCTAACTCCCACCGAGCCGGGCCCGCTTCACCCGCGCGCACTTCCCGGGTTCACGTCTCCTGCGCTTGCAACCGTGCACGTTTCGGCGCGGTAGCGTGCTGAGAGTTGCGGGCGACGGTACGCGCATCGGTTGCAGGCGCGGTGGCGGCGGTGACCACGGCATCGGACGCGGAATTGCTCAACCCGTTTACACTTGACGGGTCATTCAATCTGGAGGTCCTCATGCGTGTCCTGGCCGCACTATCCGGCGGAGTCGATTCCGCAGTCGCCGCTGCGCGCGCAGTCGATGCCGGCCACGACGTGGTGGGCGTGCACATGGCGCTGTCACGCAACCGCGACGAGTACCGCTCCGGATCGCGCGGCTGCTGCTCGATCGAGGACAGCAACGACGCGCGCCGCGCCGCCGACATCTTAGGAATCCCGTACTACGTGTGGGACCTGAGCGGCGAGTTCCACGACCTGGTGGTGAAGGACTTCCTCAGCGAGTACGCGCAGGGGCGCACCCCTAACCCTTGCGTGCGTTGCAACGAACACATCAAGTTCGACACCCTGCTGGAGCGTGCCGACGCGCTTGGGTTTGACGCAGTGGCTACGGGGCACTACGCGCGGATCGACATCCGTGAGGACGGTTTGCGCGAGTTGCACCGGGCCGCGGACATGGCCAAGGACCAGTCGTACGTGCTCGCCGTGATGGGGCCGGACAAGTTGGCGAAGGCGATGTTCCCGCTCGGCGAGATTCCCTCCAAATCTGAAGTGCGAGCCGAGGCCGACGCGCGCGGGCTAGGGGTGTCCAACAAGCCGGACTCGTACGACATTTGCTTTGTGGCCGATGGCGACACCAAGGGCTTCCTTGAGCGCGCGCTCGGCAGCGAAGACGGACAGATCGTGGATCAGACCGGCGCCAAGGTGGGCGACCACACGGGTGCCTACGCGTACACCGTGGGACAGCGCAAGGGACTCGGTCTCGGCCGCCCCGCAGCTGATGGCAAGCCGCGTTATGTGACGGAAGTGAACACGACGACGAACACCATCGTGGTGGGGCCGGAGACGTTGCTTAGCGTTTACGAGCTGACGGGCGAGGACGTGGTGTGGCTTGCGGCCGATGTGCCTGCGACGGAGTCGACCGAGTGCACCGCACAGGTGCGCGCGCACGGCGACGCGGTTCCCGCGACCGTGCAGCGCGTGACCGACGACGAGGGTCGTGACCGCATGATGGTGTCGCTCCTTGAGCCGATGCGCGGGGTGGCTGCTGGGCAGTCACTCGTGGTTTACCAGGGCACACGGGTCATTGCGCAGGCGACCGTGGCGAAGCGGGTCGTCTAAACGAGACCCTCGCGCTCGGCGCGTTTACGCACGTACTCGAAAAGGGTCTCGAAGTTCTCAGCGGCAATCGGGGTGCCTGGTTCACGAATCCCAGTCGTGTCTGAAATTGCCGCAGGCATTTCTGGGTGTTCACCCCTTGCAATCGCAACCCGGCTGGCTTCGGGGAGTAGTTCCCATAGAGTGTCGAGCTTCTCTTCCAACGTGGCCATGATGGCCCCCTTTCGTGTTCTTCAATGATCGCGCAGCCGTCTGACATGAATCGATTGCGGCGGGACGTCGGAGGTCTCCACTAGCCTGTTTCCAGTCGCCATCAAAGGAGCCTGCACCGTGCCGCCACTCGAGAAGTTCAAGCCGCTCAGCCGCACCGAGATGCAGAACCGTGCGCGAAAGTTCGCCTCCGACTGGAAGGACGAGAGCCGGGAGAACGCCGAGGCGCAGTCGTGGTGGAACGACTTCTTCAACATCTTTGGGGTGGAACGACGCCAGGTGGCGACGTTCGAACGCTGGGCCACTCGTGCGTCCACGGGAAACAAGGGGCGCATCGACGTATTCATGCCGCGCGTCATGATTGTCGAGCACAAGTCGCTGGGGAAGGACCAGGGCAACGCTCACGAGCAGGCGCTCGACTACCTCAACGGTGGGGACATCACTCAGGCGGAGTTCCCGCGCTACATCGTCAGTTGTGACTTCAACGAGATCGAATTGCGAGACCTCGAGTCCGATGACCCCGCGTTGCGCTTTCCATTGAAGGACCTGGCCAAGCACGTGCAGCGATTTGCCTTTCTGGGTGGCTACGAGGCGCCGCGCCGCGTGGCGCCCGAGGCCGAACACGTTTCCGTCAAGGCGGCCAAGGAAATGGCGAAGCTGCAGGAGGCACTCTTCCCACACAGTCTCGAGGACGACGAGCGCGGGGAGATGGAGCGCGCAGTCTTCATGACTCGGCTCCTCTTCCTGCTCTATGCCGACGACGTCGTCGGACTGTGGGAGAACAAGGACCTCGACCGCTACGTTCGCGCACATACCGTCGTGGACGGGTCCGACACCGGCTCGGCACTCCAGACGCTGTTCCAGATTCTGGACACTCCTCGCGACAAGCGCTCGCCCAACCTGCCCGACGACCTCAACGCGTTCCCTTACGTCAACGGGCACCTGTTTTCCCAGCGAATCGACATTCCGTACTTCACGCGTGAGATGCGCGAAGCTCTGCTCCGGGCGATCGAGATCGACTGGTCCGGCATCTCGCCCGCAATCTTCGGATCGCTCTTCCAGGGACTGTCGACGCGCGAAGAACGCCGTGAGGCTGGAGAGCACTACACGACCGAGAAGAACATCCTCAAAACCATCCGTCCGCTGTTCTTGGATGAACTGGAAGAGCGTCTCCAGAGTGTGTGGAACTCGCGTACCGATCTCGAGAAACTTCGTGACCACCTCGGCCTGCTGCGCTTCCTGGACCCGGCATGTGGATGCGGCAACTTCCTGATCGTCGCCTACCGCGAGGTGGCGAGCATGGAGTTTCGGATCCTCAAACGAGTGCGCGAGCTGCTGGGGAGTGCTGGCTACACTCTCGATCCCACGTGGGACCTGCGGGTGACGCCCGATCATTTTGCTGGCATTGAGATCAACTGGTGGCCGGCCAAGATCGCGGAGACCGCAATGTTCCTCACCGAACACACAGTGACGCAGCAGCTCGGTGAGCTTGGCGATCCGCCGTCGATCTTGCCCATCCGCCACGCGGCGACCATCGTCCACGCGAACGCACTGCGTGTGGACTGGAATGATGCCGTCCCTGCGTCGGACACGACGTACGTGTTTGGAAATCCGCCATTCATCGGCCAGTACACCAAGACCTCGGACCAAACCTCGGACATGAAGCTGGTGTGGGGTGACGATTACGACGGATACCTCGACTACGTCACGGGCTGGCATGCCAAGGCGCTGGCCTACCTCCGTGCATTCCCAGGTTCGCGATTCGCCTTCGTCACGACGAACTCGATTGCACAAGGTCAGCCTGTTCCCGCGTTGTTTGGCCCGATCTATCGTGACGGCTGGCGAATCCGTTTTGCCCATCAGACGTTCCCCTGGCAGTCAGAGGCCGCCGGCAAGGCCGCCGTGCATTGCGTGATTGTCGGATTTGATCGCGAAGTCGAACCGGCACCGCGGCTCTGGAGTTATGCGGGCGAAGTTGACCACCCCGTCGAACTTGAAGCGACCACTGTGAATGCTTACCTCGTGGCCGGGCAGACGGTATTGGTGACCAAGCGATCCATGCCGCTGTCACGATCGATGCCCCGTGTCGATTACGGATCAAAGCCAACTGACGGCGGCGGACTTGTCGTTGAGGCTCGTGACTTCAAAATCGCTAACGCCGACGAAGTCGCGAGGAAGTACCTACGTCGGTATGTAGGGGCGAGGGAGTTGATTCATGATGCGCCACGTTGGTGCTTGTGGCTCAAGGATGCTCCGGCGTCCGAACTTAGACGCTCACCGTTTGTCATGGAGCGGCTGAGGTGTGTCAAGGACTTCCGCGAGGCGAGCTCGAAGACAGGAACGCGTGAACTGGCAGACACGCCCACGCTGTTCGCTGAAGATCGGCAGTTTGAGGAGCCATGGCTTTGCATTCCAGCCCATTTTAGCGAGCACAGACACTTCGCAACAGTCGCGCGCTTTGATGCATTGGTCGTCAACTCGAACGCGAACTTCTCAGCGATCGACCCAGATGGGCTTCTGTTCGGACTGATTTCGTCATCGATGTTCCTTGCATGGCAACGGACCGTCGGCGGGAAGATCAAGTCGGACTACCGCTTCTCCAACACCATCGTGTGGAACAACTTTCCGCTCCCTGAACTTTCGGCCGCGCATCGTGCCGCTGTCATCGATGCTGGCAAGTCCGTCGAGGCCGCGCGCTCCACGCACCCCGGCCAGTCACTCGGGGACCTCTACGACCCGCTCGCCATGCCCAAGACCCTTCACGATGCCCACGCCGTGCTGGACAAGGCCGTCGACGCGGCGTTTGGGTTCCGCACGCGCCCGAGCGATGAGGAACGGTTGGCTCGGCTGTTCGAGCTCTACGCAGAAATGACACGCGCCGGTTCGTAGTCGCAATAAACGAAATGTGTTACGTTTATTGCACTTGACGAGGAGGGCCACTATGAGCGCAATCAAGGACTGGAACACCGTAGTCCCAGCAAGTAATGATGCTGACGCGATTTCCCGTCTGTATACGTTGCTCACCCGGGATGACGCTGCGGGTGAGGACCTGCTGGTGTCGCTCGCGAGCTCCAGCGATGGCGACACTTTCGCGATAATGCCTTCCGGAGTCGCGGACCTATTCGTCGCTGTCGTGACCGCCCTGCATACAGGGCAGTCCATCACGGTCGTGCCGCAGGATACGACCCTCACCACGCAAGAGGCAGCGGACCTTCTAGGGATGAGCAGGCCAACCGTGATCAAAATGATCGACTCGGGGGCCCTCGCGTGCGAACGCGTCGGCACGCATCGGCGTATCCCATTTCTCGACGTCCAACGCGTTCGTGGCAACCGGCGAGCGGCTGTGCAAGACATGCTCGCAGCATCGGCGGACGACGACCTGGGTACGCAGGAAGAAATTCGTTCCGCCGTGCGCGCGGCACGCCGTAACGTCGCGAAAGAGCGCCGAGGGGAGTAGGCCATGTTTGGAGCTGTGCTTGACGCCAATGTTTTGGTGCCGAGTCTGCTTCGCGACGTGCTCCTCACACTTGGCGCTGGGGGCATGTACCAACCGTTGTGGTCGCCAGTCATCCTTGACGAGACGGAGCGGGCTATCCGGATGCTGCGTCGTGAGAGAAAGCTCGATGGCGACGACACGGATCGATACATTTCACGACTGCTCTCCGAGATGCAGAAAAATTTTCCCGACGCGAGCACCGCCGGTTGGGAGCATCTCGAGGGGACCTTTGGGCTGCCCGACGCTGACGACGAACATGTCGCGGCCTTAGCAGTGCACGCGCACGCTGGCGTGATTGTGACAGACAACTTGCGCGACTTCCCAGAACACAAGTTGCCCGGCGAGCTTCACGCGCTTTCGGGTACTGAGTTTCTCAACACAACGATCGACACCAACCCGGCCCACGCTGCTGTCGAGCTGGACGCCATGGCGCGCCGACGGGAATCAACTCTGGGCGACCTACTCGGCGTGATGACGCTCCAGTTCGGCTCTGTTCTATCGGTTGATTTGCTGAAGCCGTACGCAGATGCTGCGGCGCGTTCTGAGTAGCGGGCGAGTCAGAGCGTCGGGCCCATGCTGGAATGGCTTGTGCTGAACGTGTTCGCAATATAGGCGGGGGGCAGTCGCCTTGGCTTACCAAGGACCGCGCATAACCGCGCTCATCCATAGGCGCGAGAGTTGTGACTTACACGAGCATGACGTTACCGACCGAGTCGGGCTCGCATGCCTCGGGAATCCCCATCGATCAATGCGAGGTTGCCTTCTGCGAACGCCTCCATTGCCCGCGCAAGAGGCGCAGGTCAGGTCAATGCTGATGCGATTTCCAAGACAACTATTCTCGTGCCTCAATGATGCCTGAATATGGCTGCGTGAGCCCGGGCATAGTTCCGGACGAATCGATGTTGGAGTTCGTAGACGTTATTCCCTACGAGAGGCTCACCGATGACTTACATTGCAGATGACAATCGATACGACGGACGCATGCAGTACCGCCGCACTGGGCGTTCGGGCTTGGACCTGCCGCTACTTTCGCTGGGGCTGTGGCACAACTTCGGTGGCGGTCGGCCTTTCGAGACGCAGGGTCAAATTCTGACGCGAGCGTTCGACCTTGGCATCACGCACTTCGACCTTGCCAACAACTACGGCCCGCCGTTCGGCTCCGCCGAGGAAAACTTTGGCCGTGTGATGGCCACCGACTTCAAGCCGTACCGAGACGAGCTCGTCATCTCCACCAAAGCGGGGTGGGACATGTGGCCCGGACCATACGGCCAGGGCGGGGGAGGCCGCAAGTACCTGACCGCGAGCCTGGACCAGTCGCTCAGCCGCATGGGGCTCGACTACGTCGACATCTTTTACAGCCACCGGTTCGACGCCACCACGCCACTGGAGGAGACTGCCGGCGCGCTCGACGCCGCGGTGCGGTCGGGCAAGGCGCTCTACGTCGGCATCTCGTCATACGATGCTGACAACACCCGCGAGATGGCCAGGATTCTGCGCGAGCTCGGGACTCCGCTGCTGATCCACCAGCCGTCGTTCTCGATGTTGAACCGCTGGATCGAAACTGAAGGCTTACTCGACACGGCAGACGCACAAGGCGTGGGCGTCATCGGCTTCTCTCCTCTGGCGCAGGGACTGCTCACGCCGCGCTACCTGGACGGCATCCCCGAAGACTCCCGTGCCGCCGAGGGATCCTCGCTGGACCGCGACTGGATCAACGACGACATGATTGAGCGCCTCCGCGCGCTGAATGCGATCGCGAAGGGCCGGAGTCAAACGCTCGCTCAGCTTGCACTGGCGTGGGCGCTGCGCGACGAGCGGGTGACGTCCCTGGTGATAGGTGCGAGCTCGGTGGCTCAACTCGAGCAGAACGTAGGCGCGCTCGACAATCTCGACTTCACGCCGGAGGAGCTCGCGGAAATCGACGAGTACGCGACCGATGCTGGCATAGACATGTGGGCCGGGGCGCGCAAGGGCGAGCTGTAGTCGCTGAAGCGAACCGGAATCCTGGCCAACTGGCCCCGGGCGAACTGGCGCCAAACGAACTGGCGCCAAACGAACTGTAGGGACCGGCGGAAGCCGCCCGCGCCATCGGCTGCAAGAAAACGTAAGAAACGTCGTATTTCGACCCCGCCCGTAACGATTCGGTGACGAAACGATACGAATGGCCCTTTTGTGATTGACACCCCTTCACGGCCGGGCATACCGTGAACTCGATTCGTGGGAGCGCTCTCACGCTCAAAGAGAGCGCTCTCCCCGAGTCTGGACATCAACCCTTAATCACAAAGGAGTGAACGTGACCTTCTCACGTCGTAAGACTGTGCTTGGCCTAACGGCCAGCGCAGCGATCCTCGCTCTCACGGTGGCCGGCTGCTCGAGCAGCTCCGACCCCGCTGAGCCGACTACGCCTGCAACGGACAGCACCATGTCCGCAGCACCTGACGCGGCCGCGGAGCCCGTAACGCTCACGCTCGCTACGTTCAACACCCCTGGCTACCAGCAGATCGAGCAGCCGGACGCTCCGTATCAGTACGACCTGATCAAGGAGTACGAAGACGCGAACCCGAACGTCACTGTCGTCTACGACCGTAAGGCCGAGTCGGGCGACGCTCGCACCAACTTCTTCGCGAAGCTCGGCCCCGGCGGACTCGCCGACGTCGAGATGGTTGAGGTCGACTGGATGCCTGAGGTTATGCAGTACTCCGACCTCCTCGAGGACCTCTCGAACGACGGCAACGCGGACCGCTGGCTGCCCGCCAAGGTCGCTGACGCAACGGACGCTGATGGCCGAATGATTGGTGACGGTACCGACGTGGGACCGCAGGCTGTGTGCTACCGAGAGTCACTCATGGAGGCTGCTGGACTGCCTTCGGACCCCGAGGGTGTCGCGACGCTCCTCGACGGTGACTGGGCCAACTTCTTTGACGTTGGACAGCAGTACTTTGACAAGACCGGCAAGGCGTTCTTCGACTCCACATCGGGTATCTGGCAGGGCATGATCGGCCAAATTGACCCCGCTTACGAAGAGGCTGGAACGGACGCGATCATCGCGGCTGACAACGCGGACGTGAAGGCTGCCTACGACCAGCTCACGGCTGCGTCGATGGACCAGTCCACGCACCTCGGTCAGTGGAGCGAAGACTGGAGCGCCGCTTTCAAGAGCGGTGGCTTCGCAGTAATCTTGTGCCCGCCGTGGATGCTTGGAGTCGTCAAGGGTAACTCTGGCGAAGAGACCACGGACTGGAACATCGCTAACGTCTACCCGAATGGTGGCGGCAACTGGGGTGGCTCATGGCTCACCGTTCCCTCCAACGGCGCAAACGTGGATGAGGCCAAGAAGTTCGTTGACTGGCTCACCGCTCCTGAGCAGCAGGCAAAGGCATTCGCCAACGCAGGCACGTACCCCAGCCAGCCGGCTGCGTACGACAACCCGCTAGTCAAGGACGCTGTGGACGAGTACTTCAACGGTGCAAACACCGGCACGATCTTCGCCGACCGCGCCAAGGCAGTACCTGCCGCACCGTTCAAGGGCAAGTTCTATTTCCAGGTCAACGACGCCATCAACAACGCGCTGACCCGCGTTGACGACGGTACCGATGCACCCGCGGCTTCGTGGGACAAGGCCTTGACGGACATCAACGGAATCAGCTAGTAACGCACCATTGGTCCGGGTCGTCTCCCTGCGGGGAGACGACCCGGATTTACCCGTGCCCTCCGCATCTTGACCTGAAGGAAACTCATGGCAACCACCGACTTGGAACCAGTCACTGAGACGCGGCGCACGCTGATGCGTCAACGCCTGGGCCGCTGGGACCAGAAGGCGTCCCCATACGCGTACATCGCGCCATTCTTCGTCGTTTTCGCAGTATTTGGCTTGTTCCCGATCGTCTACACCGCGGTCATCTCACTCATGGACTGGGACACCATTCGTAACTCCGGGGAGTTCATCGGATTCGACAACTTCACATATGTGCTGCAGGATCGCAAGTTTTGGCTTGCACTGCGCAATACGTTCTCCATCTTCTTGCTATCTGCAGTGCCGCAGGTACTCGTCGCAATGTTCATCGCGGCGATGTTGGACCACCAGCTTCGCGCGCGCACCTTCTGGCGTATGGGCGTGCTGGTGCCCTACGTTGTGATGCCCGTCGCCGTAGGCATCATCTTCTCCAAACTTTTCGCGGACCAGAGCGGACTGTTCAATCACTGGCTCGGCCTGGTCGGCATCGACCCTGTCGGTTGGCACAAACAGGTATTGCCTAGCCACTTCGCGATCGCGACGATGGTGAATTTCCGTTGGACGGGCTACAACGCGTTGATCTTCCTTGCTGCGATGCAGGCGATTCCACGCGACCTTTACGAGGCCGCAGCGATCGATGGCGCCGGAGCACTGCGCCGGTTCGTGTCCGTCACCATCCCGCAGATCCGGCCGACGATGATCTTCGTCATCATTACGTCGACCATTGGTGGACTGCAGATCTTTGACGAGCCGCGCATGTTTGACACCACCGGAACCGGTGGCGCAGACCAACAGTGGCTCACCATCACGATGTACATGTATAACGTCGGGTTCGGCAATCTCGACTTTGGGCGGGCGTCCGCCATCGCGTGGTTGCTGTTCCTCATCATCCTAGTAATCAGCTTGATCAACCTGTTCATCACTCGAAAATTCATCAAGAGCGACTCCTCGGGAGGAAAATAATGGCTTTTCGCAAGAGCAGCGCCATTTCCCTGAGCCGTCCGAACTGGGCGGTCTACGGCGCCCTGGTGGCCGTCCTAGTGGGCTCGTTGTTCCCGCTGTACTACACGTTGCTGATCGGATCGGGAGATTCTTCCACCGTCACTGACCCGAACTTATCGTTCTGGCCGGCAGGGAACTTCCTTTCCAACGCATCGGCCGTAATCTCGAACCCCGCCGTGAATTTCTGGAAGGCGCTCGGTAACTCGATCATCGTGTCGACGACAGTGGGGCTGTCGACCGTGATCCTGTCGACGCTTGCCGGCTTCGCGTTTGCCAAACTACGCTTCAAGGGTTCCGGTCCAATGTTCGCGGCCGTCATCGGCACGATGGTGGTTCCCGTGCAGCTTGGCGTGGTGCCGCTGTACATCCTGATGAGCAAGTTCGGCTGGACCGGTTCGCTCGGCGCGGTCATCCTTCCCGCCCTGGTTACCGCGTTCGGGGTGTTCTGGATGACGCAGTACCTCCAGCAGTCGCTTCCTACCGAGCTCATTGAAGCGGCGCGGGTGGACGGTTGCAACCTGCTCCGCACTTTCTGGTATATCGCGGTGCCGGCAGCACGACCTGCCGCTGCCATGTTGTTCTTGTTCACCTTCGTCGCGGCGTGGAACAACTTCCTTTGGCCGCTGATCATCCTCGATCAGTCCAATCCCACGTTGCCACTGGCGCTCTCGCTCCTCCAGGCCAACTTCTTCGTTGACTACTCCCTGGTGCTCGCGGGCGTGATGCTCGCGACGATTCCGCTGCTACTCCTGTTCATCTTTGCTGGCCGCCAACTGGTATCCGGTATTATGGCGGGCGCGGTCAAGGGCTAAGGACTTTCACGAGTCCCGATTGGAGTCGACAGTGTTGTCCGAAAGTAGTTCTGACGGTCTGCGCCGTCACCGCAACATGCGGGGCGGACGCGCGCCGGTTGGCAGTGGGGGAGGCCCGATGAACGGCATGCGTGCTACGGCGCCCACCCTTGAGTTGGTCGCAGAGCGTGCGGGGGTTTCGCGCGCTACGGTTTCGCGCGTGGTCAACGGATCTCCCAAAGTGCATCCCACCAGCGCCGATGCTGTGCGCATCGCGATTGCTGAATTGGGTTATGTTCCCAACCGTGCGGCTCGGTCACTGGCGAGCCAGCAGTCACACGCAATTGCACTAGTGGCACCCGAGGACGTGACCCGCTTCTTTGGAGACGTCTACTTCGCGTCTATTGTCGCGGGCATCCATAGCCGGCTCGACCAGAGCGACTACGTGCTGAGTTTGATGGTGGCGAGCCCTGACCCGAGTGCCAAGATGATGCGTTACCTCGCGGGCGGCGCGGTCGATGGCGTCGCCGTGATATCGCACCACACGAGCGACCACTCGCTTGAGCAGATCAGCGGCATCATGCCCATCGTCTTTGGCGGGCGTCCTGCCGTGAATGGTGTCGACGCATACGTGGTTGATGTCGACAATGTCGAGGGTGCGGCGACGGCGACTCGACGCCTCGTCGAGCGAGGTTGCCGCCGGATCGCGACTGTCTGCGGGCCTTCTTCGATGCAGAGCGCGCTGGACAGAGTCCAAGGGTGGCGCCACGTCCTACAGGCGAACGGGCTGGAACCCGGGCCGTGTGTGGATGGCGACTACACGGTGCTGGGGGGACAGCGTGCCATGCGCGAGATCCTGGATCGCGATCCCAGTATTGACGGCGTTTTCGTGGCGTCAGACCTCATGACCACCGGCGCGATGCCGGTGCTCATTGACCGTGGCTACGCGATCCCGAGCGATGTCGCGGTGGTGGGGTACGACGACAGCCCGGCGGCCGATGCTTGCGAAGTGCCGTTGACCACGGTGCGGCAACCGTCAGTGGAGATGGGCCGGGAGATGGCCGACATCCTCATAGATGTGCTGTCAGGAAATGTAGACCGGCCGCGGACCACGATCATGCCCACCGAAATCGTGGTGCGCCAGTCCGCTTGAGGCCCATCGCCGCCGGAGCCGGCGACTGGCTAGGGCACCACGACGATCTTGCCGCGCACGTGGCCTGCTTCCAGAACCGCGTAGGCCTGCGCGGCATCGGCGAGCGCGAAGGACTGAGAGATCTCGACCTTGAGTGCGCCGTCGTCGATCAGGCGCGCTAACTCTGCCAGGTCGGAGCTGTCTGGGCGCACCCAAACGTAGTGCCCGCCAAACTCCGTTGCTGCCCGGGGGTCCGCGACGGAAACCACCACGCCACCCACCGTCAGTAGCGCGGACGTGTCGTCGAGCGAGGTGCCGCCGGCGTAGTCGAGAATGACGTCAAATCCACCGGGCATGGCCTCCAGCGCGCGCTCCTTGAGCCCGTCGCCGTACTCAATCGGCGTGGCGCCTAATTCCTTGAGGTAGTCGTGATTGCCCGTCGAGGCGGTTCCGACTACCGTCGCTCCGGCGTGAATAGCGAGTTGCACAGCGAACGAGCCAACGCCTCCGGCGGCACCGTGAACGAGCACGTCGTATCCGGCGCGCACGTCGCCGCGGCGAATGCTCTGGAGTGCGGTGAGCCCGGCCAAGGGGACTGCCCCTGCCTGCTCGAAGCCAATGCTCTTGGGTTTGTGCGCAGCGGTGCGCACCGGGACAGCGACGCGCTCAGCGAGGGTGCCGTCGCCCATGGTGTCCTTGCGTGCGTACGCGAAAACTTCGTCGCCCACCTCAAATTCAGGCGTGTCGAGGCCTACCTGGGTGACAACTCCCGCTACGTCCCAGCCCGGAACCACGGGAAAGTGAGTGTCGATGATGCTGGCGAGGTATCCCTCGCGCACTTTGTAATCGACCGGGTTGATTCCGGCGGCCTTTACCTCGACGACGATCGTGTCGGGCCCGGGATGCGGCTCGGCAATCTCGCTCATCTCAAAAACGTCGCCGGAGCCGAACTGTGAATAGGTGATTGCTTTCATGGTGTGAAGAACCACGGTCGCGGCTACAACATTCCTTGCGTGACCATGGCCACCCGCTGCTGAGCAGGGGGTCCCTCTAGACATTGAGTGCGGCGGGGGAGCCAACCTCCTGCAGATTGCCGTCAATCATCGTCGATACCCGGTGCATGCGCTCAAAGTGGTGGGCTCGTCCACCAATAGGACAGTGGGGCGATTCATCAGGGCGCGCGCGAACTGCAGGTTCTGGAGCTGGTCGCGCAGGGCAAGGCGAACACCGAGGTGGCGGGTGAGATCTTCGTGATAGAGGCGACGGTTAAGTCGCATCTCGCGCATATTTTCACCAAACTCGGTGTGTCTTCGCGCACGGCGGCCGTCGCATCGGCTCGGTCGCAGGGGCTGTTGCGCTAGCCGCGCCCAAGGGGCAGTTAGCCTGGCGCTATGAGACCTGAACGCTTCGACACCGTCCTGCGCCGCGCGCGCATCGTGGGCGGATCAGACCAGCCCGTCGACGTGCTGATCCGTGACGGCAGGATCGTCTCGATCGCGGACTCTGTCGACGCCCCCGACGCCTCCGACGCAGAGCAGATCGACCTTGACGGGCGGTTCCTGGGGCCGGGCATGTGGGACGCGCACGTGCACTTCGCGCTGTGGGCGCGCACTCGCAGACGCTTTCACGTGGCGGGAGCTGGCTCGGCCGCTGAGGTGAGCGCGATGGTTGCGGCAAGAGTTTTGTCAGAGCCTGACAACATGGCAACGCTGGTGGGTGTGGGGTTCCGGGACGCGCTGTGGCCAGACGTGCCCACCACCGAGGTACTTGACGCGGCATCTCCTACTCGGCCCGTGGTCCTCATCAGTGGGGATGTGCATTGCTGCTGGGTTAATACCGCTGCGGAGCTTCACTACGACCTTGCGCACGCGGGCTTGCTTCGCGAGAGTGAGGCCTTCGAGTTGCAACGCAAATTGGAGGTTGAGCCGGACGACGAGGAGCGCGCCTATGCGGTCGAGGCGGGTGCGGCGGCTGCGGCGCGCGGCACGGTCGGCATCGTCGACCTCGAAATGGCAGACAACATGCGCCTGTGGGTACGCAACTGCGCGCAGGGGTTGGGGATGCTGCGGGTGCGTGCCGGATTCTACGAGGACATGTTCGACACCATGATCGAGAGGGGCGTTCGGACGGGCGACGTCGTCGAGGACACGAACGGCTTGGTCACCGTTGGCCCCCTCAAGGTCATCACCGATGGCTCGCTCAACACGAGGACGGCGTATTGCCACGACGCGTACCCGGGCACGGGTGACCACGGGGTCATCACCGTGCTGCCCGCTGATCTCAAAGATTTACTCGGCCGTGCCACCGAGCACGGTTTCGAGGTCGCCGTGCATGCGATCGGGGACCTGGCGAACACCTTCGCGCTCGACGCGTTCGAGGCGACGGGCGCCCGCGGCTCGATCGAACACGCCCAACTTATTCAGTCAGATGACTTGGCGCGCTTCGCGCAACTCGACGTGACCGCGAGCGTCCAGCCGGAGCATGCTATGGACGACCGAGACGCCGCGGACGTGCTCTGGGTGGGGCGCACCGAGCGCTCATTCCCGTTCGCCTCGCTTCACCAGGCGGGCGCTCGAATCGCGCTTGGGTCCGATGCGCCGGTCGCCACACTTGACCCATGGATCACGTATGCGGCGGCCGTGTCCCGCTCGCGAGATGGGCGCGAGCCCTGGCACCCGGAGCAGCAGCTCACGCGCGAGGCGGCGCTCGCGGCATCGACGCAGGGCGCTCGCGTTGAGGTAGGGGCGCTCGCGGACCTCGTCGTCACCGACGCGGACCCACTGACCGCGGACGCCGACGTGCTGCGGCGCATGCCGGTGGCTGCGACGCTCGTGGGTGGCGCTTTCACGCACTCGCGACTTTAGCTGGTCGTGTCCGCTGGGGGCTGCCCAGCCCGCGCGGCGGAATGTCGCGGCACACGCAGGCGTTTGCGATACCGAACCTGTTTCCACGATTTTAAGGAGTTTGCTGTGGTCAAAGTTGAAGTGTGGTCCGACGTCGCGTGCCCGTGGTGCTACATCGGCAAGCGCCGGTTGCAGAACGCGATCGCCGAATTCGACGGCGACGTCGAGGTTCAGTGGCGCAGTTTCCAGCTCGACCCCACACACCCCAAGGGCGAGGTCATGACGCAACCGGAAATGTTCGCCAAGCGCGGCATCGGCGCTGCGCAAATCGCCGACATGAACACCCGGGTGACGGGCATCGCCGCCGAGGAGGGCCTGACTTACGACCTGAGCTCGTACATGGTGTCCAACACCAAGGACGCGCATCGGCTTTCACACTTTGCCGATTCTCGCGGGGTGGGGGACCTGATGCACGAGCGTCTCTTCCAGGCGCAGATGATGGAGGGCATGGTCCTCGACGACACCGATGTGCTGGTGGGCTTGGGCGAGGACGTGGGCATCGCGGCAGAGGACACTCGCTCGATGCTGGCGTCCGATGAGTTCACGGCTGAAGTGGACACAGATCTTGCCGACGCTCAAACCGTGGGCGTGACGGGCGTGCCGTTCTTCGTGTTCGACCGCAAGTACGCCGTGTCGGGCGCGCAGCCCCAGGCAACTTTCGCGAGTGCCCTCGCTACCGCGGCTGGTGCTGAACAAGAGGACGCGCCAGTTCAGTAACGCGCCGTTCAGTAACCCTGGGCCGGGTCAAACGGCTCGTGGCACTCGCGTGCGCCTACGAGGCGAGCGTTCCGGCAAAAATCTGCCACGCGAGCAAAGTCTTGGCGACGAGGCTCAGGACGATGTAGACGCGCTCGCCGCGAAGGTAGTCGGCCCACTTGCCCTTGGCGCGGTACTGCTTCCACTGCACAATGCCGAAGCAGTTGAACAGCACGAAGAGCGAGATCACAATGCCGTAGACGAAGCCAGGGATGGTGGCGTCCGAGGTGTTTCCTGGTGCGATCACCCCAATGAGGATCACAATCCACGGGATGCTCCCCGCCATGCTCCCAAAGA
>Ga0307486_1001415_pt1 | contig 18530 bp, 16 predicted proteins | sample CBIW02metaG_FD_203663 | JGI IMG/M metagenome (GOLD analysis project Ga0307486, IMG submission 203663) | Sea-ice brine microbial communities from Beaufort Sea near Barrow, Alaska, United States - CBIW 0.2 | ecosystem: Environmental > Aquatic > Marine > Coastal | place: USA: Alaska | collected...
CCGCAGTGCGCGAGAGGGGACTTGAACCCCTACGTCCTTTCGAACACTGGCACCTGAAGCCAGCGCGTCTGCCAATTCCGCCACTCGCGCGAACTTAGGAATGCTAACACTGTGAAGGGGGTCAGCGCCATTCGACGGCGCGCCGCGCGAACCGTCTTCAGCCTGTCCACCATGGGCGGGCCCGGCTTCGGCAGCCCAACCCCCAGACAAAAAAGTCCGACGGAATGCCCATTTTGGGCGATGAATTAGGCAGGAGACCCTCCGCAGGTAGTATGGCTGTTCGTGCCGTTTGCACCTTAAGGTGGGTTGTCACCCGAGACAAGTAACATGCTCATAGCCAAACGGACCGGATCAGGAGACCTGTGGGCATACTGGATAACTTTGAAAAAGGCTTGGAGCGCGCCGTGAACGGAGCGTTCGCCAAGACCTTTCGATCGGGCTTGCAGCCGGTGGAAATCACCTCCGCGCTGCGTCGCGAGCTCGACACCAAGGCCGCTGTGGTATCGCGGGATCGTATTCTCGCGCCCAATCGCTTCACCGTACGCATGTCCCACACCGACTATGAGCGCATGAGCGGGCTCGGTGTGACCCTCATCGACGAGCTCACCACTCTCGTGCAAAAACACGGCACCGAACAGCGCTACCAGTTCACCGGCGGCATCATCATCACCCTGCACGACGACCGCAGCCTCAGCGAGGGCATGGTGCAGATCGACTCGAGCTCCGTCAAGAGCACCGTCTCCTGGACCCCGGTGCTCGATATCAATGGCACCCGGTACCCGCTGGTGAAGGCCCGCACCGTGATCGGGCGTGGCTCCGATGCCGACATCACCGTCGACGACACCGGCACCTCGCGCCGCCATGTTGAAATTCTCTGGGACGGCTCCCGCGCCCAGGTACGCGACCTCGGCTCGACCAACGGCTCACAGCTCAACGGAGCCCCGGTCAGCCAGTCCATCCTCGAGCCCGACTCGGTCGTCACCATCGGCCGCACCCGGATCGTCTTCCGCGTGCTGGCCCAGGCCGCGCAGGATTCCAGCGAGGCCCCGCGCACCGCGCCGGGCGACCCGGCGACCGAACGCCATGACATGGACGGATTCTGGGGGCCCACAGCATGAACGTCAGCGAACTCACCCTGCTCGTTCTGCGCATCGGTTTTCTGCTCCTGCTCTGGATGTTCATCTTCGGCATCGTCTATGCGCTGCGCAGCGACCTGTTCGGCCACCGCGTGCGCAAAATGAAAGAGGATGCCGCCGCAGCCCCCGTCCCGACCGCAGTTCCCGTCCCGACTCCAGCACCGACCCCAGCGCCGACCCCAGCGGGCGCCGCGGCCCCAGCGCCCGCCGCCGCGCCGGTCTCCCGCGCCAGCCCGGCTGCCGAGGCTGGAATGGCTACCGCCCAGAACACCACCCGGCTGGTTATCACGAGCGGCCCGAAGGCGGGCACCGAGTTTCCGCTCGGCGCCGAAAGCATCACGATCGGCCGCTCCAGCGATTCGAGCCTGGTCATCCGCGACGACTACACCTCCACGCACCACGCCCGTCTCATGCTGTGGAACGACGAGTGGATGCTGCAAGACCTCGATTCCACCAATGGCACCTTTCTCGCCGGTTCCCGCGTCACCGTGCCGACCAAAATTCCTCTGAACGCCACTGTAAAGATCGGCGCCACCAGCTTCGAGCTTCGGCGGTAGGTCATGGCGACGGTCAGTCACAGCGCAGCCGCGTCTCACGTCGGCAAGATTCGCACCAATAACCAGGACTCCGGTTACGCCGGAAACAGCCTGTTCGTCGTCGCCGACGGTATGGGCGGTCACGCCGGCGGCGACGTCGCATCGTCGATCGCCACCAAACGCATCATGGAGGCCGACAAGCCATATGCGAGCGCGCAGGACGCCGAGTTTGCCCTGCAGGCGGCACTGATCGGCGCCAACGCCCAGTTGGCCGAAACTGTTTTTGAGCACGCTGAACTCACCGGCATGGGCACGACCGTCAGTGCGATTCTCGTGCTCGAAAACGAGGTCGCGCTCGCCCATATCGGCGACTCCCGCATCTATCTGCTCCGCGACAACGAACTCTCCCAGATCACCATCGACCACACCTTCGTGCAGCGTCTGGTCGACAGCGGTCGCATCACCGAGGCCGAAGCCATGGTGCATCCGCGCCGCTCGGTACTCATGCGTGTGCTCGGCGACGTCGAGGCGAGCCCCGAAATCGACACCTCAATTTTGGCCACGATCGCCGGCGACCGCTGGCTACTCTGTTCCGATGGCCTCACCGGCGTCGTTTCGCACACTGCCATTGCCTCCGCCCTCGCGAGCGGTGCGAGCGCGCAAGACGTCGCCGACCTGCTGGTCAAGGAGAGCCTCGACGGCGGAGCCCCGGACAACGTCACGGTCGTCATTGTCGACATCGGCGAAGACGTCCCCCGCACAGACAGCCCTGTCGTCGTTGGTTCCGCCGCGAATCCACTCGCCTTCGGTGAGGAACCCGGTCGCAGCCGCGCCCTGCGCATCCCGGCCCTGCGCCTGCACCCGGTACGGGAGACCCACTTTGAGCCTGATTCCCAGGACTACCTCTCCGAACTGATCGAAGAGGACGCCCGCCGCGCGCGCCGCCGCAAGGCCACCTGGCTGGTCGGAGTCATTGTGCTGGTACTGAGCATCGTCACGACAGCGGTGCTGGGTTACCAGTGGACCCAGACCCGCTACTTCGTCGGCGTGGAGGGGTCCAGCGTCGCCATCTACCAGGGCGTGCAGCAAGACATCGGCCCGATCAAACTATCCAGTGTTTACGAAGACACCGATCTCAACCTCTCCGATCTGCGCGTCTACGACCGTCAACAGGTCGAGAAGACCATCAGCGCCGGATCCCTGAACGACGCTATCGACATCGTCGAGCGACTGAAGGGTGCGATCGTTGAGTAACGTATCCGCACAGCAGGTGCGCCAGACGCCGGCCACCGAGCCGGTGCGTCGCCTGCACCTGCCACAGAAACTACGCAACCTCGAACTGTTCATGCTGCTGATCGCCTGCGTCATCAACGCCAGCGCGGTCATTCTCGTACAGCTCGGCGCCCTCGGCGAACTCGATTCGACCCTCGTGCTGCTTGGCGCCGGCTTGTCACTTTTGGTGATCAGCCTCCACGTCGTGCTCCGGTTCGTCGCCCGCGACGCCGACCCGTTCATCCTGCCCATTGCCACAGTGCTCAATGGCATCGGCATCGCGATGATCTACCGCATCGACATCGCCGATCAGCAGACCGGATGGGACAGCGCGGCCGTGCGCCAGACGGCCTGGAGCGCCCTGGCCATCGTCTGCGCCATCACAGTGCTTCTTGTCATCCGCAACCACCGAGTGCTCTTTCGCTACACCTACATCTCCGGCCTCGTCGGTGTGGTGTTGCTCTTCCTGCCGCTCGTCCCCGGACTCGGCCGCGAAATCAGCGGCGCCCGGGTCTGGATCGGATTCGGCAGTTTCGGCACGTTCCAACCCGGTGAGATCGCCAAAATCGCCCTCGCGGTGTTCTTCGCCGGCTACCTTGTGCGCAACCGTGACAGCCTCTCCATGGTTGGCAAGAAGTTTCTCGGCGCACGCTTCCCTCGCTTCCGTGACCTCGGCCCGATCCTCGTGGTCTGGGCCCTGTCGATGTCTGTCATCATCTTTCAGCGTGACCTCGGCACGGCCCTGCTCTACTTCGGCCTGTTCCTGGTCATGCTCTACCTCGCCACCGGGCGTCTCAGCTGGGTCATCATGGGCATGGGGCTCTTCCTCGGCGGCGCCCTCCTGGCCAGCCAGACCCTCGACTACGTCAACGGCCGATTCACCAACTGGCTGGACGCGTTGAATCCAGACGTCTACGAAGCGCATGGCGGCAGCTTTCAGCTGGTGCAAGGCTTGTTCGGACTCGCCAAGGGCGGTCTGCTCGGAACCGGATGGGGCCAGGGACGCCCCGAGCTGACCCCGGTTCCGCAGAGTGACTACATTATCGCGAGCCTCGGAGAGGAGCTCGGTCTCGCCGGTCTCTTCGCCATCCTCGCCCTGTATCTGCTGTTCGTAGCCCGCGGATTCCGCATCGGATTTGCGGGCCAGGATGACTTCGGCAAGCTCCTCGCCGTCGGTCTTGCCTTTGTCGTGGCTCTGCAGTGCTTCATCGTCATCGGCGGCGTCACCCGGGTCATCCCCCTCACCGGCCTGACTACCCCCTTCCTGGCCGCCGGTGGTTCCTCGCTCGTGGCGAACTGGATCATCGCGGCACTGCTGCTGCGGCTCTCCGACACCGTGCGCAATCAACCCAGGCTGGTGGTCTAGTGAATCGCGAACTCAAGCGCGTCAGCATCGTGGTGATGCTGATGTTCGTTGCCCTGTTCAGTTCCACATCGATCGTGCAGGCGTTTGAAGCCGACAACCTGTCGGCGGACCCCCGCAACACCCGCACGTTGTACGACAGCTACCAGGTAGAGCGTGGCGCTATTCTCGTCGCTGGCGAACCGATCGCGCAGTCGATGCCGGCCGACGACGACTTCAAGTTTTTGCGCACCTATACCAATCCAGAGCTCTACGCGCCGATCACCGGGTACATCCCGATCAACGGTCAACCGACCGGCCTCGAATCCGCACTCAACCCCGAGCTCACCGGCACGTCCAACTCGCAGTTCTTCGACAAGATCAGCGCCCTCGTCACCGGGCAGGACCCGAAGGGCGCCGCCGTAGAGGTCACCATCGACCCTGTTGCACAGCAGGCAGCCTGGGATGCCCTCGGAGATTTCACCGGATCGGTTGTCGTGACCGAGCCGGCCACCGGCCGCATCCTCGCGATGGTATCCAAGCCGAGCTTCAACCCGAATCTGCTCACCGTGCACAACAATTCGGAAGTCACCGCGACCTATGAGGCGCTGCTGGCCGATGATAACGACCCGTTGATCAATCGCGCGATCAATTCCCTCAACCCGCCAGGGTCGGTGTTCAAGCTCGTCGTCACCACAGCCGCACTCGAATCTGGCAAGTACACCCCGGAGAGCACGTTTCCCAACCTTGACGTTTACACCCCGCCCGGCACCACGAGCAAGATCTCCAATTCCAGCAACGGAACCTGCGGTGCCGGAGAGACGGTCACTCTCGCCACGGCACTTCGGCTCTCCTGCAACATTCCGTTCGCGGAGCTCGGGGTTGAATTGGGCGATACGGCCATTCGCCAAACCGCCGAAAAGTTCGGATTCAACAGCGGTTTCCACATTCCGATGGCCGTTTCGCCGAGTAAATACCCGAGCGATCTCGATGTTCCGCAGACGGCGCAGTCCGCATTCGGCCAGTACGACGTGAAAGTGACGCCCTTGCAAATGGCCATGGTCAGTTCCGCCATTGCCAACGGCGGCGTCGTGATGCAGCCGAACCTCGTGCAGCAGATTCTCGCGCCCAACCTCAGCAGCCTGGAAACCTTCCAACCGGCGCCGCTCGAGCGGGCGATGAGTAAAGAAACCGCCGCGACCATCACCGCGATGATGATCAACGATGTTCAGGACGGCGCGGCCAGCAATGCAAGAATAGACGGGGTTGACGTGGCGGGAAAGACGGGCACGGCGCAGAACGGGTCGACTGATCCATACACATTGTGGTTTACCGGTTTTGCACCGGCGGACGACCCGCAATATGCCATCACCGTCCTCGTCGAGGACGGCGGGGGAATGGGACAAACCGGGTACGGCAACCTTCTTGCCGCACCTGTTGCACAGAAAGTACTAGAGGCGGTGCTTAACAAATGAGACCCACAGCAGGGCTCACCTTCGGGGGACGATACGAGCTGCAGTCGCGCATTGCGATTGGCGGCATGGGCGAGGTGTGGAAGTCCACTGACCTCGTCATCGGGCGAAGCGTCGCCATCAAGATTTTGAAAGACGAGTATTTGGGCGACCCGGGCTTTCTTGAGCGCTTCCGCGCCGAAGCCCGCCACGCCGCTCTCGTCAACCACGAAGGCATCGCGAACGTCTTCGACTATGGCGAAGAAGACGGCAGCGCCTTTCTCGTCATGGAACTCGTTCCCGGCGAAGCCCTGTCCACCATTCTCGAACGCGAGCACGTTCTGCCAACCGACAAGGTGCTCGACATCGTCGCGCAGACCTCGTCGGCACTGCACGCCGCCCACGCCGCTGGTCTCGTGCACCGTGACATCAAGCCAGGCAACCTGCTCATCACCCCAGAGGGCCGGGTCAAGATCACCGACTTTGGCATCGCTCGCATCGCCGACCAGGTTCCGCTCACTGCGACCGGCCAGGTCATGGGCACAGTGCAGTATCTTTCACCCGAACAGGCCAGCGGGCACCCCGCATCACCGACCACCGACATCTACTCCATCGGCATCGTCGCCTATGAGTCCCTGGCCGGCCGACGCCCCTTCACGGGCGAATCGCAAGTGGCAATCGCCATGGCGCAGATCAACGAGATCGCGCCCGACCTGCCCGTGACAGTGTCTGAGCCCGTGCGCAATCTGGTCTTTGCCTGCCTGGCGAAGAATCCGGCCGACCGGCCGGCCTCGGCCGCGCACCTCGCGCGTGCGGCCTCCGCTTTGCGGCGTGGGGACGTGGCAGCGGCCGCCGTGGCCGTGCCGTCGATTCTGGGTGGCCTCTCGGGGACCAACGCCACCATGGTCATGCCCGGTGCCGGCTCCGACCAGGCCACGACAGTTCTGGCCTCTACCGGAGCGCCGATCACGCGGGCATCCACTGCCGCAGCGGATTCCGAGAAGAAGAAACGCAGCCCGTGGACCTGGCCGCTTATAGCGCTCGTGGTCCTGCTCGTGATCGTGCTTTCCGGCGCGCTCGTCGCCTTGTTCACTCAGAACAATGCGACCCCGGTGCCGGATCCGACGACATCGGCAACGCCCTCGACGTCACCGACACCATCACCCACCCCGACTCCCACCCCAACGCCGACGCCGTCACCGACCCCCACCAACACGTCAGTCGACCCCGTTGATTTCGTCGGATTGCTCAGCTCTGACGCCGCCGCCAAACTCCGCGAGATGGGTTTCGTCTCCGACATCGTCACCGGCAATGCGGCCAAGACCGGTGACGACGCCGACAAGGTCTACCGAGTCAATCCCACCGGCCCGGTTCCGGCTGGTTCGGCCATCACCCTCACTGTCTGGGGCCCGGTCGCCACTCCCGTCACGCCGACGTCGGCCCCGACCGCGACGCCCTCACCCGTCGCCCCCGCTGGTACCGTCACGGTCAAATGGAACGCGCAGACCTGCCCGACGGGCCAGACCCTCGCCGGCTATGAGATAGCCACTGAAGGGGGCGCGGCCGTCATCACCTCGACCAACCCGACCGACGCCGAGACCACGACAGCCACCATCACCGCCGGAACCGAACAGTTCAAAGTCAAGTTCCGCTACTTCTGCGGTCAGGTCGGATCGGAGTTCTCGCCCACGGCGACCGTTGATGTCACTGGCGACCCGGGTGCAACGGGGTAACTCCCCAATGCCGTGCGGTAAAGTTACGCTCACTGTGTCCATCCCGAACACCGTGTCTGATTGTGGGGGAGTGCTGTCGTGTCTGACTCTGGCCGTTTGATCGCTGGTCGCTATCGTGTCGGCGCTCTACTCGGCCGTGGCGGCATGTCCGACGTGCACATCGGCACCGATTCCCGGCTCGGTCGTACAGTGGCGATCAAGCTGCTGAAGTCGAGCCTCGCCTCCGACCCGGCGTTTCGCACGCGCTTTCGCCAGGAGGCGCAGGCCGCAGCGCGCATGGCCCACCCGACAATTGTGCGGGTGTTCGACGCCGGCGAAGAAACCGTCACGGACGAGGCCGGCCACGACGCGCAGATTCCGTTCATCGTCATGGAACATGTCGACGGTCGGCTTCTCAAGGACATTATTCATGAAGGACCGATCGACGCGTCTGAGGCAGTGCGCATCATCGACGGAGTTCTGACCGCCCTCGAGTACTCACACCGCGCCGGCGTCGTGCACCGCGACATCAAACCCGGCAATATCATGATCACCAAAACCGGCCAGGTCAAGGTGATGGACTTCGGCATCGCCCGCGCGATCTCCGACTCGGCCACCACTGTCGCCCAAACCACGGCAATTCTCGGAACCGCCGCCTACTTCTCTCCCGAACAAGCCAAGGGCGAATCAGTCGATGCGCGCACCGACCTGTATTCGACAGGCGTGGTGCTGTTCGAAATGCTCACCGGGCGTCCGCCCTTTCGTGGTGATACGCCAGTGGCCGTCGCGTACCAGCACGTCAGCGAGACACCCGTCAAACCGTCCACACTGAACCCCGCGGTGTCACCAGCCCTCGATTCCGTCGTACTGCATGCCCTCGCCAAGGACCGCTTTGCCCGGTATCAGAGCGCTGTCGAGTTTCGCAATGATGTGGAAACTGCCGGGTCGGGGCAGATTCCCATTCACCGTGCCGGCGACGACGTCGGGGCTGGTCTGTTCGGAGCTGCGCCCACCGCCATTACGGGTTCGGCGCTGGCTCTCAAACAGCTGTCCGAAGATCAGACAATGGTTCGCACACAGCGGCGCCCCCCGGTCATCTGGGTCTGGGCCGGCATCGTCTGTGTCATTGTCATCGTCATGGCGGTCATGATCTGGGTCGCGAATCTGCAACCCTCGGTAGAATTGCCCGACAGTTCTCGTCAGGTTCCCTCGCTGACCGGTCAGACCTATGACGAGGCACAAAACACGCTCCTTGATCTGGATCTCGCGGCCACCCGTGCCGAAGAACCGAGCACAACCGTACCGGCAGAGCAGGTCATTCGCACCGATCCTCCGGCCGACACCATCGTCAACCCATCCGACGTGATCAAGGTTTTCGTGTCGACCGGCCCCGTGCCAGTGGTCGTTCCCGACGTCACCAACCAGCCCATAGCGGATGCCCAGGCCGCAATCGAAGCGCTCGGACTCATTTCAGGGTCGGTCACCGCCGAGAATTCCCCGACGGTGGCCGCCGATATTGTTCTACGCACCGATCCGGCGGCCTCAGCTTCAGAGTTCGCCGGCGTCACCGTGAACTATTTCGTGTCGAGCGGTCTCGTCACCCTCAAGGACCTCACCGGCCAGTCCCTCATCGCAGCCATCGATCTGGTGAGCAGCGAAGGCCTGGCGCCCCAAACCAATGCGGATTACACCTGCGATCAGGAATCGGGTTCTCCGATCAAGGCGCAGTCCCTCCCGCCCGGTGATGTACCCCAACAGTCCGAGATCACGCTGACGTACTGCGCCCGCTCCTAGAGAGTCGTGGCCGTTCGCGCCCAGGCTCGGGCACACGGGCACGAACGGCGCGTGTAGCGCCTAACTCAGGCGCAGGAGCGGGTGCAGGGCTTTCGCAGCTTCCTGGGCCCCCTCAAGGCCGGTCAGGGACAGCCAATTGCCGAGCATGCGGTAACCGCCCTCGGTCAGCACTGACTCCGGATGAAACTGCACTCCCAGAATGGGTGCGGCTACGTGCCGCAGCCCCATGATGACGCCGCCTTGCGTGCGCGAAGTCACGATGAGGTCGTCGGGAATGGTCGAGACGACAACGGCGAGGGAGTGATAGCGGGTTGCCGTGAATGGTTGCGGCACACCCTCGTAGAGGTCACTGTCATCGTGGGTGATGAGCGATGTCTTACCGTGCATGAGTTCTTCAGCATTCGTCACCGTGGCCCCGAAAGCCTCAGCGATCGCCTGAAGGCCGAGGCACACGCCGAACAGGGGTATGTTGGCGGCAAATGCCGCCTCGACGACGGCAATGGACACACCGGCATCTGAGGGCGTACCCGGGCCGGGGGAAACCAAGACACCGTCGTAGTCTGCGATGCGGGCCGCCGCGTCGGACTTCTCGAACGAGTCGTTGCGCACGACGTCGGTCTCGGCGCCGAGCTCCATCAGATACCCGTTGAGGGTGTAGACAAAGCTGTCGTAGTTGTCGATAACGAGAATACGCGTCATGGGCTGCCGACCGTCGCTTCCTGATTGTTGAGAATGCCGTCAATCCACGGGTATACCCAGGTGGCCAGCACGAAGAGTACTGCCACCAGCAGAATCACGACAAGAATGATGCGCACCCAGATTGGTCCGGGAAGAACACGCCACAGTGCTGCATACATGGGAGCCTCCTAGCCCTGGGCTGCGATGATCGGTGCAAGCTCGGCGGGGGCCCCGGCCGAGAGGGGCCGCCACGATTCGAGCATGCCGTAGGCGATGATCCGTTCCGCGGTGGAATAGAGGGGGTTGCAGCTGGTCAAAGTGATGATTCGGTCGACCGGGTTTCCGTCGGGATGGTTCGGAACAGAGGCGAGTACCTGCACCTGCGAGGGCGTCACATACTCCGTATCTCGATACCGGTAGGTGTAGTAGCCGTCGGCGGTTTGTACATAGATGGCGTCGCCCAGCTGCAGTTCATTGATGAGGTGCATGCCGCCTCCGAAGGCGCTGCGATGCGCGGCGACAGCGAAGTTGCCGACCTCACCGGGCATCTGGGTGCCCGCGTAGTGCCCGATACCCAGCCGGTTGCTGTTCAACACGTCATGCCCGGTTCCTTCGGCAATGGTGCGGCTGTAGTCGGCGCCGAAACGCGGCACGTACAACACCGCAAAAGCCTGTGCATTAGCTGGAACCGCGGCCACAATCGGCGCTCCGAAGTCGACGGGCGGTGGGGCCGCGATCGGTTCGGCCGGATCACCGGTCGGTACGGGTTCAGGCGTCGACGTTTTCTGCGCAATCCAGTCCTGGCTGATCTGGCTCGCCGCATCGGACTGGGAATTGGCCATGATCATGTCATTCCACCAGAGCTGCCAGCCCAGAAAGAGCAATACCAAAACGCTGGCGGTGATCAGCAGTTCGCCCAGCACCCCGAGCACAGTAATCTGGCCCGACTTCACCAGGCGCGTGGATCCGGTCGCCGGATCCACGGTTTCTGCGCTCACGCCCTCATCCGCGATCGCATCGGAAGATTCCTCGCCCGTCGCGTCCGCACCGTCGGGCACGGTGGGATCGTCAGCCTGTGGACACATACTTCGAGTCTACCGACCCGTGTGGTCCGCGGCCCCCGCATCAAATCCACTAAAACAGGCTGAGACGATAGGATCACAGAATGGCTCGTAAGAATCCCCGCACCCGGCCCGCCCGCACCGACGTCGCCCGCTCGAACGAGGACGCGCCCAATGCCGTCTGGTTCAAGCCGGTCATGTTCGGTTTCATGCTGATCGGCCTGGCTTGGATCATCGTGTTTTACGTCAGTGGCAGCCAGCTGCCCATTGCCAGCCTCGGTTCCATGAATATTCTGGTCGGCTTTGGAATCGCCTTCATCGGCTTTCTGATGACCACTCGCTGGCGCTGACAGCACACCAGATCCTCCGGCCCCGAATGGGAACGAGCCCGTCATACGCTGATCATCCGTGCGTTACCGGCCGGTTACCCGCGGGCACTACCGCGGTAATGACACGGGTGTAATTATCCCCATGTGGATAGACCTGTGGATAACTTTTCCCGCGTTGGCGAGCTAGCCGACGAAGAAGCGCGCAAAGCCAAGAAGCACCAGCACCGCCGCGAACGCGCCGATGAGGCCGACCTGCAGGGATTTCTGCCGAATGCGCCGGGTCTGAACGAAGATCAGGCCGAGTACCGCGCCGCCGATGATTCCGCCGACGTGCGCCTGCCAGGCGATGTTGAGCCCGGGGATGAAACCGATCACAAGGTTGATGCCGATCAGCACGAGCAGTTGCCTGGCATTGCCGCCGAGACGGCGTTGGATGACCAGAAACGCGCCCATGAGACCGAAGATGGCACCGGAGGCGCCCACGACCGGTGTGGAGGAGGACGCCAGAAACAGCACCCCGAGGGATCCGGCCAGCGCGCTCAGTACATACAAGGCCAGATAGCGACCGCGACCGAGCAGTTGCTCGAGAAGTTGACCGAAAATCCACAGGGTGTACATGTTCAAAAGCACGTGGAAAATTGAACCGTGCACGAGCGCTGTCGTGAGCAGACGCCATGGTTCGAAGTGGGCCGGCTGGGAGTAAAATCCGGCGTACCACAACTGTGTGGTGATTTGATCGCCGAATACGAATTGCAGCACATAGACGGCCAAGGTGATTCCAATTATGGAATATGTCACCGTCGGTTTGTCACTGCCGGTCAGCCTGGTCAGAATCGCCGGCTTCGTGCGGGGAGCGTTCTTGCGTTGCTCGCGCATGCACTCGGGACAGATGACCCCGACCGCAGCCTGGGTCTGGCACTCCGCGCAGATGGTGCGTCCGCAACGCTGACACAGAATGAAGCTCTGCCGCCCCGGATGGCGGTAACAAAAATTCGCCGCCGAGGTCGGCAGATCACTCATAATCTGGTGGGGTTGTGCGAGCTATGGACTAGACGGACTCGACAGAAACGCTCTGAATGACGACGTCCTCGAGGGGACGATCGCGGCCATCAGTGGCGACCGTCGCGAGCTTGGCAACGATCGCGCGGCTGTCATCATCTTCAACGGCACCGAAGATGGTGTGCTTGCCCTGCAGCCAGGTGGTCGGAACGACGGTGATGAAGAACTGTGATCCGTTCGTTCCGTGGCCGCCCTGGATTCCCGCGTTCGCCATGGCGAGGACGTAGGGCTGGGTGAAGTCGAGGTCGGGGCTGATTTCGTCATCGAACTGATAGCCGGGGCCGCCGGTGCCCTGGCCGAGCGGGTCGCCGGCCTGGATCATGAAGTCCTTGATGATGCGGTGAAAAATCGTGCCATCGTAGAGCGGCGTGGTGGAGGCGACGCCCGTGGCGGGGTGCTTCCACTCGAGCTCGCCGGTCGCGAGGCCGACGAAGTTCTTGACCGTCTTCGGCGCGTGATTGCCGAAGAGGTTGACCTTGATCGGTCCGAGGGTGGTGTTCAGGGTGGCGACAGCGGTGTGCTTAGACATACCCCGATTCTTGCACAGCAATCTTCGACGAATCTGATTGCTGACGAACGCTCCCAGCGCATTCGCTGCTAACACGGCGATTGAGTGGCAAGATGGGGACTCAGTGGCAAGATGGGTAGACATTCGCCACACGACATTTATGGAGGGTCCAGATGAGCCTGTCCCGCAAGCGCCGCAAGGAACTCACTCGGCTGCGCAAAAGCGCAGACGAATTATGGAGCCACCAACAAGAAATATTGGAACGAGCGAACTCTCTCGCTCACCGGGCCGGCCATGAGGCCGGCGTCCTCGCCCGCGAAGAAATGGCTCCGCGCGTTCGCGAGGGTTATGACCACTACGTGCGTCCGCGCGTAAACGCCACGCAGGAGGCCGCCGACGGTGTGCGCCGCCGCGTCGTCAACGACGTTCTGCCCGGCATTGGCTCCGCCATCGGCACGGTTATGTCCGTTGGCGACATCGCACGCGACGCCCGCGTCCGGGCCGCTCTCGGTCGTATCCGCCTGCAGAAGCCCGTTGTGGTCGAACCCAAGGGTCCGGGTGCCGGAACCTACTTCGCCCTCGGCCTCGCCGTGGTCGCCGCCGCCGGCGTCGGCTATGCCGTCTGGCAGACTTTCCGCGCCGACGACGAACTATGGGTCGCCGACGACGAGATCGAGCCGGCCACGCAGCAGGAAGACTAGGGCCAGAACGCCAGCCAGCCTGCCCAAGGCCCGCATCCGGTGGATGCGGGCCTTGGGCGTTTAACGCCCGTTCGGGACGCCACGGGCCGGCTGAGGGCCGCACAAGCCGCGCTGGCCGGAGGCCAGGGCAGTCGGCCCCAAGCTGACCGAAATCGGCCTGGATACACGAAAAGGCCCGTCCGAAGACGGGCCTTTTCGACTGAACTGTGGAGCCACGGGGAATCGAACCCCGGACCTCCTGCTTGCAAAGCAGGCGCTCTACCAATTGAGCTATGGCCCCGATTTCTCAGCGAACGCTGGGATCGGAATGAAGCTGGTACTGCGTGGGGATACCGGGATTTGAACCTGGGACCTCTTCATTATCAGTGAAGCGCTCTAACCAACTGAGCTATATCCCCCTCTTGGGCAGATTGAAGACTACCGGAATCTGCCCGGAACCTGAAATCGAGTCACCCTCCGTGCGGAAAGAAGGCTTGAATCAGAAGCTGCGAGGGCTCTTTCCCAGGTAGAAACAGCCCTCGCTCGTGCGGGGAAAGGTGAAACGTTAGTTGTTGGTGAAGCCGACGAGCAGACCGCCGGTGATTTTGACGCTCAGGTTGTACAGCACGGCGTAAATCGCCCCGAGGGCGGTAATGACGACCATATTGAGAACGGCCACGACCACCGCGAACCCCATGACGTTGCCGATCGAGAGGATGGCGGCCAGGTCGGCGGATTCTCCCGCAACCGTGGCATACAGCTCGTCGACCTTGGTCAGTACCTCGGTCTGAACCAGCACCGTGTAGGTGAGGAATGTCGCCACGATCGTGACGATGGCCAGGCATACGGCGATCAGGAAGGCCAATTTCACGGCCGACCAGAAGTCGACGTAAACCAGTTTGAGTCGAACCTGCTTGCTCGCGGTCTTGCGAGTGGATTTCTTGGCGAGCTTTTCGGCAACGCTAGTCATTCGGTGTCTCTACTTTCCCTGAATCAGCGTTCGGAACCGGTCCGTCTGCAGCGCTGGCATCGAGGGCACCAGCTAGTCCGTCGACATCCGTTGCGCCTTCCTCGGCGACAACCAGATTACGTTCGATATTTTTCGCGATGGAAATGATTCTGTCTTCATTCGCAAATTTGGCGAACACAACACCCATCGTGTCGCGGCCCTTGGCGGGAACCTCGGCGACGAACGAGCGTACCACCTTGCCGCTGGCAAGAACCACCAGGACCTCATCCTGCTCATTCACGATCAGCGAGCCGACCAAATCCCCGCGGTCGTCGTGCAGTTTGGCCACCTTGATCCCGAGTCCGCCGCGATTCTGCAGCCGGTATTGGTCGGCCGCGGTGCGCTTGGCGTAGCCGCCTTCGGTGACCACGAACACATATCCGTCGTCATTGATGACGGATGCGTCAAGCAGGGTGTCTTCGCCGCGGAAATGCATTCCGATCACGCCGGAGGTGCTGCGACCCATGGGGCGCAGTGCTTCATCAGTGGCCGTGAAACGAATCGACATTCCCTTGCGGGAGACCAACAACAAATCGGAATCATCTTCGACCAGGAGCGCGGAAACGAGTTCGTCGCCTTCGCGCAGTTTGATGGCGATGATACCGCCGGTTCGGTTGGTGTCGTACTCGCTGAGTGCGGTCTTCTTGATCAGGCCGTCGCGGGTCGCGAGGGTCAGATACTGGGCGACCTCGTAGTCTCGAATATCGAGAATCTGGGCGATTTCTTCGCCGGGCTGCAAGGCCAGCAGGTTGGCCACGTGCTGGCCCTTGGCGTCGCGTCCCGATTCCTGCGCCTCGTAGGCCTTGGCCCGGTAGACCCGGCCGGTGTTGGTGAAGAACAACAGCCAGTGGTGCGTGGTGGTGACGAAGAAGTGTTCGACCACGTCGGCGGCGCGGAGTTGAGCGCCTCTGACGCCTTTACCGCCACGGTGCTGGTTACGGTAGTTGTCGCTGCGGGTGCGCTTGATATAGCCGCCGCGGGTGACGGTGACCACCATTTCCTCTTCGGGAATGAGGTCTTCGATCGACATATCGCCGTCGTAGCCGAGCATGATCTCGGTGCGGCGGTCGTCGCCGAACTTGGCGGTTATCTCGGCGAGTTCTTCGCTGATAATCGTGCGCTGACGCTGGGGGCTGGCCAGGATGGACTTGAATTCCGCAATCTGCAGTTCGAGTTCGGCTGCCTGATCGATAATCTTCTGGCGTTCCAGAGCGGCGAGGCGACGCAGCTGCATGGTGAGAATCGCGTCGGCCTGCAGTTTGTCCACGTCGAGCAGGGCCATGAGCCCTTCGCGGGCGTCGTCGACCGTGTTGGACCGACGGATGAGCGCAATCACCTCGTCGAGGGCGTCGAGCGCCTTCAGGTAGCCGCGCAGGATGTGCGCATCCGCCTCGGCCTTGTTCAAGCGGAATTGGGTGCGCCGAACGATGACCTCGATCTGGTGCGCCACCCAGGCGGAGATGAAGCCGTCGAGGGCGAGCGTGCGCGGCACGCCATCGACGATGGCGAGCATGTTCGCACCGAAGTTTTCCTGCAGCTGGGTGTGCTTGTACAGGTTATTCAGCACGACCTTGGCGACGGCGTCACGCTTGAGCACGATCACGAGGCGCTGGCCGGTGCGACCACTGGTTTCATCGCGAATGTCCGCGATTCCGGTGATCTTGGCGTCCTTGACCAGGTCGGCGATCTTGATCGCGAGGTTGTCTGGGTTCACCTGATATGGCAGCTCGGTGATGACGAGGCAGGTGCGCCCCTGCAACTCCTCGATGTTGACCACGGCTCGCATCGTGATGGACCCACGACCGGTCCGGTACGCGTCGTGAACGCCCTTGACGCCCAGAATCTGCGCGCCGGTGGGAAAATCGGGTCCCTTGATACGAGCAATCAGTGCTTCGAGCAGTTCGTCGCGCGTCGCGTCGGGGTTGTCGAGGTACCACTGGGCACCCGAGGCGACCTCGCGGAGGTTGTGCGGCGGAATGTTGGTGGCCATACCGACAGCGATACCCACCGAACCGTTCACCAGCAGGTTCGGGAAGCGGGCCGGCAACACTGTCGGCTCGAGCGTGCGACCGTCGTAGTTGTCCTGAAAATCGACGGTGTCCTCGTCGATGTCGCGCACCATTTCGAGGGCGAGTGGGGCCATTTTAGTTTCGGTGTACCGCGGGGCAGCAGCACCGTCGTTACCGGGGGAACCGAAGTTGCCCTGGCCGAGGGCGAGCGGATACCGCAGGCTCCACGGCTGCACCAGACGCACCAGTGCGTCATAAATCGACGAGTCACCGTGCGGGTGGAACTGACCCATCACGTCACCGACGACGCGCGCGCATTTGGAGAAGGCCTTGTCGGGACGGTAGCCGCCGTCGAACATGGCGTAGATGACGCGCCGGTGCACCGGCTTCATGCCGTCGCGTACGTCGGGCAGCGCGCGACCGACGATAACGCTCATGGCGTAGTCGAGGTAGGAACGCTGCATTTCCAGCTGCAAGTCGACCTGGTCGATTTTGCCGTGCTGCACGAGGTGTGCTGCCGCAGCAGCTACGGTCGCCGCCGTCGCGTCGGAATCGGAGTTGCTCGAATCGGAGTTGCTCGAATCGGAGTTGCTCGAATCGGGATTGCCCGTGGTGTCGTCAGATGTCAAGGAAACGCACGTCCTTCGCGTTTTTCTGGATGAAGTTGCGTCGAGATTCGACGTCTTCACCCATCAGGGTGGAGAAAATTTCGTCGGCGGATGCCGCGTCGTCCAGGGTGACCTGCAGCAGGGTACGGGACTCGGGGGCCATGGTGGTTTCCCATAATTCTTTGTAGTCCATCTCGCCGAGACCCTTGTACCGCTGGATTCCGTTGTCCTTCGGGATCCGCTTGCCGGCGGCCGCACCATCAGCCAGGAGAGCATCCCGCTCGGCGTCGGAATACACATATTGGTGCGGCGAATTGGTCCACTTGAGCCGGTACAGCGGCGGCTGCGCGAGATACACGTAGCCAAGATCGATCAGCGGGCGCATGTAGCGGAACAAGAGAGTCAACAGCAGGGTGGTAATGTGCTGTCCGTCGACATCGGCGTCGGCCATTAAAACGATCTTGTGGTAGCGCACTTTGTCGGGGTTGAACTCTTCACCGATACCGGCGCCGAACGCTGTGATCATGGCCTGAACCTCGTTGTTGCCGAGCGCCCGATCCAACCGGGCCTTTTCAACGTTGAGGATCTTGCCACGTAGCGGCAGAATCGCCTGAGTTTCGGGATTGCGGCCCTGCACGGCTGAGCCGCCGGCCGAGTCACCCTCCACGATGAAGATTTCGGAGATCGAGGGATCTTTGCTCTGGCAGTCCTTGAGCTTGCCTGGCATGCCGCCACCCTCAAGCAGACCCTTACGGCGGGCGGTTTCCCGGGCCTTACGGGCTGCCATCCGGGCATTCGAGGCCTGCAGGGACTTGCGAATGATCTCCCGGGCGGGGTTGGGGTTGCGGTTGAACCAGTCGGTGAGCTGATCGTTGGCGACCTTCTGCACGAAGGACTTCGCCTCGGTATTGCCGAGCTTGGTCTTGGTCTGCCCCTCGAATTGCGGTTCGGCGAGTTTGATCGACACGACCGCGGTCAGCCCCTCACGCACGTCGTCGCCGGTGAGATTGTCATCCTTGTCTTTGAGGATTCCCTTTTCGCGGGCGTACTTGTTGACGAGGGTGGTGAGTGCGGCGCGAAAACCCTCTTCGTGAGTGCCACCCTCGTGGGTATTGATGGTGTTCGCGTAGGTGTGCACGCTTTCGGTGTATCCGGTGGTCCACTGCATGGCCACTTCAAGCGCCATTTTGCGGTCGTGGTCTTCGAATTCGAACGAGATGATGTCCTCGTTGACCAGGTCGGCCTTCTTGGAACGATTGAGGTAGTCGACGTAGTCGACGAGTCCCAGGTCGTACTTGAAGGTGTTGGTGACGGCCTTGCCGTCCTCAGCTCGGTGGGCCTCACGC